>Ga0182017_10004153_pt1 | contig 10789 bp, 10 predicted proteins | sample 712E3DmetaG_FD_120492 | JGI IMG/M metagenome (GOLD analysis project Ga0182017, IMG submission 120492) | Permafrost microbial communities from Stordalen Mire, Sweden - 712E3D metaG | ecosystem: Environmental > Terrestrial > Soil > Wetlands > Permafrost | place: Sweden: Stordalen | collected... | reverse complement strand
TTACACCTCATATTTTGGCTGTGAAATATGAGGTGGGACTAACCCATCTCATATTAATGGGTTAGTTATTGTTAAAGTGCTATTCTATGATCTTTACCTTCGTTCCGCTTGGCATACGCCAAACGGGTTCGGCTATCTTGGTAAATTCAGGGAAAGGGATAAACCGGAAATGCTTGTCGGAAATGTCTCTAATCTGTGAAAGGAAATATTCAAACTGCTTGTAAAGCAAATTGATAGTCGGTTTATTGATCGGTTCGGAATATTGGACAGGTCTCAGATAAATATCGAAGCGGTGATTCGCGCATACAAATAAAATCTTCGTCTTGGGGGATAATCTGTTCTTGTTAAACAATCCCTCTTTGATGAATTTATTATATCGTAAAATCTTGTCTCGGATAATTCGGGTGAATTCCTTTTTGCGTTCTATCTCTACAAAGAAAGAAAATTCTCGGTGATCGTGAATGTTTTTTGCTTTGACGAATATATCCGGCCTGATGCCATTAAAGTCAGCTTTGTAGTTGAAATCAAACTCATAATCGAGGAAGTTTCTCAGGAAGGATAAAGCAATATCAAATTTCATTGATTCGTGTTCGGCGTTATTCAAAGACTTGGTTATCTTTTGTCTGAAGTCCTCAAGCCGGTCAATGACTTTAGTGCCGCTTCTCGTAACGAAATAAAAATACTGTTGGCGTTTGTTTCTTGGTCTTATGTCGAAGGGTATCTGTTGGACCCATCCGGCTTTTACGTATTTCTTGATATCCTTATTCACCTGCAATAAAGATCCCTTATAAGACATGGCTTCATAAGAGAAAAGGTTGTTGATACTTCCGGCTTGAATTGATAATAATTCGTGAAGGGCGTTGTGTTGGCGTTTCATACAAAGGAGAATAAAACAGAAATGAATATCTTATCGAATACGTTGCCAGAACAAACTCAATGCGAGTCGTTCTAGCAAGGTTATTTTAAAAGGTTATTATCTTTTAAAACTTGATAAAATTGTTCGGCTAAGCTATCCATAAAGGCGTGGTTCATACCGTGATCAAAGGTGGTGTTCAAGAAATGAAATATTTCGTGTATTAATGTGGACTCTTTTTGGCTCTGAGCTATTTCTTCACTGATCTTTATCAGATTAATGCAAGGCTCCGATTCGCCGTTATTTTTCAGCACCTCACTCATATCAACCTTAACGATATGACCGCCTATTTTTAGTTGTTTAGGTATATTCATATTATAGCATATTCTTTATTTATGACTCGTGGTTTTGAGTTATTCGGGGGACTAATGTATCGATGGTATCATCGTTTTTGAGATCGGCTATTTTCCAATTTTGCTTTTTCAGATATATCAGACTCAAGTAATTTCTTTGATTCTATAATGGCGTATTTTATAGCATCAAGGATAGTAAGCCACTTGTTCATATAGTCGAGAGAGCGATTGGCAAAGACATATTCCTTGTATTTTGTAAAGCATCCGCGATTGCTATTGATATCGACTATAGAAATTATCTTGGCGATATAATCTATTTCGATATTCACTTTTATTTGATCGTGTTCAATGGTAAGCACCTCAAGTCTTTTTATCATATTGACAATTATTAAGATTTATGTTATTCGTCCGCATCTTGTCCGCAAGGACAGCAACCGAGTTAATCTTATCCGAATTTCATAGTTTATTGTGAGGGAAGTTAAGTAGGTTGCTGTCCTTTTTGGTTTGAAGCTTATAGCTCAAACTAAAAGGGCAATGATGCGGACACTATCAATACTTTTTGCCTTACATTAGGTCAAAAAGATTTATTAGTAATTCTTCGGATATTTTCTGAGTTGTATAAATATTTATATATTTGCGGGAGTACTCTTATTTCTATTATAGGTCATATGAAAAAATATGTCAAGATAAAATTCTTTTGTATAAAGCGATTGACCTTTGGACCATGAAAGCAATTATACGGCAAATTATTTATTACAACAATTTGACACCACTTCCGGCAAAACCGAAGTAATTGCGAAACTTATGTTTCAGCCTCTGCCGACAGAGATGTTCTCTCGAACTTTAGTGTAGGTTCTGAATGTCCTAAATAATGAACGCATTTTTGCCATCAATATCTTTTTCTTTCTCCTTCCCAATAACATTAGTTTTACATTGATATTCCAATTTATAGATTTTAATAAATCCGGTTTTAATATTCAATTTATTTAAAGCCGCGATCAAATCGTTTTTCCCTTTTTTCTCCATCCTGCATTCAAAGACACTTTTCTGTACTCGGAATCCAAAGCCCTCCAGCACATTGTTGACCTTCAATCGTTCAGAATCGGACGAAATATCGTGGACAACCGCATAGTCGGCAACGCCTTTCATGAAACCCTCCAAGTATAAAAGGTCGGCGATGATCCATCGGATACCCATTTTTTAAAAACATAAATCTGCGTATAAATCTCCTCCGACAGAGGTAGGAGTTCCTGCGAACCTTTTCGTTCCATTTCATATTCGAACTGGTCCAGAAATTTTGCTTTTACCTCATGGGAAAGGTATGCACCCCGTTCGGTGTCAAGAAAATCTTGTTCTCTAATACTTTTCAGGTTGAGAAGGCGGATCAAGAACCGATCTATCCGCGCACGAAACAGTTCCTCTATATCGCATACAAACGATTCGTAGTTGTCTTCTGGAGCATGAAGAAAACCGAGATACGGATTCCAATCCCATCGCTCTCAGCATTGCGTCGATACGTGAGAATAAAAGATAGCGCCCAAAATTGATCAGTGAATTTATCCTGTCGGGATTTTTCCGTTCTCTCTTTTTAATATGGAATGCTGTTGGGATTTCATCATTTGAAAATCCCGAAGCAATTTGAATGATAGATTATTTTATATTTCTTGCTGAATTATATATCATGTTTACTATTTTAAGCGTTTGCACACCATCATGCAATCCAACCTTTAATCTATCTTTACCAGCAATTGTATTAAAAAAATTTTTTAACTGGGGATTATGAGAGATGCCATAATAATGCATGCCAACAGGTGGTTCAGTTCGATAAGTTTCGTACCTCTTTAATTCATCAGCTACTTCAGGATTTTTAGTTAACATAACTGACAGAATCCTATTTGGATAATCTGTTGTAAATCTAATACTACCAGATTCTCCAACTACATCTATATATGAATCCCACTCTACTGAAGAAGTATTTGTAGAAACCAACGTTCCAATTGCACCATTCGAAAAAAGAAGTGCGGCACAAATATTATCTTCTGTTTCATTATTCAAGAATTTCATTTTATTTGCGAAAGCAAATACCTTTTCTATATTCCCTCCCATCCATATCATCAAATCAAGAGTATGAATTCCCTGATTGATGAGTGCTGAACCCCCTTCAGTTGATAATTTGCCGCGCCACCCATTATAATATTCTTCTTTTTTTGAACATTGGACAAATCCTGATATTGCTGTTACTTTTCCAATGGAAGCACTTTGTATAATATTGTAGACAGCATTAACTAAGGGATCATACCGATGTTGCGAAACTACAGAGATAGTAACATTTGGATGCATTTTCGAAATAATTTCCAGTTCTCTGGCATCTTCATCCCTGATACACACTGGTTTTTCGATTATTACGTGTTTATCATTTTGTATACATTTGATCGCAATATCATAATGACTACCATGATCTGTACAAACTGATACACTATCAATACGAGGATTTGAAATAATTTCTGTGTAGTCAGAACAACAAAAAGCTAAAGGAACTTTTGAACTTAATTCTTTTGCTTTATTTAAATCAACATCACAGAAATGTACTACGTCCACATTCTTTAATTTACTACAAGCATAAAGATGATTATGTGATACTCTCCCACATCCAATAATTGCATGATTAATTCTCATATCCCTCGATTTTATTTAAATGATAGGAGCATAAGTACTAAATATGTTATGGCTGTAATCCATCGTAACAAAGAAAAAATCCAACGTGCTCCAAAAATTACATTTTGTTCCTTTTTATACTTTTTGGGAAGTTGTATTCTAATTCCCCGTATTTCCTTTAAATATTCATCAAGAGACAGACCCCCTGTTTTACAGTAATGTTCAACAACAGTTACACGATTTTCCTGAATTTTTAGGAGCAACATCAATCCAACAAAAGGTAAAGCAAATAATAGAAATAATATTCGACTATTATTAATTTGATTTATCGTCGTAAAAAATAGTACAAAGCTGAACATCGCTAAATAGAAGTTCCTGTAACTCTGCAATGTCGAATTTTCATTAGCTTGAATTGTTAATAGCTCAGAAACGCTTAATATATGACGCATATACAAACTTCTCCAAATTAATTGCGTCTATTCGCGACTTCATATATTTGTTTAATTAGTTTAAAAGCTATTCCGAATCGATACACTTTCAACATGGGAACATGAGAAAATTCAAAAAACATACAACTATCTATCATAAATATTTTGAACTTCTTTCACTGGTTTTAGTTATATCGATATCGCAAATAACACAGATGAATAAACTTATAATTCTGTGAGTATTAAATACGATATTTTTAAACACGCTAACATTTAATAATCTTAGTCGAATAAGTAATCATTTAGCAATTCTTTTGTCATTAATATATTCATCAATTATACCTTTTTCTCTCACCCTCAGATTTAGTTAATTCTGGGAATAAATCATAAATCATTTGATGTCCCTTTAATATATCAGCTCTTGACATTTTTGAAGTTTCGACAAAACAATTATAATTACCACTTTTTGAATAATATGCTTTCTCTGCATTTTGTAATATTTCATTTTTACAAAATTTTATATCATAGGCTGTAGGGTTATCCCATATTGAACTCCCAGGATATGGACAATATATAGAAGCAGTGAATGATAGGTTGTATTTCTCTATAACATTCATTGTCTCATTAATCGTTTCTTGTGTTTCTCCAGGCAATCCGATGATAAATAGACCTCGTACAGGTAATCCTATAGTACGGCAATTTAAAATTGCCTTTATATGATTCTCAGTGGAAGTGTTCTTATCTATAATTTTAAGTATCTGATCAGAGAAAGATTCAAATCCTATCCTAACTCCCGTACAACCATGCTTTTTCAATTTATTTATAAATTCTATAGTAGCATATTCGGATCTAATTTGGCAATCAAAAGTAAAGTTAAACCGACTGATTTTATTTAATAATATTTGATCTTTAAGTTTATTTAGACCTATATTATCATCCCATAATCTAATATGCTTTATGCTATTGTTGTATATTCTCAAAAAATCATCCTCTAAAATCATTTCAGAAGTATACCTTATTATTTTTGACTCATGTCTCAATACACCTTTTGAGCAAAATGAACAATTAAAAGGGCATCCCCTGCTATAAATATAACTAAAACTTTTAGCTCCTTGATCATAAGAATTATATTTTAGAACTATTTCTTCTATTTGAGGTAATCCAAGTCGTAACTGTGGCTTAATAGTAGCACAATAAAATCTCCTTGTCCTCTTCTCTAAAACTGAAATAAGTTCTTTAGTTGCTTCGCCAGAATATATTAGATCCTCTCCTAATGAACCGTACTCATTTAAAAGATATGGAGCCATCGCACCCCCTAGAATTATATAAGCATGAGGGTTATTTCTTCGAATATATTTAATAATCTCTTTTGTTATCAATACTTGAACAATATTGATTCCAATAAGGAACACATCATATTGATAATCTAAAAGTTTATCATGATTCATGTCGCATATTTTAACTTCCCAATTTGGTCGGTATCTATTTAGGATAGCCATTACATAATACAACCCCATTGGGGGATATGCCTTTGGATTACTCATGCCATCTGCGACTGGAGCAATAATTAATACCTTCATAATTTTAAATCCGTACACAAATGTTTTAATCCTTCATGCAGCTCTGTTAATGGCTTACAATAGAATTGCATTAACTTATTATTTGATAAGGCTACCAAGGTTGAATCAACTTTACGAATTTTTGAATTAATCGAAGATCCTTCATATTTTATTTTTTTCACCGACGAAATAATGTCGAGAATATCTATAACTGAATAACACGAACCGGTTGCAACGTTTGTTATCTCAAATTTGAAATTATCATAAATCTTTTTCCCAATTATTTTGGCGACATCTTTAACATAAACATAGTCACGTCTCGAAAACAAATTACCTACATTAATTATAGTTTGCCCAGATAGAATTTGCTGAAATATTTCAGGTATTAAGTGAGATTGATAATCATTCATTCCATATACATTGGTTAATCTTAAAATACAGACGGGAATACCGGTTTTATTCCAAAATTGTTCCAATCTCTTTTCGCATATATATTTAATCATTCCATATACAGAATTAGGATAGCATATTTCATCTTCTTCATGTTGTTTTTCGCTTATCGAGTATACAGCTGCACTTGAACTAAAGATAATCTTAATATCTTTATTCTGTACAACATCTAAAATATTGTTTAAAACAGTTAAGTTGTTTATTATTGCTAAATCTGTTTTTTCTTCGCAATCTGGGATAAAACTGTATGCCGCCAAATGAATAAGAACATCAAAATCTATATTTATTAATTGTTCTAAGTTCTTAATTACACTTAGATCGCAATAGATAAATTTCGTATTATTCGGAGCCTTTTGCCCCCAGATTAATGAATCTATAACAGTCACATCTTCCGATTTGCTATTTAGATACGATGTTAAATGTTTTCCAATAAACCCAGCCCCTCCCGTTATTAAAATCCTCATCAACAGATACCTTCTAATATCTTTATAAATTCAGCGCCTATTTTATCAGGATTATAATATTTATTAATTCCAGTAAGAGCCGAATTGCATGCTTTTTTATATTTAAGTTGATTCTCTAATAATGACATATAATCGACCAATTCCTTTAAACCTTTATATATAAATAGCCCATTTGAACTATCTAAAGGTATATTTTCGGTAGCTACCTCACTCGCAATTACCGGTATGCCCATGGATAGCATAGTAAGAATTTTAACTCGCACTCCACTACCGAGAGAAATTGGCACAAATCCAATTTTCCCAGATGATAGCTCTTCTAGATTAGTCACTATTCCATGAAACTTTATTGAATTTCTATTGTTAGGTAATCTTTCGTAAATATTTTCAATACTATCATTGTCCCATTCACCGGCCACATGCAACAAAAACACTTTATTCTTCTTATTTATAATATTTATCAAATCATCAGTAATCGATTCTATTGCATGATAATTTGGGTAGTGAGAGGCTCCTCCAATAAATAAATATTCCCCGGTGCTCCTTTTATCTGTCTTTGATTTTGCATAACTATAGATCGGGAATGGGCATATAAATGTCTTCTTATTTTGAAAGAAAGGGGCAATAAATGATTGCTGGTACTTTGAAACTGCTATAGCGGCATCATAAGCTCGACCAGATTCAATTTCTTTCGTTATTCTATTTTTAAAGTATACCAAAGATTTATTACTATAATCCTCATTAATAATTCTTCTACTGCCATAGAGCAATGATACATCATGGTAGTACGCTACCAAAGGGCCATTAAAATATTTAAAATATTCATAAATTATACGCCCTTTTTGAAAGCAATGTACCACTCCTATTGATATTTTTATTTCATTTAATTTTTCGATGAAAGATTTATTTAAGTATTTTCCTAGTAAGGAGTAAGTTACTTGCTCATATGATTTATCTTTATTCTTAATAATTTTATAGATTGACCAGTATTTATTATTGTGTTCTTTTACTGCAATATAAGGGATGCAGTAGGGGAATGTGGCTTTTATTAAGTAATTGATTGCTTGAGCCCCACCCGAATTATTATTCAACGGATTTATGCAAGATATATGTAGAACTGTCATGCCAAGCCTGTTGAAGCTATAATGTTTTGCCTGACAGCACACGGGATATCACAATAGCACCCGCGCAATATGAAAGATCTGATGATTTCTGCTTCGTGACTATTCATTAAATGATTTATATTTATTCCGCAATTTCGAAGATTTCCCAAAGAATAATGGTCTATATCATTTAAGTTTAATTTATCGTTGATTATTTTTTGCTTTATATATTCGCAAGGCAATACATCACCATTATGCAGAATAACAATACTTTTTGAACCTGCGATACATGGATAATTGCTCTTATTATTTCCCCGTATATATGACAATTCACCGCTAACTTTTCTGCTTATAAGATCAAGTTGGTTATTCTGGATATTCGTGGGAGAGCTTTTTTCTGAAATGAAAGCATTAAATATTGCTGCAGTAAGTTCATCATATTGTTTTGTAAAAATATCATTCTCCGTTTTACTTCTTTCTCTTCTGACTGGAAGGATTTCTGTAAAATGAGGATGATACGATTCTCTTAATATTTTAAGAAAATCTTTAGCTAATTCTATATTATATCCATCTATCGCAGTGGTAGAATATACAATCAGATTTTGAAAATTCTCAGATAATTTCAATAAATATTGTAGACTCCGAATTGCTTTACTAAATAAGCCATGATTCTGCCTTAAATTATCATGAAGTTCCTTAGGACCATCCAAAGATATTTTTATTCGCAATCGTGTTTTATTGTTTATTAATAAAAAGGATTTACAGGCACTGTACAATAGATCAGGATTACTTCCATTTGTCGAGATAGTGATTTCTGATACATTACCTGAATTTGCAAATATTTGGATTACATTATTAAATTCAGGATGTAATGTTGGTTCGCCACCAGTAATCCCAACAAATTTCAATTCAGGGCAATCGTTTATTACGGTAGAAATTTCTTTTAATGATAAATAATCTCCTTTCTGTAACCTTTCATTTTTATAACAACAGAATGTGCAATTTGCATTACATTTATTCGTCAAAAATAAACTAATGTACTCTATCTGAAAATTATTAGCTTTCATATGAATATTATTCTCCAATAACTTTAGTATCCTTTGGCATGCATCATGAACACCTGAATTAAAATGTCCATATTCATAATTTCTCGAACGATACGTAGTAATAAACGATTGTATATGGGAAGACACTTCATTCTGGAGATTAGAGAGATCAATAAATTTCAATGAATTCCAGAGTTTAAAGTTGGAATTTACTTCCTCTAATGCACTAATATCGTCATTAAATCGATAATAATTATCCCACGTTATACCGTCGACACCCCAATTATCCATTGCAAATCTTGCTTGAATAACTTGGCTATAATTCAAAGGAGGAAGGAGAAAAATTGGTCGCTTAAATTGTCTACATTCATTAATACCAGTTAGTCCAGGAGTAATCAATGCAAATTTAGCTTTACCCAACATATCAATATATTCATTATGGGAATAGGTTTCTATCTTTACATTTGCTAATTTTTGCACTCCTGATGCTAAACAACTGCCTGCACAGAGATAAAATTCAATTTCGTGTCTAATCAATACTTGGACAACACCTTTTATTATTGAGGCAACAATTTGAAAATACCAAGGAATAAAATCATTGTTCATGTGATGCGAAAAAGTCCCGCCACCCAATGATATAATAGCATAATCCTCAATAACGTTTTGACTAGCATTATCAACTAAAGAGTCGACCAGTGATATATTAGGATAATATTTTAATTTTTTATTTATAACTTCACTTACAGAAAAATAATCCTGTATAATTAATAGTTTGCATCTTTTAAGATATTCCGGCCATTGTGAATGTAAAAAAGCTAAAATATCAATAAAAACAACATTAAGATTATATTTTAGAGAAACACGGACACTTTCTAAGTTGGAATTGGAAATGACCAAAGAGCAATATTTATGTTTATTTAGATAGTTATTGATTTGCTCAATATTCTTTACATCTATTTTATAAAACAATTTAAATAAATTTGATTTTGAGCACTGTTCATAAACCAAATCCCCTCCGAAACCGAATAAGTCTATATTCGGCATTATATTTTTAAGTCTTTTCAGGATTGGAAGAGTTGTACATACTGGACCATACCCAATATCTGATATAAAAACCAATATTTCGATTGGCATATTTTTGTCTTTATAAGAGAACATCTTTTGGATTAGTCGCAATACATTGGATAGAAGCATGCGTAAAAATTGCCTTATTGGAAAACTTCCAATCTTTGAGAGTAGTGATTACTTTAGTTAGAGTGTATTGAATAACTAATGCATAAGACTGCAATGCATCTGTATTATTCTTATTCGAATAGAACTTTATTAATTGATCTGCTATTCTATATATATCTTTTTTATTTTGAAAGAATAAATATTGCGATGAGATATCCACAGGTTCAAGCTTTGCTTCATAAGTAAGTGATTTCAAGTTTCTCCCCAGAAGGGAGTCATCCCCATTTGCTTTCCAAAGTTTTTGTCTCAATATTAATGCTAAATTTAGATATTCATTTTCTGGCCCGATAACAAAGCTTCCCCAATCATCTTCCTTCATAGCAATAAAACCAGAGGGTTTTATTAATTTACTTAAAGTTTTTATGGCCTTGAGTGGGTCTTTTAAATGTTGCAAGATATTTGATATAAGAATTAAATCAAAACAAATATTTAGCTTATTTGGTAATCTATATAAATCGAAGCAAATAAAAATCAAATTTGATTGTGTTTGATACTTAGCTTTTGCAATATGTATGACTAATTCATCTACATCAACTCCTATTGATCTCCCTTTATCACATATTTTGGCAATGTCTGAAATAATTCTCCCGGTTCCACAATCAACATCTAAAACCCAAGAGTCTTTTCTCAAAAAGGGTTTTACAAATA
>Ga0182017_10004152_pt1 | contig 10789 bp, 7 predicted proteins | sample 712E3DmetaG_FD_120492 | JGI IMG/M metagenome (GOLD analysis project Ga0182017, IMG submission 120492) | Permafrost microbial communities from Stordalen Mire, Sweden - 712E3D metaG | ecosystem: Environmental > Terrestrial > Soil > Wetlands > Permafrost | place: Sweden: Stordalen | collected... | reverse complement strand
GCGCATATTGCTTCTGCGGCGCAAACCCATTCCACGGCCTGAGGGACACCTCCGCGTTCAATCGGTTGCAAATCTCAACTGTGCGGTCGTTGCTCATCGAATCTACCACGATAATTTCATCCGCCCATTGCACACTCCGCAGACAGCGCTCAATGTTCTTTTCTTCATTATGAGTAATGATCACGACAGAGAGTTTCTGCATGGCTATTCTCAGCGGACGACAAAATTAACGAGCTTGTTCTTGACGACAATTTCCTTTACAAGGTGCTTCCCGTCGAGGTACACCTTCACGTTTTGTTCCTCACGTGCAAGTAGTTTGAGGGCTTCTTCATCCATGTCCATCGGCACATTCCTCTTGGCGCGTATCTTTCCGTTCACCTGGAATACCACCTCAATGGATTTCTGTTGCATCTTCGACTCGTCGTACGTTGGCCACGGCTCGTAGGCGAGCGAGTACCCATGACCGAGCTTCTGCCACAGCTCCTCCGCAATGTGGGGAGCGAACGGGGCCAGGAGAAGCACCAAAGGCTCGAGTATTTGCCGCGGCCGCAAATCGCTTTTTGTCAATTCGTTCACGAGGATCATCATCTGCGAAATTGCCGTATTGAACCGGAGCGCTTCAATATCCGCCCCGACTTTCTTCACGGTTGTATAGTAAAGCAATTGAAGCTCTGGTGTAAGTTCGACCGTTTTCACCGCCGGATCAAGGTTGCCGTCGTCACCGAGATAGAGCCGCCAAACACGATTCAGAAACCGGAAGACACCCTCGACGCCGCGTGTGCTCCATGGCTTCATTTCCTCCAAAGGTCCCATGAACATTTCAAACAAGCGCATCGAATCGGCGCCGTATTCGTTCACGACTTCGTCCGGGTTCACGACATTCCCGCGCGACTTCGACATCTTCCGCGAATCCTCGCCCAGAATAATTCCTTGGTGCCGGAGCTTGATGAACGGCTCCTTGGTGCTGACGTGACCAAGATCGTATAAGACTTTATGCCAGAACCTGGCGTACATTAAATGAAGCACGGTATGCTCTGACCCGCCGATATAACAATCGATCGGCATCCATTTGCGTTCAAGTTCCGGAGAACAAAACTTCTTGTCGTTTTTGGGGTCGATAAAGCGGAGGTAATACCAACAGGAACCCGCCCACTGGGGCATCGTGTTCGTTTCCCTTCTCCCTTTCATCCCGGTCTCCTCATCGATTACGTTAACCCAATCTGCGGCGAGCGCAAGCGGCGATTCTGTTGTGCCGCTCGGCTGAAATTTCTTAAGGTCGGGGAGAAGAAGCGGAAGGTCTTCATCGCGGAGAGATTTCAGCGTGCCATCCTCCAGATGAACAATTGGAATCGGTTCTCCCCAATATCGCTGGCGGGCAAAAAGCCAATCGCGGAGTTTGTAGTTGACTTTCTTTTCACCCATATGATTTGACTTGAGCCAAAGAATGATTTTCTCTTTTGCCGCATCAACGTTCAACCCGTCGAGAAAGCCGCTATTGAGCGCCGGCCCATCTCCGACATAGGCCTTGCCGGTAAACCCCGCCGGCGGCTGCACGGTTCGGAGAATCGACAGGCCGAATTTTTCTGCAAATTCCCAGTCCCGCTCATCCTGGCCGGGAACGGCCATAATTGCGCCGGTCCCGTATCCCGTAAGCACGTAGTCAGCGATCCAGACGGGGATCTCTTTGTTCGTAACAGGATTGACAACATAACTACCAGTGAAGACCCCGGTTTTCTCCGCCTCTGTACCTCGTTCAAGTTCACTTTTGCGACTCGCTTTCACTTGATACTCCTCGACAGCTTTCTTTTGTCCGGCGGTCGTCAAGGCAACGACAAAAGGGTGCTCGGGAGCAAGCACCATGTATGTTGCCCCAAATAGTGTATCTGGTCTTGTCGTGAAAACCCGGATGTTTGCAGGGTGCCCCTTCACAGGGAAGAGAATCTCCGCCCCTTCCGAACGACCAATCCAGTTTCTCTGCTGATCCAGAGTCGAGAGCGGCCAGTCGAGTTCCTTTGCGTCTTCAAGCAGTCGCTCCGCATATGCCGTGATTCTCATCATCCACTGTCGCATCGGCCGGCGCTCAACGGTGTAGCCTTTGTCGGTCCATTCCGCAACTTCTTCGTTGGCGAGAACTGTCCCAAGCGCTTCGCACCAATTCACCGGGATTTCCGCTATGTAGGCAAGGCGGAACTGAGCTACAAAATCGTATTTTTCTTTTCTCGTCTTGCGTTTCCAGTCCTCGGCCGTGAAGTGTTCCTCCACGGTTAGGTCTTTTGTTCCTTGGAGGGCCAGCTCTTCTTCAAGGCTGTTAATCGGACGCGCTCTTCGCGCGCGATCGTCGTACCACGCATTGTAGATTTGAAGAAAAATCCACTGAGTCCACTTATAATAGGAAGGGTCGGTCGTATCGACTTCTCGGGACCAATCATAGCTCATCCCGAGCGTCTTGATCTGACGGCGAAACGTGGCAATGTTTTGTTCTGTGGTTATACGCGGATGAATATTCGTTTGCATCGCGTAGCGTTCTGCCGGCAAACCGAACGCGTCCCATCCCATCGGGTGAAGAACGTTGTAGCCGATCATTCTCCGATATCGACAGAGAATATCGGTCGCCGTGTAGCCCTCGGGATGGCCAACATGGAGGCCTGCACCCGAAGGATACGGATACATGTCAAGGATGTATGTCTTGGGCTTTGACGATGAATTGTCTGTTTTGAATGTCTGGTTCTTTTCCCAATACTCCTGCCACTTGGCTTCAATTTGCAGAAAATTGTATTTCATGAATCCCGATTCTTATTGAACTGCGTGATGTGGTGCCGATGCTAACCATGGTGTCCGAAATCGGCTCACAGATTCTGCGATCCCTCTTCCAGATTTTTCTTGATGTAGAGCATAGCGGTTCCCGGAGTCGCGATCCGAAACCGCGACTGCAGTTCCTCGACCGTAGCGCCATTTTGTGCCATGATGGTTGCGGCGGTGTGACGTAAAGAGAACGCCGTGACACGCCGCGCCTTTCCGCTTTTCAGTCCTGCCTTTTCAAGATAAAGATTAACGCGCTCACGAATTCCGCGTGTCGTCATGCGTTTGCCTCGCGTACGATTCCCGGCGCTCATTATGAGGGGCTCGGCATCGTCGGCATCTTTCCTGAATGCCAGGTATCCCTGGATCGCTTCCTTGACATCATTGGGAAGGATCACGGCCGTCTCTTTGGTCGACTCTCCCTTCCCTTGAACAAAGAAGACCATCGACGAACTTATGGTTCTCAAATCACCGATGTTCGCGCGAATCAATTCGATTTCGCCCAACCCGCATCCGACCATCGCCTTGATAATAGCAAAATCGCGAAAACCACGCTCGTCAACCCGTTCGATCTCCCTAAAAAGCGCCTGGATATCTTGCGCCGAAATTATTTCCCGGGAGTGCTGCTGCGGCCTCTTGTTCCCTTTCACTTCCTTACCCGGATTTCTCTCCAAAACGCCGATACCAACCAAGTAATCGCAGAACCTCCTAAGGGCGGTCAGATATGTTGATACAGAGACGGGTGAGAGTTTTTGTCCTCTTGAAAGATGGTTCTTGTACCGTTCGACATCCTCGATCCGGAACTGGAACTTCCTGTCTGCCGGAAACCAGCGAAGGAACTCCCGCAAGGATCGCTCGTACGTCCCTCTCGTTTCCGGCTTACTCTTGTGCAGGTCTTTTAAGAATCCGGCATGGTAAGCGAGGAGACGCTGGGAAGAGATTCTCACAGCAGGAAATTGAATCGTTTTCATTCGCCCGCGAGGGATCTTTGTGTGGGGGGAATCCGTCAACTCTCTGATCATCAATAACAGAAATTAACAAAAATCGGCGAGAGAATCAACGAAACTACCTTCCAGTTATGCCGCACTTCGTCGAGTGAACGAAAACGTTGTTATTAGATGATGATGTGCGCCTCAGATCGATGCCATCCCGACGCTACGGTAGTGGTACGTTCTGAATTCGGCGAAGTGATATCATCACTGTATCGATTGATTTCCTCCCATTTGTTGACTCGATGTTCTGCCAAGGCCCGGGAGTGAAAGCATCACTCCCCAAATCGTACCACTACCAACGCGACAGCCTCCTTGAAAAAGCGGTTTTATTTGTTATTATTATTCATCATGTCTCCACTGGACGCAATACTCGGTACTCGGAAAAAAATCGTCATCAAGATCGGCACAAGCCTTCTGGCAGACAAAATAGAAGGTATTAATGCCGTCCGGATCGAAGATACGGCAAGAAGCGTGGCTCATCTTCAATCTCTGGGGTACCATGTCGTTATCGTGAGTTCGGGGGCGATCGGTGCCGGTGTCGGATTGCTTAAACTGAAGGAGCGACCTCGCACGATACCCGAGAAACAAGCTGCGGCGGCCATCGGTCAACCGATACTCATGGAGGCGTACGAGCGCGCATTTAGGCACCAACGCTGCACCATTGCACAGCTCTTGTTGACCAAAGACGATTTTGTCAATCGATCCCGCTATGTCAACATCAAAAACACTTTCTCGGCCTTGTTTCAAAAAGGAGTAGTGCCAATTATCAACGAGAATGACTCAGTCGCCGTCGAAGAGATAAAGCTCGGTGACAACGACAACCTCTCCGCTCTCGTCTCGAATCTCATAGAGGCCGGCCTGTTGATCATCCTCAGCGACGTCGATGGACTCTTTTCTGATGACCCTGCGAAAAATCCGGACGCTAGACTAATTCCTGTCGTCGAGAGAATCTCTCCACAGATTGAAAGGCTGGCGAAGGATAGAACGAGTGAACTCAGCACAGGTGGGATGATCACGAAGCTCCAGGCGGCGAAGCAATGTAGTTCGTCCGGAATTGCGGTCATTATCACAAACGGAGCCAATCCACGGGTGATCGAGGACATTGTCTCCGGCCGCCCCGCCGGAACTCTATTCTTGCCTCAAACAAATAGACTGAATGTAAGAAAGAAATGGATTGGTTTCGTGTCCGACTCAAAAGGCGCAGTCGTTGTTGACGATGGTGCCCGGGGCGCATTGCTGAAGAAACAAAAGAGTCTTCTCCCCTCCGGGGTTCTCGAAATCCGTGGTGAATTCAAGGCGCGAGACACCATCTCCGTTCTTGACCTCCTCGGAAACGAGATCGCGAAGGGTGTCTCCGGCTACTCATCGGCCGAACTTAGCAAGATCAAGGGGAAAAAAACGGGAGAGATTCAGAAAATCCTGAATCGCGGCGGCGGAGAGGTCATCCACCGAAATAATCTTGTGTTGACTGGAGTAGAATGATGCTATACGATGACGTGGTAAAAAAGGCACGATCGGCCAAGGCGGCGAGCAGGATCTTGTACAAGAGTTCTACAAGGAATAAGAACGAACTCCTCGAGGCACTGATCCGCCGATTGAGAAGCGAGACATCGGCGATACTTGCAGCCAATAAGAAGGATCTCTTCAATGCGAAGGCGAGCGGTCTTTCGAAGGTATTGACGGAGAGGCTAAGTCTCAATGAGAAACGGATCGAACAAATCACGCGCGGAGTTCGAGACATCATACGACTTCCCGACCCCGTAGGGAAAGTGTTCGAGAAAGCAAAAAGGCCTAATGGGCTTTTGATAGAGAAGATGAGAGTGCCGCTTGGAACCGTTGGAATTATCTATGAGTCTCGGCCAAACGTGACAATCGATGCCGCGTCGCTCTGTCTGAAAGCAGGGAACAGCGTCTTCCTCCGCGGCGGATCCGAAGCGATTCATACGAACAGGAAACTTGTCGACATCCTCAAATTGGCGCTCCGCGACGTAGGCCTTCCCTTGGGCTGTGTGGAATTCATCACTACGACGGACAGAAAAGCGGTAACTGCAATGTTGAAACAGGAACGATCTCTCGACGTGATTATCCCTCGCGGCAGTCAGAAGTTGATCAGTTTTATCCGAAAACACTCTTCCGTTCCCGTCATCGCGCATGGCGAAGGCAATTGCCATGTCTATATCGACCGCTCCGCGGATTTGACCATGGCGGAAGAGGTTGTTTTCAATGCGAAAGTTCAGCGGCCGTCCGTATGCAACGCTGCTGAGAAGCTTCTCATCCAAAAAGACATTGCCCCAAGGATTCTCCCGCGGATCGCCGACCGACTGCGAAGTGCCGGCGTTGAGATTAGAGGTGACCGAAAAACAATTCTGTTGTTGAAGGCGGTGGTCCCAACGAAGGAGAACGATTGGTACACTGAATACCTCGATCTCATCATCGCGATCAAGATCGTGAAAGACCTCGGCGAGGCAATCGATCACATCAACAAATACGGCTCTCACCACTCAGACGCAATCGTCACCGAGAACAAAGAGCATGGCGAACGATTTCTACGCGAGGTGGATTCTGCCGCAGTCTATGTCAACGCATCGACACGGTTTACAGATGGGTTTGAGTTCGGCATGGGTGCAGAAATCGGGATCAGCAAGCAAAAGCTTCACGCCCGGGGACCAATGGGACTCGTTGAACTGACCAGTACAAAGTTCATCGTACACGGAAGAGGTCAAATCAAAACGTAATAGCCGGAAACTCTGTCCGTCCGTTGGAAGTCGCTGCCAAAGATCGTTCTTCGCTTTTACTTCCTCGTCGGTTCTACGGCTTTCAGCACAACCAGGGTGATGTCGTCGGATTGAGGCGCTCCTGAAGTGTAGCCGGCAATTTCCTTTTGGATTTCATCAAGAATGCCTTGGGCTGAGCGCGTGGCGATATTACGCAAGAACAGCTCCACTTTTTCCTCGGTGTAGTCAACTCCTTCCATATTCATCGCTTCGCTTATCCCGTCCGTAAACATCACGACCACGTCGCCGGGTGTAAGCAGTACATTCCCTTCGATGTAGGGCGGAGCATCCCTCACGACTCCAAGGATGATCCCCCCCTCCGACATTCGCTCGATCGACTTGTCGGCCCGGACAACAAACGGATGATTATGGCCGGCGTTAACGTAGCGAAATATCATCGTCGACGGATCAAAAATCCCCCAGAAAAAGGTTATGAATTTGTCGTTCCCTGTGTTCTCATAGATAAGATGGTTGACCCGGGAAGTCATCTCTGCTAACGGGAGATCGAATTGCACGAGCGTTCGAATTGTCGCCTGCACATTTGCCATAAGCAACGATGCTGGAGTCCCTTTTCCGGACACATCACCGATGGCCAAAGCATATTTTCCGTTCTGGAGTGCAATAACGTCATAATAGTCACCCCCCACCTGCTTGGAGGAGATGTTGAGCGCCGCGATGTCCAAGCCTTGAATGTTGGGGAGCGACCGCGGTAACAGTCCCTTCTGAATTTCGCGCGCAACGTTGAGTTCGTTCTCTAGTTTCTGTTTTTCAACTTCTTCCTGGAAAAGACGGGTGTTTTCCAGAGAAATGATTGCGAGATTGCCGAGACTATAGATGAACTCCAGATCGGCACTTGAGTATGTGCCTTCCCGGAGGCGGTCGCCGAGACAGAGCATTCCCCTGACTTCGTTCTGCAGCTGGAGGGGGATCAAGGCAACGATGCCCTGGCTTTCGCATCGTTCACGAATCTCGAGGAGTATTTTTTTACGTTGGAGATCGGAAACCAATATCGGTGACGTGATATTCTGGAAGAGGGCATCCTTGTACTCTGCAAGATGCTGCGTTTCGACCCGGGACGCGACCGTTTCACCGTTCTGTAGACAGACCGCATATCGGCCTGCGCCGACCTGGCCCATCAGGGTGAACGTAAAGAGTTTCAACAATTTTTCACGGTCAAAGATAGCGTTGAACTCCTTGCTAAGCTCAAACAGTGTCCGCAGTTCCTGCACCTTCCCGTCAAGGGCACGATTGACATTCCTAATCTCATTGAATGCAATTCCGTTCTCTATCGCCGCCGCAGAAATACTTATGATAGCCTCGACAAACCCCTTTTCGGTCGCTGAGAGCTTCTCATTCCGTACCCGCTTGCCAATCCCGAAAAACCCCAGTACAACGCCGTGAGAAACAATAGGAAACATTCTCACGATGCCTCCATCGAACAACGGTCTGCTGACGGGCGAACCTGCTCTGGAAAGCGCAAAACTCCTTTTCGGAACGCGACGGAAGAGAAATTCCCGGTCGGCGAGTTCGGCGGGTATCCCCTTAGAGTTCTCCACTCGGAAATATTTCTCTCTCGACTTGATGAGGACGACGCTCTTGGAGAGAAGTAATTTTCCCATGAGCGTCAGCAACACTGTCCCAAGGATGAACTTCAGGTCCAGGGAAGAGTTGACGACATTGCTGAATTCAAAGAGAGGTGTGATATCGGCAAGTTGGTTCATCCTCGCGGAATGCCTACTGCGTTTTGGTACGATTCGTTCTTTCTTAAGATTCATACGCAATTAATGAGGTAACGAAGGATGCCGCGGAGCGGTCGTTCACAATACTTGGACAGTGCCAAAAGAGAGGGGTGCAGATTCAATGAAGATATTTGATGAGTCGGACGACATTTCTTCTCGGCTGGATTGAATACTCAACTTTATCCATCAACTTTCTCATCAGATACATTCCCAGACCTCCTCGCTTGTAGTGTGAGATATACTCTTTCATATCCGGCACGGGCACACGTTTCGGGTCAAAATGGTTTCCACCATCCTGGATGAGAATTTCAAATTCCGGCTTTCTCATCGAAATAGCAATATCGATTTCCTTGTCCGTCGCATAGTGATATGCATGTTTGATAATGTTTGTGCACGCCTCGTCGACGGCAAGTGCAATATTGTTGACATCATCTTCTGCGAACCCGAAGACCTTCGCGGCATCGGCAACAAATTCGCGCGCCAGAACGAGTTTATCGGTCCGGCTAGGAATGCGTAAGTTCTTTTTCGTGACTTTTTGTTTAACGCGGACGCTCAACGTCTCGATCTCCTTCTATCCATTCGGCCCCCTACTTGGTCGATTGTTTCTTTGCATCGAATTTTTTCACCGCTTCATGCTCATCGGTGAAAATCTCGTACAACATAGGAAATCCGAGCAGATCGAAAATGTTGTAGACTTTCGGGGACATGTTCGACATCTTTATGTCCCCGCCGCCTGTTCGCACATCCTCGATAAATGCCATGAAAACACCCAGCCCGGCACTGGAAATATAGGCGAGGTCTGTGCAGTTGACCAAAATGTTGAGCTTCTTTTCTTTGATAAGCCCCTGGAATGCTTCTTCAAGGTTGGGAGCAGTATGAGCGTCCAGGTACCCCCGCAGATCCATCACGTGTACCTTGCCGTTCTCCCGGAACGATATCTTGAATTCATTCATTGACATAACTCCTCAAAATTGGTTAGAATCTCTCGCCTTGCCGTGCTGCGCCGTTCCACTTGACGACGAACACCGTCAGGTCGTCATCGTATCCCTGAGCATCGGTGTAACTCCATACGCGCTGGATGATTTCTTCTTTGATTTCTTCGGCGGAGCGTGCACGCTGCTCTTCCACGACCTTTACTAAACGTTCATAGCCGAACTCTTCTCCCGCTGACGACCGCGATTCCGTGACGCCGTCGGTATAGAACACACAGACATCGCCATCTTGCATCGTGATTCGCTTCTCTTCTAGCGAATTCTCGAACAAGGCGCCGCCGCTCAACCCCAATCCCATTCCGGTAGGCTTAATATACTCAACAGAAGAAGGAGTTGCATACAACATTGGACAATGGCCGGCGCGTGACAAAACCAGCTCGCCCGTCGTAACATCGAGCACGGCATAAATTAAGCTAATAAACGATCGTTTGTCAATACTCGAAAGAAGCGATTCGTTCGCTTTGACAAGAAAACTTTTCGGCGAAAGATAGATCTTGCTGAGTGACTGGAAGATGCCCTTCATCTCTGCCATGTAAAATGCCGCGCCGACACCCTTGCCCGAAACATCGCCGATCACGATGCCAACGCGGTGGTCGTCGAGGATAGCCACGTCGTAGTAGTCCCCGCCGACCTCGAGCGCAGGGGCGGAAACCGCCTGCATTTCCACATTCGAAAACGCTGGAAGAGTCTGCGGCAAGAGCCGTTTCTGCATCTCTTGTGCCAGGAGCAGCTCGCGCTGCAGCCGTTCCTTCTCAAGCGAGCGTTGAATGAGTGTCGCATTCTCGATCGCAATTGTGACCTGATCGGCAAAACCCGAGAGGACATCGATATCATCCTGGTCGAAACCGAAATCCATCTGCTTGGTGGCGTAGAGAATTCCAATCAAATTCTGATGAGAGACGAGCGGGACGACGAGCAACGAACCGACCTTTTTGAGATTTGCCATGTATTTTGTCCGGCGGTCGCTGCTGACGTCTTCGATCAGCAGGACTTTTTTTGACGAGAAAACCAACGAACGAATCGAAATTGAATCGCCGAAGAGAATAGTCTGTATTTCCTCCGTGGTCATATTCCTCTGTGAAACAATGCCGGTACTCTGATGCGTCGCTTTCCGGTCCGACTCATTCGGAAAAATCTCCAGCCACGAGCCCGATGCCTCGCACACCTCAAATGTCATCTTCGTGACCGTTTCAGCGAGTTCGTTGAGGTCAAAAACCTGGGTAATGAGCCGGCTAAGATTGTGGAGCGAACTCAGCTCAGATTGTTTTCGATCAAACGCCTCCGCGGTGGGGAGATGAAACAAGGTGCTTATGAATGCCATCCCGAAATAAACCGCGCCGAACAACGAAGTCAATTGCACGAAAGAATGGAGAGGATAGCTGAAATAGAGGAGCGCTTTTGAAAGGAACGGCCTATCCGAGATGGAGAGAAGAACGTTGACGGCCATGAATGCAAAGAATGCCAGCAAGGCATAGACCATGGCGTAGATTTTT
>Ga0182017_10004149_pt1 | contig 10791 bp, 7 predicted proteins | sample 712E3DmetaG_FD_120492 | JGI IMG/M metagenome (GOLD analysis project Ga0182017, IMG submission 120492) | Permafrost microbial communities from Stordalen Mire, Sweden - 712E3D metaG | ecosystem: Environmental > Terrestrial > Soil > Wetlands > Permafrost | place: Sweden: Stordalen | collected... | reverse complement strand
GAGCTCGACGACTACATGGTCCGCCAGTTCTGCACGCTGGAACCGGTGATCCTCAGCCTCGGCAGCTCCCGCAAGCTGTGGGAGGACGCTGCGATCGTCCCGAAGAACATCGTCCTCTACGGAAATCTCCCTTCGAAGCACTTCTATTCGGACGACATCATCACGGTCGCGCAAGTGGAGGCCCAGGCCTGCGACCTCTTGTCCCGGATGGCGCAGACCAGGCATCCTTTCATTTTGGGCAGCGAGTGCGACATCCTCCACGTGCCCGGGAAAGAGGAGACCATCCGGAAGAAGGCCGAGGCGTTTGTCCGCTGCCGCTGCGCCGGCGTGCACACGGTGCGGTGATGCAATGAGGCATCCAGAACGCAACGCGTGGAGAGTGTGACATGGAAGCAAAGCCCGCAGTACCCACGGCCGGCCCCCTGATTGGCATTCAAGAAGAAGCACAGCAAGACAACCCAATCGTCAGGTGGATGGATGCCGCCTTGGACATCGGCGTAGGGCTGGCCGTCGCGGCTGAGCTAATCATCTTGTTTGGGAATGTTATCACCCGGTCCGTCTTCAGTTATACGATTCTCTGGGCAAACGAGCTGGGTCACTTGGTCTTGGTGGTCATTGCTTTTGTGGGCGGGGCATTGGCTTACAACCGCAATGAGCATATTGCGGTGCATGCCGTCGTGGAGCGTTTGCCCAAAGCGTGGCGTCCGGTGGTCGATTCGCTCGTCGACTGGTTGGTGCTCATCGGGTCCGTGATTGCGGCGTACCTCTCCATCGATATTGTCCAGTCCCGCGCAGAAGAGCTTTCCACGGTCTTGGAAATTTCCATGAGCTGGTTTGTCCTGCCGCTCACCGTCGGCCTCCTGCTGATGGCGTTCTTTGCGGTGTTCAAACTGCTCAAGCGCGATGTGGTCGCCATCCTCGTCCCAGGCATCTTCGTGGTGGGGGTGCTGGGGGCGGGCGTCGTGATCAACAGCGCGTGGGGGCCGTTCGGCAATTCGGTCGTGCTCAACTGCCTCGTCATTGGGCTCTTCGCAACGCTGATGGCCGTGGGGCTGCCGGTGGGCTTTGTGCTCGCTATTATCACGACCGTGCTTCTGTATCTCTCCGGGACGGGCAAGCTCATCGCCTTGGCCGCCACCATGCAAGCGGGGATCTCCAATTTCGTCCTGCTGGCGATCCCGTTCTTCATGATGGCCGGCTACATCATGACCGAAGGGGGACTGAGCAGCCGACTCTCCGATTTCGTGGTGGCGCTGGTGGGGCGGGTCCGGGGCGGGCTGTACCAGGTGATCGTCGTCTGCATGTACATCTTCTCCGGCATCTCCGGATCGAAGGCCGCCGATGTCGCGGCGGTCGGCTCCACCTTGAAGCAGATGATCCGGGACAACGGCTACGATGAACCGGAAAGCGCTGCGATTCTCTCAGCGGGGGCGGTGATGGGGGAAACGATCCCACCCAGCCTGCCGATGCTGGTGTTGGGATCCATCACCACCATCTCGATGGGCGCCCTGTTCTTGGCCGGCATCCTGCCGGCGGCCGTCATCGCGCTCTGTCTCATGGTGGCGATCTATATCAAAGCCCGGATGGCGAATAAGTATCCCGGGGTCAAGGTGCCGGCTGCCGTCCTGGCCAAGCGGACAGCCTATGCGGCGCCCGCCTTGCTCGTGCCCGGGCTGCTGGTGGTCGGGATTGTCTCCGGGGTCGCGACCCCGACCGAAATTTCGTCCGTGGCCGTGGTCTACGGATTGGTCCTGGCGAGTGTCCTCTACAAGGAAATGACCTGGCGGAAGTTGTGGAGGACCCTCTCGGATACCTCGGTCAAGGGCGGGATGATCCTGTTCATCACCAGTACGGCCAGTTCGTTTGCGTGGACGCTGACGGCCGCCGGCATCCCGCAAAAGATTGCGAGGCTCCTCGTCGAGGTGGCCGGGCACACCAATTGGCTGTTCATGTTCGCGACCGTGATCATCTTGATCGTGATGGGGGCGTTGCTGGAGGGATTGCCGGCCCTGCTGGTGTTTGCCCCGATCCTGATGCCGCTTGCCCCGCAATTTGGCGTCTCTCCCCTGCAGTACGGCATTGTGCTGCTGATCGCGATGGGGCTGGGGTGCTTCTTCCCCATCATCGGCGTGGGCATCTACATCGCGTGTGCGGTGTGTGAGACCACGGTGGAGAGCACCTCGCGGGCGATGATGCCCTATGTGGTGATCCTGTTCGTGGGGTTGCTAGTCGTCGCCTTCATTCCCTGGTTTAGTCTCGTGCTGCCCAGGCTCTTCCATCTGGCTTAGCAGTCGGGAAGGTGCGGTCCGGAGTCGTTCGCACCTTGTTACCGTTCCGACCGGACGGTTTCTTTGTGGGAGCAGGACATCCAACATCACTGCAGCAATCGATTCGTACGAAAAGGAGGATGAGAATGAAACGGTGTGTCGTTGTGATCATGGCGTTGGCGATTCTGGGTGTGCTGGCGTCCGGTGCCTCCGCCGCGTCTGATCCGAAGTTCACCTTGCGGTTGAGCCACCAAATGGCCCCGGATCACACCTTGAACCTGGTCTCCCAGAAGTTTGCGGACCTGGTCAAGGCGAAGACCAACGGGAATGTGGAGGTCCAAGTCTTTCCGTCGGCGCAATTGGGCGCGGAAAAGGACAATGCCGCGGCGCTCAGAAACGGAATGCTCGACCTGGGCATCATCGCCGTCGAGCAGTATCCCTCCTTCGTCGCGGAGTCGGCGGTCTTGGTGCTGCCCTACCTCTATAAGGATTACCCCCATTTGGATCGCGTCCTCACCAGCGACGTGGCCAAAGACATCTCCAAGATGATCTTGGACAAGACGAATATCCGTGTGCTGACGTACCTGACGATGGCCTTCCGGCAGATGTTCACCGTGGACAAGGAAGTGAAATCGGCAGCCGACCTGAAAGGACTCAAGATGCGCGTGCCGGAATCGCCGATCTACGTGGCTGCCTTCAAGCAGTTTGGTGCCGCCCCGACCCCGATCGCCTGGGGGGAAGTCTATGCCGCCTTGCAGACCGGCGTGGTGAAGGGCGTGGAGAACACCCCGGAAGCCGTCATGACGGCTTCCTTGCAGGAAGTGACCAAGTACCTCAACCTGACGAATCACCTGGAAGGGCCCTCCACGATCTCCATGTCGGAGCAGGTCTTTCAGAAAATGCCGAAAGAGTATCAAGCGGCGATGCTGGCGGCGGCGGCCGAAGCGGCGAAGTATGACCAGGAATTGACGATCTCCCGGGACAAGGTGGCCCGGGACAAGCTCGCCGCGAAATTGAAGGTGGTGGAGCCGGACATTGCCTCGTTCAAGAGCGCGATCAGATATGACCAGATCGCCTTGGTCAGCAGCGACAAGGGGAAGGAACTCATCAAGCGGATCTTGGAGATCAAGTAAAGCGGGAACGTGAGAGGCAAGATGCGAGGGGCATCTCCCCTCTTGGTTCAGGCTCTTTCCGGCAGGAGAAGACTGTGCGTTGTGCAGATGTCGCCGAGAAAATTGCGCTGCATCATGCCTTTTGGACCCAGGCACCGCTGAAGCGACCGTTAGTCTCCTTTCAGTTGGGCGAGTATTTTGTCAGCCAGCGGATGCGGTCGGCACGGCCGCTGCTGGTCGAGGGGAAACGTATCACACCGGACATGCTCCAGGCAGACAGCTTCCTCGCGGATTATGAACGGATGTACCAGGACGCCTGCCAGACGGGCCAGGATGCCTTCTTCGTCGCGGAGCCGTACGCCGGCATTCCCTGGATGGAGGCGATGTTCGGATGTGAAGTCTCCGGCACGAAGAGCAGCTTCGTCTCCCACCCGTGCCTTCACTCCGTCCACGATCTCAAGGCGATCCGTTTGGACCTGGACAATGCCTGGTGTGCGAAATATTTGGAATTCGTCAAACATCTGGTCACATTGTCCGCCGGGCGGTTTGCTGTGGGACAGCCGATTATGCGGGGTGCGTCGGACGTCGTGGGTGCGTTGCTCGGACAGACGGAACTGGTCTATGCCATGATGGAAGAGCCTGCGGTGGTGGAGGAAGCCTTTTTCAAGGTGATGCAGGCCTTACGCAGTGTCATCAAATCCCAATGGGAGATCGTGCCGGCTTTTCACGGTGGGTATTCCATGGGATTCTACCATGTGTGGTGTCCTGGAAAGTGTATCTGGTTCCAGGAAGACCTGGCGGCCCTCCTGTCTCCGCAACTCTATCATGACTGGGTACGGAAACCCGACGCCTCCGTATGCACGGGGTATGAGTACACGGCGGTGCATATGCATCCCGCATCGTTCTTTACGCTGGATGCCTATATGCACATGGATGGCCTGAAAGCCATTCAAATCAATAAAGATGTGGGGGGACCGTCGGTACAGGAAATGATGCCGGAGTTTCAGAAGGTGCTCACCAAGAAGAATTTGATTATCTTTGGAGATCTTGATGAAGCAGAAATTGATTGCATAATGAAAGAGCTGCCGCGTAAAGGCACATTCTTGAATATTGTGGCGCCAACCGTGGAACGGGCGCAACAGCTCATGGCGCATATCGGGTGAGCGCCGGCGGTTCAAGGTGGCTTGCGAGGGGTTGCCACTGTCGCCCCAAGAGGCAGGAGAGGCCGATGCGAATCACGAGGATTGAAACCATCCGGCTCGAAGAGTTCCCCAATCTCCTGTGGGTGCACGTCGGGACGGACGAAGGCCTGACCGGGCTGGGTGAGACCTTCTACGGGCCCGGCGCGGCCGAGGCCCATATTCACGACGTGATCGCTCCCTACCTGGTTGGGCAGGACCCCCTGCAGATCGATCGGCACCAGGGGCATTTGCTCGGCTATCTCGGCTTCGTTGGCTCCAGCGCCGAGATGCGGGGGCGCTCCGCCATCGACATCGCCTTATGGGATCTGTGGGGCCAGGCGACGGCCCAGCCCCTCCATCAGCTCTTGGGGGGAGCCGTCCGGGAGAGTATCCGCGTCTACAATACCTGCGCCGGCTATCGCTACGTCCGCAGCCGCCCGACGCAGGGGACGGCGAATTTTGGGCTCGGAGAGACGGCAGGGCCCTACGAGGACCTCGACGCCTTCCTGAACCACGCCGACGAATTGGCGCAGAGTCTCCTGGAGATGGGGATCACCGGGATGAAGATCTGGCCCTTCGACTACGCCGCGGAGGCCTCGCAGGGACAGTACATCTCCGCCGCAGATCTCGCCACGGCCCTGGGCCCCTTCGAGAAGATCCGACGCGCCGTGGGGACCCGAATGGACGTGATGGCCGAGCTGCACTCCCAGTGGAATCGCCCGACCGCGATCAAGATCTGCCGGGCGCTCGAACCCCTGCAACTGCTCTGGGTGGAAGACCCGGTCTTCATGGATCACCTGCACAGCCTCGAGGAGGTCGCCCGGGCGACTACGGCCCCGATCGCCGTGGGGGAGACCCGGGGTGGACGGGCGGACTTTCGCGCCCTCATTGAGATGGAGGCGCTGAGCACGATCATCCTTGACCTGTCGTGGTGCGGGGGCATCTCGGAAGCGCGTAAGGTTGCCTCCATCGCCGAGGCCTGGCACGTGCCGGTGGCCTTCCATGATTGCAGCGGGCCGGTCGTGCTGGCTGCCTCCACCCACCTTGCCATGAACGTGCGGAACTGCTTCATCCAGGAGATGGTGCGCGCGTTCTATTTCGGTTGGTATCGCGAGCTGGTCACGGACTTGCCCCCGGTCGAGCACGGCATGATCCGGCCCCTGGCGGCCCCCGGCCTTGGACTCAAGTTACTCCCCGAGGTCCTCCGGCGGAAAGACTGTCACGTGCGTCGCAGTCCATAGCTCGACATGGCTGAAGGATAGCTCCGGGGGGGCATCGGGAGGCTCCGAGATGCATGGCATTGTGCGCGGATGGGCGCGCGCGAGGTGTCGGGACATGGTCCGCATTGGCACGGGCAGGACCGCCAGATGCCAACGAAGCGTGCATTGCCTTGGAGCATGGTGTCACCCAGTGCCTCCCGATAACTCGTCGTGAAAACTCTTGCATCGCACCTAGGGCCTGATCTAAGTGGTGGTTGGCGTAGTCTCGAGCACGGATGCTCTCTTGGCGGGATGCAGCGTCCCGAACCGATGTGGAGTTCACAGAAGGAGGTCGTCATGGATCAGAAGCGGAGCAAAATGAGCCGACGGCAATTCATCTCAGGAGCGGCAGCGATCGTCGGGGGATCGACCCTCTGGGGCGCAGGCATCCGGAAAGCCGGTGCGGCGTCCAGCCAGAAGATCACGTTACGGCTCTCCCATTCCTGGGCCCCCGATCCCGTCCAGGCTCCCGGCCATATCAATGCTTTGAAGTTTCAAGAGTTGGTCCAACAAAAAAGCCAGGGGCAGCTGATCATTCAGATCTTCCCCGCGTCCCAACTGGGGGAAGAGCGTGCCGCGGCCGAAGGCATCAAGATGGGCACCGTGGATTTGATGACCTCCGGGACGGCGATTTGGGCTAATTTTGCCCCCAAGCTGGGGGTCTGTGATCTCCCCTATCTCTTCACGACCTTCGCCCAAGCGAAAAAGGTGCTGACCGGGCCGGCCGCGGACGACTTGGGGCAGTACCTGGGACAGACGACGGGGGCGCGCCTCCTCGGTTTTTGGGGCTCTCCTGGCTTTCGCAACGTGGCGACCAAGTCTAAAGAGGTCAAGAGCCTCGACGATCTGAAGGGACTCAAGGTGCGCGTGATACAAACCCCGACATACATCCGCACCTTCGAGCTCTTAGGGGCCAGCCCCACGCCGATGGCGTTTGGGGAGGTCTATCTGGGGATCCAGACGGGGGTCATTGATGGCTGGGAGCACGACGCCCCGACCATGGCTTCGGCCAAGATGTACGAGGTCACCAAGTATCTCGCCCGGACGGAGCATCTGTACGGCGTCTGCGTGATGACCGGCAATTCGCGGAAGATCGACGCCCTGCCGCCGGAACTGAAGAAGGTGCTGGTGGACGCCGCACATGAGGCCTGCAGCTACATGTTTGACATCGCCGCACAGAAGGAGGAAGAGGGGCTCAAGGTTCTCCGCGACAAGGGCATGATCATCCACCCGTTCGAGAAGGGCCCGGCGAAAGAGAAAGTCAAAGGCTACTGGGCGGAGTATGCGGACAAAGTGAAGGCCACCGAGATCCTGGCCAAAATGACCGCATAGCCTGTTCCCAAGAACACACTGGTGCCTCAAGCGGGGACCCGGAAGGGCGCGGCTCATTCGGTCCCGGAGACCAGCGCACACCCGGGCCCACCGCCGCGGCGGGCCCGGGGTAGTGCTTCTCGTCCGCGCAGCCGAGCGGGAGGGACAGCGATGACCGGCAAGGAACGGATCCTCTGCGCCTTACAGGGGGGACAACCGGACCGAGTCCCGCTCTTCGAGGCCTACATCAATGAACCCGTGGTGGTCCGACTGGCGGATCTCCTCTTGCCTCCGCATGCCTCCATCCGGTCCCTGCAGGACCGGTCGGGCGAGGAGCGCCTCGAAATCACCGATCTGTACTGTAGGCTGGTGGTAACCCTCGACCTCGATTCGACCTGCACGACCTACTCGACCGGGCTCACCCACCTGGATGCCCGCCATGCTCGGGACAAGTTTGGCACGATGTGGGCGCTGTCCGAACACGGCGAGCCGCTCCCGGTTGAGGGCCCGATCAAGGGACGCACAGACCTAGTCGGATTCGAGATGGCCTCCAAGCTGGAGCGGACGGACTTTTCCGCCGTCCAGCACGTGATCGACAGACTGGGGGCCGATCGGGCGCATTTCGTCAGCATTCCCGACCCCTTCAAAGTGACCTGGAGCCTTCGGGGCGGGATGGAACAGCTGATGGTCGATTATGCGCTCGATCCCGATCTGGTGCTGGACTTGACGCGGATCGCCACCACCTATGTGAAGGCCGCAATCGACGTCGCGGCTGACCTGGGCGCCGATGTCATCCTCCTCTCGGGGGATTTTGCCGGCGAAGATACGCTCCTGATGTCTCCCCAGCACTTTCGGACCTATATCAAGCCGTTCCACCGCGAGATCGTGCAGCACACCCATGCCCGTGGGCTGCGTATCGTGAAGCACTCGGACGGCAACATGTGGCCGATTCTTGACGATATTCTAGACGTGGGCTTCGACGGGTTCCATCCGGTTCAGCCCCAGTGCATGGACATCGCCGCCGTGAAGCGACATCTGCGCGGCCGGGCGTGCATCATCGGCAATATTGATTGCCGGCACCTGCTCCCATTCGGCACGGAGGCAGAGGTGACCTCGGCCGTCAGGGGGACTATCGACCAAGCGGCGCCGGGCGGAGGATACATCCTCAGCTCCTCCAACACCATTCATCCGGGCTGCAAAGCGGAGAACTACCTCGCCATGGTGGCGGCAGCCAGAGAATACGGCAGGTATCCTCTTGGGTGAACGCGGAACGCGTTTCGGGCTGAGGGCGTCCTGGAGCAGCCGTGCAAGGAGACCCGCTCCAGGACCGGTGGGCCGGGACCTAGGGAAGACGGTGGCGGGTAGGCAGCCAATTTGCCCCCCTGGATTCCTCTTGGCGAATCGGCAAGAGAGAGAAAGAGAGGCAGCGCATGGACGGCGTGAAGCCTGTGGGCTCGGCAATGTCAGCAAACATCGAGGAGGCGGTGGACCCGGGCGGACAGGACCCCGATCTGCTGCAGAGTCCTTTCCGACGATTGATGGGTGGGATGGACAAGGTACTGCAGGCCGTCCTCGTCCTGGCCCTGCTTGGGGAACTGGGGATCGTCTTCGCCAATGTCCTGAATCGCGTGGTCCTGGGCCGGTCGTTGCTCTGGACCTTGGAAGCGGCGGAGATGGCCCTCGCCGCCATTGCCTTCGTCGGTGGGGCCCTCGCGTATCGCCGATGCGAGCACGCCTTCGTTCGCTCCCTCGTAGATCGGTTGCCGCTCGGCTACCAGCGAACCTGCTATGCCCTCGTCGAAATGCTCGTACTTGGCGTCGCGATCATCACGGCGCTCAGCGCGATCCCGCTCGTCTTCGCGCAACAGGGAGAATTGACGCCCGTTCTGCAGATTCCCGTGGGCTGGTTCGTCCTCCCCCTCGTCGTAAGCATGGTCGTGCTTGGGATGACGGCTATCGAACGTCTGCTGGGCCAGCACCGACGCACCGTATACCTGGTAGGCACTGCAGTCGGTCTCCTGCTGCTCTTGCTCGTGCTGACCCGTGATGAGTGGCGGCCATGGGTCGCCGGCGATGCCTCCCTCGGGCTGTCCCTCGCGTGCTTCTTTGTCCCCGTGCTCATGGGGTTGCCGGTGGGGTTCGCGCTGATGCTCGGGGCCACCGCATACCTGTATGCGGCCGATACGGTCCCCATGGCCGCGCTGGCCCACACGATGGTGAACGGTGTCGGGAACTTTGTGCTCCTCGCCTTGCCATTCTTCATTCTCGCGGCCCGGATCATGAATCAAGGCGGGATCAGCCTGCGCCTGGTCCATCTCGTCCAGACGCTGGTGGGCCATTTTCGCGGAGGGCTCCTCCAGGTCATGGTCGTGAGCATGTATGTCGTCTCGGGGCTGTCCGGCTCAAAATCGGCTGACGTGGCTGCGGTTGGCTCGGTGATGCGGGACATGCTGCGCCGCGAAGGGTACAGCCTGGAACAGAGTTCGGCGGTGCTGGCGGCCTCTGCGGCCATGGGCGAGACCGTGCCTCCGAGTATCGCCATGCTCGTGTTGGGGTCGGTCACGACTCTGTCGATCGGCGCGCTCTTCATCGCTGGGCTGATGCCAGCGGCCGTCATCGCTGCCTGCCTTATGGTCCTGATCTACTTTCAAGCGAGGCGGGCGCAGATTCCCCGGTTACCCCGCGCCAGTCTGAAGCAGATCTTCGCGGCAAGCTTGGCCGGGGTGTTACCCTTGCTCATGCCGGTCATCCTGTTTGGCGGCATCTTGTTCGGCCTGGCAACCCCTACCGAGGTCTCCTCGTTTGCCGTCATCTATGGGCTGGTTCTTGCGGGCCTGATTTATCGGGAGCTTGGGGTCCGGGCATTCGTCCAGGGGGTGATTGATTGTGCCCTGGTTTCCGGGATGATTCTCTTCATTATGGGGGCAGCCGCGAGCTTCTCCTGGACGCTGAATATAGCGAGTCTGCCCCAGCGTCTCGTCGAGATTCTTAGTACGATCAATGACAGTCATGTGCTCTTCATGGTCGCGAGCATTCTGCTCCTCATTGCGGCGGGATCGATTCTGGAAGGTCTTCCCGCCCTCGTCATCTTGGGGCCGATCTTGTTGCCCATTGCGAGTCAGGTGGGGGTGAGCCAGCTTCATTACGGCATCGTGTTGGTGATCGCCATGGGGATCGGGGCGTTCATGCCGCCCGTGGGCGTCGGTTTCTACGTTTGCTGTGCTATCTGCGAGACGTCGATTGAGCGATCGACCCGGGCGATGATCCCGTATGTGATCGTTCTCTGCCTCGGCCTGCTGGTAGTGGCCCTGGTGCCCTGGTTTACCTTGTATCTGCCGCTGAAATTCCATCTCGGTGGGTGAGACGGGGGACTGGGCATCGGCTAAAATGTGTACACAAATGATCCGTCCATCAGGTGCTTGAGTTGTTGCGCCAGCTCCACGAGGTCACCGTGCACAGCGACTCGCCTGTGCGGGCATGGAAAGCATTCACTCCGGAGAACCGATAGGGTTTCGCGTTTCTTTCATACTCATATACACAGGAGGATCCCATGGCCGACTACGAAGCCTTGAAGACCGCCGTAATCAGCGGGAAGGTGGCCCAAGTGAAGGAGTGGACCCAGAAGGCCCTGGACGCGGGGACGAATCCCCAGGAGGTCCTG
>Ga0182017_10004148_pt1 | contig 10792 bp, 5 predicted proteins | sample 712E3DmetaG_FD_120492 | JGI IMG/M metagenome (GOLD analysis project Ga0182017, IMG submission 120492) | Permafrost microbial communities from Stordalen Mire, Sweden - 712E3D metaG | ecosystem: Environmental > Terrestrial > Soil > Wetlands > Permafrost | place: Sweden: Stordalen | collected... | reverse complement strand
GGCGCAAGCAAGCGGTGTCCGTCCACCGCTGCTTTTCGCGGTCGGTTCGTCGCTGTCACACGCGCCATCCACGCTCGCCCCTTGGCCAACCAGATAGCGCATGACCTCGAGATCTCGTTGTTCGGCAGCCTGACATAGCGCACCCGTGAGATCATGCGCTCCCTGCTCCACGATTGCTTTGACCATGACAAGCCGTCCCTCTCGCACGGCCTTGCCCAGCGCCTTGTCCAGATCAACCGCCGGCAAGAGCAGGCGAAACAGGTCATCCCACGATTTCTCGATGGCCACCCTCATGGCGCCCTGCAGTGCGTCCTTGGAAACGTGGTGTCCGAACAGATAGCGAATCTCCTCCCAATCGTCGCCCAGGACAGCGCTCGCGAACGCCTCATCCAGATCGTCGATCTCACGGCAGTGCTCGACGAGGTAGCGGACAATGGCGAGGTGCCCCTCTCTGGCTGCGGCATTTGTTGCAATGGAGCAGCTGAACTTGTCCGGACCCTTGCCGGCATTGGCGGCGGCGTGCTCGGGGAAATCTCCCAGGATCTTGACCATGGCGAGATTGCCTCGCTCGGCGGCGGAGATCATCACTCGCCTCAGTTGGTCCGCAGAGGAATTCTCTGGCAAGTCGACAACATGGTGGGCAAGGTAGCGGACAACCTCAAGATGGCCGCCGTCGACGGCTCTCTCGACGGTCTGTTCGAGGTCGCCAACATCGCGGCAGTGTTCGACGAGATACTGGACTATGTCGAGATGCCCATGCTCGGCGGCGATTTCCAGCGCGCCGGAGCAGTCAAGCCAGTCACGTCTGCTGACGACGGCTCTCACCGTGGCCAAGTCATCGGTTTCCGCAGCAACCTCCAAGCGGATGCTCAGGCTCAGATTGTCCCCTTCGTCCGCTGCGGCGGAAAACCCGGGTGTCACCGCCAACGCGACCACGGCCGAGGCGACCAACACGACGAGTTTGCGTTGCCGCGGGCGACAGTCGCCTTCTTGCCGGTTGCCTCGGCGAGAGCGCGCCAGACACTTTGACCAGCATATCAGGCATATCATGGACGCAACATCGACCAGATACTTGATACAGTCAACGACCACATGAGCATAGATTCTTCGTTCGTAGGTTCTTCGTTTTTCGCGAAGATGTTGCCGCGATTCGGGCTGCAGCGGCAAAGAGGCTGGGATAGGCCCACGCGGGAACGAAGCCTGGCGCGGTCCAAATACTCTGCAACATCGTATGGGCTGGACCATGCCTTGCGATCGGGACAGCCCATCAGCAGCCTCCGCCAGCACCCGATCCACCTCGCGGCACACGTTGGGACAGAAGAACCATGCTCGAATCGCTCATGCTCCCTGGAGGCCTGTTTGGCCGATGCTCTGATATGATACGCGCCCATCATGGCTCATGAACGTGTCCGTCAGGCGTCGCTTCATATTCTTGCGCTCTTGGTTGCGGGCTCTTGCAGCGTGCTCGCCAACGGCTGTGCCAATTCGGGCGGGCTGCCCAGTTGGGTGAAGAATCCTTACGCGGAGTTTCCCAAGGACCGGTATGTGGTGGCCGTCGGCACGGGCCGCAGCCTCGACGCGGCCAAGCGGGATGCCCTGAACGGCATCGCGACCTTCCTGGGTGTAGAGATCACGGCCAGCGTGGGTGTCGAGCAAGGCGAGACGGTGATTGCGGAGAACGGGCGGCGCAATTCCCGCCAGCAGATGCGCGCCGACGAGAGTGTCAACCAGATCATCAGCCAGAAGCTTTCCAGCGTCGTGATCGAACGGGCGCATAGCGACGGTCCCACGACCTACGTGTTGGCCTTGCTGGACAAGCCGACTTTTCTGGCAGGCCTGGCCAGCGAGGTCGAGAACGCCGCCCGTATGCTGTCCGAAGGCATGAAGATCGCTGCGGCCGCGGATTCCCCACCGCGATCGCTGTTGTTGAACCTGCAGGCCATCGCACAGCGGCTGCAGGCCATGGACGGGCACATCATCGCGCTCGGGGGAAAGATCAGCCCCGATGTGACCGTCATTTTGCGCAACAGCCTCGGTTTTCTGGCGCGCTTCGACATATCGCTGCCTTCTTCTCCGCCGCCGGGGGCTGCTCGCACCGCTCTGGTCTGCGATCAGGCGGATCCTCGCTTCAAGAAGGCCATCGCCGATTCGGAGGCCCTGCTGGGGCATTCTCTCGAGATCCGCTTGAATCTGGAGCAGCTGCCCAAGGGTCGCGATTTTTGCGACGATCTCTTTGAGAGCTACATCGGTCTCATTCCCAAGGACATCGCGCAAATCAAGCAATTCGGCGCGGCGTTGTTTGAGTATGGGGCGCGGGCGCTCAAGATAATCGACCTTGATTACGACGGCACGGCGTCGCGTAGTGAGATCGACTTCGACCGGGCCAAAGGCACGCTTCGCATCGTGATGGCTGGGCGTGGCGGCGATCCGATTCCGTCGAGAGCTGTCAGCTACGCCCTCGGAAAGGAGTACGAGGCTTGGCTGATAGCGCACTTCTCTGGGGTCGAGCCCGAGAAAGTGGCTGCTGCCGAATACGCGCTCTACCTCGACTTCCTCGAGAACTACGCATGGCAGGGCCGGGACACCGCTTTGGCCAAACGGCCGAGGCGCGACGCCTTCGCCGACAATCCCTCGTACGAGGCCGTCGTGAAGATGGTGCGCCTTGCAGGCTTGGCGGCACACAAGGACGCCAAGGTCGCTGAGGCTGCGCGCGATTGGCTGGCGGCACTCCACGATGATTTTGGCAGGACCTACCTTCACAACCCCGGGCTGGTCGCCAAGGCACCCGGCGACTCGGCCTTCAAGCGCGCCGAACGCGTGTGGATTGACTGGCTCAACGCTGCCTTCGACGGTTTCTCCGACGAGATGAAGCTGAGGGTTTTGCCTGACGTGATGCAATTCAGCGTGCCCTTCAACAACGACGAGGGCATTGTGTGGAACGAGCTCGCGTACCCGGGCCTCAAGACCTACGAGATGGGTTTGGCGATCATCGACCGCTGGTGCAAGGCTGGTCACCCCGGGGCAAGCTTCCGCGCCGACCCCGGTGACAAACGCCTAGCCCTGTTTCTGGCCATCGCAAACCCGGTCAGGCGCGACCGGAAGGCCTTGTGGGACGTGGAGTACATGGTGCGCGGGAAGAACTGGTACTTCCACGCCCTGCGCAGCGAGGCGCTGCGCAAGCGGCTCCTGGCCGAGATGCTGGCCCGCAAGGACGACATGTTCACCGAGACCGTCTTCGCCAACATCTCCCGCTACAGCTCTCCGCCAGGCACGGGAGGCAAGAATGAACAGCGCAACGGGTGGGCGGACTTCCTGTTTTTTTGGCGGGGACTGGAAGCCGATCCGAAGCAATGGAACTCTGCCACGCGTCTCGTCGCCGAGAGCGGCATGATTTCAGATGAGCTGTACGACGAAGCCGTGAAGCTGTGGCGGCGCTATCCATGGACGCACGGGCGTCTGCTCTATCTGCTGGCCATGATGACCCGGGCTCGACGCAGCATGGTTCCCTGGTCCGAGTTTGGGCGGGTTTTCGGCGGCGCTGTTTCTGCGAAAGAGGCTGGCGAGTTTTTGAACTTGGGGTGCCACGCGATGGAGGTCCTACCCGAGCTGTGGCCCGCGCTGGGCAAAGGCTGGCCACGTTTCGAGATTCTGGCGCCGCAGCTGGATGGCTACATTGAAGAGGCCCACGCCTGTGCGAACGACCATCAGGCCCCGTACTCCACGTTTACAGAAATCGCGCGCAGATTGCGCGAGGAGAAAGCCACTGGCGATTTGAGCAAGCTGCACGCCTACTTCAAGAAGCGCATCGCCGAGCACCCCTCGCAGGAACGCGACTTCCAGGAGCTGATTGAGCTTACGCATTGACACTTGGTTTGGTCGGCCCATGGATTCGGCCCGGTCCGCCCGCAGATTCCTCGCTCGGGCGGCGAGGATGATTGCCGCCCAGACTCTTTGACTTGCGCAGATCCGGTAGACTGTGCCGCATGCTTGGGACACACCTCTCAGGACGATCTGCCGGCGGTCAGATCCGCCTCGCGGAACCCGGGGTGGCACGTCGGTCGGCGTGGTGGCCCACGGCGGGAGGGTTATCTGACGCAGAAGAAACCCATTTGAATCGCTTAGGCATCAGTGCGTTGGCACTCAGAAGCAAAGGCAGTGAGAAATGAGATCTCGGCCTATCCTGCTCGTTCAGTCATTTATCCAGTGTGCTGTCCTTGTCGTCATGGTGCGGGAGGCCTATCCGGTGGAGCATGATCCTGACCATGAGAGAAATGATGCGGCAACGCCCGCGGTGGGTGTGCGTCGTCTGGGCAACAAATGGCCCAGGCATGATCCGGAATCGGAGTCCTTCATTCGAACTGGGTTCAATATATCCGCGGATCCCATCGTGCTCTGGTCCGAGCATGGCGCTCCTGCTGTCCTTTATAAGCAAGAGTGGGGGACCCTCGTCATCGCGGGCGGTGTGGCGGCAGGCAGGAGCAGGCAGGAGATTGGCGTGCTGGATGGCGGAGTGGTCAAGCTCGGCATCCGGCCTACCCCGTACCCCATCGCGAAGAGTATTTTTCATTTCGCGAGTCTCGTCGGTTCCAAAGGCAACGATAAGAGAACTGCTTCCTTCGTTGATTCGGTGACTCCGGTCGATCTCGACGGCGATGGACAAGACGACCTGATCACAATCTCTGGGATCGGCTCGGAGGGTCCGGGCAACATCGAGGTCTATGGCGCGAAGAAGATGCTGGCCAGCTGGAAGGGAGCCGGACGGGGGTATCGGCATATGGTTGTGTCGGAAAACATTGCTCGCATCGCCAACAAGGGCGTCGTCCACATGATTTTGAGGCGTTTTTCTGACGAGCCCACGCCACCAGAGGCAGAGTTCCTCGTGCTGCGCATTGACGCGGCCGGCATCACCGAGGTGCACCTTCGCGACTTCGGTTTCGACGTCGAAGCGCTCCAGGGTGTCGGTGCAATCAGTCGTCCTGGATCAAATCAGCTCGACGAGCTCGTTGTCGTATTGACCAAGTCCGGTGATGACAATGGCTTGTATTTCTCCAGACACACGCCTGACGGGCATATCTTGGCGGCACCCCGACGCCTCACTTCACGTCGCGGTGACTACGGTATCTCACTGCTGAATCTGGCGAAGAATGATGTGATCGTGGCGACCGGTTCCTACGATCCGACGTACCTGCTTCGCCTCAGGTCGCCAACGGCATGGTCTACCAAGGTCGAGCCAAAGCGCACAACTGGCGGTCTCCAAGATTTGCTTGGAGTCATAGACCAAGAGCAAGCTCCCAAGCTCCTATTCCATGACGGCGCTGATCTAACCGCCTACGGTCTCGATGGCCGACCGTTGGAGCGGACGAGCGGGGGCTGGCGCGCTAGTAATGAGGCGACTCCGTTCTACAGCGAGGTGCCGCCACAACCAGAGCAAAAGTTCCTGGGTGCCAATCTCGATCGTGACAGCCAAGCCGTTCTCGCCGTGTATGCGCGCAACCGGCAGTGGCGGCACCTCTCCCCCGAAGAAGTCATGGCTGCCGCAAACCGGTTCTTGAGCCCGGCGCTACGAGCGGAGATCGAGCGGGAGAATAGGGATGCCAAGGATGTGCGTGAGCGCCTGGTGAGCAGCTTCGAGAGAGAGTTCAAGTCCGCGGCACACGACGATTTGGCGAACAAGAAGCAATACCCAGATCCACAGGGGCTAAGCGATTGGCTGGCATCCATCGATCTTCCTGCCGCGACCAGCTTCGTCTTGATTCGCGACGGCCAGCCGATGAAGCCGATCTCCATCCCGGGGGCACCAATACGTGGTCATGGAGCAAGCGGACCCATGCATTTGGACTGGCAGCTCACTCCTGATGCGGTGAGAGTCGTCTTGCCCATAGGCAACGGCGAGGCAGACGAGTATGGCACTCCAAATACTCGTCGTCCCCTGGTGAAGCTGGTGTCGGGTTTCTATCTCGTCGAATGGAGGCTCGCCAACCATGGCACGCCGTGATGCTCGACAACCCGCGTGCCTCGCCCTCGCGACGGCATTCCTCGTTGCCCCCACAGCCGGCGCAGCCGGGGAAGCCGCCCGCGGTGCAGACCGTCCCATGATTTCGCTGCACGCCACAATCGAGAGGGGCGGAGCCGCCGGCCCCGATACGCAAGGCTTCGTTGTGAGCTGGAAAGACGCGGAGCCGGTGATGGCCCTCTCCATAAATTGTCGGGATCAGCAGGATCCCAACCGGATCCACTGGTGGCTCGATCCGGTATTCCGGGGACCACAGTTTTCGCGGCGTCTCTTCGGCGACGTGTTTCCGTACACCATTGACGCCCGGTCGCCGCGAGGTAATGACGATTACCATAACGTGGACCGTGTGGAGCGGACTCTTGCCGCCGATCTGGACGGCGACGGCACGGACGAAATCGTTCTGCTTCGCCTGTTCGGCGGCATCACTGTGCTAAACCGGAGACAGGTGGTATTCCAGACCGCTTCCAGGGCATTTTCGGAGGTTGGCAGCTACAAGCTCGTTCAGAGCCAGCGCGCTCGTCTCGCCGGTGGCGATGCGCTGTTTTTGCTGTTTCGACGAGAGCTGAGCTTCAAGTACCGAGATACAGCCGAAAACAATCCAAAGCTCGTTTCTGCGGGTCTGGCCAAGCAAAGCCTTCTCATACGGGTCGACCGCAAAGGTGTCTCCCTCGTGGAACTCGAAGACACAGGTGCGCAACCGTTCGGATTCGCGGCGCTGACTGCACCGGACCAGACATTAGATGCCATTGCCATGTTCGGCCACCGGGAAGGGTCGTCGCTCATTGCCAACTTGCACGACGGCAGCGGCAAGCGGATCGCCGGCCCATGGGAATTGCCGGCACCCGCGGCTTACCCCGGATTCGGTCGCGTCGTCGTTGCCAATGGCCGACCCCTAGTGGGGGCGGAGGCTCACTTCAGCGAAAGTATTTTCTGGCTGCTCGATCTGAACCGCGCGAATCCACACGGCAAGTGTTTTAGTACCCTCTTGGGAACGAATCTCGCCAACCTGGTGACCACGCCACGGCCCATGATGGTCCTTCTCTTGGCAGCGGGGAGCAAGGTTGTCGATTTCGATGGCAATCTGTGGCGCCGTGGCAAAGGCGCATGGGCGCAAATCAAAGACGCGGACTTTGACGTGCAGTTCGAGCCCCCGGGACTCGGCTACTACAAAGCTCGCGCCTTTCCATCGTTCGATGGCTCGGACCAATACCTGGTCGTGCAGTCGCGCCCTCATCAAGACCGCGAGATGGAGCATGGCGACCTCGTGGCCGCGGCCGAAAAATTCCTGCCCCCCGAGGAAGTCTCTGACTTGCAGGCGGTCAGCAGCGAGCCGAGACAGGATGATGGTCGCTTCCACCACGAAGGGCCGTTGTCCGCCCTCGACCGTGAATTGAAAGATCGCCTGACCTGGCCGTTGCGCCATCCCGATGCCCTCGGCTCGCCGCGGTACCGAAATGTCGATGCCTATCGGAAATGGCTTGCCGACGCTGACCTGCGTGCGCGAACTGTCCTAACCTTGTTTCGGGCCGGACGCCCGGTGTCCAGGGTCGAAGTGGACGGCTACAACGACACCCTCAACGCGGACTGGCCCGTGGATTGGCGTGCTCAGGGAGATGGGTTTTGGGCTGTGCTCCCGCTCAAGACCGCCGACACGACTGAGCCATGGAAAGAGGTGGCGAGCTTTCACGTGATCCATGCGCAGCCACCAACGCATTGATTTTTCGTGTGCGAACTTTGATCATCACGAAAGGATCACCCGCCGCTGTATCGGTCCATCGACAATCGCCAGTGGGAAACGGCTACTTTGCCCACGCGATTCCAGGGGCTTTCCATTGAGAACTTCGTTGATCGAACAGCCCTGCCATTGGTATAGTCGGTGTCGCATAGGCGACGGTATCCATGGTTGATGCGACATCAATAGCATCTTCGAGTTCCCGGACGACCCTATCGCTCCTGGCTCGCAGCGCAGCTGCCATTCAAGACATTTGGGATAATTGTGGCTGCATTTGCAACACGCTGGAAATTGCAGAAGAATCAGGGACGGCTGGCGGCAACCCCAAGGTCGCCTTGCAGGCCCAACAACTCAATTCTCTGTTGGGCCTTGAGAACCCGGACCTCTTCCTGAGTGTAGTCCAGCTTGCGCTGCATTCTCTCGTTGATCGCCCATGCGATCATCGTGATGAGAAAGTGGAGCGTTGCCGGAAGCATTGATGGCCACGCTGCCCGCTCAGGCACGCGAATTCAAGCTGCGCATCTCCGCGATTCTGTGCAAGAATTCCAGCGATCTGTTTCTGGACACCAAGGGTCCTGTGCGGCCACCCCGGCCTCCGCCTCCTTCAGAATCCCGATGATCTGCTCTTTCTTGAATCGCTTCCTTTTCATCTGTCCTCCTGCTGGAGGACTCACATATCAGCTGGACCAGTTTTTGGGGGGCAGGTCAGGGCTACCTCCAGGTGTACGGCGGCGTCGGGGTGTCGTCGGTTCCCGGACCCGTGCAGGTCGAGCCGTCGACGTAGCCGCTACAGTCTCCACTGGAGTGGTTGACGCTCGTACCCTGGAATTCCACGTCGCCAATCAGGGAACCGCCAGACAGGCTTTGGCCCGAGGCGAACCAGCCGAGCGGGAAGAAGGCCGTCTTTGCTGTGCCACCGCTTACCGTGAACGAGTTCGAGTTGTACGTGCCACTCTGGCTGCCAATCATCGACAGGGTGCTGGCAAAGGTGGCGACCATCGCAACGCCAGAAACCATCTTGCGCTGGTACCGCGAGCTGGTGGTTAAGAAGTACGACGAGAGGAACCATCAAGGGCTGGGGAACGCTTTGATCGACGGTGAACAGCAAGACGTGGCCGGGGCCGTTCGCATCGTTCGTCGCGAACGGCTGGGCGGACTGCTCAGTTTCTATCACCGGAAGACCGCCGTCCGGGAGCGGATCGAATAATGGGACAGGACAACATCACCGCGGGCGAGGTCATGGGAGTACTTCAGGGTGGCGTTGTTGAGCCTGGGGATTTCGAGCGAGCATTGTGGCAAGACGCCACAATACGCACTGTTTGGCGCCCAACATCCCTCATTGCCGGAAATGAGGAACGAATGAGGAACGAAATCTGTCCTCTCCTGTCCACTCAATTCAATTGCAACTCGCCGATCTTGTTGAAATCATTGGGCCCGGATTGCGCAGTCATGGGCCTCATAACCCGAAGGTCCCAAGTTCAAATCTTGGCCCCGTCAACGGCAGCATCGAGGCCACCCTGCCCCTTCAGGCATGCCGATTCAAGCTACGCGTCTCCGCCAAATTTGTGCGAGAATTGTGGCGATACGTTTCCGGACAGAACGTGGATCACGCCGTTGCGTTTCTCTCAGCCTCATGCCGCTGTCGCGCGCGCCGACGCCAGTGGCGAATCGCCCGCACCATGAGGGAAGCCCCAGACCAGCCCATCACCACCGCGAGCGGTAGTGCGACGACCCTTGGCCAAAGAACCGCAATCGCCGCACTCACCAGGAGAGCGCCGGCACAGATCGCCATCAAACGGCTCCTAGAGAAATCAAGTGTTCGCCTCCGTCCGACGACTGACCCCACCACGGCGTGCGCAAACCGGATGACGCCGATCGCTCTTCCCGAGGAGCCACGGGGTGTGGGCTTTCCGCGGTCTCCACGCATAGGCGCATTGCCGTCAGGGACCACTCGACTCTTCAGATCGATTACGATCTCTGTCGCGTTCTCCAGGTCTGCGAGAAACATTTCCTCCATTTCGCGGGCCAGGCCAACGTCTTCCATGGCGACGTCAATCTCGTAATTTGAGATGAAGCTGGCGGGGTTCAGATTCGACGAGCCAACCCGTGCCCAGCGCCCATCCGCTACGGCGGTCTTGGCGTGCAGCATCGAGCCGTTCCATTCGAAGATGCGCACACCGGCTTCGAGCAGCGGCCGATAGCCTGCCCTCGAGAACGCTGCAACCAGCATGATGTCGCTGGTGCTGGGTACAAGCAGGCGAACGTCGACTGCATCCTGGGCAGCGGCGCAGAGGGCCTGCACGTAGGGAGCAAACCCTACGAAGTATGCATCTGTCAGCCACAATGTCCGTCTGGCGGCGCTGGCGATGAGCTGATCCAATCGAAATAGCCTGGCCTTGCTCGGAACATCCGCGATTACCCGAAGCGACACATCCCCAGCATGCGGCAGAACGGCAGGATCCGAGAGTTCCTCCGTCGGGATGCTGCCACCGGAGGCCGCCCACACCTCGGCAAAAGCATGCTCGACGCAGCCTACCGCGGGTCCACGAATTTCGATGCCCGTATCACGCCATGGTGGAATCCCTCGCGCGGGATCCCCCAACCAGCGGTGGCTCACGCAGACCCCGGTGACAAACGCGACTTCGCCATCGACCGAAAGGGTCTTGCGATGATCGCGACTGAGCCAGCCCACAGGGCTGTCGATGCGAGGTGTATTGAATCGCCGGACCTCGACGCCGGCTGCGACCAAGACTCGCCAGTATCGGCGCGTGGCGCCTACGAGCGATCCCAGCCAGTCGTGCAACATTCTGACCTTGACCCCTGCACGGGCACGGTCGGTCAACGCCGCGGCAAGTTCGCCGCCTACCTCATCGTCCTCGATGATGTAGTTTTCGAAGAAGACCGTCTTGCGGGCGGCACGGATGGCGGCAAACCAAGCGGCGTAGTTGGCGGCCCCGTCCTTGAGAATGCGAACAGCGTTCCCCTCGACGAGCGGCGCCCCGGACGCACGCCTGTAAGCCTGCTCGACCAGTTCAGAAGCCTCCAAG
>Ga0182017_10004146_pt1 | contig 10793 bp, 11 predicted proteins | sample 712E3DmetaG_FD_120492 | JGI IMG/M metagenome (GOLD analysis project Ga0182017, IMG submission 120492) | Permafrost microbial communities from Stordalen Mire, Sweden - 712E3D metaG | ecosystem: Environmental > Terrestrial > Soil > Wetlands > Permafrost | place: Sweden: Stordalen | collected... | reverse complement strand
CGAGTATTATTGTCTGCACCATCCGGAAGCTGTGGTCGAGAAGTACCGTATGGTTTGTGACTGCCGCAAACCATTACCCGGTTTATTACTCAGGGCCGCCCGAGAAAAGGATATCGACCTCAAAGAGTCCTGGTTAATCGGCGATAATTTATCGGATATCCAGGCGGGCAAAGCTGCCGGCTGCAAAACGATATTAATCGGAACAATGAAATGTGAGTTATGCCGGTTAATGACTGAGAAAAATGTCTTTCCGGATAAAATCTATGGGAGCATCGGAGACGTTGTCCGTGACGATATTTTGTTAAAGGAGTATTTAGTAAGTTTGCCGGAAACTTTGTAGTAACCTGTCATTATACAGGAGCGAAGTGACAAAGAATCCTGGAAGGATCAATCTATGGCGAAACTAAATTTACTAAAACATGGAATACTTATCATGTATCCCGAAAAAGCTTGCAAGGATTGTGTTAGCCTTATATCCCTTATTCCCAGTGCCAGTCTATTTTTCGGTATTAACCGGTTATCCTCCATTGTGGGTGAGTCTAATAATAGCGATCATACCGCTGATTGTCCATTTTGGGCAAAAGCACCGTATCGTCACTCGGACACCTTTCGATATCCCGATATTAATCTTTATTTGCGGTACTCTGATCGGATTTGTAGTTTCCCCGGATAAAGTTGTAGCAACTGGAGCTTTAAGCTCAGTAATGGCTTCAATTCTTGTTTATTATGGCATAACCAGCAATAATGGTGCATCAAAAAAATACTGGTTATGGACCGGTGGGATAATTTGTCTTATTACCATTTTGCTATCTTTATGGTTTCTCTCACAAAGTTCTCACAGAGTGCTCTTTTTCAATCAGTGGGCTTTCAATTTATTCTCCGGATTACCCAAGACCAGCGGCCCAGTATTACAACTCAATACGATTGGCGCTCTGCTGGCAGTAGTGATACCTTCTTTATTTTCCGTTGTATTTTTCAAAAACAGCGTAGTTTTACGGATTACTGCATTGATGTTGGGGCTATTCTTTACAGGGATACTTTTTTTGAGCGACAGCGGAGCCGGTTGGTTGGCATTAATCATTAGTTTGGCTTTTATCTTAATATGCTGGCGAAGGTGGCTAACATGGGTGCTTGTTCCTGCAGGAGGAATCATTGCAGGTGCCGCCGTCATATTCTATGATAAAACGGTATGGTTGAGAACCACGTTTTCAACCGGCGATTTTATGGGCAGGATGAAGCTATGGCAAAATACATTTACTCTATTGAAAGGTAAAGCGGCGGTCACGGGCTTGGGTTTGGGAGTATGGTTTAAGGCATATAGCAGTCGTTACGGCAATTCTGCGCCTATTATCGTACACGATTCTTATCTTCAAGTTTATAGTGATACTGGTATATTGGGCGTCATTGCTATGGTTTTAGGCACTGTAATTTTTTTTCGTCTTTCAATGAATCTAGTAAAATCACCTCAGCGAAATTCTATACATTGGATCGGAATTGGTATAATAAGTAGTATTATTGCCGGCGCAGTCTTTGCTCTTTTTGATGTCACCACATCCATCACGTACGTAACCAATACCGGATATATTTATCTGGCGCTACCTTTACTCTGGATCGGGGTGGCTTTATTCGCTGTCGTTCATATGAAGCGGAAGAGAGAAGAACCTTGGTGTAATGAATAATAAATAAAACATGACTCGGATCCAAATTGTTAATATCTACACGGTTCTTATCTTTGGCTGGAAGAGACTGGTAGAAAAATAAAGAATGATAAACAATCTCAACCTAAATGGAATAAAAAAGTATTTTGCTGACCCTCTGTATCGTAATGCCTTATTCCTAATGATGGCTTATGGCGTAGGATCTCTTTTCGGTTTTTTATTCTGGCTCATTGCAGCTCGCTTTTACCCCACCACGGAAGTTGGATTGGCGACAGCACTGGTCTCAGCAGTCGCAATATTGAGTAGCATCTCCAAGATTGGGTTTGATTTGGGATTAATCCGATATTTGCCACAATACCAAGATAAAACAAATACCATTAATACCTGTTTTACTATCACCGCCTTGATCTCTGTTATTACTGCACTGATATTTATAATGGGTTTAGCCTTTTGGTCGCGAAAACTTCTCTTTATCCAGGAAAATGCGTTGTATTTTTTCATATTTGTTGTGTTCACTGTTTTAACCACCCTAAATCAACTCCAGGGAAGTGTGTTTATTGCTTTTCGCGCGACGCATTTTAACTTTATACAAAACATAATCAACGGGATAGAACCGATTTTAGTTGGATTACTTATATTTGCAGGTACATTAGGCATCTTTCTTTCGGCTAATTTAGGATTATTATTGGCTACTGCTTTGGGTTTTTTGTTTTTACTAAAACTTATTCCGGGTTATCGTCCAGTTCCCAAAATTGGGAAGGGTATAGGTATTGAGATGGTACGATTTTCCTTCATTAACTATGTGGTCGGGATCCTAGTAGTACTACCGCAATATTTATTGCCGCTCATTATAATCACTATCTTGCCCACAGAAGACAGTGCTTATTATTATATTGCATTTTCTATAGCTGCAATCACAGGTATGGTCGCTAGCGTTACAAGTTCATCTTTATTAGCTGAATGCTCTCATACACCCGAAAATCTGCGCAATCAAGTTATCAAGTCATTGAAGTTTATCCTACCATTTACCCTTTCGATAGTTGTTGTCCTTCTAACGCTTGGAAATCTTATATTATCTTTATACGGTGAGCAGTATGCAGAGAACTCATTGTGGCTTTTGCGTCTACTAGCCATCGGCTTTATACCGAACATAGTGAGTACGATCTATACGACTGTACTGAGAGTGCAAAAGAGAGAAAGACCTCTTGTTTGCTTATGGGGGTTCTACGCAGTATTTTCTATTTTCACCAGTTACGTCATGATGAAATGGTGGGGAATTATTGGTTTAGGAATTGCTTGGATTCTGTTACAGACAATAATAGGGTTGATAGCAGGAATTATGCTGCTGAAGATGTTAGGTAGCTCATTAAAAGTAAGTCTAGGGGGCAGATAAATCATAATAAAATTTCAATTTGTTTGATAATCAATTCATTCGGTTAAGAAAAGAAGTATTATTTTACCGTTCCAATATTCACATACAAAGATGAAAGTATCTAACTTTTTATTTGTGGTTAAAAATAATAGACTATGATATTCACAAATAGACTTGAAAACAATCCTAAACTCTGCCTTGGAGCTCAATTTATAAAACTGATGCTAAAATCACTCTGCATCTTCCTTGTTTTCACAAGGAATCATCAGATAAAGATCATTTGAAATAGAAAGGGTATTGTTATTTGGATTGTTTTAAGTTAGGATTGAAGCTATTAGCTTAGTGAACCTAGAGCAAACAAGTGGGGGAAAAGTCTATTTTTGAGCTAATATATGGCCCAACCGATGCAAAGAACAAAGGAATGGACTAACTTTATGAATAAACCTAAGGAATACAATTCAGTCTCTGTGGTCATATGTACTAAGAATGAAGCAGATAATTTGCCCCATGTTCTTCCTAAAATACCCCAATGGGTAGATGAAATCATCCTGGTAGATGGGAATTCCATCGATTCAACCATCAAGGTGGCAAGACAGCTTTGCCCGCGCATCAGGGTGCTGGTTCAACCAGGGAAAGGAAAGGGGGATGCTATAAAACAAGGCATTATTGAAGCCAGAGGCGATATTATTGTTACACTTGATGCCGATGGACAGACCAATCCGCAAGAAATGGGTGAATTAATAAAACCGCTACTAAACGGTTATGATTTTACGAAAGGTTCCCGTTTAGCCAAAGGTCGTCCTAAAAATATGCCTTTTCACAGATGGTTAGGGAATTCAGCCATAGCGCTAACTTGCAATATGCTCTATCGCACGAAATTTACAGACCTTTGTTCAGGTTACAATGCTTTTTTGCGAAAACGTTTCTTGGATATTAACCCATGGACAAAAGAAAACTGGGGGTATGAACCTCTGCTTATCGCCCGAGTATTGAATCACAAACTTAAAATCATAGAGATATCTCACAGTTATTCAAAACGTATAAATGGGACGAGTAGATTACCGGATTTTAAACAAGGTCTAACCGCTATATTGATATTAGTTAGGGAGCGTTTTCTTGGTTAATCAGCCGCTACTTTCAATTGTGATCACCTCCTATACTACCGAGAGACTGAAAGAAATATACCAAGTCTTAGATAGTGTAAAAAACCAGACATACACCAATGTCGAAATCGTTTTCGTCACAGAAAAATTATCCGAATTAAAAGAAATCGTTGAAAAATACGCGGAGGAAAATGATATACCAAACGTCAGAGTATTTCATAATTTCGGTAAATCAGGATTATCTATTGCGCGTAACTTAGGAATTCAACATTCTAAGGGAGATATAATTGCCTTTACTGATGATGACGTAATTTTATTCCCTGATTGGGCTGAGAAGTTAGTTAAGAGTTTTAAGGATAGTACAATAATTGGGGTTACAGGTCCTGCAATCCCAATCTGGGAAGATGAGTCAATGAGTTGGTTACCAAGAGAGTTTTATTGGATAATAAGTTGTTCCGCATGGTCTGAATGGGAAAAAGTTGTTGATGTGCGGAATACATGGGGCATGAACATGGCATTCAGAAGAGAGGCTTTCACTTCAGGCATTGAATTTTCTCCAGATATCGGTGGTATACACGGAAAAAGACTACACAGTGAGGAGGTAGACCTAAGCCAAAGAATAAAAAGGCAAACAAACAAACGTATCGTATTTGACCCAAATGTTCAGGTACAACATACAGTATGCAAATACAGATTAACTACGCGATACATTGCTAAGACTTCTTACTGGATTGGCTATACACGGCAAGGATTAAAAAAGGCGTATCCGGAAGATTTTGACGGGGGAAATTTGCTTAGTACGGAATATCATCTCTTAAAAAATATCGCGACTCGACTTCCAATTGATATCATTAAATCTTTATTTTCATGCCCCCATATTGCTTGGAAAAAATTTAAAGTAAGCGTTGTTTCGTTATCTTTTGTCGCATGGGGTTATAGTTCCTATTGGTTTCAAGGTCATTCCAAAGCCAAAAGTCACATGCAGTCAGAATAAAAATAGAACTAAAGCGAGAGAAAATACTAAGCTTAAAGAAAAGAAGGAGTAAAAATGTCAAAATATTTCGTTACCGGTGGTTCTGGTTTTATAGGTGGTCATGTTGTTGAGAGATTAATGAATGAGGGTCATACCGTTACTGTATACGATAATCTGGTGACTGGTAAGAAAAAGTGGGTAGAACACCACATTGGAAAACCAAACTTTAACTTTATAGAAGCCGATATTCTCGATTTAGAAACATTGAAAAAATCCATGCAGGGACACAAAATCATATGGCATCTTGCTGCCAATACCGATATTGTCAAAGGTAATAATATAACGGATTTTGACTTGAAAAATTGTACTATCGGTACTTATAATGTTCTGGAATGTATGAAGCAATTAGGAATCAAAAATTTGATGTTCGCTTCTAGCGCTACGGTTTATGGTGATGTGCCTCCTAAACCGTTGGCTGAAACTGATGGCCCACTCCTCACTATATCTCTATACGGCGCAGGTAAGTTAGCCGGCGAAGGGATGATAGCGGCATACTGCCATTTGTTCGAAATGCACGCCTGTATGTACCGTTTTGGCAATGTGGTAGGTGGCAAAATGTGGCATGGCGTTATTTATGATTTCATACAAAAGCTAAAGGCTAATCCCAGAGAAATGGAAATACTGGGTGACGGGAAACAAGAGAAGAATTTCTTCATGGTTGAGGATTGTATAGAGGGCATGCTAACCATCTTCCAAAAATCGAAAAAAGACTGTGACGTTTTCAATCTCGGTAGCGATACCTACACAAGTGTCACCAGAATTGCAGATATCGTTGTCGAGGAAATGGGGTTAAAGAACGTTAAATATAATTATACCGGCGGCAGCCGGGGTTGGCGTGGCGACGCTCCATTCGTTCACTTCAATATCGACAAAGTGAAACGGATAGGATGGTCACCGAAACACACATCGGATGAAGCAGTGCGTATCGCTGCCAGAAGGCTTTTAGGTAAGGAGTAGCATCTGATGTCGGAAAACGTCTGTGTAATTGGGATCTGGCACCTTGGCTCGGTATATTCAGCATGTTTGGCGGATCTCGGTTATCAGGTAACTGGTGCGGATCCCGATGCTAAAATTGTGAACGATTTAAACAAGGGAATCCCGCCTTTGTTTGAACCAGGGCTGGAAGAACTTATTACTGCTAATATTAAAACAGGTCGACTTAAATATACATCTGACATAGAGAACGCTGTCAAAAATTGCCCTTATGTTTTAATTTCGTTTGATACTCCAGTTAATGATTATGATGAAGTTGATTTATCTCCGGTTCTGGATACCTGTCGTAAAATTTCACCTCATCTTGGTAACGGTAGCGTTGTCATCATCAGTAGTCAGGTTCCAGTGGGTACTTGCGACTATATTAAGTTAATGATCAAAGGAAACAACCCGTCGCTTGATTTTGATATCGCATGTTGCCCGGAGAATCTTAGGTTGGGAAAAGCAATAAATTATTATAAACACCCCGATCGTATAATCATCGGAGCTAATAGTGATGCTACGCTCGATAAAGTAGAAAATTTTTTTAGTGTCATAACTTCATCGAAAATGAGAATGGATCTGAGAAGCGCAGAAATGACCAAGCATGCATTAAATGCCTTTCTGGCAACATCAATCAGCTTTAGTAGCGAAATCGCTAATATCTGTGATAAGGTCGGAGCTGATGCTGTGAAAGTGGCTTTGGCTTTACGTTCTGAAAGCAGGATTGGCAGTGGTATTCCTTTACTCCCCGGTCTTGGGTTTTCGGGCGGCACATTGGCCAGAGATTTGAAAATCTTAAAGAAGATCGGTAGAGAAAATGAATGCGAAACCCTATTAGTTGATAGCGTACTTACAGTCAATGAAAGACAAAATGGTATCGTATTGCGTAAATTGGAGCGCATATTTGGGGCTGTAAAGGGTTTGAATATTGGAGTTTTAGGAATAACGTACAAACCTGGTACCAGTACCTTACGCCGTTCCTCATCTCTGGAGATTATCCGGGAACTTGTTAGCCGTGGCGCGATAGTAAAAGCATTTGATCCGAAGGCCGATATGAATGAAGTGAAACAACACATCGAGTTTGAGTTTTGTGCCGATGCGTATGCTGTTGCAGAGAACAGTGAAGCGTTGGTATTAATCACCGAATGGCCAGAATTTAAATCATTGGATTATGACAGGATCAAAAATATGATGAATAAACCCGTATTTATAGATACTAAAAATCTGCTAGATAACGAAATGATGGCAACGAAAGGGTTTTCTTATTTTGGTATCGGAAGGGGTAAGTAGCATGCTATTGGATGGTAAAATAACAATCATCACCGGTGGCAGTATGGGTATAGGGCTAGCAATTTCAAAAGTATTTGCTAAAGAAGGTTCTAATTTAGTCATAGCAGCTAGAGATGAATCTGTATTCGAGAATATTCAAGGCATTTTCAAAGATACTTCCACGCTTATTGAGACAATTAGGACAGATGTTTCTCAAGCTGATGATGTAGAACGCATGGTCAACTTCGCAATGAATAAATTTGGCACGGTAGATATACTAGTGAATTGCGCCGGAATATACGGCCCCATTGGTTTGATAACGGATATCGATGTTAAGAAATGGTTGGCTACCATCAACATTAACCTTTACGGCACATTTTTATGTATGAGAGCCGTACTGCCAACAATGATGAAGAAAAATAAAGGTAAGATTATCAATATGTCCGGAGGGGGGGGGGCTAGTCCACTACCGAGGTTCAGCGCTTACGGCATTTCCAAGGCAGGAGTAATCAGACTTACAGAAACAATTGCGAATGAGGTTAAAGATTATAAAATAGATATCAACGCCATCGCTCCCGGCGTGGTTAATACCCGACTATTGGACCAAGCGTTGGCAGCCGGTGACGCAGCCGGTAAAGATACCAAAGCTAAGGTCATAAGGCAGAAGCAAGAAGGTGGTGTACCGCCTGAGAAAGTCGCGGAATTAGCTTTATTTCTGGCTTCAGCCGAATCGGATGGTTTATCCGGCAGGCTTGTCAGTTTGCTGTGGGATAAATGGAAGGAAAGCCCGAAGCATTTGAAGGAAATAATGTCGTCGGATGTTTATACAATGCGCAGAATAGTACCCGAAGATAGAGGTTTAAGATGGTAAAAAAGAGCGGTATTTTTAAAGTAGGTATAATCGGCACTGGTTTAATGGGCAGACGCCGCGCGGAAGCTCTGCGTAAATTTAAGGATGCCCGCTTGATTGCGGTTGCTTCAGATTTGAATGAACAGGCTATACAACTGGCGGATGATATGAACTGCGAACAGATGGATGATTGGTTGCAGATGGTTGTCAGAAAAGATATAGACGTAATTATTGTGTGTACTCCACCTGATTGCCACTTGATGATGTGTAAAGCCGCGCTGGAAAACGGCAAGCACGTGCTTTGTGAAAAACCTCTGGCTCGTAATCCCGAAGAAGCAGGTCAAATAGTAAAATTAGCGCGGAAGAAAGGGTTAAAGCTAAAGTGCGGTTTTAACCACCGTCATCACCCTGGCATCAAGCAGGCCAGACAATGGTTTGACAATGGCCTTATCGGGGAACTGGTGTTTATTCGTGCTGAGTATGGTATCGGTGGCAGGCCGGGTTATGAGAAAGACTGGCGGGCAAACAAAGAGATAGCTGGCGGCGGTCAACTTATGGACCAGGGGATGCATGTCATTGACCTGTCCCATTGGTTCCTGGGAGATTTTGCCGAAGTGACCGGCTTTGTGCAAACAGGATACTGGGATATCGCCCCGCTTGAAGATAATGCCTTTTGCCTTTTACGCACGAAAAAAGGGCAGGTGGCTTCTATTCATGTGAGCTGGACGCAATGGAAGAATCTCTTTCGTTTTGAAATTTTTGGGAAGGATGGCTATATCATAGTGGAAGGGCTGGGTGGAAGCTATGGAGTTGAGAAAGCCATTCTCGGGAAAAGAGCTTTCTTCGAGCCATTCAAAGAAGAGGTCATTGAATTCCGCGGCAGGGACATTTCCTGGGAAGAGGAGTGGCGGGAATTTACAAGCGCGATACAGGAAAATCGTGAGCCGATGGCCAATGGAGGTGACGGTTTAGAGGCAATTAAGATTGCCTACCTCGTTTACGAGGCGGCACAGAAAAAATAAAGGTAGCGAATGACCAAGGTTACCGGTAAAACCGGATCAAAATTGCGATTGTAACCAAGGTAGGTAGAAAAAGGTGAATTCAACCAAAGGGCATTTATTTCCAACAGACAGTAGTATTAAAGAAAAGCTGAGAAAAGTGTACGCTTATCTGTTCAGGGGGTTCTCCTTTGATATCGAGACATTTAATTATGATAAATACTGGGAGAGATTATCACAGGAAAACCGACCTCCAATGTCTCAAGTTAAGCTAAAAATAATAGAGGGGATGATTGATAAAGGAAGCAGTGTGTTGGATATAGGTTGCGGAGAAGGCGATTTGCTTGACTACCTTTGCAAAACGAAAGAGATACAAGCCCACGGCATCGAGTTAGGAGCAAAGGCGGTAGGAACGGCAAGGGCAAGAGGTATTCTGGTTAATGTAGCTGATATAACTGAACAGGAATTCCAGGTTGCTGATACATACGACTATATTATTATTTCGGAGGTTATTGAGCACCTTCCCAAACCCGAGGAACTGATCTTTAAGCTAAAAGGAAAATTTAAAAAGTGCTTGATAATCACTATTCCGAACACAGGTTTTATCATGGAGCGGTTGAGATTATTGCTGGGCAGATTTCCCAAGCAATGGGTGCTTAATCCTTCAGAACACTTGAGATTCTGGACTGTTGCCGATTTCCAACTCTGGTGCGGGCTACTTGGATTTAAGGTAGAAAAGTACTATGGCATGAAGGATGAGTATTACGACATCAAGGTCAAGTTGTGGAAATATTATCCGCGGCTTTTTTCCAGATATATTCTCTACAAGGTAGCTGAAGAATGAAAATTGTAATCATAAGCGGAGGATGGGGAAGGTCAAACCGAGGGAAATAACTTATGCTTCCGGAATAATCCGTAGAATAAGATTAAGAGGATGTTTATATGAAAATTTGGGAGTCTATTTTCCGAAAGTTAATTCGACCGATTTACTTCCTGCCCAAAACCGAAAGATTAACGAATATTTTATTGATTCGAAAGGCTTTTCTTTGGTTTTTCCGCTTTATCCCTTCTGAAATAATGATCGAGGTTCAAGGGAACAAAATGTATGTTGTTCCTAGTAGGAGTGGTACGGAGAGAACTTTATTCATATTTAAAAGTTATGAAAAAGGAATAACGAGGCTATTCCATTCTTTAGTTAAAAGTGGAATGACCGTGGTAGATATAGGTGCACATATTGGTTACTACACGCTTCTTTCCGCTCAAATTGTAGGCCCTAAGGGGAAGGTTTTTGCTTTTGAGCCTGAACCTAAGAACTACGACCTCTTAAAAAAAAACGTGGCGGAAAATGGTTATAACAATGTTACGTTAGTTGAAAAGGCAGTTTCTAACGGAAGTAGCATCGCACGATTATCTGTAGATTTAAAAGATTCCGGTATGAATTATTTAGCTAATACAATTAATAACTCGATCACGGTCTCTACTGTTTCTTTAGACGAGTTTTTCGATGAGGCTATAGTTATTGATTTCATTAAAAT
>Ga0182017_10004144_pt1 | contig 10794 bp, 11 predicted proteins | sample 712E3DmetaG_FD_120492 | JGI IMG/M metagenome (GOLD analysis project Ga0182017, IMG submission 120492) | Permafrost microbial communities from Stordalen Mire, Sweden - 712E3D metaG | ecosystem: Environmental > Terrestrial > Soil > Wetlands > Permafrost | place: Sweden: Stordalen | collected... | reverse complement strand
TATCGAAGACATCGTGGACTTGCTCGAAAGTGTCGAGAACAGTATTTTCAGTGGTACTTTTATCTCCGACCACGATAAAAATAACAACACTTTTTGAACATTATACCCGAAATGATGACTGGTATTACTGATTTGAAATCTGACGACAGCGGGATCACAAAAAGGATTACTGTTTCGTATCATTCCGTGGATCACCACCAAAAAAAAGCGGAGAATCTTAACAAAGATTCTCCGCCAGGAGAAAGCACGGTTCAATTGAACCGTGCAACTGATTCATTTATTGATCGAATATCCTCTCGAAGATATTCCACGGGCCACCATTAAATTCTTCCTTCCATGGTCGGTTCCTTTTCCATTCCTTGTATCGTTCACGTGTCATGATACCGATTGGACCCTGATAAATTCCGCCCCACCCACCGCCGTCATAAACTCGCACAGCAACCACATTATCTCCTCCCGCCTTTAAGAGTCCGCTTCGGATAGTATACGCACGAAACTCCTGGTACTCGTTTTCGTGACGGCTCTGCCTTGGATTTGACCGGATTCTTCCGGTGCGGCCAATTTCTTCTCCATTGATATATGTTTCATCCAGGTCGTCAATTTTACCGAGGAGAAGGACAAGTTTTTCATCCGCAAAATCTGCAGGTATTTTGAAATGTAATCTGTACCATCCTATTCCATCATAATCAGCATATCCCTGGGATTCCCAATATGCAGGAACAAAAATTTGCTTCCAATTGCTGTCATCGAAGGAAGGATCTATCCATTTTTCAGAATCGCCATCCTTGAACCGCCACTTGCCGACAAACGAAATTTCCGGAGCGAGATAATTCTTCGATTCATATAAACCAATCTTGCCGCTCACTATTCCACCGGCAAGACCATCATCATAGACACGAACAGCTATGACATTCTCCCCTGAAACACTGAGAGTATTTTGAGGAATTGAGAGGACAATTTCTGTGTTGTACGCTGTCAAAAAATCCGGAGGAAAACTGCCGATGACTCCAATAAGCACTCCATTAACATAAACCTCGGAAACGTCATCGATACAGCCAAGGCGCAGGTAAAGCGCTTTCTTTTCTGCTCCCGCAGGGAGACGGAAATGTTTGCGGTACCACGCATACCCGTCGTACCCGGGATACCCTTCATCTTCCCATGCAGAGGGAACGAAGATCTCATCCCATTTTGAATCATTAAAATCAACACTCGCGCGTTTCTCACTATCGCCGAGTTCAAACTTCCATTTTCCACGGAGATCGAGAACGGATTTTAAATCTTCAGCCGCTGCAAAGGAAACAAGCACGAACGATAGAAAAATGGCGATCTGGATGGAATATAATTTTATATGTTTCTTGTTCATGATATCCTCCGGGAAAACAGTATTTATGTCTCATGGACTAATACATACTACGCCCACAAAAGGTCAAAGATGTCATGAAATGGTCAGGAAATGTAAAAAGATGTCACGAAATCAAGCAATCAACTTGTACCCCGTGCCGTGCATGGTGAAGATGATTTGAGGATGAGCGGGATCATCCTCGATTTTTTGCCGTATCTTCAAAATAAAATTATCTATCGTCCGTGTGCTTACTGATTCGTCATATCCCCAGACGTTCGTCAAAAGATCGTCCCTGCTGACTGTTTTATTGCAGTGCTGCCAGAGATATTTCAGGATCTCGAATTCTTTCGGCGTCATGGAAAATTCTTTTCCGCCCTTCGATCCTTTGTGCGCGGTAAAATTTATGGTAACATCCCCGTGCGTCATCATCGTTTCACTTGGTCCGGCCGCTGCTGCACGGCGCAGAAGTGCATTCACACGTGCGATGAGTTCGCGCAAGCTGAATGGTTTGGTAACGTAATCATCTGCACCCAGCTCCAATCCGAGAACTTTATCGATCTCCTCGCCTTTCGCAGTCAGCATGAGAATAGGTGTGCGGATTCCCTTCTCCCGTGCTTTTCGCACAACATCGAATCCTGACATCTGCGGAAGCATGATATCCAGAATAACGAGATCGAAAGATTCATGGAGCACCGTTTGCAATCCGCTATTGCCATCTCCCATGATGGTGACCTCGTGACCTTCGAACTCAAGGTTGTCGCGCAAACCGCGCTGCATCTGGGGTTCATCTTCTACGAGAAGAATACGTGCCATAGTGATTATCCTTTGTGCGTCGAATCTGATGGGTTTACGATTGGAAAGAGAATCCGGAATGTGCTTCCTCGACCTGGCAGGCTTTCAAGCTCTATCACTCCGCCATGGGCATCCATGATGTGTCTTACAAGCGCGAGACCGAGCCCGCTGCCTTTGATGTTGTTTGTCAGTCCAGTAGAAACACGGTAGAATGTTTCGAAAATTTTTTTATGGTGGTACTTTTCGATACCGATGCCGTGATCTTCCACTTCTATATATATCATTCTCTCTGTTTGGCCCGTTTTAATCCTGACGTATTTATCTGCGGTTGAGTACTTTACTGCGTTATCGAGAATATTGATGAGTGCTTCGGCGATGGCTTCACGATCAGCGTGAATGACCGGCAGGTTTTCGGCAAGCTGCATAGAAGTTTTAAATCCTTCATGTTCCAAATGAGAAGAATACGTCTTCAAGACGCCGGTGAGAACATCGCTGAGCGTGATCGGTTCAAAATAATATTGCTTCTTTCCCGCTTCCATCCGTGAAAAGTTCAAAATATTGTTAATGAGGCGCGTCAGCCGTTCACTTTCATGGAGTATGGTTGCATAATATTCCTGTTTCTTTTCTTCTGTTTGCACCCGATTCAGAGAAAGCGTTTCCGTGAACATCCGGATGAGGGAAAGCGGCGTCCGCAGCTCGTGGGAAACATTCGAAACGAAATCTCCTTTTAACTGCACAAGCTCCATTTCTTTTTTCAGGGTGCGGTACATAAGTCCTACAGCGCCGATGAGAAGAATATCCAGAAATCCAATGAGGATAAGATTTCTTTCAGATCTTGACCGTACAACATCTTCAACACTGGTCCCTCGTAACCGGATGCCAATACCGTAATCCGGAAAGAGCCAGAAATCTTTTTGTTCGCGAAGATCGGCAATGTCCACGGGAGATGTTGAAAGAAGGATGTGCTGGTTCCGGCGGTCAAACACCGCGATCAGAAATTCCTCTCCGGCAGTTTGCTCGAGTTTTGCCCGGAGAACCTCATTGAGAAACGATTTCGCATCGATCAAAATTCCGGCTATTTTTTGCTCAGGGAATCGAGACGCTGTCACAAATAAAAGCATCAAACCCTGACCCGAGACACTATCTCCAATGATAACAGGTTCAATTTTCCGATAGCCAGCAGATGCATAACGCAATAATTTTTCGATCGTCGCTGATTGGTTTCGAAAAGAAGCAACTGAAATATTATACTCACTTCGCACTTTTTCCTTCTCTTCTCGTGTCACGAATGAAATGGAATGGCCTGCAGAATCAGCATAAAATACACCTTGAACCGCCACTCTTTTGTTCAGAAATTCTCTGGTTGCTGCGTACACGCCTGAAGATTGAGACGTCACGAGAGCCATATTGATTTCTCCTGACCAGCTTTGTGCAACATCCAGCGCATACTGGTTGGTTGAAAAAAGAATAACATCAAGCTGTTTTCTGTAAATCGATTGGATTAATTTTTCAGTCGAACTGAGCGAGCCTACTTCATAGGCAGAATAAAAGAGTGCCGGCAGAAGGGCGACAAGTACAAAGATAATACTCATCTTGCGTCCCGTTCTCCTTTGAGGGGCTTTCATAGGTGTATTTATTTTCATGTTGTTATTTGAGCTTCATCTCATGCGTCAGTCTACGATCTATCCATCACATTTGTTCCAATGAAAAGGTAGTAATCCATTCAGGATTTGGCAAGCTGATTCTGCACATGATTCCACTTACTTCACGAGAGTCAAACTCAAAGATGAACTATGGCCGACAAGAATTAAGTTAGACTTTAAACTTTCTTGCTAACCATGTTAAATTTCCCTATCATCATAATGGTCATATAATTATTATGTCAAACTATCCAGGGGTATGTTATGAAGAATAAATATTTGGCGCTCATCGTTGTAGCAGCTTTTATCGCATCTGCCTCCTCATCACTGTTGGCAGCTTCGGGAAAGATCACTGTCACTCAGACTGCGGAAAAAATTACCATCACAGGCGATAAAGGCAAAAAAATCACTTCAGATAAATTCACACTCAGCAAAGATGGATGGTATATTATCAAGATTGCGTACACAGGTCCTGATGTCAGTATTTGCCAGCTGTCGCTTGCTACCCAGAAAATGGTGACCGATAAAGAAACGGTCGGCGGTATGTTAACGAACTGGATGGGTCCAAATACAACAGAAAAAATCCTGTCCCAGGGTGCGGCAAAGTCGGAAGATTACATGATTTATATCGACGATGCAGAAGGGCCATGGACCATCGAGATTTTAAAAAGTCCGAAACCGAAACCGCTCTCCGATAAAACGACCTTCAGCGGCACGACGAATAAAGTAACGCCATTCTTCCACCTGAATAAAGGATCGGCTGCCTTCACGATGCACCAAAAGCTGAAAGGCCAGTGGTCTTCACGGCTTGAAATTAATATTTACGATGCGAACACGGGCAAGTATGTCACCAACCTGTGTCATAACTCCACTACGCCGGCGCTGAATTCGAAAGTTGACATACCGGAAGCCGGCCCATATGTCCTGGAAGTTATCGGCGGTGACAGCTGGGATGTTTCGTACGAACAGTAAATATTCGATCGCGGTTTGATGAGGGCAAATAAGAAAGAGAACATCCTCATAATTCATTACCACAATGGAATATTATCCGGATCATCATTTTCCCGTGAGATAGTAAATTTCATTACACATTCATGAAATCATTGAGTATCTCACGGGATGAATTAATTGCCCATTGAAGGACATTATTATTTACCCCGTGAGAAATATGGTTGAATAGCTGAAGATTAGATGCAATCGAACGGATCATTCTCACGGAGTGAATGTAATCCCTGATGTTGTTTAATTCCTTGTCGCAGCGAATGACGTGGTCGAAATATCGTCCCTGCCAAATAGGTAGTGATGGCGTGTCCCTTATCTCGTGAATACGTTTTGTTGCTGCAGATTTAAATCCCGCAATAATAGAGCCCAATGATCTTGGTTTCCTTTGTAGGAACGCACAGTTGTGCGTCCCTACGGGTAGAATGGGCGATTCATCTTTAATCACAATGATACCATGAATATGATTCGGCATGATAACATATGAATCCAATTGAATATCAGGACGAATAATTGCTGTTTGCAACCATTCTTCGTTTACAATTTTCCCGATCTCATTCAGACACATTTCACCGTTTATAATTTCGCCTAAAATACATTCGTGATTATAAGTACAAATGGTAACAAAGTACTCGCCAGGCTGAGAGTAGTCGTACTCTATTAATCGAATAGATTTTCTCTGATGCATTTTGAGTCTATTAGTCGTTGAGTAAATGAGTAAATAAAAAATACATGTATCGTCAACAATCTTACTCAACCAATTCGGACCATTTTCATTTTTCTGTTTTAGCGGGAGAAGTTGGTTCTGTTTTTGCTGGAACGGTTGGTTCTGTTTTAGCCGGTGAAGTTGGTTCAGTCTTAGCTGGAGAAGTCGGTTCTGTTTTAGCCGGAGATGTTGGTTCTGTCTGAGCTGGAGCATTTGGATCTATTTTAACTGGAGCAGCCAATTTAGTAGAGCCCTTACCATACATTCGCGTATGCTGCCAGCAATATATTGAACCGATCTGTGCCTTCCTTTTACATTGGTTTCCATTTTTTAATATTGCTTTGCACTGTTGTGCACTATGCGATTGTTGTGCCTCCAGTGATAGGGAAAAGGCCGCTGCCACGAATAACATGACAAGAAGAATAGATAGACGTTGAATAACTGGTTTCATAACATACCCCCTTCGTTCAACTCACTACAACTTTGGCATAAGTCCACATTATCTTCGCCATTAATCTACCAAACCCTTGGCTTGTTTGCAATGGCGCGTTCCTTAAGAATGAATATAATTGTAATACTTTACCGAACACAATGAACACTTGCTTTTCATTTCCCTCCTTTTTTGTTTATCTTTTGTTATGAGAAAGCTGACGCATGCCGAAATTTCCACCAAACGCGTACCGGAAGAAAAGATTGATAATGCATCACGCGTTCCGGTGATAGTTCTGGTAGATAATGTCCGGAGTTTATATAATGTCGGTTCAATCTTCAGAACTTCCGACGGAGCGATGATCGAGAAACTCATACTCGCCGGATTCACGCCGTACCCGCCGCGTAAGGAAATCGATAAAACTGCCCTTGGCTCCACGAAAAGTGTTCCATGGGAATACGCCAAGCAACCCGTTGAAGCCATCCGGAGTCTGAAAGAACGCGGCTATAAGATTTGCTGTTTAGAGTTGACAGACAAGAGCATAGATTACAATGATATCAAAACAACCGATTTTCCACTCTGCCTTATCATTGGTAATGAGATTAACGGTGTGGCAAAAGAGGTTATTGAGCTTTGCGATTTGGCGATAGAGATTCCGATGTTCGGCATCAAGCAATCGCTGAATGTAGCTGTAGCATACGGAATTGCAGTGTTTGAACTCGTGAGACTTTGGAGGACAAAATAATCAAGCTTAGGCTTCCGGCGGCAATACAGGTATGCTCTTTCATCATCAACCTTCATCTGCTCGAGCCTATCGCCGGTGAAAATTGGGTTCATTGTAGTGCGATAGATAAAACAGTAGATTTTCGGCCGATTTTTTACGAATTTATTGCACTCTAAAATTAATGAAGAATAGACTATGAATATAATAATTCCAAAAGAAGCTTCATCCGAAATCCGGGTTGCAGTACTGCCGCAAAACGTCGATAAACTTGTTAAAAAAGGAGCGAAGATTATCATCGAGTCGGGACTCGGCGCTGCTCTTGGCATTTCAGATGAAGTTTATAAAAAAGCAGGGGCTTCCATTGAGAAAAACCGTAAAAAACTCCTGGCATCAGGAGATATCATTTTACGCCTGCGCAAACCTGATCTCAAAGAAGTGCCCTCCATGAAAAAAGGATCGATTCAAGTCAGTTATCTCGATCCGTTCAACGAGCCCAAGCTGCTTTCGGCTCTTGCAAAACAGAAAATTTCCGCGATATCGATGGAAATGATTCCGCGTTCAACGCGCGCGCAGAAAATGGACGCACTGAGCTCGCAGGCAAGTCTTGCTGGATATGCGGCGGTGGTTCTGGCAGCCGACAATCTATACAAGATCTTTCCCATGATGATGACACCGGCTGGAACATTACAGCCATCGAGAGTATTCATCATCGGCGCAGGCGTCGCCGGATTGCAGGCGATAGCGACTGCGAAGCGGCTCGGAGCGAAAGTAGATGCATTCGACACACGCCCTATCGCAAAAAACGACGTCCTTTCGCTCGGCGCAAAATTTGTCGAGATCGATCTCGGTGAAACCGGACAAACAGCCCAGGGATATGCTAAAGCGTTGACAGAAGACCAATTGAAAAAACAGCGGGACGTGATGAAACAATATTGCGCGCAGGCAGATATTGTTATTACGACGGCTCAGGTTTTCGGGCGCAAGGCTCCGGTCATCGTTACGAAAGAAATGATCGATGCGATAAAACCCGGTTCTGTTGTCGTCGATCTCGCCATTGAAACAGGCGGTAACGTCGAAGGTGCTGTTCTCGGCAAGATCATCGATAAGAACGGCGTGAAGATAATCGGCCTGGCAAATATGCCTGCTCGCGTAGCAATGAATGCCAGCCAGATGTATGCCAACAACCTCACAAACCTCCTTGATGAATTTTGGAACAAAGAGAAAAAGGAATTTGAACTCAAGCTCGAAGATGAAATCATCAAAGGATGTTTGATCACACACGGCGGCGTTATCGTGCATCCCAGCTTTGCGCCGCACACGGAAGAAAAGAAATCTCACAAAGGATAATACGTTATGTTATTTGAATCATTTTATATACTTATCCTCGCCGGGTTTGTCGGGTTTGAGGTTATCAAACGAGTCACACCGACGCTCCACACACCGTTAATGTCCGCAACCAATGCTATCTCCGGAATTTCGCTCGTCGGTTCGCTCGTCGCTGCTGGAAGCGATCATTTCGTCAGTCAAATGCTCGGACTCGTCGCAGTGACAGCCGCAACGATCAACGTCGTTGGCGGATTTATGATCACCGAACGAATGCTGAAAATGTTCAAACGGAAGAAGCGGAAACAGCAATGATAAACTATCCGCTCGAGATTACGTACATCATCGCATCCGTTCTCTTTATTATGGGATTGAAAGGACTCGGTCATCCCGAATCGGCACGCCGCGGAATGCATTATGCAGAAATCGGAATGCTGATGGCAGTCATCGGGACACTGCTTGGTCAGAGTATTGTTACATGGCAATGGATACTGATTGGTCTTGTGGTTGGTTCCGCTATCGGCACAGCAATGGCAATCTTCATGCCGATGACGGCCATGCCGCAGCGAATTGCGATCTCGCATGCATTCGGAGCACTTGCCGCTGTGCTTGTCGGTATCAATGAATTTATCGTGAAGGGATCTGAGATTACCAGTGGTCTTATGGGAGCGCTGGGATTTGAAGTCCTCTTCGGTTCACTGACGGTTACGGGCAGCCTCATGGCATTCGGAAAACTACAAGGCGTACTGAGAAGTGCGCCTATGACATACAAAGGACAGAACTTCGTTAACATTTTTCTCTTTTTTGTTACTGTTGGGATGTTCGTTTATCTCGTTTTCTTTCCGCAAAACACTCTTGTGTTCGGCTTAATGATTGCCCTCTCGTTTCTTATCGGCATTTTTATTGTTATGCCTATCGGGGGAGCAGATATGCCGGTGGTTTTATCACTAATGAATTCGTATGCCGGACTTGCCGCTGCTGCGACAGGATTCGCCATCGACAACAAAGTGCTGATTATTGCCGGTTCATTAGACGGATCGTCAGGATTTATTCTCTCCATCATTATGAGCAAAGCGATGAACCGGTCATTCGCAAACGTGCTCTTTGGCGCTGTTGGCACTGCACAAGTTGATACATCAACGCTCCATGAAGATCGGCCTATCACAAAAATAAATGTAGAAGATGCAAAGTTCATTCTTGAACAAGCAGACCGTGTCGTTATCGTTCCAGGATATGGAATGGCAGTTGCGCAGGCACAACATGCAGTTCGTGAACTCAGTGATGAATTGGAAAAACGCGGAACGAAAGTTGAATATGCTATTCACCCGGTCGCAGGACGCATGCCCGGACACATGAATGTACTTCTAGCTGAAGCAAACGTATCATACGATCAATTGCAGGAGATGGAAGTCATCAACCCCACGATGGATACGGTCGATGTTGCCATTGTAATCGGTGCAAACGACGTTGTCAACCCTGCCGCGCGGACAGATAAAGGAAGCCCTATTTACGGCATGCCGATCATCGATGTTGATAAGGCACGGACGGTTATTGTGATGAAGCGTTCGATGGCGACCGGATTTGCGGGTATCGAAAATCCGCTTTTCTATCAAGAGAATACGAAGATGTTATTTGGCGATGCGAAGAATGTTTTACAACAATTAATTGCAGAGTTCAAAAAGAACTAAGGCCCAACAACTTGAAGCCCTTTTCCATGGCGTAGTACATCCAGGTTCTATTATTACTCCCGGAGTTCAAAAGACGCATAATAGCGGCATTTTTATTGAATTAAGAATCTGGTATTCACAACGAGTAAATACTTAAAAAAACACTTGTTATTGTCAATTATCTTCTATACCTTAGTAGTGTCAAATAACAGTACACCGTTATGGCTCCCTCGGGAGACCTTTTCTGTAGAGTAAGTCCTGTTTCGAGTCGTCTGTTGGTGGTTCCATTCAATCCTTTGGCTTGAACACCTCCATAAAGATGTTACCGACTTCTTTGGGCCGTATCAAACCAGTAAAAGTGTTTTTGAGTAGAGTACGGCGTACACCCTGCCGGCGGTCGGCCGGTTTTACAATCTTTATGAAAGGATATGTTCCATGGAAAAAGGAACAGTCAAATGGTTTAATGGAGCCAAAGGTTTTGGCTTCATCTCACGTGCAAGCGGCGAAGATGTATTCGTCCACTTCAAAGCAATTACCAGCAATGGCTACAAGACACTCAATGAGGGTGACAAAGTAGAGTTTGAAGTACAGCAAGGACCGAAAGGCCTCCAGGCTGCAAACGTGTCAGTAGTTTCTTAAGAGACCATTAAGCGTTAAAAAACTAAACCCCGTCGATGAGACGGGGTTTTTTGTTTCATCCCTCTTGTCATTCTGAATGAATTAAAGAATCCTGTTATGAGATGAAGACGATTCTTCATTTCAATTCAACGATCGTAACTCAGAAAAACGTTTTATCTTCCAAGCCTCTCCATCTGCATAACCGGGTACCGCTCACCGGATGTAATACCTGCCGGTAACGCCTCGCTTATTTTCCGGACTTCCTCCGAAGTCAAATGGACATCTACCGCTTTGACATTTTCTTGAAGATAGATCAATTTCTTTGTGCCGGGGATCGGAACAATATCCTCCCCCTGCGCCAAGCACCAGGCAAGCGCCAGTTGAGAAGGAGCGCACTTCTTTTCTGCTGCAAATTTCTTAATCGTTTCAACAATCTGCAAATTCTTTTTTAGGTTCTCCTCCTGGAACCGAGGATGGTTGCTTTTCCGGAAGTCTCCATCCGCAAAATCGGAAAGCGACTTAAATCTTCCCGTTAAAAAACCTCGCCCCAGCG
>Ga0182017_10004143_pt1 | contig 10795 bp, 14 predicted proteins | sample 712E3DmetaG_FD_120492 | JGI IMG/M metagenome (GOLD analysis project Ga0182017, IMG submission 120492) | Permafrost microbial communities from Stordalen Mire, Sweden - 712E3D metaG | ecosystem: Environmental > Terrestrial > Soil > Wetlands > Permafrost | place: Sweden: Stordalen | collected... | reverse complement strand
GTGGGCCCTGCAGGACTTGAACCTGCGACCCGCTGATTATGAGTCAGCTGCTCTAACCAACTGAGCTAAGGGCCCATGTGCTTGACGGTTTCAATTTACCACAATATGCCCCGAATATCAAGAAAGTGTCGCTGCACGCTGAAGTACCTTGCATTGCTTTCATTCTCTGCGAATTAAAGTAGCTTCTACACCAGCGAGAATGGGCTTGACTTCGAGCCAGTATTTGATTAATTTTACTTAAGAAACAAAGGTAAGTGTCGAAGTTGCTCGCCTTTAAGGTGCTGCATTTTGGTTTTCAGACCCTATCTATTGAATCATTCGTTTCTCGAAGCTGAAGGGAGTTCTGCTAATGAGTAAGACAAAATACGTCTTGTATTTGTGTATGTCTTGCGGAAAAGAAACAAAGATGGCGATTCTGGGCTCGATGGAAGGCGAAGAACGCAAAGTGTGGTACCGGTGCACACGCTGCCATCACAGCACGATGATTGACATGTCGAAGCGGGCGGTTGAGGATAATGTCTTGAAGTTCAACAGAGAAGAGTGTACCAGCTATTCCCCTGAAAGGAGTTATACGGTCGGTGAGTTGATTTATCATTCCGATTGGGACGATATGGGGAAGGTGACGGCCAAGGAGAAGACGTCGAGCGGCGGACGCGCTATTCTTGTCTCCTTTGAAAAACTCGGCTCTCGCCGATTGATCGAAAATTTAGCAGCTGAATGAGTTTGAACAACTGAATTGATTCAAATTTGAGGAGGTGATAAGATTTGGTAGGCATCGTTGTTAACGAAAACGAACCGATTGATCGAGCTCTCAAACGCTTCAAGAAGAAGTATGAACGGTCAGGCGTCCTGAAGGAATTCAAGAAGCGGACCTTCTTTACCAAGCCTTCAGTGAAAAAGCGGATGAAAAAAGTAAAGGCGATCCGCCGCTCTCAGCGGGCCGATGCGGAAGAGAAGATGTAACAAGACAGCCCATCACGACGATCTCGAGATGGGTTTTTTATTTATAAAGAGAGCGACCCCGCTCACTGCTTGCCCCAAGTTGACCCCTCTCCGAGAATTCTCTCATCCGTCTCGCAAACCTCAGCGAACGACCTCCCATGAGCAGCCTCCCGGTAACATGCCCGAGTTGTCAAAGACTCATCATAGCTCGAAGGGATTCGTATGTCGTTTCTTCCCTTGAGGAGTCCGAGACTGAGGTTTCCTGTCTCGCGGAGCACTGATCACGGAATCGAGATCGAGACCACGCCTGTTTTGAGCATGCCCGGGTTCAAAGCCGCCCCGGGGAAGCGGGGCTTCGCCTGGAAACATCTGCATAGGAGGTCCGGAATCTTCTTCAAAGAATTTCGGGCCAGACGGCATTTGGCGCAGTTCGTATCGAAATCTGATTGCCTGCGGCGCTCGTGCGACAACTTCGAAAGGCATGGCGTCATGAGATTGATCGAGAACGTCGTTCTGGACCTTGATGCTAAAATAGTCGGAGTCCGAGAAGACACTGAGCAGCGGATTACGCGTTCTCTCCGACCTCCGATGAGCCACAAATTCTCGCATGAGCGCGTGCGTCCTTTCGTCGATCGATCGAACTTCCTGAGAGGTCAATCCGACTCTTCGCTGAATTTCCCCGACATTTATTCTCACCCTTGCGATCGTGCAACTGTCCGGTGTGATGACGACAAACTGTTCCATCGCAGGTGCTTGCGGAGGCTGTGCGCCCGCCGTGGGGGCATCGGCTGGAGGCGTCGGAGGAATGACGAACGTGTACGGAGAACGCGACGCCACGAGAAACCTCTGAAACCGCTTTCGTTGCTGCGATTCCAGACTCGCAGCAATATGTGAAATCATCGTTCGGTTGAATTTGGCAAGATCCGCATGAACGGCAACCGATTTGTTGTCCCCAAGAAAAACTGATTCTTGGATTCTGTCTCTTGCAGACGAAAGAATCGAATCCACGGTTATATGTTGTGCCGGCGTCGCTTCTATTTCTCTATAGAATTGTTCCACGGTCACCGGAGGATGTCGGCGAGTCTCGTTCTCTGCAAACTCTATACGAGCACCGTCTTTCTTGTTCTCGTCGACACGGAGGGCAGTCTTCGCCTGTGCATCGAGAGGCAGCGTTCCGAACAGGGCAAATTGAAGGACTTGGTCCTTGTCGAGGTTTGTGAATAGGGGAAAAAGCTTCCCTTCCAGGATGTTTTTTTGATAAAGTTGGCCCACGTACTCCTTCTTCTCGAAAAAGTACTTTGTGAGCGATGATCGCTGCTCGAACAACAATATTCCCACGAGCCCGGCAATGACAACCGCCAGCGAGGCGGCAACGGGCATAAACTCTCTTGAGAAAGGAAAAACCGACTCATGTGCATGCTTCTGCTGCTCGAGACGAACGGAAAATTTCTGCCAGAACCATTCGTTCGCTGGGAACCCAGCGTTCGACCGCAGCACTTCTCTAAGCTTTTTCCATGCCTGCACTTCGCTTCTGACATCAGGGTTCGAAGCGAGGTATTCTTCGAACGACGTTTTTGACTTCTCGTCGAGTTGATCGTCGAGATAGAGAGAAAGCGTATCTTGGAATTTCTTGGTAGACATTGATTTCATCTGGTCGTTCCTTCGTCGGCGATCATTGCGCATCGAGCAACGGAGCCAATATCTTTCGCAGCATGCCGCGCGCGCGCGAAAGCCGTGACTTCACTGTGCCAAGCTCGCATTGCATTATTTCTGCCATCTCTTCGTATGACAACCCGTCGATATCTTTGAGAATAATGGGAACTCTGAATTTTTCGGGAAGCTGCTGCAAGCCCTTGGTGACAAGCTCTTTCGCCGTATTGTCTTCGGGATGCACCCGAAGTTTCGATAGAACTTCGCTGTTTGAAGTATCGAGCAGGGCGTGGAGAGACAGAAATTTCTTCGCCTTCCTCTTCCGCATTTCGTCTCTGCTCTTGTTCACCGTGATCCGGTACAGCCACGTGTAAAATGAAGATTCGAAACGGAATTTCGGAAGTCCTTCGTATACTCGTATGAAAACCTCCTGCGCGATGTCATCGACAACGGAAGAATCATTGAAAATTGAATAGATGAGATTCCTCACGCGTTGTGCGTACCGCTCGACGAGATGCCGAAATACTCCTTCATCCCCACTTTGAAATAGTGTAATGAGGATATCGTCGCTTCTCAGTTCCGGAGAAATACCGGTATCACGAGCAACTGCTTGGTTAACCATCCGCGGCGGCTTGTTATTGGATTCGCTCATTTTAGACGAGCTCTACGCCTATATGTTCCAAGGAAATATGGTGAAGGATGCTTGGCAGGGCAAAGGGGGATGAAAAAAAGGAACAACGGAGAGCAGTCTCCGTTGTTCCGATTCGAGAAAAGCGATAATCACGGTGTGGGTGCAGAAGGAACTTCGGTTTTTGCCTGAGCTTTTACTTCCTGCACTTCCTTGCGGATTTCCTGGGCTTTCCGCTTTAGCTCGTTCATCGATTTCCTCACCCGGGTGCCGGCAGATTTGTTTCCCTTGTCATAGAATTTTATGAAGTCCTTCTCAAAGCTGTGTACAAGTTCCACAATTTCACTGTAGCGGCTCATAGTTACCTCCTCAGATGGTTGATGTTAAGCCAGATCAAGATCTGACCGTGTCTTATTTTACGTTGCATATTTACGTTTGTCTCTTACCCTGAAGTGCTCTTTTTCCAACCTGCCAAGATTCTGAATTCTCCGGTCAAGAAGCCGCCTCAACTTGCGCGGCTTGTGCATCGCCGATGCGTATGACACCAGAATGGGCATTGCGACTGTGGAATGCAAGTATGCTGCAAAACAGTACCTGGAAGGTTATCTGGGTCGATCTTTCCCCAACTTACAGCTTCTGAAGGGGTGGCACCGGACAACCCGCCTGTGTCTGGCCGTGCGTCAGTAATCTGGATAAAATAATCGTGCCCCCTCTCGTCAATCCCAAGCACTTCTTGGATCTGTGGTTCTGTTCGGAGAATGAAGTTCTTCGGTGATCCGCCACCAAATACGAGCACGGCACTTTTACCCCCATCCCGTTTCGCGGCAAAGACAATTGATGCCGTCTCATTGACATCTGCCAAAGTGTCAAAATTGAGGCGGTACCCAACAATTTGTTGTTCAGCCACGTTCATCCCTATAGAACTATCCCCAGGAGAAGAAGTGTAGATAGGAACGCCGTACCTATATGCGGTTGCCAGTACGCTGCTTGTTTTGATTCCAAGAGCCCTTTCTCGTTCAGCCACGAATTTGCCTACTTTCTGATGAAATTCGGCGGTGCTCATTGGTTTCTGGAATTCCGGAGACATAATCACTTTTCGATAAAAAGCATCTGTTGAGAGAAGAACATCATAATCGAACAGAATATCATAAATTCGAATTACTCCTTCGCGCCTGAGTATTCTGTCGTCAATGATAGGATTTCCCTTGTGCAGCTTTTTTCCTATGGCGAAATGAGTGTCATGGTATAGATTCGTCCCCGTGCTGACAATCCAGTCAACAAAACCAGCTTTCTTCAGTGGTACGATACACGATCCACTCAATCCCGCCGGAGTCAGCGCGCCGGTAATCGACTTTCCGACAGTGACGTCAGATTCCAGGTATCGTTTGCCAAATAACTGGAATGCTTCTCGGGGGCGGGCACTATTAAGAGCCAGAAAATAGGAATCACCAGTTCCACGATTCCGACATTTTTCTTAATCGGCTCGGGGGCAATTGCACTGCCTCTCAAATATCTTGACTTAGAACCCATCCTTTAGTCTTTTCCTTTTACGAGTTCAGTTAAGAGGCTGTCTTCTTAAAGGAAATGTATTTTTCGGAAAGAGTCAAGAAAAAACTCGTGAAAACAGACGAATTTTTGAGGTTGAGTCGCATGCGGTATTTCAGTTCAAATTTTTTTGCGGTTTTTGACGAAATTTGGGCATTTCGTCAAAATGAATGCCACAGCACAGTACAATAGCGTCATTGTCAACCCACTGCTTGCGAAATTGAGCGATTCAGTGACAAACAGCGAGTTTGTGTCAGTTTCTGGTCCGCTGAGCAGAATTGAGGAGAAGGTCATTACACCGAGTCTGAAAGCATAGGAAACCCAAATCGAGCTCGAGCTTATGAATAGGAAGTTCAGAACGACCCCGAGTGAAAGAAGATTCATGAATTGGGACAAAGCGAAGAAAGACAGAGCAGTGCTCCCATCCAAGGCGTCTGAGATCCTCAGAACAGCCCAGAGTATCGACGTTAGCAGGCTTGCTGAGAGGAGACTTCCCTTCTCGGACAGGGTCTGGAAGAACACGCCGCGAAATATTATCTCCTCTACGAAAATCGTCGTCGCTGAGAAGAAAAAGAGAGCCGGTAGGTCAAACAGAGTCGAAAGGAAAAAAGTCGGAGCGTTCTCCACGCCTTGAAATTCCACTGCGCTCATAATATATCCGATCGCAATGATAACAAGAAAAAGCCCCCCCGGAGCGGAAAACGCGAAGCAGATTCTCAGCCAATTCCATTTTCGCAATCCAAGCCCGTTCACATACCGTCCATGGTCCCCACGGGTGAGATACCAGGCAACAAACGCAATTGCGACAATTTTCAAGTCAAGGGGAAATTCCCATATCCTCGTGTGTGCTGGGAGACCCAAGGTGGGGCAAAGGAGAGAGAAAACCGCGACGAGAACCGTCGCCCCCAATAGCGAGATGAATGAATTGGCTCTATGCCTCAAGTAAAGGGAATAGCCCCCTCTCAGTCTAATGCAGTTGGCCTGCTATCCAGCCAGGACGCTTCCACCATTTACGTTTAGAATTTCGCCAGTAACGTGCCGGGCTAGGTCCGATGCCAAGAATAATATTGGTCCCGCGATGTCTTCCGGGGTCGGTATCCTGCCCAGGGGGATCCCCTTCAGGACTTCATCCATTAGTTTTGGGTTACGAAGCGCTTCAAAACTCATGTCAGTGTTGACCCAGCCAGGGGCTACACTGTTGACGTTGATATTATAGGATCCCAGCTCGGAAGATAGAGATTTCGTCAATGAAATTATTGCACCTTTCGAGGCTGCATAGTGCGAGTGAAACGCTTCCCCTCGCTGGCCTGCAGTGCTCGACATATTGATGATCTTTCCGAATCGACGCTTTTTCATGTAAGGGACGACGGCATTGATCATGTGGAAGACACCATCAAGGTTAACTTCCATCGTTTCCTTCCAGATCTCCTCCGTCATTTTGCCCATTTCTCCGTGTGTCCAGATTCCGGCATTGTTAATGAGAATATCGATCTGTCCAAATTTCTGCATCGCCTTCTCAACCACTTTTTTGGCACTTTTTTGCCGTGAAACATTGGCACGAATGGCAATGCATTTCCTTCCCAAGGATGCGATTTCCTCCTGGACCTCTTTTGCTGCCTTTTCGTTACTATTGTATGTGATTATTACATTTGCTCCTGCTTTAGCCAGGAGAACCGCTGTTGCCGCGCCAATTCCGCGCGAACCGCCAGTAATTATTGCAACTTGATTTTCGAGGTCTATCATTATCATTCCTTCTCAGGTCATTTCGGTGAGTTTCTGAATTCTGGGACGAATTTTCTCAACAAATATACGAATTAGATAGTCTCTCTGCAATTGATTTGTTTGGACTAAACAGGACTAATTTAGTCCAATTTGCGAAATGCTCATATTTTCGAAGATTTAGATTGACTGAGAGTGGTGGAGTCCTTATATTTATTTAGATTAAGTCTAAATAAAACAACTGGTACGAGTTTTGCGATAAAGGGGATAACAAACTCAGCACAAGATCGAGCACCATGGACATAGAATCGGCAAAGGATAGTTTCACAAAGTACCTCAAGTCGGGGAATTATAGAATTACTCCGGAGAGGTTTCAGGTGCTGGAATCCATTATGAACAACGACGGGCATTTTGACGCTGATGGCCTTTTTCTGCAGATGAAGACGCTCGGATCAAAGGTCTCCCGCGCAACAGTATACAACACCCTGGAGCTTCTTCAGGACTGCGGATTGATCTCCAAGTATCGCTTCGGCGAGAGTCATTCGAAGTACGAGAAAGCATTCGGCAGACCCCATCACGATCACCTGATTTGTCTGGAATGCGGCGACATCATCGAATTTGTCAGCGACAAGCTGGGCAAGATCCAAGCAGAAGTTTGCAGAACAAACGATTTCAAACCACAAAGCTCGACTCTTCAGATCTTTGGCACATGCAAGAAATGTCAGGAGAAGGCGTAGGTAAATATGAATAGTTCAATGACATCACTCACTCAAATCCCAGTCGGCAGATTCGCCCGGATTCATCGGCTTCAATCCCATCCGGACGTCTCTCTTCGCTTACGTGAAATGGGATTCTGTGAAAACGCGATCGTCCGCTTGGTTGTCAATGACGAAGGTAATCTCATCTGTGAAGTGTGCAACACGCGCATCGGGCTCAATCATTCTATTGCGCATGATATCATCGTCGCCCCATTCGGATAGCCCATGCCTCGCACTACACTCAACAAACTTCTGCCCGGCGAATGCGGAACGATTGAACAAGTTGATTCGAAAACATCCTCAATCAAGCAACGATTGCTTGAAATGGGATTAACACGAGGCACTGCGATCGAGATCATAAGATTTGCTCCGATGGGAGATCCTATTGAGATTTCGGTTCGCGGCTACCGCCTCTCCCTCCGCCGCATCGAGGCTGAATCCGTTATCGTCCTTCGAGGATCAAAGAAGTGAATTTAGCCAAGACAGAGACACACCTGCGCCATATTGCGATCATTGGGAATCCGAACGCCGGGAAGACGACCCTCTTCAATGCCCTCACCGGCATGCGACAGAAAGTCGGCAATTACCCCGGCGTTACTGTCGAGAAGAAAGAGGGCCGCATAATATTTGAAGACGGAACCGAAGCAGTTCTTCTCGACCTCCCCGGCACGTACAGTCTAACCGCGAATTCACCCGATGAGAAGGTCGCGACGGATATTCTTCTTGGAAGAATTGACCACACTCCCCTTCCTGAGCTTGTCGTGTGCGTCGTCGATGCCAGCAACCTCGAACGCAACCTCTACCTTATCAGCCAGATAATCGATAATCATCTGCCGATTGTCATCGCACTGAATATGATCGACGTGGCGGAGAAGGAAGGACTCGTCATTGACATTATGAAGCTGTCGGAGGAATTGGGAGTCACGATCGTTCCGACTGTCGGCAGCAAAGGGACAGGAATCGATGAATTGAAGGAGGCGATCGCAAAGCCGGTCGAGCCGTCACGTAAATCACGACAGTGGAGATTACCGGAACCGGTGCAACGCGAATGTGACGAGCTCAAAGGTATGCTCCAACAGATGCACCATCTTGCGGAGCCGCTTGCTTTTCATGAGGCGATCGTTCTCCTCACTTCGACCGCTGCTTTGGCCGAACACAACGATCGGTACGCACCCGAGTTGATCGATCATGTCAAAAGAGATCACAAGCAGCTCGAGTTACTGGGCATCGATCGGAATTCCGTGGTAGTTGAATCGCGCTACGAGTGGATCAAACGCGTCTGTAACTCTGCAATCCTCACCAATCGCCGTAGCGCGAATACGACAAGCGACAAGATCGATCAAGTCCTCACCCATAGGTTTTGGGGATTTGTCATTTTCATTGTCTTGATGGGAGTGATGTTCCAGGCCATATTCTCCTGGGCGAACCTTCCGATGCAGATGATCGGCGGTGCCATCGGATGGATTGATACACAGATCGTACGATTTATGGCCCCGGGCGATCTTCGAGATCTTATCGTCAACGGAGCCATCGCCGGTGTAGGGGCCGTTGTGACGTTCCTGCCACAAATACTTTTTCTTTTCCTCTTCATCGGCTTCCTCGAGGACACCGGCTACATGGCCCGTGCCGCGTTCATCATGGACAGGATGATGAGCAAGGTGGGTTTGCATGGAAAATCATTTATCCCGCTGCTGAGTTCGTTCGCGTGTGCGATCCCTGGGATCATGGCGACACGAACTATCGAAAGCCGCAAAGACCGGCTCGTGACGATGCTTGTTTCCCCCCTTGTCAGCTGCAGTGCACGACTGCCCGTGTACGCACTCATGATTGCGGCGTTCATCCCCCAAAAACATTTGCTCGGGATCTTCTCGCTGCCGGGGTTAACGCTCGTTGCGATGTACCTCTTAGGATTGAGTGCGGCCTTGACGATGGCGTGGCTCTTCAAGAAAACGCTGTTGAGGAGTGAAACTCCGGCATTTATCATGGAACTCCCGCCGTACAAAATGCCTTCGCTCAAATCCGTCGTACTCCATATGTGGGAGCGTTCAGTCCTCTTCTTGAAGCGAGCCGGAACGATCATCCTGGGCGTGTCGATTATCCTGTGGTTTCTGGCCACATATCCGAAAGCCGACCACGGTTCCCCGTCCGAGCGGTTGGATCTGAGTTTCGCCGGCCGCGCCGGACATCTTATCGAGCCACTCATAAAACCGCTGGGGTTCGACTGGAAAATCGGCATCGGGCTTATCGGTTCAGTGCTGCAGCGGGAAGTCTTCGTGAGCACGATGGGGACGATTTACAATATCAGGGATGCAAAACAAGAGAGCGGGATCATGTCTTTGCAGGAACATCTCCGACGGGATATCGATCCCGTGAGCGGGCTTCCAGTGTTCACCACGCTGACCGCCATCTGTCTGATGGTGTACTACGTCTTGGCGATGCAATGCATGTCAACCGTAGCTGTGATGCGCCGCGAAACCAACGGGTGGAAGTGGCCCATTTTTCAAATCGTCTACATGACAGTTCTGGCGTATTCCGTAACGTTTGTCGTTTATCGAGCCGGCTTGTTATTAACGGTCTAACACTATGGGAAATTGGCAGCAAATAGTTTCGTTGGGCATTGTTGCATTGAGCGCAATGCTTTTGGTGCGAAATCAGATCCAAAGGCGAAAACGATCCCAGCTGGACGCGTGCGAATCCGACTGCGGCTGTGCCGGCACTGCTTCCGCGTCAAAAAAAACAGTGTGGCACAGAAGGGAAAAAGTTTGAAGTAGATACCATAATAAAAAAATGCACTGCCGCTTCCTCGCCAAAGGTCAACGGCAATGCATCAAAACAAAAGGAGCGCGTTGTGCATACCCCTTTCGCTTTTAATGTACGGAAGAAGCGATGGTTTGTCAACACGAGTGCGCTCCGGCATATTTTACAGGAGTGCAATATGAATTCACCACGCCTCTTTCTTTTTATCTTCTTCGTACTAGCCATCCCCACTTTCTCGTTTTCCCAAACGGTTCCGTTGCGAACATCCGAGGATACGCTCAATTCTGCATTATCATCGGCAAACGCAACCGTTGTTGGCGGTTACGGCAACGCAGTGTATCAGAACGATTTTAATGCAAAAACATCTACCGTCGACTTAGAACGAGTCGTGTTGTTTGTTGGCCACACATACGGGGATATTTCATTCTGTTCGGAATTGGAAATGGAGGATGCAAAAGTGAGCGGGGATAAAAACGGAGGCGAAATCGCTTTTGAGCAAGCATACTTGAAATTCAATCTTGACCAAAATCATTACATCGCCGCCGGCCTTTTTCTTCCCCGTATCGGAATCTTAAATGAGAACCATTTACCGATGGAATTCAACGGGAACGAGCGGACCCAGACAGAGACATTCATCTTCCCCTCGACGTGACGGGAATTGGGAGTAGGATTCTACGGAAGTCTAAACTCTCTTCCGGTTAATTACAACGCAGCGATTGTCAACGGGTTAAACAGTGCGGCGTTTGAGCACGGAAGCGGAATTCGTGAAGGACGTTTTGAAGGAAGAAATGCAAGC
>Ga0182017_10004141_pt1 | contig 10798 bp, 5 predicted proteins | sample 712E3DmetaG_FD_120492 | JGI IMG/M metagenome (GOLD analysis project Ga0182017, IMG submission 120492) | Permafrost microbial communities from Stordalen Mire, Sweden - 712E3D metaG | ecosystem: Environmental > Terrestrial > Soil > Wetlands > Permafrost | place: Sweden: Stordalen | collected... | reverse complement strand
TCAGTCTCGATGAGGTGGAAGAGCGCGGTGGCCGCGGGCGTAAACTTCGCCACCCGCAAAGAGCGGTCGAGGAAGATGGTGGCGATCTCGGTGGCGACGAAGAGATTCTGCAGATCGCTGTTCGCAGCGCCCAGCTCGTCCACCTTCTGGCGCAGCTCGGTGTTGACCGTTTCCAACTCCTCGTTGAGCGACTGCAGCTCCTCTTTGGAGGTCTGCATCTCCTCGTTGGCGGACTGAAGCTCCTCGTTGGTCGAGATCAGCTCCTCGTTCGACGACTTCATCTCCTCGTTGGCGGACTCCAGCTCCTCGACGGTGGTCTTCAGCTCTGCGCGCGTCGTGCGCAGCTCGTCTTCCAGCTGCTCGACGGCGGGCTCGGCGGCCTCGCTGGCCCCGGAGTCCTCAGCGCCGCTTTCTTCGGGCGGCTCCATCTCTTGCAGCGCCACCAGAAACAGGCCCGCTTCGGGTTCGACCGCCGGCATGGGCCGCACTGTCAGGTGCACACGACGAGTCGAGTCCTCGCTTTCGACCGAGATGTTCTTGCGCACGATTTTGCGCCGCTTTTCGCCGGCGGCTCGCAAGGCCATGCGCAGCTCTTGCCTCAGGTTCCCGCGAAAGGCCTCAAGCAGGTTGGTGGTGGTCAAGGCGCCCGCGGGTAGTTGCAGGTGGCGGCTGAGTGGTCCGGCCACAAAGAGCACGTCGCCACGCTCGTTGATGACCGCCGCGGGCGCTGCGTATTCTTCGAGAACCGTGCGTTCGAACGCGGCGCCGACCTTTTCGTGCGGGGTTTGGGCCCGGCGCTCGAGCATGCCCCGCGGGTTGGGCGAGGCCCCCGAAGCGCGTCCGGCACTGCGGCTCGAGAGGGGAAATTCGACCGCCGGCCGATTGACCGTCTCTTTGCGGCGGAAGATTCGATTCCGCTTGTCAGCGGGCTCGAACAGTTCGGGGCTGCTGGAGATGCCCTCGGACGGCCCCAGGAACAGGAAGCCGCCGGGGCGAAGCGCGTAGTGGAAGAGCGGCACCAGCTTCTTCTGCAGTTCGGCGTTGAGATAGATGAGGACATTCCGGCAGGAAATGAGATCGAGCTGCGAGAAGGGCGGATCGCGGATGAGGCTGTGCTCGGAGAAGATGCACATCTCGCGCAGCTCTTTGCCCGCCTGGAAGTCGGCCGCCTGCCCGGAGCCGTTCGACGGATCTCTCACAAAAAAGCGCGCCAGACGCTCGGGTGACACCTGGTCGGCGATGTTCGCGTGGTAGCGACCGTGTCGGGCCTCGGCCAGCATCGCCGCGTCGAGGTCGGTTGCGAAGATCTGCACGAACCGTCGCGTATCGATGCGCTCAAGGTGCTCGCGCAGCAGGATGGCGATGGAGTAAGCCTCCTCGCCCGAGGCACAACCCGGGACCCAGATGCGGATGGGTGCGTCGGCTGATTTGCCTTGCACGATGCGAGGAATGATCTGTTGAGCCAAAGCCTGGAACGCCTCGGGATCGCGGAAGAACTGGGTCACGCCGATCAGGAGATCCTTGAGCAAGCCTTCCGCTTCCGCAGAGTCACCTTCCAAAAGCTGCAGATAGCCATCGACCGACTCCAGGTGGTGGACCTGCAGGCGACGCCGAATGCGACGCAAGAGCGTTCCCTCTTTGTAGCGGCTGAAATCGTGCCCGGTGCGCTCATGAATGCGCGCGCAGATCTTGCCGAGGTGGGCGGCGAGTTGCTCGTCGAGGTTCTCCGCAGCCGCACCACCGGTGAATTTGGTCAGGTGCTGTGCGTGCTCGGCGATGATCGCGGGCATCTGCGCGACCGGGACGACGTGATCGACCAACCCCGCCCCGATGGCACTCTGGACCATGCAGTCGTGCGTGGCGGTCTCAGGCGGCTGCGCCAGGGTGAGCCCTCCGTGCTCCTTGATCGCCCGGAGACCGACCGTGCCGTCGTGGCCGGCGCCCGAAAAGAGGGCCCCAACGGCCTGCTCGCCCTGGTCCTGGGCGAGCGAGCAAAGGAACGCGTCGATGAGCGAACTAGACGGCCCCTCGTACGCGACCACCTGGAAGACGCCCTTGTCGATGGTCAAGAGGGTGCCCGGCGCGATGACGTAGACGTGGTCGGACTCCAAAGGCAGGCCGTCGCTCGCCTGCAGCACGGGCATGGCGGTGTGCCGAGCAAGCAGCTCGGCCAGCATGCTGGGGTGATTGGGTTCAAGGTGCTGTATCACCACAAAAACAAGGCCGCTTGCCGCCGGGACATGTTCGAGGAACTCCTGCAGCGGTTCGAGCCCGCCGGCCGAGGCCCCCAGACCAACGACCAGCGCGGCTCCCGGTTCACCCTGGGGCGTTCCCCCGTTCGCAGGACAGTCCTTGTCGGCAATCAACCGGCTCATCTCCCCGGGGATTGGGGAGCATTCGCCGGTCGGGTCGACAGGTTGCCGCATGATCTTCCCCGGGGTGGCGTCTACATGGCCCGGCCTGAATGCCTGTTCGAACCAGTTGGGCTCGGTGGATTCTGGACGCTCATGGAGTCCGTTCCCTGACGGGTGCTGTCTAACATGCGACGGGCTGTTCGTCAGGCCCCATTTTCCCGACGGGAAACTTCCTCATGCGCGCTGGGCGTGCCGGCCACTACGCCCGAAGTGGCTGACCTATCCGCCATTTCGTTCAGTGGACATGTCTTCCGCCCATTCTTCCTCCAGCAGGAGAAAGGCCGCCGCCTCGCCCGGGCAGAATCCGTCCAGGTTGCGCGCGCTCTTGATGCGGTAGTCTCCATCAGGATTGGGGACTCCATGACTGTAGCGCGTTTCCCCTGAAAAAGGCGCCCGCTCCAGGGAGATCAACCAGCCGGCGCAAGCAGCGCTCGCGCTCGCTCTTCCTGACGCCGGGTCCAGCTTCGCGTGGAAACCGGGACCGCGCCTGGCTTTCGCAGGGCCAGTTCGAGCAGGAGCACGCTGCGCCAGCGCATCGGTAGCCGCGCAAGCCGTCCAGCGATGGTTGACGGGGTCCACGGTTCACCCTGCAGGTAGCGCAAGCCGGGCTTGAAGTTCGACTGCTTGCCCTTCCACCACTCCACCACGGCGATTGGGTTGAGCGCGGGCAGCACAACCGATGCGCCTGGCGCCTCCTTGGTTTCGGGAACAGGCGCATCGGCTTCGTCAAAGGCCAGCGTGAAGGGGCCCGGACTCAACCCTGCGATCATGGAGAAGGCTTCACACGCCAGCCCAGCCACCAGCTTGTCGGCGTCGCCGATGAAACGCAGACAGGCTTCAGCGGCGCGCTGTGTACCAACGAAGCCCAGCGCCCGCAACGCCGGTGATCGGTGGCCGGGATTGTCCAGCGCAGCAAAGATCGATTCCTGTTCTGGCGCGCTTCCTACCAGAGCTGTGAGCAACAACGCGTGGTCGTCGTGGGCGTGCGCTTGCCGCGCTCGTGCTGATCGTGCGGCGGGCAAGCCCAACAAATGGCCTGTCTCCAGAGCAGCGGCACGAATTCTCGCGTCCCCGGAATCGACCAGCTTTTCCACAGCGCGCGTGTGCGCCGACGGATTGGCAGAATAGCGAACAGCACACAGAGCCGACCGGGTGGCGTTCACGTCCGCGCCTTGCAAGCACATCCCCAGCAACGGCCCTGGGTCGACCCCGCGCTCGGCCAGTATGTCGAGCAGGACCGCGTGCTTGTCCTCGTCAGACGCATACAGGGTATTTCGCAAACGCTCGTCGAGATCGGAACGCTCGGCCAGCCCGAGGCCGCACGCGATGCCGTGCAGCGGACTTTGAGCCGATGACGGCAACCGCAACAGAATTCGATCCAGCGGGTCATCGCCAGGCCGACGCAGGAGCGCCAGTGTGGCGACACCCGGTCCAGTCCAATGATCCGCCTCATCGCCCTCGATCGCTGGCCACAGCAGGCGCTCCGCCGCCACCTCGCCAGCCACGACTAGGCCATCGATATTCGCGCACAGCAGTTCCTCGGGCCCACGGCGAACCTCGTCCAGCGTGTAGTCAAGCGCATCGAGCGCCCGGTCCCACAGTTGGAAATAGAAGGCAGCCTCATCGAAGTGTTCTTCAATGATGTCGAGCAGCAGCCCCGGATCGTCGTGCCCCGCCGTCGGTTGTCGCACCAGCGAAGCGCGCGCATCGGACAAGTCGTGAGTCATCGGCGGTCAAGCTCTCTGAAGGTGACGCTCTTGAGAAACCGAAAATCGTCACCCAAAGCGCAGGCGCCGCGAGAGGTAATCGCGAAGCGCTCCTCGTCGGGTTCGAGCAGCACCGTGTCCGCTCTCATGGGCAACTCCTCGGTCCGCTCCTTGATGCGGAAGATGACGACGAAGTGCAGGGTCGGAAGGCCAAACACCACGTTCACCGCCCGCGGGCTCAGGTTTCGCAAGACGACGCGCTCGCCGCCCTTCAGGTCACCACCCAGTACCTGATCCTGGGGAACCGCATTGTGAAAGCGCTGGTCAAAATCCTTGGGAAAAAGTGGACGGCGCGACTTCTCCCAGGCGGCGTCGAATGTGCCCGCGAACTGAGCGCGCGGCTTCCACCCGGTCGGGATAAAACCAAACCCCGCGGGTCGCGGCCGATCCTTGATCGAGCGGAGAGCTTCGTTGCGATATTCGAAGTTTGGCAGCGGTGCCTTGTCCCTGGCCACCGTCGCGAACCCCACCCCGACCGGATTCTGGTCGTAGACCAGCTTGTTGCCCGCGCTGTCGGTGTCACATCCGCCATAGGCATGCTCGTAAACAAGGGGAATCTTCGAAAACGCCACTGGTCCTGCGATGGTGGAATCCCGACCGCCGACCCAGCAGCGCGGACCCAAAACCCGCAGCACTTTCTCACAGGCGCCGAGCGCAAATCCGGCCTCGATGCTCCGCGAATCTCGCCCGTACGCGTGCCCAACCACGGCAATGTCCACGCCCGGTTTCGACGGCACCTCGTCAGTCGCATAGCGCAGGCTGGAGATCGCCGGCTCTCCGTGAAAGACGTCCTTCTTGAATAGGGGAACGCTCGCATCCCGCGCGGCCGCGGCGATCGCGCCATTGGCGGCAAAGTGAAATGTAGCCTTGAGCAGGGCAACAACCAGATCTCGGCCTTCATTGTCCTGGCAAAAGCCGATCCCCGTGCGAAACGGGGTCATATTGAACTGTTCGTGAAGCTGCATCAGGTTTCCACGCGGACTTGCAGTCCATCGATGAAGCAGTCGCTCAGGCACAAGGTGTCGTCGAGCTTTCGTTCGTAGATGAGCAGGATCTTCACGGTGCCCAGACCGGAAATCTGCACCATTTCATTGAGATCGGGATCCGGAACCGCCTTCTTGGTGAAGATGTCCCAGTGGTCGCGCCCTCTGCGCACCAGGGCGTGCAGCGTGAAGAACACATGCTCGGTCGGAGAGACGTTGTCGTAGCAGGCAAGGCTGTTGACCGGGTCGAATGTGCCCCCGTCAATGGAATGAAGGACGTGCTTTCTTCCGGTCCCGATGGCGAAGTTGCGCCCGTAGTCGCCCTCGTGCTTGCTGTAGGGAACAATGTTGTTCCAGATGCCCTTTCCGATCTGACGCATCTCCGCCTTGGCGTCGCTGAGGTCCTCCTCCTCCGTATTCACCAGAAGCCGGGTTTCAAAACTCTGGAGTCCTTTGTCCACATCCTTCGGCTGATCTCGATAGTCGAGAATCTTGCTTTCCTTGGCAAGCCACGCTCGGGTTTCCTCTGACGTTGCCTTGCCGGGTTTTCCTGCCTTGTCCCCCAGAAAGAACAGGGCCAGGTCTTCACAGGAGGAATCCTTCTGGGAAGCTTGAGTCGTCTTCAAGTCGGCAATCGACGCGCGAAAGCGCAGCGTCAACCGTTGCTTGATGTCACGCAAAACGAGTCTGTTCTCTTCCTTGAGCGTGCTGGTCTGGACCATGCTTGCGTCCCCGTTGCCGCCTGTGTGTTCGGCGACCTTGATTTCCTCAAGATACGCGTTGTCACCCTCCTCATCGACCGACTCAATACTCTCGAAAGCGTCGTGAGGGTAGGTTTGAAAGGCTCGCGTTCCCGGGAATGAATAGCTCCCCGATTTGCGGCCGGCAAGATAGGGTTCGTTTCGGACATACTCCGGATTTCCTGTGCCAAGCTCGCGGAAGACATGCTTGAACTCCAGCTCCGTGATTGACTCGCGGTCGGTGGTCGATTTCTTCTGGCTGACCCGCAGCCCGAGTCCGGTGTCCAGGTTCCAAAAGCCCCTCAATTTCTTGAGAGGGTCGACGTTGCCATCCGCATACGCGCTGGACAGCTCCCCAACAAACGTTCGCGCAGCGGCCGCGGCTGTGTTGACGAACGGGACCAGTGCCGCGTGGTCATAGAAGACATTTGCCGCGAACTGGCGCGTCCGCTCAACGTTTGGGCACACCCTGAAATTCAGAAAATTGAAACTTGTCGAACCGTCATCGGTGTTGCGTTCACTGCTGAAAAACGCAAGATTCTGTCTCTCGCTGGGAACAGGAGAGTCCGCCTTCATCTGCTTTGCATTCGCTTCGTCGGTGGCCTTCTCGCGAAAATCTCCTGCCAGCTCGTTCGCCCGATAGCTGCCGTTCGCCTTATCAACCACAATACGGTAGATGAAGGGTTGGATCTGCCCCGCCAGGACTCGATCGCAAAAGAGCCACGGAAACGTTAGTGGCTTCTCGACGGCAAAGCGTGTCTCTTCTTTTTGCAGAAACTTGGCGCAGCGTTGCAGGACGCCGTACTTTGCGGCTTCGCGCTCAAGACCTTCAATGGTGGGAAAATTGAGTGGGAAAGCCCCGTGCTGTGTCGCTGAATTGCCCGACGCGCCCTGTGACTGGAGGGCCGGTGGCCAGAAGGGATCAAGGTCGCCCAGGTAGTGGTAGCGAACGTAGCTGTCCCAGAAATGCTCTACCTTGTTGTGGGTATTCCACAGACGCATATCGTAGGCCCCGCCGTGCTCATTCACCCAGGTCTTGCCGAACCAAAGCACTTTCTTATGCTCAAGCAGGTTGTATGCCCCAGCCACGACATTGACAAGTTGGTGGACGACCAGGTCAGCCGCAATGTGCGTCGCCATCCCGAGGAAGTAAGACCGCTGAACTCTGGTTTGAAGATCGTCCTTGCTCTTGCCGCCAACCTCCGCAATCGAAAGCTCGAATTGTCTGTGTGTCCGATTGTAGTGCCCGAGGTCGAAGTGAATCTCAGCCATCCGAGGCACCAACCAGAGCTCCTTCGGTTCCGACGGCAGCGTCCAGAAGTCCGGGCCGCATGCGCCCAGCATGTAGGCGGAGAAGCAGGTGACGGCATCTAGATTCTCTTTGAGGGCGCTCTCCCAATTCGCACGAGCAGAATTGAAATCGTGTTCCAGGTTGTTCCCTCGGAGCGCGGCAAGGCAGGCGTCGCGGTAGGCGAGGGTCTTCTTCTGGTAGGCGTCGCTCCCCGCTTTGATATAGTCAGGTTCATTTGGGATTGCCGCGAGGGCAACCAGCCAGTGGGTATGGAAGGCCGGCATCAGGGGGCCTTCCAGGGGAAGGTTGCCAGAAAGAAGACAGGCCGTTGTTTCTCAAGCTCGAAAGATGGCGTAGGGTCCAGCGGCAAGACGACGCTTGTGCCAACTGGCGCTGCACGGAAACCGAGGGGCCATCCATTGAAGGATCCGTCAATGGCGTTGGGAAGATAGCCGGCTACTTTGGAAAGAGCCACAACTTGGCCGTGGCGAACGATTGCAAACACTGTCTCGGGACCGAGCTTGAGAGCATTCAACCAGACTTTGTGCTCTTCAATGTTGCGATATGTCTCTGGTTCAAATCCGTCTGCCAACCCGTCCCGAAGAGCGCCATTGAGGTCAATTCTGAGATCGAACCTGTTTGATTTCAGAGCGGATTGGTACGAGTCTGGCAGAGTTGTCTTCCATTGCTCGACGGATGAGATCTCCGTCGTGATGCCTTTGAGCTTGCGTTCGCTGTCGACTTGCGTAGAGGAGAACTTGTAGTCTCTCATACTGACTTCGTGGTACTTCCGGCGTTCCGCGACGATGGCCGGTTGCAAGAATCTGTCCGCAGCCTCCATTACTTCCTCCTCCGTGAGTTCCTTCATCTTGGCCTCGCGCGAGAACACCGCGAGCACAATGTCCGTCCCTGGTTGAGAACCGACGCCCACAAACCTATGGTCCGGTGAGGGCGACGTCAGCCGCAGGAAGGGCTCGCGTTTGCCTATAGGTTGCCAGGTGTCCTTCGCGGGTTCAGGCCGGAAGCACTGGCCCTCGGAGTTGACCGCGTAGAGCGCCTCATTGTCGAAGTTTGTGTCCTTTCGCCGGTTCTCCACCGCGACCATCACCTTGGCATCCGCGCCGGGTTCTACCGGTTGAAGGATCTGAATCTGATACGGCGAGGCCGCGAGCGGCTTTAGATCAATATCGGCCAGCCAGTTCGCCGGCTTGTCAGGCCGGATGAAGTACAAGTGGGCGTCCTGCCTGTCGGCCAGCATCGCCTGCGTCGTCTCGGCCAGGAAAAGAAAACTCAGAGACGAGGGGTTGATCGGAACATACACCTCCTTGGGCGGCGCAATCGTGCTGCCGTCGGGCCGCTGCCGGGACAAGTACGTCTTTCGGCTCGATTCTCCCGTATCGAACAGCATCAAGATTTCATCGATGTCCGGGGACCCGGGGCGATTGAGCGCACCGATAGCATGCGCCTCCTCAATGGCGCCATCCGTCTTGGGCAGCGGCACCCGCGAGATCTCCCGCTGGTCCACCCGCAGAATCGCGGCCCGCTCCACCCCGGTCAGGGCCTCGTCATGAACCTTGTGCCCTTGCTTCCTCTTGAGCGCCAGCAGGAAGAAGACCACATCGCGGCCCTTCAGCTTCGCAGTGTGCGTGGTCTTCACCTCAAAGCGCATGCCCTTGGGAGCGTCGAGAGCGGAATAGTGGAACAGCTCCTTGTCCACGCTGTACACCGCGATGGCCCCGTTGGCTCGCGGCAGGATCAGTTCGTCCACGCCATCGCCATTCACGTCCGCGGTGACGATGTTGAACGTGTCAAAGGAATCCGAATCATCCAGGGTCTTGCCTTCCAGCGACCAGGGCGAGCCAAAAACCAGGGGAAACGGTCCGTGCTTGCGTCCGAGCCAGCCCTCACCCGCCTGCTCGTCGAACCTTTCGATTCGTTGCTCCCCGGTCAGCCCGACGGCGTGCGAGCTAAGACGGGTGTACAGCGCCGCCGCCAGCGTGCTTCCGTGCCAAAGCACGATCGGCTTACCGTCAATCCTGTCCTCGCTGTTCTTGCCAGCATTCTGCTTGCCCGGAACCACCTTGCCCAGACGCTGAAAAACCAAATCGCTCATAGTACCTCCATCATTGGCCGGTGCCGCCACTCGGTTACGGGCACAGCCACACAGGATCAGATTTGCAAGCAAGCATGCGGCCCAAGCCCCCCGTCTGTAGTCGCGCATGTCATTCCTTGTGACGAATCGTTGCATTGGGGGAATCCGGGAAGTCGACTTTGCCGAGACCGACCACGGTCTCCTTCAGCTCGATGGCCCCCGATCCATCAGTCTTGCCCTCGAGCTTCGACCCATCCGGCTTGCGCAAGACGTAGCGCTCATCCTTGATCGGGTTGCCGGCCCCGTCGAGCAGCTTGACCTTCAGGGCATCCGGTTTGCGTTGCTCGTCCGGGTCAACCCCGGGAACCACGACCAGGGGCGGCTGGACCTCGGGCGAGGGGGGCGTGTTGAACGTGCCGCCCTTGTTGCCCAGCATGAGGTCACCCAGACGGCAGACTGGCTTGCCTTCGACTGTGACGTCGAATGAGTACGCGATGAATTCGGCGGTGCCCTTGGTTACTGCACTGACCACGCCGCCCGCGCTGCCCGCCTCGTCACCGGTGCTCTTGCTGAAGCACGAGCCCTGCAACATGATGGGGTTCCCGTCGCAGGTGACGCTCTTGCTGCCGTTGGAGGTGTCCTGTGACATCGCTATGTTTGGATACGGAATCGGTATCGGGGAACTTGGCGGCGCCGGGGTCAAGCAGACATCGGGCATGAAGGAAACCGTCCCTCCACTGTCCTTGTGAACCACGGTCATTTTGTTCACGACCACTGTTGCTGGCATGGTGTCTCCTTATGGGCCAAAGGGCGAGTCACTGGGTGGCTGGGGACGTGCAAGCAAGACGGCGTGTCGCTCGCCCCCGTCCGAGGCTGTCCAAAGCACGGCCGAGGTTCGATCGCGATGCTTGGTGTGAAGGTAGTGCGCGGCCAGTACCACCAGCGCGGCGCCCGAGGTGGCGCCCAGGTCGCCAAGCACGGCAGCGGGATGTTCAAGGCCGAGCGGTGCCGGGAGCGCGTTGCCCACGCGCGACAGCGCATACCCCCACTCCCTGGCCCGGCTCATTTCGCCATTCAGATCGCAAACGACTAGCGGCGGTGGGGTCGCACCCGCAGGAATCACGCGGGAAAGAACCTCGGCCAAAGACGCGCCGGCGTCGTGTCCGGCTGGTGTGGGCGCGCAGTTCGTGGTCGCGGTGGAGCGCAGCTCGGCCCAAAGCTGCAGCGAGCGACGCCGTGCTTCTGCGACTGGCTCCAAGAGGAAGAAGGCTGCGCCCTCGCCCGGGCAGAAGCCATCGTGGTTGCGCGTGCTGCGGATGCGGTAGGCGCGGTCCAGCGGTTCCAGCCACTTCGGAAATAGGTGCGAATCCACGCCGCCCACGATGGCGCGCTTCAGCTGCCCCTCGCGCACCAGCCGGCAGGCCTCGGCGCAGAGATCCAGTGCGCCTCCCGAACCTATCCAGGAAAACTTCTTCTGCGCGAATGGTTCGTGCGCAGCCAGGTCGCGAAACC
>Ga0182017_10004140_pt1 | contig 10800 bp, 7 predicted proteins | sample 712E3DmetaG_FD_120492 | JGI IMG/M metagenome (GOLD analysis project Ga0182017, IMG submission 120492) | Permafrost microbial communities from Stordalen Mire, Sweden - 712E3D metaG | ecosystem: Environmental > Terrestrial > Soil > Wetlands > Permafrost | place: Sweden: Stordalen | collected... | reverse complement strand
TATAGCGACGTACTAAATTCCTTCTGTAACCCCCGAAATAACTGAAATATCTAAAAATTCTTTATATTTGGTTATCTGGTTTTGAAATCAAATTTATCATTTTCTTTCCACCAATGCAAAAAAATCATTTTCAATGGGCAGGTAACCTTGTTCGTAACAGAAATAATATGTTGTACCTTTCTGTGTCCTATAAATGCTGGTGAAGTAATTGAAATTAAACCCATTTGTCTCAAGTTTTTTCCTGCTTACTTTGGTTTTTCCCTCGGGATTCAGCGCTAATAGTACCTTATGATTATTCTTTAATATTTTATTTATGCTCCTAATCGTTTCGGAAGAATGACTATTCTTTTGATTATTAAATACATTCCGACACTGATCGGAACAAAATTTTTTGTCCATACGCCCGATAATCGGATCGCCGCATACCGGACAGGTTTTTTTGTTTTCCATTTGGGGTTTTGATAAGAATCAGTAAATATAATAATTATCCGTTTTTAAACGCTTATAAACACTTAAAATATTTATAACCGACTATAAATGTTTAAAAACCGGATGACCATTGCCAACCGGCTTTACTTTGCTCCATCAAATTTTATCAAAAAATGTCTAACATCAAAATTTAAAGTCATGAAAGATTTAAGGAACAGAGTTCAGTTAATCGGTAACCTGGGAATGGATCCCGAAGTAAAAACTTTCGACGGCGGTCGCACTATGGCTAAGTTTTCGCTTGCCACATCACAAAGTTATAATAACGCGCAGGGTGAGAAAGTTAATGATACCCAATGGCACAATCTTGTTTTGTGGGGAAAGCTCGCCGAAACAGCCGGGAAATACCTCAAAAAAGGAGCGGAAATTACAGCAGAAGGTAAAATCATCTATCGCTCTTATGAAACAAAAGAAAAGCAAACAAGGTACATCACTGAAATCGTGGTAAGTGATTTTTTAATGAGGCCAAAGAAACAAGCCTGAAATCAGGAAACTTCTTTGACAAACAGGGTGGTCCCATAACGGGATTGCCCTTTTTTATTAAAAAATTTGGCGTTTTCTTCTTTCTTATGAGAACAATTGCTAATTTAGTATCAACATTAATCAAACTTAAAAATTATGAAAAAAGCGCTTAAAATTGCCGGAATAGTTATTCTTGTTCTATTGGTAATTCTTATTACCGTTCCTTTTCTATTTAAGGATCAAATAAAAGCCAAGGTTGAAGATGAAATTAATAAAAACCTGAATGCAAGGGTTCACTTTGAATCTCTTGATCTGAGCCTGATCAGATCTTTTCCTAATTTTTATATGTCACTTAACGGTCTTACTGTTATTGGTGTAGGCGATTTTGAAAAAGATACACTTGTTTCTTTCAAATCTTTCAGTGCAACCCTGAATCTGATGAGTGTTATACAAATGAAGGAAATTAAAATAAAATCAATAATCCTCGATAATCCAAGAATCAATGCCATAGTTCTTAAGAATGGAAAGGCGAACTGGGATATAGCCAAACCATCTGCCGACACAACAAAAAAAATTGATACCACAAAATCACAACCTTCTGCATTTAAAGTGGCGCTTAAGAAGTTTGCAATACAAAAAGCATATATTGTTTATGATGATAGAAAATCAGGTATGAAAGCCTCTCTGAAGAATTTTAATTTTAAACTTTCAGGTAACCTGGCAAGTGATTTTACTACAATAGATATTCTTACTACAACTGATGCTATAACTTTTATTATGGGAGGTGTTCCTTATTTAAAAAATGCGAGCAATAGAATAAAATTGGTTATAGATGCAGATTTGAAGAATAGCAGCTATACTTTCAAGGAAAATGAGTTTGCACTGAATGATATAGTGTTGGGATGGGATGGAAAAGTTTCGATGAAGGGGTCAAACATTGAAACCGATGTAACTTTTAAAACACATAGAACCGATTTTAAATCTTTGTTGTCTATGGTACCTGGAATATTTATGAAAGGTTATGAAAATATTGCAGCTCATGGTGGCTTAAAGCTGGAAGGTTATGTCAAAGGTAATTACAATAAAAAAACAACTCCCAGCGCCGGGATTACTCTTGTAGTTGATAATGCATCATTTAAATACCCAAGCCTGCCTAAATCTGTTGATAATATTAACATTGATTTAAAAGTTTTCTGGGATGGGGTACAAAATGACAATACAACTTTAGATCTGAATAAATTTCATTTAGAAATTGCAAAGAACCCGTTTGATGCAGAATTTCATCTCAAAACTCCAATGAGCGATCCTGCAATTAACACTAAATTCAAAGGCATTATTGACCTGGCATCATTAGCAGATGTAATTCCTGCTGATTCAACTACCATGAAGGGTGTAATTTCCACCAACATTGAAGTTATGGGTGAAATGTCAATGATTAAAGAACAAAAATATGAACAATTCAAAGCTGATGGTTCTATAAGCCTGACAGGCTTCGAATTTAAAAATCCTTCTTTGAAACAAGGAGCTGAGATAAAGAAAGCAACTCTGAAGTTTTCTCCAAAATTTGTCGACCTAAGCGCTTTTGACATGCAAATCGGGAAAACTGATATCCACATGAAGGGTAAGCTCACCAACTTTATTCCTTATGCTTTAAAAGGGGAATCAATTCATGGCAATCTTGACTTTTCGTCAACTTTAATCGATTTAAATGAATTTATGGGTGGTCCGGCAAAAGCGGATACGGTTAAAAAAGTCGATACTACAAAAATGTCAACAGTTGAAGTTCCTAAGAATATTGATTTTACTTTGACTTCAAAAATAAATAAACTCATTTACGACAAACTTGAAATTACAAATATGGCAGGCATAATAAAGGTAGTTGAAGGTAAAGTTGTCATGGAAAAGCTATTTATGAATCTACTTCAGGGTTCCATGTCATTGACCGGTGAATATAATACACAGGATATGAAAAATCCATTTGCCGATTTCAATTTCGACATGAAGGATATAGATATTCCCTCATCTTATAGTGCATTCAATACAGTTCAAAAAATGGCGCCTATAGCTGAAAACGCTAAAGGCAGAGTATCGGTAATATTGGTTTTCAAAACCCTCTTAGATGCGCATATGAGTCCATTACTAAATACGATGAACGGAAATGGAAAACTTACCTCGAAAGAAATTGAAATAAATAACTCAAAAGCATTTACAAAAATTGCCGATGCAGTTAAAAATGATAAGCTTAAAAATATTAAGGCAAAAGATGTTAATTTGTCGTTTAAGATCAGGGATGGCCGCATATATGTCGATCCATTCGTTACTAAAATTTCTGACAATAAGGTTACTATTTTTGGTGATCAGGGATTGGACCAGACAATGAATTATGTGATGCAAATGCCTCTTCCGGCATCGTCACTTGGCGGAGGACAATTGGGTACAGTAGTTGGTAAGGGACTCAGCGCTGTCAATGCAAATATTTTGATCCAGGGTACTTTTAATGATCCAAAAATAGGAGTTAAACTAACGGCTGGCGAAAATAAGGAGCTTAAAGAAGCAGCCAAGGAAGAAGTAAAAAAAGTAGTTGCAGAAAAGAAAGCCGAAGTGAAGGCTGAAGCCAGTAAAAAGGCACAGGAGATATTAGCCAAAGCGCAAAAAGATGCCGATGCAGTTAAAGCTGCTTCAAAACAGGCTGCTGATGCTGTAAGAAAAGAATCAAATGACAATGCAAACAAATTGGTCAGTGAGGCCAGCAATCCTATAGCTAAAGCTGTTGCTAAGAAAGGTGCAGAAAAAATGAAAAAAGAAGGAGAGGAGAAAGCAAAGAAAATTGAGACTGAAGGCAATCAGAAATCCGATGTAATAATGAAAAAAGCCCAGGAAGAAGCCAATAAGCTCAAATAAATAAAATATACTAAAAACCCCGCAAATGCGGGGTTTCTTTTTTTTAGGCTTCTGCGTTTGGCTGTGGAGCTGATAAGTTTTTCTTTTCCTGGATACGTGCTTTTTTACCAGTCAGATCGCGCAAATAATATATTTTTGCCCTGCGAACTTTACCGTGTTTGTTAACTTCAATTTTGTTGATGAAAGGAGAGGAGATAGGGAGAATTCTTTCTACACCAATATTACCTGACATTTTACGAACAGTAAAAGTTTCGGTATTTCCTGAACCTTTTATTTGAATAACAACACCCCTGAATTGCTGAATTCTTTCTTTATTACCTTCAATAATTTTATAATGAACTGTAATAGTATCGCCACTTTTAAATTTTGGAAATTCACTTTTTACAGTCAGGTTCTCTTTAATAACTTTCATTAAATCCATTGTACAGAATATTTTATCAATTTTACTTTTCAAAAACAGGCTGCAATATTACTAATAATTTTTGATATGCAAATGCAGTGAATAAAGTAATTTTAACACAGAGTTAAAATGTACTCCTATTAATTTGTGTAGTATTATTGTTACTATTTTTTCTTTGAGCAAGGTTTATGTCAATTGAGAAGACACAACTTGTCCCGCCTCAGACGGGAGAGTGACACAGAGAAAAAAATCGTAAACGATTTTTTATACTCTGTGAACTCCTTTCTTTTATTATAAGGAACAATATGTTCACGATGGTTTTATAACAAGATATAGCATAATTATAGCAATTAAATATTTTTCTCTGTGACTTCTGCGTTTAAAATATTTTTCATAGACAGAAAAGTGTGTACATGCTTTTGGATAATCAGATTTTAAATAATACAAACCAAAATTTTTTGTGGAAAGAAAATTCTGTTACTTTTGCTGCGCTAAAATAAAATCGCATTTCAATAGACATTAATAAATAGACAATAAACTATTGCATTGACTCCGTAGCTCAGCTGGTAGAGCAATTGACTCTTAATCAATGGGTCGTGGGTTCGATTCCCCCCGGGGTCACAAAAAGGACAGATGCTATAAATAGCGCTGTCCTTTTTTTATATGAGGGTTAGCACGGCGAAGCCCTCATAAGCAGCATTGCCTCGCCTTCAAATAGATTCGGCAGAGCAAAAAGCGGGTATCTTTTGGATTGTGAAACCCTCTCCTAAGGGATCACCGGAGATAATTCCATTAATTTAAATAATTTTAAATTTTTTGTTTGATTCCTATAAGTCTGATTATTTTTCGCTTATGAAGAACTTTTACTATTTTTACATTACAAGTCAAACATTAACTGCTTTATTCATTTTTTTGATTAAAGCAAAAGAATAAGAATGAAGAAAATTGCCATACTAACTTTTATTGTCATTTTTACTGCTAATATTTATTCCGAGGATAGTATAAACACTTCAGAACAAGTGCCTATCAAAATAGTCTTTTATAACATAGACAAAAATATTCTGGGTTCATTTAAATACCATTACGGTTTGAATTACGTAATTGCTGGTGCTGCTACTTATGGATTGATAGCAGGTAATGCTGATTGGAGTTGGTACCGCTATACATACAAAAACAAGTGGATTTATAATACTGGTTATTCTGCATTTTATGTTGGACAAATTGCTCCATTTGTAATTCCATTTGGAATCTATCTTTATGGACGATCTGATGATGATACAAAACTTCAAATTGCTGGTCTTGCGGTTGGACAGGCTGCTATGCTGGGCTTTTCTATGTCAATTTTTTTAAAAGTACTAACTGGTCGGGTGCAACCTGTTAATTTAACTGATCCCGATGATGTAAATGGAGATTTCAGATTTGGTTTCCTAAAAGGTGGCATTAATAATGGTTGGCCAAGCAGTCATACTTGCACGGCATTTGCAATGGCATCTTCATTAATTGCACTTTATCCTGATAATATTGCAATAAAAATTGGTGCATTAACTTATGCAACATATATTGGTGTAGGTGTTTCAACTAATGTTCATTGGTTTTCTGATGTGGTAGCCGGCGCTTTAATTGGATATGCTATAGGAACAAGTGTTGGAAGAAGCTTTAGGAATATGATGAATGAGAACCAGAAACCACAAGCATTTAATTTTTATGTTGCGCCATTAAGTGCAGGTATCAATTACAGGTTTTAAGCTGAAAGTCTCTTATTGTAAAGTTCATAATACAAAGAGATTAATTTATGGCGGATTTTGTCTCTGTCAAATTGAATTATAAGGTTTTTAGAAATCAGTAAGTTTTCTTTTAGTATTCAGTATCCTCATGCAGTTTTCTGATTATTTGTGTAAATTCATCATTGTTTATGGCTTTTAAAAAGGTCATGATCCTATTTGTTAAAGAACTTAAAAGATGTTAATTTATCGTGAATATTAAATAATTATTAATTGTTTATATAAATATTAATTTTAGTTTTAAATGAAGGTCTTAGTGTTTGTTTTTTTAAAACAAATATAACGTTCATCTTGCTTGAAAAAATACTTTCTCAAATTAAAATATTATGGAATTTCATATAAGTTCGGAAATCATTTTAAAAATAAGATAGCTATATGAAACTAATACTTGTATGTATTTGCATTCTGATTTTTACTTTGGGTATTAATGATGCCCAAACCAATGACACTGCAAGTCAAAACCGTCATGTTATTTACCCTTTTATTATACAGGATTCTCCAGCCCGATTGTTTTCAATGAGACAATTTGATGAAGACTATTTAAGTACATACAGGCTAATATCAAATACTTTGAACAGGGACTTTAAGCCGGTTGTAAGTTACCTTATCCAGGCATCAGGATATATTTTATTGTTTGGACCCCTCACACATGAAGAAGGGCACAGGTCTATCCTGGTATCTAAGAATATTGGTTCAATTTCACAACCTTTTTTCCTGTCGCTCCGGGGAGGATATATATCAGGCGTAACCGATCAAACACTTCAGAATATCAGAGACACTGATTTCCCTGATTTCATCCGGTTGCATACAGCAGGTTTGGAATCTGATTTTATGCTGAATCACAGGGTTGAGAATTTGCTTTCATTCGAAGATGAATCATATAAGAACATTGCAATTGAATATATATTAAGAAAATTCTCACTTATGGAATATTACCTGATTGGTTTTTTTCATTATGATGTTGATGGCGCTGAAGAAAAAGATGAATTGAAACGTGACATTGTTGGAAATGATGTTTACGGTGTAATAAGGCATTTATACAGACCCAAAATGGAATATAGACGTTATACTCAATACAAAGATCTTACTCCTGAAGAAAAAAAATATGTGGCAAAAATGGGTTACAAGTCCTTTTTCAATCTTCTAAACCCTAATATTCTTGGCATTTACAACCTGAGAATAACCAATAATTTAAGAATGAACTTAGGAATGGGTCATACAATGTGTCCTTTTGGCGATTTTACCGATGAAAATCTATGGATAAAATATAATGATATATTAAAAATTCATATTTATACAAGGCAGTATCAAAATAGAAGTAATTGGTTTCCGGCAGGTGGCATTGAATTTTTGGATTTACCTTTTACAAAAAGATTTGAAGCATCATGCGGTTTGCACTTATGGAACCAACCGGAAAACCTTGGGTTTAATGATTCCAGAGGTAAAATGGGAGGTGCCGCAGAACTTCTGGGTAAATATTACTTTGTTACAAGACACAAAACAAGGTTAGATAAGATTTCAATTGATCTTGGAATAAATTATAAAACAATAGGATTTTTACCGGAAGAAATATATTTACGAAAACACTTCGGCTTCAGAATAGGCACAAGTATTGGTTTGGATCAGATATTATAACAATACTGGAACATTGATCTCATACTGATTTTTTGAATGCCGGGATTTTTATTATAGAACAAATCTTATTTTATCTCTCCTGATAATTTCTATCCTACTTCGAAAAGCAATGACATTTTTTTACAATTCTTTACACATTATTATAGAATACTGTATTGTAATCGAATAATATTGTAGTTTAAATTAAAATTTAATTATAATATGAGAAAATCAGTTATTTTATTAGCCAGTATTGTCTTGCTAACATGTGTAAAAGGCAATGATTATTCCTTTATCAAGGAATTCAAAGTTTCTACTCCTCTTGACATGAAAATTTCAACATCAGGAGGTAGCATTTCGGTAACTTCACATGACAAAGATATTGTTGAAGTAGCTTTTATAGTAAAGAAGAGGAATCAGTTGTTACACATAACACTTGAAGAGCTTAAAAATCTTGTAGACATAGACATTACAAATGACAGTAATTTCTTTCAAATATCAGTTGAAAAGTCAGGTGAAAGTAATATCAGTGTAGGATTTGAGATAAAGGCACCGCGTAAATCTTCATGCATCCTGCACACAAGCGGAGGGAGTATAAAGGCTTCTGATTTAGAAGGAGCCCAGGAATTACATACGAGTGGTGGATCTCTTGTAATTAATAATATTACCGGAAAGCTTGATGGAAAAACTTCAGGGGGTTCTATTAATATCAATAATACAAATGGTGATTTGGTTGCAAGAACCAGCGGCGGCAGTATTTCATTGGAAAATATAAATGGAAAAGTTGACGTTTCTACTTCAGGTGGCGGTATTGATATTACCAATTCCAAATTTGATGTAACGGCTTCAACAAGCGGAGGCAGCATCGATTTGACCGATGCGCATGGCCAAATTGATTTGAACACTTCCGGGGGTTCAATATCATTAAAAAATGTTTCAGGTTCAATTGAAGGTAAAACCAGTGGTGGTGGAATTTCAGGTAATATTACAAAATTAAGTGAGAAATTGGTACTCAAAACCAGTGGAGGCGGAATTGATGTAAATGTACCATCCGGTTTAGGAATGAATTTAAATTTGTCAGCAAACAGAGTTCATACACAATTGAAAAACTTTTCCGGTTCAGCTGACAAAGGAAAAATTGTAGGTCAGGTAAACGGGGGAGGAATATGGGTGGAACTGGCAACTTCTGGCGGAGATGTTACTTTGAATTATAAGTAGTTCAAAAATAAACAATTTTATTTAAGAATAAGGAATGATGATTTTTGATTTATGAAGTGAAGGGCCTTATTGATCATTTAAAAACTTCTAAAATCAACATTCCCTAATGCACTAGCGTTTAGTCAAGCAAGGTTGATCTCTGTTCTTAAATCAAATAGTAAAATCAGAATTGAAACTATAACCTTCAAGCGGTTATGAGCAAAAGTTCAAAGAACAACTGAAAGTTCATAACTGTTAGAAGGTTTAGGAACAATTAAGCATAAGCTTTTATCCATTTAGGAATTGCATCTATTATAACACTTATTACGCAGAATAGTATTAAAATTGTAAGAACAGTATTAATAATGCCTGGAGTATGCGTGGCTTCTATAAAAATTTGAGGAATAAATAGGTTTTTCAAATTCATTATACCTGCTGTAATAGTTGTTATACCGACAAATATCATAGGGAGTATTGTAATCCATGCATACCTTGCTTTACCATTATTAATAATAAATGAAGTGCCAACAGCAAGTGCTAGAGTAGCAAGCAATTGGTTTGCAGTTCCAAACATGGGCCAGATCGTGGCCACGCTTCCGGTATAAATAAAATATCCCCAGCAAACTACAACAAAAAAACTAGTAATAAGGTTGCCGGGTAACCAGTTAGTTCTTCCAAATGGTTTGTAAAATCTGCCTCCTGCTTCCTGTAGTATAAACCGGGCTATTCTTGTTCCTGCATCAATTGTTGTAAGGATAAACAATGCTTCAAACATGATTGCAAAATGGTACCAATAGGACATTAATCCGCGCAATCCTGGAATTGATGAGAATATTTGAGCCATTCCTACAGCAAGCGAAACAGCTCCACCAGTTCGACCTGCAATATGTTCACTGACTGCAGCTGAAAGATTAGGCAAATCGCTTTGAGTAAATCCCATAGAATGCAATTGTGGTAGTATAGCTACCAATTTTTCTTTCGGAACATTAATAAGAAAATAATCAAGAGGTAAAAGACTTGAGGCCGCGATCAAGGCAAGTATACTGACGATTCCTTCTGAAAGCATTGATCCAACAGCGATAAATTTTATATCCGATTCTTTCATAATCATTTTTGGAGTTGTACCTGAGCTCACAAGTGAATGAAATCCTGATATGGCGCCACATGCAATGGTTATAAAAAGATAGGGGTAAAGTTTGCCAGGTATAATGGGTCCTCCTCCGTGCGTAAAAACAGTAAAAGCTGGCATTTTCAGGTTTGGCGCTACAATAATAATTCCTATTGCAAGCATGCCAACAACACCCAGTTTCATTATTGAACTCAAATAATCCCTGGGAGAAAGCAGTAGCCATACCGGTAGCACAGATGCAAGAAAACCATATGCGGCCAGCAATATGGTAAGCGCTTTTTTATCAAATGTAAACCAGGAAGCAAAATACGATCCCGGAATGTATCTGCCTGCAATTACTGTTAATGTTAGCAAAATAACACCCATAATGGTCGCTTCAACGGTTTTTCCTTTACGGAACTTAAACATCCATATCCCCATAAATAAAGCAATAGGTATAGTCATGGCAATCGTAAAGGTACCCCAGGAACTTTCTGACAATGCATTTACAACAACAAGACCAAGACCTGCAAGAGCAACAATAATTATTATTATCACAGCTACGGATACTGTTATTCCGCTGAAACTGCTGATTTCTCTTTTCGCTATTTCAGCAAGTGATTTACCGTCATATCTGGTAGAAGCAACCAAAATAATAAAATCATGAACAGAACCTGCCATTACTGCTCCGACGAGTATCCACACAAAACCGGGGAAATATCCGAATTGTACAGAAAGTACAGGACCCACCAATGGACCGGCTCCAGCAATGGCAGCAAAATGATGCCCGAACAGTACCCACTTGTTCATGGGATAATAGTTCTGCTTATCAAAAAAAGTATGAGCAGGAG
>Ga0182017_10004137_pt1 | contig 10804 bp, 9 predicted proteins | sample 712E3DmetaG_FD_120492 | JGI IMG/M metagenome (GOLD analysis project Ga0182017, IMG submission 120492) | Permafrost microbial communities from Stordalen Mire, Sweden - 712E3D metaG | ecosystem: Environmental > Terrestrial > Soil > Wetlands > Permafrost | place: Sweden: Stordalen | collected... | reverse complement strand
GGCGTGGTCATATCCGCAGATGGATCGACCATCATTGCGGGAGGCGATCAGTTGATCTCCCTCACCCCCGAAGGCAGGGAGCGCTGGGCCGGCTGGTCCGGGACCTCCCTTGCTGTCAGCAGTGACGGGGACTATATCCTCGCTTCCAAAGGCCAGGATCTCCGTCTCATCTCAGGTGCAGGCGCCCTGATCTGGGAGAAGTCCATGGATATCACCGTCACGGATTTATCTATGACACCAGATGCATCCGTGATCGCAGCAGCCGGCGGGGGCAGGATACGGATAATGAAATTTTCGGGAGAAGACATTGGAACGAACGCAACCCTGGCCGTCAACCATATCGGGATCATGCCTGCAGGAGACCGGATCCTTATCACCACGAATAATAACGTCCAGTTGTCGGATTTCACCCTCATACCGGAATGGTCGGATACGAGCTCGGCCCAGGATCTTATTGCCATAGCTCCTGACGGATCCTCCTTTGTGACCGCGACCGCCAACCGTGTACGGATGTATAACGGGACCGGGAAACTTATCTGGGATAAAAAGTTTGCCAGCGGGAACGCAGAGGCCCTTGCCTATTCCCGTGACGGTTCAATGATCGTTATCGGAACAGACGACAACCACCTGCAGGTGCTGAACCGTTTGGGTACAGTGCTCTGGACAGCAACTGCCGGGAACTGGTTCTCCTGCGTCGCAGTCTCCAATGACGGGAACATCATTGCCGCGGGGAGCCTGGACAAAAAGCTCTATGTCTATAACCGTGCCGGGACGTTGCTGGGAACCTATGGTACCCAAGGCCCGATCAAGTTCAATTCCGTTGCCATAACCGGGGATGGCTCCCTTATTGTTGTCGTTAACGGATTAACCGTGTACGGTTTCTCGCGGTCGTCGTTCATGCCGGAAGAGACAACCGGAGAAACGATAACCGGGCCCATCCCCGAAACGACCGTGGAAACAACAACGACTCTCCTGCCTGCGACAACGACCCGGAAGGTTACCACCAGGATACCGACACTTCCAACGCCATATCCTACCACATCTGAAACCCCGGAAGAAGCCCTGCCGCTCGCAGTCCCGCTGACGGCGCTCCTGCTCCTGTTCCTCTGGCGGTTAAGGAAAACCTGATGCTTTTTTACCGGACCCGCTCGCAGGAATCTTTATCGCGGTTCCGGTCACCATCTCTCCTTGGGATGGAATGAACTGCCATAGTCTCGTGATTCTCTGCGGGCTGGTTATCCTCACCGGTCTGTTCGTACCGGCGGCAAATGCCCTTGATCCGCTCTGGACACAACCCGCTACGACCTCCGGCGAGTTATCCGGCGTCGTCATCTCCGCTGACGGGTCGACTATCGTTGCCGGTGGCGACCAGCTGATCGCACTTTCCCGTGACGGCAGGAAGCTCTGGACCGGCTGGTCCGGCACGTATCTTGCCATCAGCCGTGACGGGAATTATATTTTAACGTCCCGGGACCAGACCGTCCGCATGATCTCCGGTTCCGGTACCATGCTCTGGGATATGCCGCTCGGTGTTCCTGTCACGGACATGACCATGACGCCGGGTGCATCCCTCATCGCAGCTGGCGGCGGGAGCCAGGTCCGGATCATCAGTGGATCGGGAACCGGTCTCAGGCAGAATATTTCCATTCCCGTCAACCATATCCGGCTCTTCCCGGATGGCGACCGGGTCGTCATTACCACGAAAAACGGCATCCAGACCTCGAATTTAACGCTCTACTCGGAATGGGCGGACACGAACATGACCCAGGATCTTGTTGAAGTTGCTGCTGACGGCTCCTCCTTTGTGAGCGTGACCAATAACCGTATCAGGCTGTATACCCGGGACGGGAGCCTGCAATGGGAACGGGGTCTCCCCGGCGGGAATGCACTGGCATTTGCCTATTCGCGCGACGGTTCAACGATTGTCGTCGGCAGGGATGATAACACCGTGCAGGCACTGGACCGGAACGGTACCCTGCTCTGGACAGACCGTGCTTCATACTGGATCACCAGCGTTGCGGTGTCCGATGACGGGAACACGATTGCCGCGGGCAGCATGGACAAAACCCTCTCGGTCTATGACCGGGCCGGAACGAAGCTGGGCTCCTTCACCGCGAAAAACCCGATCAAAGCCCGTTCGGTTGCCATGAGCGGCGACGGCTCCGTGATTGCAGCAGTTGACGCATCTGCGGTCTACGGCTTCTTAAGGTCGCAGTTTACCGGGCCGCTCATTACCGCGGTACCACCTTCCCAGGCAACGGTGACAACGCCGGCACCCGCCATGACCTATCCGGCAACTCCCTCTCCTGCCGTTGCCACCCCTGCCACAACCACGCAGGCAGCTGTGCCACTGGTAATCCCGCTGGCAGGACTGGCACTTCTCTTCCTCTGCCGCTCACGGCATACCTGAACCTTTTTTTAGCGATCGTATGACGATACCCCGGCGGTTTTCAGCATATCCGTGTTCCTGCCGGATAATAACAAATATCCCTGTTAACGGCAACCAGTTGATTACGTATGCCGGGACCGGACACTGATGTGCAGCGGGTAAAAAAAATCCTGCCCCTCCAGAGAAGCGAGATCACCGAGCACCATATCTATACGAAGATCGCTGCAGCAACGCCGGAACCCGGTAACCGCGCTTTGCTGACCCGGATCGCAGCACAAGAGCTCGAGCACTACGGGATCTGGAAGCGCTACACGGGGCAGGAAGCAGCGCCTGACCGGAAGCGCATCTGGTTCTATTATCTGGTTGCCCGCATCTTCGGGATGACGTTTGCGATCAAACTCATGGAAGGAATGGAGCAGCACGCACAGTCCGTTGACCAGTCCTTTATCGATCTCATTCCCGAGATGCCACAGATGCTGGCAAACGAGAAGGCACATGAACAGGACCTGATCGCTCTCATCGATGAAGAGCGGCTGAAATACATCGGTTCGGTCGTGCTGGGTTTAAATGACGCACTTATTGAATTTACCGGTACCCTGGCCGGGCTTACGTTTGCCCTCCAGAATACCCGGATCATTGCAATGGCCGGCCTTATCACCGGCGTTGCTGCTTCACTCTCCATGGGCGCTTCCGAGTACCTGTCGCAGCGGTCAGATGGCCGGCAGACCGACCCGCTGAAGGCATCGCTCTACACGGGAGCCACCTATATCCTGACCGTAGTGCTGCTGATCCTGCCCTATCTCCTCCTCCAGAGTCTCTATGGTGCGCTTGCCCTGACCCTGGCAGGGGCGGTTCTTGTCATCTTATTGTTCACCTTCTATATCTCGGTGGCAAAAGATCTCCCGTTCTGGCGGCGGTTTGCTGAAATGGCCGCCATCTGTCTCGGGATAGCAGCGATCTCCTTTGTGATCGGTCTTGTCATCCGGCTTTTCCTGAATGTGAACATCTGAATATTTTCCGTTGCCGGTAGTCGGGCAATGGGGATCAGCGCAGCCCTGTTCATGGCCTTATCAAGGACCCTCCTGCACGTGAACGGCGGGACCAGCCGTGATCCCCCGGCTGCAATCCGGCTCGCGAACCGGTTGATCTCTGTGGACGGCCGGTCGAGCATGTTTGCCACGGTCTTCAATGGCGCCTGGGTACCATTTACTACTGCAGTCGCCGGGTCGGAAACCACTCCTCTACCGGATGCAGTGGCACTTAAGAGAGTAAGCAACACACCAACACATACCAGCCCCCAATTAAATACTCGCATAACGCTCCAACGATAAAAAGAGAGAATGGAATAAAAAAACTGCCGAAATAACTATCTCTGGCTGAAAAGTGTTAACACGATGCAAAATGCTCCAGAAATATTATACGATACGCGGTTGCTGCTGGGTAGCACAATGGAATGTCCCGTACCCTTCAACCAGCGCCCGGGCATCGATTCCCGCAACAGTGCGGTCCGGGAAGATCTCCTGAATAATGCGGAGCGCTTCCGCGTCATGCGGGTCGTCAAAGACGGGTACGACCACCACCGTATTGCCGATATAGAAGTTCGTGTAACTCGCCGGGTACCGCTCATCGCTGTCGGTGACTTTTGCCGGCATGGGAAGCCTGATGACCGTGATCGGTTTCCCGTCCTGGTCGCCTGACTGCCGCAGAATCTCGTAATTATTGTGCAGGGCCCTATAATTTGCATCGGAACTATCGGTCTCATAGGCGCATACGACCGTTGTTGGCCCGACAAAACGGGCGATATCATCGATATGGCCATCGGTATCGTCCCCGACAACCCCTTCGTTGAGCCAGATCACCTTTTCAACCCCCAGGTACTCTTTGAGTTTATCCTCTATCTGGTCAGCAGATAACGCCGGGTTGCGGTTGGGGTTGAGGAGGCAGGCACGGGTTGTGAGCACCGTCCCCCGCCCGTTCACGTCGATAGACCCGCCTTCCAGCACAATGCCCGGCTCAAACATCGGGAGACAGAGACGCCTGTTCATAATATGGGGCATCATCCCGTCACGGATCTGGTTCTCGTACTTGCCGCCCCAGGCATTGAAATTCCAGCGCACCATGGCAGTCTTTTTTAGGACGCGGTTGACCACAAAGGTCGGGCCGTAATCCCTCATCCAGATATCGGCATATTCGCTGGTATGCAGGACGATTTTTGAGAGGTCTGCTCCCATCTCGCGGAGCCGGGCCCTCACTTTACGGTGGATGACAGCCGTAGGTACAAAAAGTTCGATCCGCTCTGAGACATGGACTGCCCGGATAAAGGCGTAATAGGCGTTTTCAACTTCAGTGAGATGGGGGAAGGTCGTCTGGTTATGGGGCCACGAGAGCCAGACAGCCTCATGGGGTTCCCATTCGGCCGGCATATGAAATCCCCGGTTCCGCGGGGTATCCCCCCCGCGAAGATCCGGAAAAGCACCGGATTCGCCGGGGAACGGGACAGAAATTCTTCCGTATGTATCCGGCCTTCGGTTGCGGAAGAAACCCCAGGATTCGCGGACCTCAGGGTTCATGGAGAGATCGACAGCGCTCAGGAGTAACTCCTCCCGGTCACCGGCCTTTGCGACGATTTTACCGAACGCATCACAGACAAAGGACCCGCCAAAGAATATGCATGCCCCTTCCTGCCCGACACGGTTCACGGCGGCAACGTGGACACTGTTTGCCACGGCATGGCCCCGCTGGATCAGTTCCCATGCGTCCTGCCAATCTCCTTCAGATGGTATGTCGCCGGTGGGATGCCCGATGGCGGTCGGGTAGAAGATGATCTCTGCACCTTCAAGCGCAACGCAGCGAGCGGCTTCAGGGAACCACTGGTCGTAACAGATGAGGACCGCGATGCGCCCGAAGGGTGTTGAAACGACCTGGTAGGAATTTCCGGGATAGAAATATCCTTTCTCAAAAAAACCCGGGTCCTGCGGGATATGGACTTTATGATAGGGTGTGCCCGTTGTGCCATCCGTATTGATGACAACCGCTGAATTGTAATACTTCCCGTCAGGCGCCTTCTCGTACAGCGGGACGATGATGACAACCTGGTGCTCCTTTGCTATCCTTGAGAAAAAATGGGTGGACTCGCCAGGGACGGTTTCAGCACAATGAAATGCATCGGTACCAATATGCCGGGGGAAATAGCGGGTCCGGAAGAGCTCGGGGAGGCAGATGATGCGGGCGCCGGCTTTTATCGCCTCTTCCACGTTGGCCAGGGCCTTTTTCAGCATCAGTTCGCGGTCATTTTCCACGCTCATCTGGATAAGACCGATCGTTACCTTCCCGTTCATTATTCCTCGATTATTAGAAGTTATTTTTCTTCGGATATCATGCTATCTCTCTGGTTTTGTGATAGTACGAACAGGTAATATCAGTTAACGGTGAGTGGAGAAGACTTCGAAGAACTCTGATGAGTTCTTCTCCTCTTCGAGGTCGGAGAGGTTTTTCAAAACCTCGACAAAGAGAAGTGAGGCGAAAAGACGAACTTCGAAGGGAGGCGGAGCCGACCTTCTGGTTCTGATAAACCGCTCAGACCATGACGAAGGAGTGTTCTTTGGCTACCTGATCAAAAAAAAGGTAATCTCTGGTAACAGGTATCCGGTTTACCCAGCCTTGCCGGCTATCCGGTATCCCGGGACGGGACTGCGGCGGGCAGGGCCAGATCAAAAACCCAGCGGCTGATCCCGGGCGCAATGTTCCCACAAAGTGAGGAATACCTGACCGTGAGCCCTTTTCCTTCATATGCAGCGATAAGGCCGGGAATCTGTTCCTTTGCCCTGAACGTATAAAAGTGGGCCATTCCCCCCCCGGCAAGAAGCGGCAGGAGGGTTTCGAGCGCATGATCCATCCCGTAGGGCGTCGGGATGATGATCCGGTCAAATTCCCTGTGCGGGAAACATGCGGTATCGAATGCATCCCCCAAAAGGAGATGGCAATTCGCGGTAACACGGTTAAGATCTGCATTTTCACAAAGGTACCGGTATGCACCGGGATTATTTTCCATGGCATACACCTCTGCACCCCGCGCCGCGGCAGGGATCACGCACGGCCCGACTCCTGCAAAGGGGACGTACACCCGCTCGCCCGATTCGATCTGATCGGTCACCCGCTTCCGTTCATGTATCATGCGGGTTGAAAAAAACGCCCTGCAGACATCGAGACGGTATAAGAACCCGGACTCCCGGTGCACCGTAACCGTTCTCTCCCCCAGCAGGACTTCGTACCGGGCCGTGCGTGAATCGCCCGCGACCTTCTCTTTCTTGTTGAGGACGGTAGCGATGTTCTTCCGGCGGGAGATGATGGCCTGCGCCAGGATGTCTTTCCAGGGCTCAAGTTCTGCAGGAACGGCGAGTACTGCTATATCGCCGATCACCTCGAAATGATCGGACACGTACGGCAGGATATCCGCCGGCAGTATCTCCGCAAGCTGGTCTTTCAAGCCCATAGTTACCGGATACGTACGCCGTCTCCCCGTATTAACAGGTTCCAGCGAAGCGTCGCGGGTACCGTATACCGCTCGTGAGACCACCCATATCTTAATGAGCCATCGCTTCCTGTTCCTTAATTATGGAGCAGGTGCGGGCAGTTGAGCGGGTGCTCACGGCATATGCAACGGTCGAAGGGGCCGGTGTCAGGCTGCACCGGGCATTCGGGTATTACGAGGTGCCGCAATTCGATCCGTTTCTTATGCTCGATGATTTCCGCTCGGGGAGACCGGAGGACTACCTTGCCGGTTTTCCCCGGCACCCGCACCGGGGGATCGAGACCGTTACCTACATGCTTGAGGGTACCGTGGACCATGAAGACAGTCTGGGAAATGCCGGAAGCATCGGCGCCGGGGATGCCCAGTGGATGACGGCGGGTTCCGGGATCATACACCAGGAGATGCCGAAGCCGGTCAACGGTCGCATGGGCGGGTTCCAGCTCTGGGTCAATCTCCCCCGGGCCCGTAAACTGATGGATCCGCGGTACCAGGAGATAAAAAATGATAAAATCCCGGTTCTCTCGCCCCGCAATGACATCAGTATCCGCGTGATCGCCGGCAGGGTGAACGGTATCGATGGGCCGGTGTGGGATATTGTTGCAGACCCGGAATTTCTTGATATCTCCCTTGGCCCGAATACGTTTTTCACGCATCCGGTAAAACCCGGTTATACTGCGCTCGCTTATGTCATCGGCGGTGAAGGGACGTTTGATGAAAAAGAAGGCCACCGTACAGGCAACCACGACCTTATCCTGTTCAGTGACGGGTCCTCTTTCTGGGTCCGGTCATCTGGTTCCGGGATGCGCTTCCTCTTTCTCTCCGGAAGACCTATCAGGGAACCGGTTGCTTGGCGCGGCCCCATTGTCATGAACACCAGCGGGGAACTGCGCCTTGCCTACCGGGAATATGCTGACGGGACATTTATTAAAAAGAAGGCATGATCCTGCAGGTTAAGAAACGGATGCCATCCTACCCCCTCACCACGGAAGAGGCAGATATCGTTTTTGCCTCTGAAGATACGCCCTATCGCCAGATAACCTCAGTGACCGAGTACCGGTTCGATGATATCCGGCCCGGTGACCGGGTCCTTGACATCGGTGCCAATGTCGGCGGGTTCTGTATCCGGGCTGCGAAAATTGGCGGTCATGTCACCGCGGTGGAGCCGGTCACCACACCGTTGCTCCTTGAAAATATCCGCGCAAACAATGTTCCCGTACAGGTCATTGCCGGTGCACTTGGCAACGGGAAACCTGCGGAGATCTGCTGGGACGACTGTCGCATTATCTCTCCCACGTACCCGCTTGAGGACCTGATTCAGATGGGCGGCGGCTGTGATTTTTTAAAATGTGACTGTGAAGGTGCCGAATGGCTCATCAACCCCTGCGAGCTGCAGAATGTCCGCCGCATCGAGATGGAAATCCACCTGCCCCCCATCAGCGGGCCGCCGGACCCGGCCCTTCTTGACTATATCAGCCGCTTTTATGATTTTGAGATCGATCGCAAACCCTGCCATGACATCCTCGGTGTCATGGGTATCCTTCACGCAAAACGAAAATGAACCGGATGCCTGATGGCTCTCCAGTCCTCTGACCCATTCACGGCGGGCGGATCGTGTCCTCATCAGCAACCTTCATATCCCGGTCGTGAAATAAAAACTGTCACAGGTTGATGCTCATGTGTACCGATATCAGCGTCCAGAAAAACGGAATTCTCGATCAGATCCTCGCAGAGCGCCGGTCCCACCGGATGTTCAGGCCGGATTTTTGCAGCGAAGATGAAATCCGGCGCATCCTTCACGCCGGGCTCCTTGCCCCGTTTGCGGCAGCGGCAGTCGGGGACTCCCATGATTATTTCCGCCGTTTCTTTGTGATGCGCAAAGGGTCAGAGAGCATGAATGCGGCCATCCCCCTTGTGATGCGGCAGATACAGAAGATGTCTTTAGATCTTGAGAGCGGGATGCAAAAAGATCCGTCACTTCGTGCAAAGGCTGCAGGATTTGTCCGCAGGCTCTCCATGATCCAGGGTGCCGGGGTTATTCCCGGTATCGGGACTGCCCCGTATTATATCGTGATTGCTGAACGCAGGGGATATCCTCCGGTTGAATTACAGTCGCTGGCACATTGCCTTGAGAACATGTGGCTGAAAGCAACTGCCCTTGGACTTGGGTTCCAGCTCGTCTCCGTCACCTCACAAATGTCGTCAGATCCTGCCTTCTGCACTCTCCTCGGCCTCCCGTCCGGAGCATGGGAGCTGATGGGGTGTGCCGTCGGGTACCCTGCTGACAACCTCTCCCCCTCAATCCGGCCCCCGGTCGAGGACGTGAGCGTATGGCTTCCCTGATCAGGAAATTCCTCTCATGATGCCGGCGGTTTTATGTGCGATTCCAACCCACAATGCTTAGATAAGTGGAGCCCGGTTATGGTACAACTCGACTGCATGCAGGGAATGATCGCCGGATACGTGGCATCTCCCAAGGGACAGGAGACGATACGGAACTACCTGTCATCACCTGAAGGGAAAATAACCATGGAAACCTACCTCTCAACACCCGAAGGACAGGAGATGGCGCGACTCGTCCTGTCCCGGGTACTGGATGGAACGAATCTTTCTGCAGATATCAAGGCAAAGGTCCTTGCAGCGGTTGAAGAAAAAAAGAACCCCGTATCATAAACCGGTACGGGGATGTATACCTCATCCCCTTGTTTTCCGCATTGATTTCTGACAGGCAGGCGAAATCAGCCCAACCGGTAATCCCCTTTCGGGACAAGTATCTCGAACCGCGCCCCTTTTCCGTAATCCCCTGTTTCCCGGATGGAGATGCCGGTAATGGAAAGGATCTCACGGAGCAGGAACAGTCCGAGACCGGAGTCTCTGCCGAAACCCCTGGTAAAGATCTGGGCCTTGTTCTGCGGCGGTACGCCTATGCCATCATCCTCACAGATGATCACCAGACTGTCCGCAGTTTCAAAGGAGGAAAAAACAATCCTGGTCACATGGTCGCCGTGTCTCAGTGCATTATCGATGAGGTTGTAGAACACTTTTTTGATCATGTTGTCAGCAAAGATCTCATTATTCGCCAGACGTACATCGATCTCGACGCCATGAAGATCCAGATGCGCGGCAGCATGGTTCACCAGGGGGATGACGGCGTACCATGAGGGGGCTTGTGCCCCGATCTCCTGGTAATCCTTCATGGAGGCGATCTGGTCCTGGATCCATATGGCGGCCAGTTCCAGTTTCTCCAGTGCCTCCCTGAGCCTGATATCCTTGGTATATTCCTTTGCAAGATCGGTATTCAACAGCATTGCAAGAACGCGGTTGGAGATATCGTGCCAGGTGATCTGGGAGAGAAGGTTGAGTTTCTGGTTTACTGCAGCAAGTGCAGCCTCAACCTTTTTCCGTTTCGCAATGTCATTCTGTAAAACGATGTTTATTTCCGATAATTCCCGGGTCCGCTCTGCTATCCGGGCCTCGAGCGAACGCGTCAGGTCCTCGAGATCGTTCTGGGCAGCGCGACGTTCATTCATTTCCGTTTCCAGATTGCTGTAATTCGTCCTGATCTCCCAGACCAGCAGGGAAACGATCGCTGTCATCAGGATAAATACCGCTCTGTTCGGAAGATCGGAGGTATAACGAACCGCACCGGACATCAGGCTCCCCAGAAGGATACAGAACGTAATCAGCCATGCCGTCACGAACGGGGCATAGCGGTGGGAGAGCCAGACCGACATCAGGAGCGGAATAAGGTAAAGAATCCAGATAATAAATCCCAGCGGGAGGAATACATCTGACGAAAGGATAGCGATACCCAGGCAGATCATGGTCAACAGGATGAGGCGTTCCTGTTCCTGTGGCGTCTTCCCCAGATCCACCGTTATCATGAT
>Ga0182017_10004136_pt1 | contig 10805 bp, 7 predicted proteins | sample 712E3DmetaG_FD_120492 | JGI IMG/M metagenome (GOLD analysis project Ga0182017, IMG submission 120492) | Permafrost microbial communities from Stordalen Mire, Sweden - 712E3D metaG | ecosystem: Environmental > Terrestrial > Soil > Wetlands > Permafrost | place: Sweden: Stordalen | collected... | reverse complement strand
GCGCAGCTCCGTATCGGCTCGGCCACGCTCTACCGCAAGCTCAAGAGCTACGGTCTGATCGGTGCAAAGCGTGCGGTCCGCAAAGGCGTGTTCGGAGCAGCAGCCTCGGCTTCCTCGTCATAGGTACGATGCGGGGACGCGATCGGGTAGGACTGCGTAGGGGTGCATTTCGGTCTCCAAGCGGCTGGCCAAGCTGACATCGTGCAGGTCGCCCCGGGGCGGAGACAAGCCTTCAGCTTGTGCCGCGTTTCGATCCTGTTTGAAGAGGGTGCACATTCTCGAGATCATCCGACTACTCTTCTGAATTGGCCCTGATTGGGGTGCGGCGTCTTCGCAGGATCATCTCCCGCTGGGCCGCGCGCGTTTGTTCGAGGATCTTGCGTGCCGTCGGCAGATCGGGATCGTCGGCCGCGGCCTGCTCGACGAATCTCTCGTACGCAACCGCGATGCGTGGGTCGTCCCTGCCGTCGATGCGAGAGAGGATCTCGTAGGTGATGGCGAGATCCTTCCATACCCCTGGTCCTAGGGCGAGTTTGCGCAGTCCGGGCAACCCCACAATCCCGAGCTTTTCGTCGCCGCCGGCCTTGGCCACCACGTCCTCGAGAAGACGAAGGGCATTGTGCGCAGGCTCCGCAGCATCGGCCTGCTGACTGCTGTAGACAAGGCAGAGGTGCGCCCGCCCGACCTGGGTACCCAAGACACGCTGGCCGAGGGCGTTTTCCCAGGATTCCTCCGGCGCGCGAAGCGCCGGCACGACATCGTAGCTGTCCATCGCCTTGCGATCCCGTTCCGCCCACGCTTCGTAGGTTGGGAACTCACGCGCCCGAACCAGGGAATGCACCAGGCCATAGGCGACCAGCTTGTATCCGTCGTTCCAGCTTTGATCCCAATCATCAAGATGGCCGATGATGATGACGGACCGGTTGGGATTGCCGTCGAGCAGCTGCTTGATGTTCCAGCCGTGTTCTCCATAGCCACCTTCAGGCAAGTACAGATCGCGATGAAGACGCCGCTGCCGTGCCGTGTACCAGGGAGCAGCCAGGTAAGTACGACCCAAGTGAATGACGTCGGGGCGCAGCTTCTCCACTTCGTGAAGATAGAAGGCGGAGTTCGTCACCTCATCCCCCACCGAGAGCACGATGGCGTTGGCTGGAAGGGACGCGAACGCGGTGGTCACGAAATCTCGAAGCACGGTGTTGTTCCGTCCATTCGCCTCCCCTGCATGGGCAGCGACGCCGAAAGCGAACACCGCCCCAACACCGACGGGGACCAAGCGTGGCCATCGATTGCGCGCAGCCAGCCTTTGCAAGAGGGCGGCGAGACCGAACCCCGCGGCAATCGCCAATAGCAGATCGGACTCGATGCAGAACCGGCCCAGGATAGTTAGATAGAGCGGCCTCGATATCGACAGATTGGAAAGAGCGCAATAGGTCAGACCGTAGAAGCAGAAAACGAAGAGGAGTAGGGAGGCCGCCTTGCGTGTCGGACGGCTCTTCATCGCGAGCGGCAGACCGGACAGGGCGACGAGAGGACCAAGCCAAAGAAGACGGGGAAATGCTTGACCCCACATGTGCCCGAGAGTCGGCAAGAAGGTGCCCCCCGTGACAAAGACTCTTTCCGCAGTTGGCCGGCCCATGCTGAAGGTCCCATAGTCACGGCGCAGAATGAGGGCGACCAGGCCATCAATGGTCGTCTGGTCGCCCCATGACACAGCCGCCGCTGAGGCAGAGGCCACCATGAGGTAGAAATAGGGGAGCAAGCCGGAAAGCCCGAAGCCCAGAGCCAGCGCCACCCCCTTTGCGCCGAGGCTGTGCCGTGCTGCCCACAGCGAGCGCAAGACCAGGGGCGCCCCGACGAAGACAAAGGTGTGGTGGTTGCCCATGGCCAGCCCACTGACCCCAAGCAGGACAAACACATCGAGGCGGGAGAGCGTGCGTTCGACCCGCGACCAAAGATGGAATTCCAACGCCACGAACATGGCGTTGAGTCCGAATACCTCCGCGCTCGTCGCATTCGACCAGACGACAGGGCTCGTGCCAAAGAGCGCGGCGGCCATGAGCCCGGCCGCGGCGTTGCGCGTCCACGACTGAACCACGGCGCACGCCAGAGCTCCGGCCACTGCCATCGACACGGCAGAGAGCAAATTCACTCGCCAAACGGGCGAATGCCCAAGCGGAAGCACGGCGAACAATCGTGCCAAGAGTGCGAACAGGGGATAGCCCGACGGATGGGGGACCCCACCGGTGAGCGCAGCCGCTGTGAGTTCACCACTATCACCGCCGGCCACCGAGGGAGTCAAAGTCGCAACGTAGAGCGCCACCAGGACCAGAAAGGCCACGAAAGGAGCGAGGCGAGTCCACACAGCCGCCTCGTCCAAGGAAGCCGGAGCGACAAGGTCGCGCTTCGCGCTTTCGGCAACGATGCGCTTGCCCTTTCTCGATGCAGACCTGCGTTTTCCCATGGCCTGGTTCGCTGAGAATACCCTGCTGTCTGACTCTTCTACCAAAACCGAGAATCTGACATAGGGTCACACCAGAAAGCAGCTTGGGGGCTTCCTGCCAGTCCGGCAGCGAGGTGTATCCGATCACGACTGGCTGAAGCAGCCGTGACGGTCGCCGATTACGGGTACAGCCCGTCCACGATCCCGTTGATGTATTTCTCGATGTTGGTGTAGCCGGTCTTGTCGAAGTCGCCGGTGGCGTCGGAGGGGTCGTTCGGATTCAGGCCGTACTTGGTTTCCCACGCATCGGGCATGCCGTCCTTGTCCGTGTCGACGGGCGCGGTCCCGCCCGCCAGCGTCCCGTAGCCGCTGTTGCCCAGGCCGGTGGCGGTTTGGCTCGACCAGAGCTGGCCCGATTTGCCGAGCGATTTCACGTCGGCGACCACCAGCGCATCGACCTGATCGCGGTGCAGGGAGCAGCCAGCGCCGGCCAGGACGCTGGTGTACGTGTCCGCCGCGCTGGTGGTGGGCAGGCTCGCCGTGTCTGCGGAGTTCGCCGATGACGCGTGGGTGCTGGTTGGATAGCCTGCGTCCGTGCCGTTCAGCGTGCCGTCCTTGTTGGTGTCCGCGAGATTCCCGTTTATGTAGACGGTTTGGCCGGTGTTCATCTGGTAGAAGTAGTCGCCTACCGCGGTGGTCGACGGGCCCGCGATGAAGTAGTTGTGGACGAGGTCGTGCCAGAAGGTGCCGCTCGTGTCCCCGGCACAATAGGCGTACTGGTAGTTGTAGACCACGTTGTTGACGAACTGGGTGTTGCACTTGGCCAGGGGCATTCGACCGTGGGCATTGGCCCACAGGTTGCCGTACCAAGTGAAGAATCCCCCGGTCTGCTCGGTGTGCGCCCCGAACTGCTGCCCAGTTGGGTTCGCGTTGATGGAATTCTGCACGGTGATGTTGGTCATGGTGGACTTACTGTTCGACGCGTCGATGTTGTTCCACTGCGCGAATTCGATCGAGATGTGATCGAAGATCAGGTTGCTGGCATCGAGCAAGTTGATCCCGCTCTTCGAACTATCGGGGTCGAGCAGGCCCTGGCGGAAGCGGAAGTAGCGCACAATCACGTTCGTCGCAGCATTGAACGAAACCTCTCCCGCCATGACACCGACGCCATCGCCAGGCGCCGTCTGACCCGCGATGGTCAGGTTGCTCTTGACCGACACAGGCGATTGGAGAACGATATAGCCACCGACGTCGAAGACCACGATGCGGTTTCCTGCGCTGACAGCATCGCGGAACGAGCCAGTGCCGGTGTCGTTCAAGTTGGTCACATGGTACACGGCATAGCCTCGCCCGCCGGTCGCGTTCTTGCCGAAGCCGAGCGCGCCGGGAAATGCAACGGCTGAGCCAGACGGGATCGAGCCCGTCGTCCCGCCTGAGCCGGACCGGCCTGCACTACCGCCCAACCCCGTGGACCCGCCTCGCCCCCCTGCGCCTCCCGAGCCCGTCGTCCCGCCTGAGCCAGTCGCTCCGCCCGCCCCGGTCGTGCCGGCCGTGCCGCCCCTACCCCCGGTCCCGCCGCCCGTCGTACCGCCCGCAGCAGCCGTGCCGCCCGCGGATCCACCTGTGCCTGTCACTCCGCCTGAGCCGGTCGCGCCGCCTAGAGCGGCCCTGCCGCCGGAACTGATCGAGCTGCCACCAGTTGTCCCACCAACGCCGGTCGCACCGCCGGTGCCGGTCGCGCCACCGCTGGCTACCGTACCGCCGCTGTTCGAGCGCCCGCCCGTCGCTCCACCCGGGGTGGAAATACCGCCCGTGTCTGTCGCGCCTCCAGTGGCTGGCACAGTGGAACTGGTCCCTCCGGCGCCTCCGCTGCCGCGCGCTCCAGTAGTGGCGTTCGAGCAAGCGCCTGCCAGTACGGCGCCCACAATCGTGATGCCCAGCAAGACTTGGCTGTTTCTCATGGTGCTGCCTTTCCGCATTCTTTGATAGGGTCGCTCTACCCAGTCAACGGGTCTACCGAAACCTGAAAAAACCTGCGCACAGCACTCCTGTCCGCCTGCGGTACGAATCGCAGTCCGACAAACCCTGTCCTTTCGCCTTCTAGCGCTACGCGTTAAGCAGCCCACACCGACGTCATCAGCGAAGAATGTTCCCGTGAGACCCAGTGCTGCTAGTCTTCCAGCATCCAACCACGACCCATGGCCAAACAGACCGCACTCGTCACGGGCGCTTCGGCGGGGCTGGGGCGCGAGTACGCTCGGCTCTTTGCCCATGACGGACACGACCTGGTGCTGGTGGCGCGACGGCGCGAACGCCTCGACGAACTGTCGCGTGAGCTGGCAGCGGCGCACGGCACCACCTGCTTGGTCATCGCGGTGGATCTGGCGGCCCCCAGTGCCGGCCAGCAAATCGCCGACCAGGTGCAGGCCGCGGGCCGCAGCATCGACTTCTTGGTCAACAACGCCGCGTTCGGCGGCCGCGGTGCGTTTGCGCGGTCGGACCGCCGGCGCCAGCTCGAGATGATCGACGTCAACGTGCGGGCGCTGGTCGAGCTGACCCACCGGTTCCTGCCCGCCATGCTGGAGCGCAAGCAAGGGCGCATCCTCAACATCGCCTCGATTGCCGGGTTCGTGCCCGGACCGTTCATGGCCACCTACTACGCGAGCAAGGCGTTCGTAGTCAGCTTCACCGAGGCGCTGGCGAGCGAGCTTCACGGCACCGGTGTCACGGCAACCGCGAGCTGCCCCGGACCCACGGCAACCGAATTCGGCGACGTCGCAGGCAGCAGCGGATCCAACCTGTTCCGGCGCCACCTGTCCGACGCAGTATCGGTGGCCCGGCACGGCTACCGGGCCATGCTGGCTGGCACCGTGGTGGCCATTCCGGGGCTGCAGAATAAGCTTAGCGCCCAGTCAATCCGCATTGCCCCGCGCGCCGTGGTGCGCGCCATCGCAGCCGGACTGAACAGCGATAGGCGGAAGTAGCTGATCGATGCCTCCCAGGCGACTGTCCTGCCCTTCTCCATAATCCAATCCGGCCGTTGCCCTCTCCCTCGCGCGAATGCCCTTGGCCGAATTTGCGCCCGAGCCGAGTGTGAAGCGGATCACTGGGTGCAACCGCAGACCAACTTCGAACTTGCCTGGCTTGCCGTGGCACTGAAGTTGGGTGAGCTGAGCCACCAAAGGTTGGTGCCCTGATACACGTGGCAACCGAGCCCGAGGCCGTCCGATCGAGTGCCCTGCGTGGGCGTCCCAGTAATGCCCAACAGTCCGAAAATATGCCCACACTCTGCAAGGCTACCGCCTTGCGCTCCTGTGCCCACATGAGTGGCAGCATCGGACGCCGGCTGACCGTGGCCCGCGCAGACCTGCGCGCAGCTAGATCCTTGGGCGCCAAGGTACCAACAGATGCCTGAGTAGAGCACCCCCGAGCATCCCGCAGTGCCCGTACTCCCGCCCGTCCCGATTGCGACGCCCCCTTGTCCCCCAGTACCGGTGGCGCCACCGGCGTTCGAAGCGCCAGCGCCACCCTGCCGCATTCCGGCATCGGCCGTGCCGGAAAGTCCATCTGGATTCGCTGCGAACTTGTCGAAGTCGAAAGTGCACGCCGTGATAGCAGCACCTGCCAGGATTGCGAACAGCCCGGTAACACCTGTGGAGCAGCGTAGCCTGTCGGGTTCCATGGCTAGAAGCTTCCCTGGTACGAAATCTTCGCGAGACCCGGAGCCAGTTCTAGCGACGGTCTAGCGGCCTTGCCATTCGACAAGCCCAGGTAGAGCAGCGTCGCTCCCGTGACCGTCCCAACGATCCCAGCCGCCAGGCCGATGTTTGCCACCATCTGAAGACTTCTGCCATGACTGAGGTCGCCGCGATGGGCAGCGTCGGAGCATCCATTGGGGCAATCGGCTTGCAGCCGATCATACGCGCTTCTTGTCAGAAGGCCCGCCACCGTAAAGGCTCCCAACCCAACCACACCCACCCCAGCCGCAACAAGCCCGAACGTCGTCAATTGCGAGCCCGAGCGCGTGTCAGGGTGTGGCGGGCCCTGCGACAGCGACGCAGCGCTTTGCTCGCTCCGTTTTTCGAACAAGAGCATCACGGTTTCGCTTCCACCCTTACCAAGGACCACCTTTCGCGATATCGGGTTAGCCCCCTCGGCCTCAGCCTCGACGTGGTGGAGCCCCGGGTCAACCATGAGTGGAGAACCGAGTAGGCTGGGATCGATCGCCTGGTCGTCCAACTTCACGACGAATTCGGGCGGCGCTTGTACCAACGAAATCGTCAGGCGGGCCAGGCGTAATTCTAGCTTGCCCAGCTGAGCTTGCGCCGCCTCACGCGTAGCGTCGTATCTTGCCTCCCCCAGTTGAAGCGCCTGCTTCACCGCGAGCGAAAATGCTTGATGAGCATCCCGATCGCGACCGAGTTCCTGTTGACAGTACCCTACGTACAGATGCACGTTCGGGCTGTCTGTCACCTTGCTGAGGTAAATGAAGAGCGGCAGAGCGTGCTCGCTATCTCCGCTCTTGAAACGCTTCACTGCCTCGCCAAAAGCCGCCTCAACGTTTGGCGCCGAAGCAGCCGGCGCAGTCTCAATCGCGGTTTCAGCCAATGCATCTGTGGCCCAGGTCAGCGCGCAAAAGAGCGCCACAAACCAGGGCACAGATCTAGAGCTCGCTCGGCAGGTAGTGTTTGGCATGGACCGTCGAGGACGTAGGGGCACGTGGTGACAAAGCGACACGCCGAGGGGCATGTTGACTCTTCATCGGTCTGGCAAGCACGGGGGACGAAGTGGTCTCACCGCTCGGGGCGTTCCTCGCTGCATTTGGCGGAACGGGAATCTGTGCCATAGTGGCCGCACTTGGCAGATCGGGGCTGCGAGGCGCGAGGGGTGCGCTGGGTATCGGTACCACAATAGGAGGCAGTGCCGTGGTTGTCGGCCGCGTGGACGGCATGTTTTGGTCGCCCGGCGAAGAGCGGGCTGCAACCAGCCGCACGACCACTACTGCACCGATGACGGCAAGTGCCGCCACGGCCACTGCGCTTGCGAGCCTGCGACGTCTGGCGTTCATTGCCTTGACAGCACTCGGGCTTTCCCCAGTCATCACAGTGTATGTCGTGGGCGTGGTCGGCCCGGTGTTCGCTGGGACGTCGGAGATCAGCCTTTCAGCACTACTCAGAGCGGCTCTCGCCAGTGTGGCCGGAGGTGTGTTCGCCAGTGAGTTGGCGATCAGTTCATCGATGATGCTGGAGGCGGGTGTGGTTAGTGATGAGGCCGGCGGCACAACCCACTGACGTTGTTGGACGACATTCGAGACCTCGATCGCGTGTATCAGATCCTCTCGTTTGTCGAGCGCGTCCGCAGCCAGTTGGCGAACCCAGTCGCCGACAACACGCTGCGATGCAAGGGACACCGCGCGCTCAATTTCGATGGCAAACTCGAGCGCGGTCGAATATCGAGCCTTGGTATCCAACTGCAGCGCCCTTCCGAGAGCCCACTCAAGCGCCGGCGAAACTGCAGGATTCAACTGACGGGCGGAGGGATATCTCCCGCTGACAATGCGCATCAGGCGTTCCTGCTCGGTGGCTTCTTTGAATAGCATCCTTCCGGTCAAGACCTCCCAGAGCACGATGCCCGCCGAGAACACATCTGCCTGGCGCGTAATCGGCGAACCGTTGACGACCTCGGGCGCCATATAGGAAAACTTCCCCTTGAGGCTACCCGGATTGGTCTGGTTCTGCGCATGAATAGCCTTGGCGATCCCGAAGTCAAGCACACGCGCGACGCCGTCCGCGCCGACCAGCACGTTCTGAGGGGACACATCTCGGTGAACGATGCCCAGCGGCTCGCCCCGTTCGTTCCGCGCTTCGTGCGCCGCATGCAGACCGTGCAGTACCGCGACCAGGACCGCGCATCCGATCGGCAACGGTATCGCCTTCTTCGCGCGACACGAGGCCCGCAGCAAGGCGTGCAGCGACTCTCCATGAACGTAGTCCATGACGATGATGAGTTCGTCGTCGTGCGAGAGCACATCCAGGATGGGGACCACGTTGGGGTGAAGAATCCGTGCCGCAAGCTGGGCTTCGACCAAGAACATCTGTCTGAGGTCAGGGTCCTGGAGGAAGTGTCGATGCATCCGCTTGGCTGCCACGACGCGAGAAAAACCCGCTGATCCGACCAGCCGTGCCAGGTGAACAGTTGCCATGCCGCCGGCCGCGATCTGGTCGAAGATCGCGTAGCGTCCCACCTGTTCTTCAGGGCGTTTCTCGATTGACGCGACACTCATGGGAAAAGGGAACCGAGATCATGATCCGCCACCAGCGAGAACTCTGGCCTTCTCCATATGTCGACAGTCGAATGAACATTCTTGAGGCTGATACGGACATGTGAGATAGCAGGCGCGCGGGTAGCATTCATGCCGGCAGGCCTGTAGCGCTCAAGCGCCAAGACCTGGCAGGCCCCCAGGGCTAGTGACGCAGAATCTCCGTCCAGGGCCCGACGGACGACAGGACGAGCTGGTGCGAGGCGCGCGTGACCGCGACGTACAGGGCGCGGCGGCCAGCGGGCGTGGCGGGGTAGACCGCGGCCGAGGCGTCCGGGATCACCACATAGTCGAACTCCAGGCCCTTGGCTTGCTGCACGCAGGTGACGTTGATGCCGCCCACGAATTGATAGTCGCCGTCCAACGCCAGCCGCAGGCCCAGGCCACGCCGCAGGTGCTGGAACAGGCGCCGCGCCGCTTCGGGCGTGCGACAGATCAGGGCCGCCGAGCCACGGGGATCGCTGGTCTGTAGTTCGCGCAACTCGCGGGTCAGCCAGTCGGCCTGGTGGCACTCGTGGGCGAACTCCATGCTCACGGTCGAGGGTTCGGGCGGCCAGGTCCCTCCCCGGCCATCCAGGATTCGCCGGGCCAGCTCGGTCACCTCCGGCGGGCAGCGGTAGCTGACCTCCAGAACCGCGGTCTCGTAGGCGGCGCACCCCAGCTCGGCCATGCTGCCGGCCCAGCCCGAAAAACACGCTGTGGGATCCACCTGCTGGTCCGCATCTCCCGCAACGATCAGGCTGCCACCCGGTGCCAGGGCGCGGCCCATGAGCGCCAGCTCCAGCGGAGCAAACTCCTGCGCCTCATCGAGCACCAGGCAGTCATAAGAACGTGGCTCTACCGGCCGCTCGCCCGCACGCTCGGCCCGCAGCCGATCCAACTCGAACAGCACGGCGTAGTCCTCGGTATCCAGGGTGCCCGCATCCTCCATGGGCGTGCCATCGTCCAGCGCCCGGCCGTCCAGGGTCTCCAACCGATCCGCGTCCACATGGGCAAATTCCTGCTCGGCAGTGGAGCTGAACTGCACGTGCGTGTGCTCCAGCACCTCGGCCACCATGCCTGCGCCAATGCCCTGCTGGGAAGCTGCGGCCAGCTTCTGCATCAGCACGCGATCTCCGAAGAGGTGCAGCAGATCTCGCCGCCGTGTCCGCCGCCGGTCGCGCTGCCCACCGGCGTGGCGCCCCATCAACTCGGCTAACACACCCCGCAGCGCCGGATCGCGCTTGATACGAATGACCCCTGCGCTGGCGTCCTGGCTCTCGCGCTCGGGCAGCCTGCGAAAGGCGCGCCGGGCCTCGATCCCGGCCCAGCGGTCAAAGAGCCAAACCTGGACGCCGCTGACACCCAGCCGTTCGAGCAGCGCGGCCGAAAGACGGCGCAAGCCCTCGGTGGGAACGATGACGGCGGCGCGCAGCCCGGATCGCTCGCGCAGACGCGCCAGTCGATGCAAGGCCACCGTGGTCTTGCCGAATCCGGCCTCGCCCAGAAGCAGCACTGCCCTACCGGCCGGCAAATCGACAATGCGCCGCTGGGCCGTATCCAGCACCACGTCCGCGGGCGAGCTGGAACGCAGGCGCGCCGCCTCGGGCCGCAGGGCCAACCCGGGCGTCGGCCCTGTTTCCAACTGCCAAGCGCCATCTTTCAGTCGAAGCCGGCCTAAGGCAGTCTCGATCTCGCACACCTGGCCCTGAGCAAAACTGACCAGGTTGCGCTCGATGAGCGTGCCGGTCAGCGTTCGCTCGCCGGTATCGACCTCGTAGTCGTCGCCGTCCGCACAACAAAAGAAGACCTCGGACAGCGGCGCGTTTTGCCAATCGATGATAGCCACACCGCCCCCGGTCCGCGTGTCCGGGCCCAGCAAGACGTCGCGCACGCGGCCGTCCGTCTCCAGCCGCATGTGGGCGAAATACGGCACAGCCCCATGGGGCGAGAGCGACCGCGCCAGTTGCGCCAAGCGGAGTTGGTCAGAGATTCGTTGTTGCAGACGAGAATCGAGTGGGTCTGCCATGTTCAGTCTCGCGTCCGCCATTGCGCTGCAATTCGGGC
>Ga0182017_10004135_pt1 | contig 10805 bp, 7 predicted proteins | sample 712E3DmetaG_FD_120492 | JGI IMG/M metagenome (GOLD analysis project Ga0182017, IMG submission 120492) | Permafrost microbial communities from Stordalen Mire, Sweden - 712E3D metaG | ecosystem: Environmental > Terrestrial > Soil > Wetlands > Permafrost | place: Sweden: Stordalen | collected... | reverse complement strand
GGTTTGGGAACCCTCTGAGGGTTCCCATGTTGATCGCGTGGGTGAAGGCGGGCTTTGCCCGCCGGAGCCAGAGCGCGGGAGGGTTTGGGAACCCTCTGAGGGTTCCCATGTTGATCGCGTGGGGAGCCCGCCGGCTTTGCCGGCGGCGGACCATCGCGGGAGGGTTTGGGAACCCTCTGGGGGTTCCCATGTTGATCGCGTGGGGAGCCCGCCGGCTTTGCCAGCGCCGCGCGTGGCGGACCATCGCGGGAGGGTTGGCGAGGCCGAGCGCGAGGGCGCGAGCGAAGCGAGCGGGTGTGGTGGGGAAGGTGCAGGTCCCGAAGTCCCCGCAGGGGGAAGCGAGCGGGGTGGGGGTGGCAGGTGGGGGGCCGAAGGGCGAAGCGAACCGTCCCATGTGAATACTCAAGCCGTGGCGCTCATGCTCGTGCGCGTGGACGGACGGTGGTTTGGCCTCGACACGCGCATGGTCCAGGAGGTGGTAGCCAAGGGAGCGGTCACGCGGGTACCCACGGCCGCACGCCACGTGCTGGGCGTGGCTGGCTTGCGCGGCGGGGTGGTGCCAGTCATCAGCTTGCAGCAGATGATCGGGATCGGGGGGTCGGCGACGACAGAGCTGGCCACGACTCGGCCTCGCCTGGTAGTCGTGCGTGTTGGTGACTGCGAGGTCGCCCTAGTGGTTGACGAGATTCGCGGCATCATCGATGGCCCTGCGGCGGTAGCCACGGCCACGGCCCCCAGTGCGGGACAGCCCGCCTTCCTGCGCCAGGAGTTTGGGTGGCAAGGCAAGTTGGTGTGCGTGCTGGACGTGCCCGAGCTCATCGCAACCGCGGCCGGACGGAACCAAGGGGGCGCCTGATGGCGGGAGCAACGCGCAAGGGCAGCCTCCCATGAGCACACTGGTCTTGCGCGCAAAACTGATCGTGGCGTTCACCCTGGTGATCGCCATCGTCACCCTCTGCTTCGCCGGGTACCTGCTGTTTCAGCAGGAACGGATTGCGAGCGCGGCCTTGGTCACGCGAGCCACCGGTATCACGGGCGTGTTGGCCAGGTTGGTGACTCCGGCGGTGGAGACGGACAACCGGCGCGAGGTGAGCACCTCCCTGGCCGCGGTCTACGGCCATGCGGACCTGCGCTACGTGGTGGTGATGAAAGCCAGCGGCGAAGTCTATGATCGACAGAGCGTGGGCGCGCTGGCACCTGGTGAGGAACTGCACGACAACAGCCGGCAGGAACGGGTGGTGCAGACCCACGGGGGCTTGCTGCATGTGCTGGTGCCCATTGTCAGCAAGGGCAACCACCTGGGCACCCTGGTGGCGGGTTTCTCGCGCCAGTCCATCGACGATGCCATCCGGTCTAGCCAGTTCGCCCTGCTGGGCGGGGCATTGGTCATCCTGCTAATCGGCGTGGGCGTGGCCTGGTTGGTATCGGGCAACATCGCGCGTCCCATTCGCGCGGTGGCCAAACGGCTGACCCGGCTGGCGCAGGATCTGGTGGACTCGGCGCGCAGCCAGGAAAGCGCGGGCATGCAGCAGGCCTCCGGTATCGAGCAGACCCGGCGCACCATGGAGCTGGTGCTGGCCTCCGCGCAACAGATTGCCGAAAACTCCAGCGCGGTGTTAGGCAACGCCGAGCGGACCGTGGCGGGAAATCGCGACGTGGCGTTGCGGATCAAGGAGCTGGACAGCCATGCGGAGAAGGCCGCCGAAATCCTGGCCGCCATCATGCAGGTGGCGGATCGCACCGACCTTCTGGCTCTCAATGCCGCGCTCGAGGGCACCAAGGCGGGCGAGGCCGGCCGCGGTTTCACCTTGGTGGCGGCGGAAATGCGCCGGCTGGCCGAAAGTGTGATGGAGTCAGTTGCCGGCATCCGGCGGCTGATGAACGACATGCGGGTTGCCTCGCAGGTCGCGGTGCAGGCCGGGCAGGAGGGCATTGCCCTTTCCGAGGAGACCACACGTTCCGCCCGTGACATTGCCCAGGTCACTCAGCAGCAGCGCAGGGCGACCGAACAGGTAGGGCAAAGCATGGATGACATGGCCGCGACAGTGACCGATGCCATGGCGAGGACGCGCCAGACCACTGCCAACGCGGCGGAGTTGGCGGCAGCGGCGCTCCAGCTCGGCACGCTGGTGGACAGCGGTCGGTTGACCCCATCACCGATTCCGGTTGTCGATCAAGCGCGGCTGCCGGCGAGCGCAACCGCCGGTGGAAGCAACCGGTGAGGTCGTGGCAATCATTGAGGAAGCACGGCGGCGGAAGCGACTGGATATGTTCCGCCAGGTGGCTGGCGAACGCATCGGCCGCCTCAACTTGGCGTGGATCGACTTCGAAACCAAGGGGGTAGACCCGGCCGGTTTCTTGCGCGAGGGCCACACCCTGAAGGGTGAAGCCAGCCTCACCGGTTTCGTTGAGGTGTCGCGCCTGGTGCATCTCATCGAGGGTTTCGTGAAGCTGGTGCGTGACCGGCATGGTCGCCCCGACCAGTACGCCGGCGATCTCGTCCTGCGCGGGTTGGATCTGGTCACCGAACTGGTGCAGGACGAGCCCGGCGCTTGGCCTTCCGAGGCGGAGGCTTTTGCCGGCGAGGTGCAGGGATTGCTGTCCCAGGAGGAAACCGGCGAGAACGCGATCTCCGACCTGACGGCAGCAGCCGCTTTGCCAGTGGCGCCTACCCGAGCCGCCCCTGCACGGCGCGAGGCATCGGTGCGCATCGCTTCGGAAAAGATCGATCGGCTGCGCGGCGTGGTCTCGGACATGTTGTTGTCGCACGTGCGCTGCCGCCAACTCGCGCGCGAGTTGCATCAGGTTCGCGAAACCGCAGCCGACGCGCAGGAAGCCTTCCGATTGTTCGAGGACGAACACCGGGCGCGCAAATGCGGGTGTGTGGTGGACAGCCTATCTGGGATCGAGTCACGACTGCGCGAGGAGGCCCACGGGTTGTCACGGGCAGTGGCAGAACTCGACAACGCCACACGCGAGCTGCGCATGACCCCGCTGTGGACCCTGCTGGAGCGATTCCCCGTGCCGCTGCGCGCGTTGGCGCGCTCACTTGCGCGCGAGGTTCACCTGGACACCGAGGGCGAGCAGGTCGAGGTGGACAAGGCGTTGCTCGAAATGCTGGAGGAGCCCCTTCTGCACCTTCTGCGCAATGCCGTGGATCACGGGATCGAGGACGCAGAGACCCGCCAGCGGCTGGGCAAGCCAACCGAAGCCACGGTACGAGTTGCCGCAAGCGTTGCGGGCCAACGCCTGCATTTGCGGGTGTCCGACGATGGGGCAGGGATCGATCTGGCGACGGTGCGACGGCGCGCGGTGGAGATGAACCTGCTGGGGGCGGCGGAAGCGGACTCGGCGCCGGACGCGCAGATCATCCGCACCATTTTTGCCACTGGGTTCACCACCCGCCGTCAAGTCACCGAGCTATCAGGCCGCGGTATCGGGCTCAACGTGGTACTCGATGTGGTGGAGGGTATGGGCGGGACGGTGGAGGTGACGAGCAAGCTTGGTCAGGGGACGACTTTCGACATCTACGTGCCCATAACCGTGGCCATCTCGCGGGTGGTTCTCTTTCGGGTGGGCATGGGCACCTACGGCCTGCCCGCAACCTCGGTGCGCGCGCTGGTGGAGGCACGCTCGGTGCAGACGGTGGACAGCCCGGACGGACCGGCCATCCGCTACAACGATTCGTTGCTACCCCTGCTCGACCTGGGCAAGGCGCTGGACGAAACTCGCGGCACCGGCGCCAACACGCGTATCATCATCGCCCAAAGTGGGGCGGACGTGGTGGCCTTGCATGGCAGCAGCGACCACCTCGAGCGCGAGGTGGTGCTCAAGCCCATGGTGAGGTTCTTCGAACGCCAACCCCTGGTCACTTCTGCGGTGACTCTGGAAGACGGAACGCTTGCGGTGGTGCTAAAAGCTACCGAGCTGGTGTTGTTGGCGCGCAGCCAGCAGGCCAAGGCGCGTGCGGCAACCGCGGATCCATCAGCACTCGGCGGTTGCGGTCGTCTGGCGTTGGTGGTGGACGATTCGCCGATCGTGCGTGACATCATCGCCGAAGCGCTGCGCTGCTATGGCCTGCAGGTGCTGGTCGCCAACGATGGCGAGGAGGCACTGGCAGTGTTGGCGGCAGAGCCGGGGGTGGACATCGTGCTGACTGACATGGACATGCCGCGGCTCGATGGGCTGGGTTTGCTGCGTGCCATTCGCAGCCGTGACCAGGGCAACGACATCCCGGTGGTGGCCATCTCCATGCGTGGCAACGAGAGCGAGAAGAGACTTGCATTGGAGGCAGGGGTGCAGGCCTACCTTGACAAGAGTGACTTCACCCAGGCCCTTCTCTGGCGGACCGTGAGTCCCTTCGTGGTGCGGCCGTGAAGACGCGGGTGTTGGTGGTCGACGATTCCCCGCTCATCCGGGCGGTGCTCTGCCAGAGCTTTGCCGCTACCTCGGATATCGAGGTCGTGGGTGAGGCGGGCGATGGCAAAGCTGCGGTTGAACTGGCCGCACAACTGCGGCCCGACGTCATCACCATGGACGTGCTCATGCCCGTGATGGACGGGCTGGAGGCGGCAGAGAGAATCATGCGTGACTGTCCCACCGCGATCGTGGTGGTGGCGCGCGACGGTGGGGATGTGCGCATGCTGGCGATGGAGGCATTGGCTCGGGGCGCCCTCGAAGTATTCCCCAAGCCGGCCACCGGTTTCGACGCGACGGCAGCAGCGACACTGGCCGCGACCGTGCGCCGCATGGCGCGCGTGCAGGCTTGCACTCGCATCCAGGCCGAGGGCAGGGGAGTCGGGGCGATTACGACCGGCCAGCCCGCGCGCATACGCGTGCTGGTCGTCGACGATTCGCCGGTGGTGCGTGAGGTGTTGCGCGAAAGGCTTTCGCGTGAGCCCGACATGGAGGTGGTCGGTGAGGCAGGCGACGGGGCGCAAGCGGTCAGCCTAGCCACCGACCTGCGACCCGAGCTGATCACCATGGATTTGCTGATGCCGATCATGGACGGAACCGAAGCCACCTTGCGCATCATGCGCGAATGCCCCTGCCCGATCCTGGTAGTGGCGAGCGGACCCGACTCGACTGGCCCGTTGGCACAGGATGCCCTGGCAGGTGGGGCGTCGGAGATCTTTCACAAGCCCAGCGGGGGACTTGACGACAAGAGCCTGCAGCGACTGCTTGGGACCATCCGCCGCATGGTGCAAGTGGCGCGCGCACGCGCCCTGGCTCAGCCGGTGATTCGTCGATCGCTGTCCCTGCGTCCCAGTGAGGTTGCGGTGGTGGGGGTGGTCGGCTCGACCGGCGCGCCCCGCGTGCTACGGGATCTGCTAGCCGGCCTGCCCGCCGACTTTTCTGCGCCGATCGTGGTCGTGCAACACACCGAACGGGGATTTGCCGCCGCCTTGGTGTCGTGGTTGGCGGCGGCCACCAAACTCTCGGTGAGACTGGCGCGCGAGGGAGAGAGCGCAGCGCCCGGCGAGGTGGTGGTGGCGGGCGAGGACGCGCATGTGGAGATGACTATCGATGGGCGGGTGCGATTGCACTCGGGCGATTTGGTCGACGGCTTTCGGCCGTCGGGCACGGTCCTGCTGTCGTCGTTGGCCGCCGCTTTTGGCCGGCGTGCGCTGGGCATCGTCTTGTCGGGCATGGGCAGCGACGGGGCGGATGGCTTGGGTGCGATCTATGCCGCTGGCGGAACCGCGGTGGTGGAAGATCCCGAAAGTGCAGTAGTGGCGGGTATGCCCGAACGGGCCCTGGCACGCGCGACCGGTGCCTTCGTCGAGCGGGGCGAACGACTGGCGTGGCTGGTCAACGAATTGGTGGGCGGAACTAGTTCCGTAGCTACTGGCTCGCGAAGTCCTTGAGGAAGGCATCGACTTCGGTCAGGTTGAGCCAGTCCTTTCGGTGGGCATCCAGGATTGGGTAGGTCAGCTCAGCCGGCAGCTTCACCTTGCTCTGTTTGCCGCGGGTGATAACCCCACAGCCACCGTCGAGGTTGATCACAGACATTTTCAGGTCATCGCGGGCGGCCCGGAGCTTGACCCAAGCCTTCCACACATCGCCCGCCGCCGAGGTCGGATTGCAATCACGCACGACGATGGTTCCACCCTTGTTGAGGACCTTCAGGGAACTCACGATCGCTTTCTCCACCTGAGCGGCATCTTGGAGGCCGTTGATGAAGATGAGATCAAAGGTTTGCTTGTTCTGCGCGAAGAACTCATCGGATGTCATTTGAAAAGCGGCGTTCCGCCTGCGATCCGAGTCAACCCCGATCTTGATCTTGCTATCAATCGCGTCAAAGTTGCTTTCGCGGCCGCCCTGTCCGATCTCCAAATAGGATTGGTAGCCGCGTCTCGCCCTGATGAGGTTGATGACATCGGTTCGGTTCTTGGGAAAACCGATGGCATTGAGCGGGCCCTTCCCCGCGGGGGGCCAGCAGAGAAAGTTGTCACTCCACGTGTGTGGATCCGAGGGCTCGTTGATCTGCAAGCACTCCATATTCTCCAGGGCGTTCCAATTCGACCATCGGAAACCATAGTCTCGGGGGGCGCAAAGATAGTTGTCGCTCCATCCATCGGGATCGGAAATCTCTTCGAACCGAGTGCAAACCATGCCGTTGATGGGTCCCTGGCTCGACCAGCGTAGGCCAAGATCGTGGGTTGAACAGAGGAAGTTGTCGTCCCATCCGTGCGGGTCTTTCGGCTCGTCGATTTTGGCGCAGAACATCCCGGGGATCCATTTCGCCCACGACCAGCGCAAGATTTCCACCCTGGCGGGCGCAGCCGCGGGCTCCGGCTTCTTCGCCACCGGTGGCACCGGCTTCTTCGCCGCCGCGTCGGCCGGCCCGGAGCCACAAACGAGTATGCACACCACCAGCAATGCACTATGGAATCGGTTCATTGGTTTTCCTTTTCTCAAGATGGGCACGATCCGCCTCAGCGCAGGAACCCATCTTATGGATTGCGCCGGCAAACGCAACCTTCGCCCCGCGCTGGTCACGGTTTGGCCACCATCTTCCGATATAGCTCGCAGTTCTTCTCGATCTCGGCGCGGTCGCGCAGAAGATCCCCACCCACGAGGAAGATGACTTCGTTGCCGTAGAACTCCAGCAGTTCAGGGATGCGCTGCAGGCTCATGCCGCCGCCGGGGGCAGGGAATATGCTGCGCAAGCCCCCGAGAGGCGCCTGGGTCCCGTCCGCCACTTCTCGACACTCCTCCGGCGAGAACCCGAAGCGTCCGCCCGCATGCGGGAAAATGACGGCGTCGGCCCCCGCGATGCGCATGATCTGGCCGAACAAAGCGTGGTGCGAGATGCCGTTGTCCGGGCTGGTCACGAAGCTTCCGAGCAAGGCGGGGTGGGCCAAGATGGGCAATTGCAAGGTATCGTCGTCGGCCAAGGTGCGCATGGCGTCGAACCCGGTGAGGCCTGGACACACCAGAAGGGCACCCGCCCCGAGTTGCTTGGCGAAACGGGCGCGCCTGGACACTTCATCCGCGGGCGACGTGACGTTCGGAGCATAGAGGGCCTTGTGGCCGGATCGGGCGGAACCCCTGCGCACGGCCTCGGCGCAGCGCTCTGCGCGCTCGGCAAAGGCGGCGAAGGGTTGGTTGGCCAGACCGTGGTCGTCCTTGATCAGATCGATTCCGCCCGCGGCGAAACGTCCGGCCAAGAGAGCCAACTGGTCCGGCGGCAGACCCATGGGTTTGATGGCGGTGGAAAGCAGCGGCCGACTGGGCACGCCGAGTAGGGCGCGAAGCCCCTCGCGCCCGAAACGCGGACCCTTGAAACGGCTCAAGAAGGGGAAGCAGTCTCGCATGCTCTCGAGGCGAAAACCCTTCTTGAGGCTGATGTTCCCGTACAAGACGTTGAGAAGCTGGGGCAGTTCACCGCCGGTCACGTCGTCGAGAAACGAGATCAGTGCCCGGTGCGCTCCGCCATCTGTCCTCTCGAATGCCTCCAGGCGTCCAACGACTTGGTCTTGGATGAACCCCGCAGGGAGGATCTCTTCGGGGCACTCGACGGTTTGCTCCAGGCAAAGGTCTTCGGCCTTTGCGCGGGCCTCGGCTTCGTCGCCGCTAAGAAGGTACCAGGCGGCGAAACGGTCACAGTCGTGGCAAGAGGCCTCCTGGCAGGGTTTGCGATCTTCCATCAGAGGTCCTCGGCCTTGGCTTCACTGGGTAGGGCGTCGACCTGCACCTGGGCAAGATCCTCGCGGCAAATCCTGAGATCGGTGTTGAGCGCCCGCTCGGTGGCTTGCACCAAGGCGAAGGCGTCCAGCCCGTATTCGCGCATCAGGTAGCCCCTGGACGCCCCATGGGCGAATGTGTCCTGAAGTCCCAGGCGGTATAGTTTTACTCCCAGGCCGTTCTCGGCGATCATTTCGGCTGCGATCGATCCGAGCCCGCCGGTCACCAGGTGATTTTCCAAGGTCAGGACCCCATACTTCGGCTGGGCCAGGGCCTGCAGGATTGCGGGATGGCTGCAAGGCTTGAGGGTGGAAAGGTGCAGGTGCTCCACCGCAACCCCACGGGTCTTGAGCAGAGCAACAGCCTGCAAAGCCTCCTCGGTGCACAGCCCGCTCGACAGGATGGTCAGATCCTTGCCGCGCGAAAGCACACGGGGCTGGTCCAGACGAAGTGGTTCCGAGGCGGGGAAAAGCCGCGGCACTTGGCCGCGCAGCATGCGCACGTAGACTGGCCCGGGCACGGAGGCCGCGACCTCCAGCACGCTTTCCACTTCGGTGGCGTCGCCGGTTTCCAGCACCGTCATATTGGGGAGCGTGCGCATAAGCGCCACGTCCTCCACTGCCTGGTGCGTGGCGCCGCCCGGCGTGCTGATCCCGGGCAAGAAGCCGAACATCTTCACGGCAAGGTTGGGATAGGCCACGCTCATGGCCACCTGGTCGTAGGCGCGGCGGTAGATGAAAACCGCGAAGGTATGCACCAGCGTCAGGAAACCCTCGCGCGCCAATCCGGCCGCGAAGGACAGCATGTTTTGCTCGGCCACGCCCATGGAAAAGAAGCGATCAGGGTAGGCGTCGCGGAAGGCGTCGGCCTCACAGGAACTGGTGAGGTCCGCCGACAACACGACCGCCTTGGGTTTGTCCTTGGCCCAGGTCACCAGGTTCCTGGCGTGCACACGGGAGAGGGTTTCCATCACAGAGATTCCAGGGCGCGGCGATAGGTCTCGCGCTCGCCAGGGGTCCCAAAGCGAAGGTAGTGCAGCTTGGGGGCGTGCTCCCGCAGCAACGGCAAACCGTGGCAGGGATCGGTGTCGCACAACACTGCCAGGGGGCGCCCGTCCGCTGCCTGAGTCGCGGGAGCAGCGAGCCCTGCGGGGTCATGGCCGTCCACCCGGACTACGCGCCATCCGAAGGATTCTAGGCGCGCGGGAAGGGGCTCGAGGTTCATCACGTTCGCTACCAGGCCGTCGCATTGTTGGCGGTTGACGTCTACGTAGACCCCGAGCCGGTCGAGGCGGTGAAAGGAAGCCGCGGCAAGGGCTTCCCAGGTCTGGCCGATCTGGAACTCGCCGTCGCTCATGAACACCCAGGTCTTGCCTTGCTCCCCCTTGATCCGGCGCGCCAGCGCGATCCCGGCGGCCTGGGACAGGCACTGACCAAGAGAGCCGGCGGTCACCTCCATGCCGGGCGAGTGTTCCGCGCCGATCATCTCCACCGACGAGCCGTCGCGATTGAAGTCGTCCAATCCCGAGGGATCCATGCGACCGGTTTCGATGAGCGTTGCATACAGCACCAACGCGTAGTGGGCAGGGGAAAGGAAGAACCTATCCTGGTGCGCCTGCGCGCGCCCGTTGAACTCGGCGCCGGTGAAATAGAGGCGGTTGTTGCGCGAGGGAACGCCGGGGAAGGGCCTCGGCCGCAAGGGTTTGTCCAGCGGCGCGAGGTTCATCACCTTCAGGTACAGGGTGGAGAGAATTTCGGCCGATGAGCAGGCCTGACTCATGTAGCCGCCGTTGTGCTTGAGGATGTGTTCCAGCACTCGGCGCCGGACGCGCTTCGCCGTCTGCCGAACATCGTCCGTCCACATCATGATGGTTCTAGTGTCGCTCGCCGTGCTTGTAGGCGGGATCATAGCGGCCGTTGTGGTTCACGTCGAAGAATATGGGATTGCTCAGCGCCAGCGGGTAGACACCGAAGGTCTTCTGGTCGCCCACCACAGGCGCCAGCAACTCGTTGCCGTCGACCCGCACCAGGGCGTAGCCATCGGCGGTCAGGGTGATGTCGTGGCTGGCGCGAAAGCGCGCCACCTTCTGGCTGGGTGGCACGTGCCAACGCTGGGCCTCCTTGCCGTTCACATAGAGGATGACTAGGTCGACCGACACCCAGGGCGCGGCATCGACCTCGATGTCCACCCGCGCGCGACCACTCGGTGTAGCAACCAGGTCACCGATGTCGGCCTGGCCCGCGTGCATGCGCACGAATGGACCGGTAGTGAAGAAGACGTGGTGGGCTTTCACCGCCTGGGCCACGTCCTGCGGGGTCACGTGGCCGATGCGGTCGTCGGGAACGCGCAGGTAGTTGCGCGGGTATCCGCCCATGTTGTACGTGAGGTGATGGGTGTCCGAGTTTCCCGTGGCAGTGGCCAGGTGCCCGTGGTTCAGCAAGCCCAGGTAGTCGTCGATCATGCGGTCGACGCTGCGACGGGCGGGATCCTGATAGCCGTTGAGCACCTCGATGGCGTCGAAGTCGAAGGAAAAACCCTTCTTGCCGGCGCGGTCCGCGTGCGGGTCGAATTCGCCGATGATGAAGTAGCCGATGGTCGGATCGATGCGCGGGTGG
>Ga0182017_10004133_pt1 | contig 10808 bp, 4 predicted proteins | sample 712E3DmetaG_FD_120492 | JGI IMG/M metagenome (GOLD analysis project Ga0182017, IMG submission 120492) | Permafrost microbial communities from Stordalen Mire, Sweden - 712E3D metaG | ecosystem: Environmental > Terrestrial > Soil > Wetlands > Permafrost | place: Sweden: Stordalen | collected... | reverse complement strand
TCCGAAGCCAGGCAGATCAGCGGACAGGACTGGATGCCCGACGGCAAGACCCTGGTGTTCGGCTCGGACCGCGGCGGCGAATTCCGGCTGTGGAAACTCGCGTACCCCCCGGGCCGGGCCGCGCACCTCGAGCCTACGGCGCTTTATGGCGATTTCATGCTGCAGATCTCGCTGGCGCGGAAGGCTCCCGTCCTGGTGTACTCGATGATCCAGCACGACCTGACCATCTGGCGGCTGGATCTCCAGGCCAAAGGAGCGGGGGACGGCCGCTGGACCCGGCTCATCGCTTCCTCCGGTCAAGACGCGTCGCCGCAATACTCGCCCCGCGGGGACAAGATCTGCTTCCGGAGCGACCGGTCGGGCCCCGAGCAGTTGTGGGTTTGCGACAGCGACGGAGGCAACCCGATCCAGGTGACGCACGGAAGCCTGCGGCCGTCGGTGGCGCGATGGTCGCCCGACGGGCGGGGCTTCGTATTCAACGACGCCCGGACCCGCGAGATCTTCATGGCACGGCTGGGCGCCGATGGCACCTGGGATGTGCGGCCCATCGGCTACAGGGCAATCCATCCCGTCTACTCTCCCGACGCGCGGTGGATCTACGCCGGCACGGACGACGCAATCATGCGCATACCGGCCGACGGCGGTCCGGCGTCGCTGGTGGCGAAGCTGACCGGCATCTCGCTGGGCATCTCGGCCGACGGCAAGCACATCTATTGCGTCCGGGAGCCCTCCGGGACCGATTTGTGGCGCGTGGAAACCGCTACGGGGCGCGCCGACAAGGTTCTGGAGGGAATGGTGCCCTACTGTTCAAGCTGCTGGGCGCTGGCCTCGGGCGGAATCTACTACCTGGGCTTCAAGGAGGGATCGATCGACAAGCAGACGCTCCGCTATCGCGACTTCGCCGCCGGCACCGACAAGGCTGTCGTCGATTATCCCGAAGCCGTCTCTCCCCTGGGCAGCGGGCCGTTCTCGCTTTCCCCGGACGGCCGCTACCTCCTGTGCGTGCGTGTCCACCCCTCTGACGCCGACGTGTTCCGGGTCGAGCCATTCCGGTAGCCCGAAGTTGTCCCAGTGCGGCATAGCCGCAGCCGGAGCGCCCATCGGCCACTCGCCTGCCTCCAGCCGTCAGACCCTCCGGGCGGCATCCGCGGCCAACGGCAGCGTGTCGCCCCCTCCCCCCGCGAATTCACTCCCGCTCGATGGCATTGTCGAGCACCACACCTTCGGTGGCGGAACACCGGCCAGCGCAGCACCAGGCTTCGTGACTCCTCCCGCGGGGAGATCATGGATCGCGGGCCGCTGAGGGACCCCGGTAAGGGTATCCGTTGCCGGATGCCCCGCACAGATGGGCGCGGGCGCGCTTCAGCGCATACGGCTCCGAGTTTGGGTGTCTGGCAGCCCGGGGCGAAAAACCGTAGGGTATTATACTGGAGTGAGTTTCATGGAAACGGAGGCAGGTGCGACTCGCTACGCGTCAATGACGCGTCTTCAGGCGCTGCTGGTTCTTGGTTGCGCCGCGTTGTCCATGGTCTGGTGCCTGGCGGTAGCTCCGAAGGATACGCTGGTCCCAAAATCGTACAACAACAAGGGCGATAGTGATATGGCGCTTTACCAGAGAGTGGTCGAGCGCATACACCGCGGCGAGGGTTACTACGACGCCCTGGGAAGTGAACTGCGCGCCGGCAAGCGAGCGGCGGCGTCCGTGTTGAACTGGCGCACGCCTCTGCATCTTCTCACGGTCGGCTGGCTGCCGAGCCTGGCTTGGGGACGAGCGCTTCTGGCCCTGAGCGCGTTGGCTGCATTGGGGCTGGCCTTCATCGTGATGGGCCGCAGTGAAATGCCATTTTCCGGGGCTCTCGCGCTATTGCTCATGCTCGGACCCCTGTCGGTGTGCTTCTCTCCTCCAGGGATATTCTTCGCGGAGGTATGGGCAGGCGTTTTGATCGTGGTGTCCACCTCTTGCTGTGGGCTGGGATGGCGGCCCGCCGGAATAGCTACGGGACTGCTGGCGCTGTTCTTCCGGGAGTTGGCTCTGCCTTACGTGCTCGTCTGTGCCGTCCTGGCATGGCGCGGCAAGCGCCGTTCCGAAGTATTGGCCTGGGCGGCTGGTTTGGGCGGTTACGCAGTCTATTTCGCGGTTCACGCGTTGATCGTATCCTCCCGCATCGTACCCGGCGATGTAGCCAACCCGGTGGGGTGGGTTCAGTTTGGCGGAGTGGGCTTTCTGTTGCGAACAAGCAGCGTGGGCTGGCTGATGCTGCTGCCACCATGGATCACGGCGCTCTACCTGCCCTTAGCCTTGTTGGGATTGGGAGGGTGGAAACATCCCACCGCCCAGTACGCCCTCCTGACCGTAGCCAGCTACATGGCCATCTTCGCCGTAGTCGGCCATTCCGTGAACCTGTATTGGGGCGGCATCTTCACCCCGCTCCTGTCGTTCGGTGCGGCGTGCTCGGTTGTGGCTGTCCGCGACCTCTCGCGGGCGGTGCTGAACAACAAGCAGCGCCTCGCGGAATAGAGCGGGCGTTTCCCGGCGGGGGCGGCGCGCCCGGCGGGGGCGACTCGCCCGGCGGAGCGCATCCGGCACAGGCCGTCGCTTTTCAGCGGCCTGCGGAGTTGCCGGACGCGACAAGACGATCGTCTTCGCTCGCGGGCACCCAAAGGCTGCCGGCGCTCGGAGCGCAGGCGGAGAGGTTCGAGGCCGGCAGCGAGCCGAGATGCAGACCGCGAGTGGCCGGGACGCCGAAGGAGATCCGGGCCGGCACCCAGGAGCTCTCGGCTGGGTCACTTCGTTACCGGCACCCGGCCGGTGCGGCGGGCGAGGCGCAGCGCGGGGCCGCGCCTCGCGACGGATCAGCTCGAAACCTTGGCCGCCCCTGCGATGTCGTGCACCCGCTTGGGGCCGGACTCCTCGACGTGCGGCGGGCAGCCCTCTCGCATGAGCTTGAAGTTCTCGATGAAGCGGGCGGCCAGCGCGTCGTATTTCTTGAAATACTCCTCGCGGCTGCCCCAGGTGTTGGCCGGGTCCAGAATGTTGGCCGGCACTCCTTCGCAGGATGTGGGCACCTCGAAGCCAAACACCGGGTCCTTCCGGAACTCCACGTCGTTCAGCCTGCCGGAGAGCGCCTCCTTCAGCAGCCTGCGCGTGTGCTGGATGCTGAAACGCTTGCCGACACCGAACGACCCGCCGGTCCAGCCCGTGTTCACCAGCCAGCAGGTGGCGCCGTGCTTCAGCACTTTGGACTTCAGCATCTCGGCGTACGTGTACGGGTGATGCACCATGAAGACCGCGCCGAAGCAGGCGCTGAAGGTCAGCTCCGGTTCGATGCCCAGTCCGATCTCGGTTCCCGCGATCTTGCTGGTGTAGCCGGAGATGAAGTGGTAGATGGCCTGGTCTGGCGAGAGCCGCGAGATGGGCGGCATCACGCCCGTGGCGTCGCAGGTGAGGAAGATCACGTTCCGGGGATGGCCGGCCTGCTTGGGCGGCCAGTAATTCTCGATGTAGGACAGCGGGTAGGCCGCGCGGGTGTTCTCAGTAACGCGGTCGTCGTTCAGATCGAGCCGGCGGGAGACCGGGTCGAATGTCACGTTCTCCAGGATGGTGCCGAAGCGCCGCGTGCAGGCGTGAATCTGGGGCTCGGCGGCCTCGGAAAGCCGGATGACCTTGGCGTAGCAGCCATCCTCGAAGTTGAAGATGCCGTTCTCGCTCCAGCCGTGCTCGTCGTCGCCGATGAGGTGCCGCGAGGGCTCGGCCGAAAGTGTGGTCTTCCCGGTGCCCGAGAGCCCGAAGAAGATGGCCACGTCGCTTTCGTCTCCGACGTTGGCCGAGCAGTGCATGGGCAGAATGCCGTCCAGCGGCAGGAGGAAGTTCAGCACCGTGAAGATGGTCTTCTTCATCTCGCCTCCGTAAGCGGAGCCGCCGATGATGGCCAGCCGCTCGGCGAAGTTGGCGATGATGAAAGTCTCGCTGCGCGTCGCGTCGACGATCGGCGACCCGTTGAAGCCGGGCGCGCAGACGATGGTGAATTCGGGGACGTGGTGCTTGATCTCCTCCGAAGTATGCGGCTTGGAGAACATGGTGCGCACGAAGAGGCTGTGCCAGGCCTTCTCCGTAATGATGCGGATGGGAAGCCGGGCTTCGCTGTCGGCTCCCGCGTAGAGGTCCTGCACGAATACGTCGCGGCCTTGCAGGTAGCCCTGAACCCGCGTCAGCAGCGCGCTGAACTTGTCCGGACTGAAGGGCCGGTTGTACTGGCCCCACCAGACTTTGTCCTCGGTGGTCTGCTCGCGGACGATGAACTTGTCCGCGGCGGCGCGGGCGGTGTGCTTGCCGGTCGAAACCAGAAACGGGCCCAGGTGGGCGATGCTGCCCTCCCCGCGGAACACCGCCTCCTCATACAGCGGTCCCGAGGTCAGGTTCCAATAGACACGGTGCAGGTTGCTCAGGCCGTGATTCTGGAGTCCGTAGACGCTCATGTTCTCCGTCGCGATCTTCTGCGCCGGGGATGGGATGTCCTGATAGACGTTCATTGCCAGTCCCTCACCAGTTTGCGGTCGCCCAGGTACAGCTCATTGGGGGAGTTCGGATCGAGCGCCCACTTGATGCGCTCGACGCCCTCCGTGATTTCCTTGACGGTGCCGCAGTAGCTGATCCGCAGGTGCCCTTCCATGCCGAAGTCCTTGCCCGGCACGGTGACTACGCGGACCTTTTCCAGCAGGAATCGCGCCAGCTTCTGGGAGTCCTTCTGGTAGGCGCTGAAATCCGGGAATGTGTAGAAGGTCCCATCCGGTTTGGTGACCTTCACACCGGTGAAGGCCCGCAGCCTTTCGACCAGAATATTGCGGTTGTTCTCGAGGGTGAGCCGCAGGCTCTGGATCGAGGACTGCACGCCGTTGAGCGCGCCCGCAGCCGCCCATTGCGCCGGCGCCGAGGGACCCGAGGTCTGCTGCGACTGTATGTTCGACATCGCCCGGATTACTTCCTCGTTGTCCGAGACCGCCCAGCCGATGCGGAAGCCGGTCATGGCGTACATCTTCGAGACGCAGTTGATCACCACCAGCTTCGAGCTCCGGGTGTGATCCGTGGCGTAGCTGAAGGCGTTGGTGGGCGTCAGGCCGTCGAAGATCAGACGGTTGTAGGTGTCATCCATGATGAGGAAGATGTCCTTCTTCTCGCACAGCTCCACCACCGCCGCCACGAACTCCGCCGGGTACATCACGCCGGAGGGATTATTCGGCGTGTTGAGGATGATGGCCTTGGTGTACGATCCCACCGCCGCGGCGATCTCCTCGATCTTGGGGCAGAACGAGCCGTCTTCGGGAACGACCGGTACCGGAACCCCGCCCGCCAGCTTGACCATCTCCGGGTACGAGACCCAGTACGGCGCCGGAAAGATCACCTCATCTTTCGGCTCGAGGATGGTGTACAGCAGCACCATGATGGCCTGCTTGGCGCCGTTCGACGCGATGACGTTCGCAGTGCCGAAGCACTTGTCGTAGTTCTCTTCCGTATAGCGGATGATCGCTTTCTTCAGCGCAGGGATGCCGTCCGGCGGCGTGTACCGCACCTCGCCTGTATTCAGCACGGCCGTGCAATTGATGATCGCGTCTACGGGCGCGCGGCTTTTCGGTTCGCCACCACCCAGGTGGATGACAGGTTCGCCCTTCTCCTTCAGAATGGCTGCGGTCTCATTCAGTTTCAGGGTGGGCGACTCCGATATGGATCGTGCAAGTTGGCTGATGCTCACTGGATTCCCTCGACGTCGTAGTCTCGATACTCGTGTCCCCCGGACGCGTAAATAGGCTTGCGGCGCATTGGGCGCCACGAGTATTTGTACAAGTATAAAGGAGGTAGGGTTGCCGTTTGCAAATGAAGAATACTACATGTGAGGCGGTTCCGCGGGGCCGCGCCGGACGTCCAAGTCCGGCTGGTTGCCCCGGGGAACCGCCTCCGAGCGGAACCGCGGAGACGATCGCCCGTGCGCGCCCTACGGCGCGAAATACCCGTTGATGTCCACAATCACGTGCGTCGAATTGCTCACGAAAACGCTGATCGCCCCGTTCGTCCCCGCCGGGACGATGGCCGCGTTCGCAACCACGCTGCCATCCCAGGAGTTCAACGTGGAAACGTACGGCGGCGCCACACCGGCTTGCCAGGCCGAGAGGTAGCCGAGCGGCCCGTCAGGCACCACGGTCACGTTCAGCGAATACGCCGCCGCCGTCGATGGCACGTAGCACGCGCTGGCCGGAATCGCAAACGAGCGCGTGGCCCCCGCCGCCATCTCCGGGCCGCCGAACGGGCCATTGGCATTCCTGGTATCCGCCACCCGGCATGGTGTCACCGGATAGAAGTTCAGCGCACCCGCGCCCACGGACGGGCCGAAATAGCCGTTGATGTCCAGGATTACGTCGGTGGGGTTGCTGACAAACACCGAAATCGATTCGTTTGTTCCGGCCGGAACAATGGCGGCGTTTGCAACTACCTTGCCGGTCCAGGAGTTCAGCGTCGAAACGTTGGGCGGAGATTGTCCCGTCTGCCAGGTGCTCAGATAACCGAGCGGTCCGCTGGGAACCACCGTTACATTCATCGCGTAGGCACTGGCAACCGATGGAATCCCGCACGAACTGAGAGGAATGGGAAAGTCCCTGGTCTGGCCGCCGAACATGGAAGGCCCGCCAAACTGGCCTGTAGAGTTTCGGGTATCGGCCACGCGGCAGGGCGTGGCGGGATAGAACGCGCTGCCCGTGGAATCGAAGTAGCCGTTGATGTCGAGGATCACATCGGTGGGATTGCTGACGAAGACGCTCACGGCTCCGCCCGTGCCGGCCGGAACGATGGCGGCATTCGCCACGACGGCGCCGCCCCAGGAATTCAAAGTGGAGACTCCCGGCTGAGCCTGGCCGGTGGGCCACAGGCTCAGGAAGCCGAGCGGACCCTCGGGGACGACGGTTACGTTCAGCGAGTAGGCCTGGGCGGTGGCGGGAATGCCGCAGCCGCTCGATGGAATTGCGAAAGAGCGCGTTTGGCCGGCGGTCATGGTGGGACCACCGAACAGGCCGGAAGCATTACGCGTATCGGCCACGCGGCAGGGGGTTACTGGCACGAAGCGCAGAGGAGCCAGCGCTGCTCCGGTGGAGAAGGACCACGTCGCCGAACTGGCTGAGCCGGAGCTATTCCGAGCCACTATCTGCCAGTAATAAGTCGCGTCCAGGCTCAGGGTTCCTGGGGAGTAACTGGTCGAAGTGGTGTTGGTCACCAGTGGCGGCGAAGACAGAGTTCCGAAATAGACGTCGTAGGACGTGGCCCCGGCCGCGGCGATCCAGGTCAAGGTCGGTGCAAGCAGGACGCCGGCGGCTCCGTTCGCCGGAGAGACCAGCGTGGGAGCCGCGGGCACCTGGAGGATGGTGGTAGGGTCGCTGGCGGAGGCCAGAGCCGCGCCGCCGCCCGACACGCTCACTTGGTTCGTCACCTGCGAAGGCGCTCCCGGCGCGACGTTCACCGTCACCGTGATGGGTGGATAGCTGGCCCCGGCGTTCAGCGCATCGCTGCGGTTACAGGAATTGATCGAGCAACTCCAGCCCGTGCCCGCCATCGAGACCAGCGTCTCACCGGACGGAGGCGTGTCCGTCACAGTTACTGTGCCGCTGGTCGGCCCGGTTCCGGCGTTGCTCACTACGACCGAGTAAGTGGCGCCGGACTGGCCCGCCGAGAAATTGCCGGTGTGCGTCTTCGTAATGCCCAGCGCCGGGGCGGCCCCGTTGTTCAGGAACGTCGTCACAGAGAGCGGTTGCGTGCCGCCCACGATCAGGTCGGGTTTGCCGTCTCCGTTAAGGTCCGCTGTGGCGACCGCGAATGAGTTGGCGGCGGAGTTGAAGGCGGCTTCCTGCTGGAAGGTTCCGTTGCCGTTCCCCTGCATGTAGGTCATGTAGGTCGCGCCGCAGCAGTGACTCACCATCAGATCGGCGTTGCCGTCGCCGTTGAAGTCCCCAATCGCAACGCCAGAGGGGCCGTATTGAGTGGATACCGAGACCGGTGGTTGGAATGTCCCATTCCCGATCCCGAGAAGGACCGATAGCGTGTAGCTGACGTCCGCGTTCTCGGCTCCCACCACCAGGTCGGGCTTGCCGTCGCCATTCAGGTCGCCGATAGAGACCACCGAGGGGTACGCGCCGACGGTGACCGTTGTCGGGGTCTGGAATCCTCCATGGCCGTCGTTGAGAAAGATGTACACGGCGCCCGCGGGTCTTGGAGTTACGTTCGGATCGCCGCCGTAGTCGGTCACGACCAGGTCCGGCTTTCCGTCCCCATTCAGGTCGGCTACTGCCAGGCCGCGGGGCCAGTTGCCCGCGGAATAGGTGTGAGACAGCGTGAAGCCGCCATGACCGTCGCCGAAGAACACGGTAAGGTTGCCGGGCGTGAACGGATATTGGATGGCAGCGTTTGCCACGGCGAGATCGAGCTTGCCATCGCCGTTGAAATCGGCCGCAACGATCGCGCCGGGGATCGTGCCGCCCGCGGGAAAAGTTCCCGAAAGTTGCAGGCCGGAGGCCGAGTTGAGGAGCACGGCGATCTGGCCGGTGAGCGACTCCGTGACCGCCAGGTCCATCCTGCCGTCGCCGTTGAAATCGCCCACGGCTGCGCCCGCCGGGCCGGTCTGAGTTCCGCCGGCGAGCGCTGCGATAGTCACAGGCGCCAGGAAACCACCCTGGCCATCGCCAGGGAACAGATACAGATTGCCGCCATACTCGTCATTCACGATCACGTCGGTCTTGCCGTCGCCGTTGAAATCCCCTGTGGCTGCGAAACTGCCGACACTGCCCTGCGATCCGGGAACAATTGTCGAGACGGCGCCCTGAAACGTACCATCGCCGTTGCCCAGAAGGAAATCGATCGTGGAGTTCTGGACGCCCGGACCGATGCAACGGGCATCCCCGCTGCCCTGAATAATGTCCAGGTTGCCGTCGCCGTTGTAGTCCGTAATCACCAGGCTTTGCGGCTCGTAGCTGACGGCATAGGACGCGCCCGCCCGGAACGTGCCGTTGCCGTTGCCCATGAAAACGGAGACCGTCTGGGCGCCCGCGTTGGCCACCGCCAGGTCCATCTTGCCGTCCTTATTGAAGTCGCCCGCGGCAACGTACATGGGGTTCGAGCCTGTGGCGTAGGACGAGCCGGAGCGGAACGTTCCATCGTTGTTCCCGAGCAGAATCGAGAGAGAATTGTCGTGCGCGGTGACCGCGAGGTCGGGGTTCCCGTCGCCGTCAAAATCGGCGACCGTGACGGAAAGGGGATTCCGCCCCACGGGGTAGTTGACGGCCGGTTGAAAGGTGCCGTCGCCTTTCCCAAGGAGGATGTAGACCTTCCCTGGCGAGGCGCCGTTGTCGGCGACGGCCAGATCCAGCTTGCCGTCGTGGTTCAGGTCCAGGGCGGCGAGCGAAATCGGAGAAGTGCCGGCTGGGTAAGTCACGGGCGCCGCGAAGGTGCCGGTGCCGTTGCTCAGCAGAATCGCGACCCCGCCTGGGTTGGTGCCGTCGCCGCTGAAGGCGACGGCGAGATCGGTCTTCCCGTCGCCGTTGAAATCCGCCGCGATCACGCCCTGGGCGTTGGCGCCGACGGTGTAGGATTTGGAACTGCCATACGTGAGTTGCTTGGTGGCGAAAGTAACGATCACGTAATTCGGGCTGCTGGCGACCGGAACGTACGCAGCGCCCAAAGTGCCATCGCCAATAAAATCGCCCATGGCGACGGGCTGGGAGGGCCGGCCGACACCCGCCGGTCCCGCAGAACTGGCTAGGAAGGCCTGGGTTCCCTCTGCCTGGATCCCGGCCAGGGCGTTGGATGAGCCGATCACTCCATACGGCTGAGTGCTGGAGAGCTGAACTTCACTGTAAGTGCCATCAGGTTGCTTGACCTGCACGTTGACGCCGGTTGTGGTAGCTGCGCCCTCGGCCGGTGTCGTCCTCGCCGGGATGAAGGGGGTTATGCGCAGGAATGAATTTTTCGGGTTCGGGCAATCAGTACAGCCCGTAAGGGTCATCGCCGTCGCCGCGATGAGCAAGCGAGTGCATTTCCGTACGCGAGTGTGTTTCATCGCTACCCCAGCACCTTCCGCCCGACGCAAGCTACCGTCAGACTGCGACCCCCGGTTCCGCACATCTTCGCACCCGACACCCGTCCCTGGAGCAAGTCCAGGATCGCCGTCGAAGTCCGTGGGAATCAGCGGTTTGGGCCATGACTGGTGACGTCTGGAGAAGCACGCGGAACCGGATTCTCCGTCGCCCGCCCTCACGGACTTCTCTCGTTCTGACAAGCTCCGGCCAGCACTGATAGCATACACGCCCGAGAAAGTCCCATCAAGATGAATCACCGCGGAGCTGCTGGCTCCGAGTACCAGAGGTACTGCGGCGCCAGGGCTGGTCCTCAAGTCACGCACGGAAACGACGCGGGAGGACCAGTTCCCGGATTCCAGCTTGACAGCCAGAGGGCGCTGCACTGTCCGCTGGCCCTGGCTCAGAACGACCGCGGTGTCGTGCCTGCCTGCGGCCAGCGATCCTCGCCATCGCTCGCACCGGCCGCCCTGCTCGCCTTCCAGTATCGCTACGAGGAATCCGCCGCCCCATTTCGCCGGATCTTCACGCGCGCCGATCTTGCCGCTCTCATGCAGCGCCTCAAGGCAAGACCACTGGCCGCCGCAGCCTGAGGGCTCCGAACATGTCGCCGTAATTCCGAATCAGGGTACTAAGTCTGCCTCTCCAGCCTGCACGCCAGGGGCACCGCACCGCGGCAGGTAGCGAGTCAGCCCATGCCCCTA
>Ga0182017_10004132_pt1 | contig 10808 bp, 15 predicted proteins | sample 712E3DmetaG_FD_120492 | JGI IMG/M metagenome (GOLD analysis project Ga0182017, IMG submission 120492) | Permafrost microbial communities from Stordalen Mire, Sweden - 712E3D metaG | ecosystem: Environmental > Terrestrial > Soil > Wetlands > Permafrost | place: Sweden: Stordalen | collected... | reverse complement strand
GCCTGTCGGAGCAGTTGGGCGACCGCTACGTGGAGATGGAGTGCCCGGTATGCCAGTAACTGAGATTCGCATCGCCGGATTTGGCGGCCAGGGCGTGATTCTGTCCGCCATCGTCATCGGCAAGGCCGTCTCGATTTTCGAAGGCGCTCACGCCACCATGACCCAGAGTTTCGGCCCCGAGGCGCGCGGCGGCGCTTGCAGCGCGCAGGTGGTGCTTTCCGACCGGCCCATCAACTATCCCTACGTCACGCGGCCCGACGTGCTGGTGGTGATGTCGCAGGAGGCCTACTCGCGATTTACGCCGGAGCTGAAGGACGGCGGCATTCTGATCGTCGAGGAAGAACTCGTGAGGATCTCCGGCCTGCGGAGCGGCATCCGTGTCTACAGCGTGCCCGCCACGCGGCTGGCGGAAGAACTGGGAAGAAGGATGGTGCTCAACGTGGTGATGGTCGGGTTCTTCGCCGCGGTGACCGGCCTGGTTTCCGCCGACGCCCTGCGCCAGGCGGTTGCGGACTCCGTGCCGCCCGCCACCCGCGAGCTCAACCGCCGCGCCTTCGACAAAGGCTACGAATACGGCCTGGCGAAAGCCGGCGCCCCCATCGAAGAGTACGACCCCGCGCCCATGGAAGTGGAGTAGGCCACGAACCCGAAGGGATGCTGAAGGCTGTGCGCAAAGCGGCGGAGTATTCGTTTCCGACTGCCGACATCGCGCAGATGCTGGAGGAGATCGAGCGGGAGATCGTCCAGGCTGAGACGAACGTGGCGCCGCTTCCGGCGGCTGAGTTGGCCAGCCTTAAGGAGACCGCCCATCTTCTTCGGTCTCCGAAGAACGCCCGGCGGCTGCTCACCGCCCTGCGGCGGGCCGAGCGCCGGCAAGATTGAGGGCCGGGTCTGGAGACCCGGTGCGGTCCGGGAGGACCGCCCTACGCTGCCTCAACCCATCTCCACCACCACCTCGTTCTCGGGCAGCAGTTTCTCCGCCGGCATCAGGTTCCCTTCCAGCGGATCTCCGTTGAGCAGGAGCTTGGTCACTCCTTTTTGAACGCCGGCGGGATTGCGGACTTCTATGTTCAGACGCTTGCCGCGGAACGTCCGGGTGATTTTGAAGCCGTTCCAGGCGGCGGGAATGCAGGGGTCGATGCGCAGGCCGTCGTACTCGGGGCGCAGGCCCAGAATGTACTGCGTGGCCGCCACCAGGCTCCAGGCGGCGGAGCCACTAAGCCAGGGGATGCGCGCGGCTCCGGCCCGCGGGCTGTACTTGCTGTGGGTGTATTGGCAGTAAACGTACGGCTCGATCTGGCGCACTTCGGCGCGGTCGTTGTAGGCCGCGGGCAGGTAGGCTTTGAAGTAGTCGTAAGCTCGGGCGCCGTGGCCCAGCATGGTTTCGGCGATGATCGCCCAGCCCTGCGTGTGGCTGAAGACGCTCGCGTTCTCTTTCATCCCCGGATTGAACAGGGCGGCGAGCATGATGTGGAAATCGTCGTGGACGAAGGGCGGGTCGCACAACATCAGGCCCCACGGCGTGGCCAGACGCTCGCGCACGGACTCCATCAATCGCTCGGCACGCTCGCCGCTCAGGTATCCGCTCAGCACGGCCCAGGACTGCGGGTTCAGGAAGATCTTGCCCTCCGGGTTCTGGTCCGAACCGAACTTGCGGCCGTCGGCTGAGTAGGCGCGCAGGAACCAGCGGCCGTCCCAGGCGTGGGCTTCCAAGTTGGCGTCCAGCGCGGCCAGTTTGGCGGCAGCCCACTCAGCCTGCTCCGCTTCGCCGACAAGGCCGCAGACCTCGACGAACACGGCCAGCGCATAGCGCAACTGGAACGCCACGAAAACGGATTCGCCATGGTGGCCGAGGCGGATGCAATCGTTCCAGTCGGCGTGGAGGCCGCAGGGCAGTCCGTGGGCGCCGGAGCGCTCGAGGCTGAACTCAATGGCCCGGCGAAGGTGGCCGAGGACGGTGTCTTCCCCTTGGTCGGCGTAAGGAAGCACCTTGTTGTAGAAGGAGAGGTCGCCGGTCTCCTTGACGTAGGCCGGAACGGTGTTGAAGAGCCACAGCGTGTCGTCGGAGCGGTACTCCGCTTCGGCGGGCGCGGTCTCGAAGCCGGGCCGATGGTTGAACTGCTTGACGACGGGCATGGCGCCGCCGGTGGCGACCTGGCCGGTGAGCATCAGCTCGAGGCGGCGGCCGGATTCCTCGGGAATGGTGTGGAGCACGCCGAGGATGTCCTGCACGGTGTCGCGGTAGCCCAGGCCGTCGCGCTCGCCGGCATAAATCAGGCTGGCGGCGCGGGACCAGGCGAACGTCATCAGGCAGTTGAACTGGCTCCACATGTTCAACATGCTGTTCAGCTCGGGGTCGGGCGTTTCCACGGCGAGCGCGCCGAGTCGGCCGTGCCAGTAGCTCTTGAGCCGGGCGAGTTCCTCGCGGACCCGCCCTATTTCGCTGAACTGCGCGACCGCGCGCTTGCCCAAGTCGTGGGCGGCGCCGACGCCGAGGAGCACCAGGAATTCCTTGGTTTCACCCGGCTCAAGCTCGAGATCGACTTGGAAAACGCCGCAGCCGTTATCGCCGGCGGCGAGCGAGTTGGTGCATTGGCCGCGCTCGACGGCCTCGGGCTTGGCGTAGCTGCCGTAGGTACCGATGAAGGCCGTGCGGTCGGTGTCGAAGCCGGCGACATCGGCGCCCACCACGGCCAGGAAGGAGTGGCGGCCCTGGTCGTGCTCCTCGGGATTATCGGGCATGTAGGGGAGGTTCACATTGGTGCCGTGGTCGATGATGTTGCCGGCCACGTTCATCTTGAGAATGTGCTGGGTGTACTGAAGGTTGGTCTGATCGTGGTAGGCATCCCAATTGCCGGTGTACTCGACATAGGTGAACGCGCTCAGGCGGCGAGGCCGCTGGCTGAGGTTAGTGAGCTTGACGTGCCAGCACTCGAAGGTCTTCCTCAGGGGAACGAAATAGGTTGTCTCCGCCCGAATCCCGGCGTATTCGGAGGAGATGACGGTGTAAGCCGTACCGTGGCGGCACTCCGACTTGTACCGGTCGAGGGGCTTGCCCACCGGCTGCCAGGATGCCGACCAGAAGTCCTGGCTCTCGCGGTCGCGCAGGTAGATGTAGCGCCCCGGCTGATCCATGGGCAGCGAATTGAACCGCAGCCGCGTGAAGCGCCCCTGGGCGGCCGACTGGTAGAAGCTGTACCCTCCGGCGTTATTGGTGATGATGGCGCCGTATTCGGTGGAGCCCAGATAGTTGCTCCACGACTTGGGGGTGTCGGGGCGGGTGATGACGTACTCCCTGTTCCGATCGTCAAAGTATCCGTATTGCATTGGCACACTCCTCCCGGCGAGTTCCCAGAATACCAAGAGCGGGCGGAAAAGGACGGGGCGTCCGTTCCACCCCGCTCCCTCGTCAGATGTCCTGTGGTCTCGGTGTTCCGAGAACGGAAACATCGCGCATGAAGTACGCATGAATATGGTACGGAGCGCCATCCAAGATCAGTACGCAGTGAATGACGTCCTTCTGCTCGAAGTACCGCGACAGTTCGCACCAGATACTTGGAACTCCCGCGCTAAAGCGATGCGTCGGGTCATCGGGGACCAGCGGCGCCATCGTGCCGAAGGTCTGCCTGGCGAGAGTGTTCATGGCGAATGAAAGAAGAGAGTCCCGCGCGGATAACACCTTTTCGGAGCTTTCCAGAGTCTTGGCAATTTCGGAATCGTCTGGGCGGTTGGCGGCGTAGTAGTCTCTGAGCACTGATACGGATTCCCTGGAACCAAATCCCCCATTGTATTGAGCCCCGCACTTGCGGCGCTTCGCATCATTGTTCTTCAGAGAGAGCGCGGATGCCAGTTCCGGGTAAGGAATGAGTCCGGCCACCTTGGCGACCTCCCGCCCAACCACGGAATTGCCCGTTTCACAGCCCTGCGGCAGTTTGCCTGGCGCAAATGGATCCACGCCTTCCACGGAGCGGAGGTCATTGCGGAGAGTCTGGATGAGATGGGGGATTGCGGCGGCCACGAAGCGCGCAATGGCAATGGTCCTCCTCGATTCAAAGTCGTGAGAAGGGGGCCTCTGGGTGATGCGTGAGAGAACATGAGGGAGGGCCGCAGTATCCCCAAGCGTTGCGAGCGCCTCGACGCATCTGCTATGGAGGCTTTCGATACCCTGCCTGGCCGACTCAGGGTCAACTCATCGGTTTTTCGACATCGCTCGGAGACGAAAGCTGGTCTTCAATCGCCCCCGGAATCTCGCAACATGTTCTCCAGGTGGGTTACTTCCTCTCTCGTCGAGGCAGTAGCCTTCGGATGGTTGCCTGCTGCCTCAAGGGCGGAACGCGCGGCACGCGCGTTGTTCTGCATCATGTGTGCAGCGGCGAGCATGAGAAGGTGTTTGGGATTATCGGGTTCCAACGCGCCAAGTCGCGTGTAGTCTCCGACCACGCCGTCGGAATCTTTCAAGTTGACGAGAATCTGCGCGCGCAGTTGCAGCATGGTAATGTCGTCGGGGCACCTGGCCAATGATCGATCCGCCGCAATTCTCGCTTCGGAATAGCGTTTAAGCCAGTACAGATTCTCGGCTCGTGCATTCTGCAGAAAAACATTCACTAGAAAATGATCTGCCCCATACTCTTCGACCGCCAAGGCGATGGCCTTGTCGACAGCGTCCAACGCAATGTCGTGCCGGTGGCGGCCTGCGGCGGCCGTGGCCTTCTCTAATAGCTGGTTCACTCGAATGGGACGGGGCGTGGTTCCGAACAGCTTGCGAAGAAAATGTGTCATCTCGGGATTCCTGTCTTCCTTACCTCCGCGACCTCACAGAATAGCAGGACTGGGAACTAATAGGCGTCGCAGGTGTACAAGGCAACACATTCCCCAATTCGCGACATAGCGTCGGGCACGGAGTGGCCGTCGGGGAACGTAGCCGTAAAGTTGTAGATCGCTTGGGCGCTTGGGCAGAACATCGTCGGCTGCGGCTCTACTGCTGAGCTTCTCGGCGTACAGTCTTGACACCGCGCCGGAAGCGCAATGGCGATAGCAGCTATTACGGCGAGCCCAGGTGGGAGCCACGATGAACTCATCGCTCCACCTCCAGGTCGCGATCAGCCAGGGCGCGGAAAGTGGAGATCCGCGTTTGGTAGTCGCGCTTAAGCCCTTGGAGGCACCCGACTCGGTTCTGTTCGGCGGGAGGAACCGAGCACGTCGTAGGCCGCTTCATTTCCTCGATGACTGTCCGGCATAGACCTCTTGCACCTTCAACGCCCATGACAATGCTGTGAATGGCGTCGGGGCCGGCCCCTGAGATCCGCCTATCGACCTGAAGCCTGCTCTTTAACTCTGAAAACTCGGGCGCAGAAGACACGTCCCTGCCTGGCATGCTGTTCAACTCCTGGATCCCCGTCTGGATGCTGGCATCGTCCAACCGGGATGGATCTAACTGACTCAGGATTGCCGAACAGCGGGCGTACCCAAAGAGCATCCCTAAGCGCTCAAACCGCATGTGCGCTATCGCCGCGGAGTCTCCGTCATCCGGGATGCGGTCCGTAAAAAGCACCGCGACAACTCGTATGACGCGATCCTCGTCCGAACGCGGGTAAATGGCCACGTGCGTGGTGCAGGTTGCGTCCGGGTTCAGGTCTTCCGTCTTCGCCGGTGCGTAGGCAATGGTCTCGGGGGAAGCCCCGGAGATCGCAATGCCTGTGATCGATCTGCCGGAGACATTCCGCAGTTTAACAGCGACACCAAGATCAGCTCCGTTACCAGGCGACTTGCCCAACTCTTTCACCTCTTCGACCGCCAAAGCCGAAGTGTGGTACTCGACTCTCCACCGCCCCGTCCCGTTCTGGCCGTGGGCGGCCGTCCCGGAACCAGCTAAGGTGATGCCAACAAGCGCGAACAGAACATGGCATCTGTTTCCAGTCATATGCCCTCCATTTCCCTTAAGTCGTACCGGATCTGTGGCAAACGACACTCGATCATGAGCCCATCGAGATCCCGTCCCTCGACCTGCTGCCCGCTTGCGCCCATGACGCGCCAAGCCTCCCTTAGTCCAGGCTATATGACGCGTTTCCGCGACCTCACAGAATAACAGGACTGGGAAGTGCGGGCCGGGCGGTCTCATGGACAACCGGGGGCAGCCTGAGCCGTCCCCCCAGCGGACGGTCTAGGCAGTCCCTCGGTTGAGGAAAGGCCGCTACGCGGTCGCGCCGGCGCGCCGGCAGAGAGAGATCACTCAACGAACTCAGTACAACGTGGATGCGTCGTCCTTCGCAGGAGCCGGCTGAACCATCCGATTGGCTTGCCACACAGCGAGCAGAGTCCTCTGCCGACCCGCTCAGATTGCAGTTGCCTGCACCTTCTTGCATCCGCAAGATACCGCTCTACGCTCTGCCGAACATCTTCCGTCTCGTACGCGCCGACAAACCTGAACCCAGGTTCCAGGTCCTGAAGCAGCGAAACCGCACCGCATCCCTCGCACACGGCGAGGGTGTAACCGGGCCCGGCAGTGTGAATGCGGATTTTTGCAGCCAGGCGGATTCCCTGGAAGAATGTCAGCTCGGCGCCACATCCAGGGCATCGGAACGCAGCACTCAGTATCGCGCTTCGCGCTGAGTTCAAGACGTCGGCTGTTCTGCGCATCGCCGCCACCGCGATTACCCACAATACCAGAAGTCCCAACGCTCCGAGCACGCTGCTCGCGACCGAGATTGACGCTGCGAGCGGATGGGCCCGCCCAGCGCTACGCGGCCGCGCCAGCGCGCCGGGCGAAGGAGACGATCGACGGGTTCACCAGGCGCGCGAAATCGCGGAAGTGCATGTGGATCACGTCTCGGTGCGTGCCGGCGTTGAAGGTGATCGTATCCTCGGCGGCCATACGGCTGTCGGCGTAAACCGGCAGGCTGAACAGGTTCCCGAACGGCGGCATGGCGCCCAACTCGCAAGCGGGGAACAGCTCGCCGAGTTCGGCCTCGGTGGCCAGCCGCAAGCGGGACAGACCGAGGTCCTGCCGGAGCTGTTCCAGGTCCACCACACTATCGGCGGGCAGGACCGCCATGCCGTGGCCCTGCTCGCTCAGGAAGATCACGGTTTTCGCCATTTCGCGGGCCGGCACGTGCTCGGCGGAGGCCACCTCCCGGGCGGTGTAGGCCAGCGGATGGACGGTATGCGTATAATCCACCTGGTTCTGATCCAGGAATTCGCGCAGCTTGGTGAGAATCGGCATCGGAATCCCTCCCTTTACGCGCCGGGCGCGAAGAATCCCAAGCCGAATGTACTGCAAAAAGGGAGCCGGCGCAAGAGGCGATCAAGTCTTGCCGAAGCCGATCAGCACGATCCCCAGCACGATCAGCAGCAGGCCGAAGACCTTGTTCCGCGTCAGGCGTTCTTTCAGGAACAGCACCGACCACAGCAATGCCCAGATGTAGCCCAGAGAGACCAGCGGATAGAGAACGCTCAATTCCCCATGCCGGATTCCGACCACGTAGGCCAGCGACGAGGCGACGAACAGCGCGACCCCGAGCAACAGGCGGCCGTTCAGGAAGAGGTAGCGCAGGCCCAGGTTCAGCTTGGCGGCGCCGGTCTTGAGGAACAACGCTCCGAAGGAGCCCACAAAGGAGGCGATCCCTACCAGCACCATGGACTGAAAGGGAGTAGCCGTCGCCGCCGTCATTTCTTACCTCCCTTGCCCAGCACGCCGACTCCGGCCACGATGATCAGAATGCCCAGAAGCTTGGGCAGGTTCATGGTTTCGCCGAACAGCCAGATCGACAAGCCCGCCACCCAGACGTAGGTGAGCGCGATGACGGGGTAGAGGACGGACAGTTCCTCGTCGCGCAGCGCGAAGATGAACACCACCGTCATCAGGGCATACAGGGAGTAGCCGCCGATCAGGTGCAGGTTGGTGGCCATGGCGTAGAGGTTGGTCCAGATGCCGCTCAGGGTGGTCCAGGGCGCCGAGGTTGCGGAGGTCCTGGCCCCGGTTTTGATGAGGACCTGGCCGGCCGCTCCGAGCAGGGTGCACACAAAGACCAGTCCCACGGACTGGCGGCGGTTCAACGGCTTCCGTACGGGCATATCGGTAGCAGGCGCTGCGGCGCTCAAGAAACCTCCCGAAGTTCTTATGATACCCGACCTCGAAGGCGCCGTAGCGGAGAAGTACTGGAGGCGCCGCACGCGGTCTGGTCAGGGACACCGCGTTTCCGCTACAATGGCCCCATCCGAAAGCGAGGATTCATGTTCAAGGAGTTCAAGGAATTCGCGGTTCGCGGCAACGTGATGGATATGGCGGTCGGCATCATCATCGGCGCGGCCTTTGGCAAGATCGTCAACTCGCTGGTGAACGACATCATGATGCCGCCGATCGGGCAAGTGACCGGCAGGGTGAATTTCAAGGACCTGTCGGTGGCGATCGGCGGGGCGAAGATCAACTACGGCCTGTTCATCAATACGGTCATCGAGTTCCTCATCATTGCGTTCGCGGTGTTCCTGCTGGTGCGGCAGGTCAACCGGCTGCGCAAACCGGCGGCCGAAGCGCCGGCGGAACCAACCACCAAGGAATGCCCGTACTGCACGCTGGCGATCCCGGTGAAGGCGATCAAGTGCCCGCAGTGCACGGCGCAGTTGAAACTGACGCAAAACGTGTAGCAGGCCGCGGTGGCAGGGCCCCACCGGCTGGTGGACAAACCCGCGCTCTTATCCTACGCTGGACCCATGAGCGAGCTGAGCCGGATTGGCGTGGCGATCGATTCCGATCTGCTGAAGAAGTTCGACGACCTGATCGCGAAACGCGGCTACACGAACCGCTCGGAGGCCTTCCGCGACCTGATTCGCGAAGAGCTGGTGGAGCAGGCTTGGGAGTCGCCCGAGCGCAAGGTGGTGGGCACGGTGTCGATCGTCTACGACCATCACGTGCGGTTGCTCAGCGAGCGGCTGACGGACCTGCAGCACGAGTTCTATCACCACGTGCTTTCCACCCTGCACGTCCACCTGGACCACGACCACTGCCTGGAAGTGCTGGTGGTTCGCGGCAAGGCCGGCGAGGTGAAGAAGATCGCCGAAGCGCTGATCGCGACCAAGGGGGTCAAGCACGGCCGGCTGACCATCACCACTTCGGGGGCGGGGCTGTGATCGTCGGAACCGGCGTCGATCTGGCGGAAGTGGACCGCATCCGCGCGGCCATCGAGCGCTACGGGCCGCGTTTCGTCGAGCGCATCTTTACGCCGCGCGAGATCGCCTACGTCGAGCGGAAGGCCAACCGGTTCGAGCGATACGCCGCGCGGTTCGCCGCCAAAGAGGCCGGCATGAAGGCCATCGGAACGGGTTGGAGAGGCGGCGTGCGCTGGCAGGACTTCGAGGTGACCAACCTGCGCTCGGGCCGGCCGACGCTGGAACTCCACGGAGTGGCCGCCCGCGTGGCGGAGCGCCTGGGAGTGAAGGCCGTATCGCTCTCGCTCACGCACACCGCAGGCACGGGGATGGCGCTGGTGATCCTGGAGTCGTGAGGGAGTCGTGAGGAGTGACCGGGTAATTGGGGATTGAGTGTACTGTCACCGGTTTTCTGCGGGGACGGCACGCAACTGGGCTTCTTCCAGCCGTTTGGCTTCCTGAAAGGTGTAGAGCATGCGGTGGATTACCGAGATGTTCCCGAGCACCGCGATCACCCAGAGCACGGGGGCCATCCGCTTAAACAAGGCGCCGATGATCAGCAGCACCATGCGCTCGGGCCGCTCCATGAACCCCACCTTGCATTTCGGGATGGAGCACTCGGCGCGGGCCCGGGTGTAGCTCACCATCACCGAAGCGGTCATCACCACCGCGGTCAGCACCACGTAGAAGAAGCGGTTGATCGAAGCATAGTAGACCAGCAGGCCCATCAGCAGCACCAGGTCCGAGTAGCGGTCCACCACCGAATCGAAGAACCCGCCGAACAGCGTCACCTGCTTGGTCTCCCGCGCCACCCGCCCATCCACCATGTCGAAGAGCCCGGCTGCGATCATGACCACGCCGGCGGCGCGGAACCGGTCCGAGGCCAGCAGTGCGGCCGCCACCCCGTTGACCACCAGCCCGATGAAGGTCAGCACGTCGGGGTGGATGCGCGAGAGAGCCAGCCCCCGAACGATCAACGAGATCACCTTGTTGCAGGAGACGCCGATGGCGCGTGTATAGGTCATCGAGGCTCAGCCTTCCAAGTCGTGGATCGTGGTGAGCTTGATTACTTCCATCTCCCGGGTTCCTCCCGGGATCAGGATATTGACCACGTCGCCCACTTCCTTGCCCAGCAGCGCCCGGCCGATGGGAGATCCCGTGGAGATCTTGCCCTTGGCCGCGTCGCTCCCCTCGCTAGTGACCAGCGTAAAGGTGAGCTGCTCGTTCTTGGCGAGATCCAGCACGACCACTTCGGAGCCCAGCCCGATTTTGTCCCGCGAGATTCTGGAGAAGTCGATCATGGAGAACTGCGCCAGCCGCTCCCGGAGTTGGTTGAGCCGCGCGTTCACGTACCCCTGCCGCTCCTTGGCGGCATGATATTCGGCGTTCTCGCTGAGGTCCCCGTGCGCCCTGGCTTTGCGGATTTCCCTCGGCAGCTCGTTGTGGAGCTCATAGTCGAGCGCCGCGATTTCTTCCTGGAGTTTCTTCTTAGGATCTTCCATGAAAGGTGAACTGCTCCCAGATCACAATTATAGAGCAGGCGGTACGCAAGCGGGGCTGAACTCTTGTCTCATGCAAGATGAGCCTGAGCCGGGTGCCGGATTCTCATACAAGATGAGCCTGAAGGCAAAGAACGGGATGCTGGGGATTGATCATCAGCATGGACG
>Ga0182017_10004131_pt1 | contig 10809 bp, 7 predicted proteins | sample 712E3DmetaG_FD_120492 | JGI IMG/M metagenome (GOLD analysis project Ga0182017, IMG submission 120492) | Permafrost microbial communities from Stordalen Mire, Sweden - 712E3D metaG | ecosystem: Environmental > Terrestrial > Soil > Wetlands > Permafrost | place: Sweden: Stordalen | collected... | reverse complement strand
CCCGTGGAGTTCATGGAAGACGCTGATACTATATGCGCGATTTCCACACCACCCGGTGAGGGCGGTATCGGTATCATACGGATAAGCGGGAAAAATGCTTATCCGATCGTGGAAAAAATCTTTAAACCAAAGAAAAAAAAGGGGAAATTTGCGTCCCGAAAGCTTTATCTCGGTTATATTATCAATCCAAACAACAACAGTGAATTAGACGAGGTATTCACCGTATTTATGTGTGCCCCCCATACATATACACGAGAAGATGTTGCCGAAATATATTCCCATGGGGGATATGCCGCCCAAAAAAGTATCTTGTCGCTCATTCTCGAATATGGTGCAAGACTTGCTGAACCGGGAGAATTTACAAAGAGGGCCTTTTTAAACGGAAGAATAGACCTCACGCAGGCAGAATCTGTTCTCGACATTATTCACAGTGAAACCGATGAAGAGCTCCAATATGCGGTAAAATACCTTCGGGGGACCCTTTCGAAAAGGATACAGAAGTTTCAGGAAACACTGAAGGGAGCGCTTGTTGCGATAGAAGCCTTGATAGACTTCCCGGAAGAGGACATTGATATTAACTTCGATGAAATTTTGCCATCCCTTAAAAAGACAAAAATCGATATCGAAAAATTGGTCAACTCATACTACGAAGGCAGAGGAATAAAACAGGGCTTTGAAGTACTCATCACAGGCAGAACTAACGTGGGCAAGTCGAGCTTATTAAATGCACTCCTTCTCAAAGAAAGGGCAATCGTTACTCCGTTTCCAGGTACGACAAGAGATCTCATTGAAGATACGATATACATGAACGGCATGAAAGTAAAAATCATAGATACGGCAGGCATCGGAAAACCCGGTAATGTTGTTGAGGAGGAAGGGATAAAACGGGTAAAACAAAAAATATCAGAAACCGATCTCATTATTTGGCTCCTCGACGGCTCACAGACCTATTCAGCTGACGATGCGGAGGTTTTTCACACTATTCGTCATCGAAACTTCCTTGTTGCTATCAACAAGATTGATCTTCCCCAGTCGCTTGAGAGAGACACCCTCAGTGCGAAGGGTCTTCATTGGGCTGAGATATCGGCCCTTAAGGATAGAGGCATCGAGGAACTTAAAGAAAAAGCCTTTACTAAACTTACAGGGGGGATCAAAAAACATAACGCGCTTCTCATCACCAATATGAGACATAGGGATGCACTTACAAAAGTAAAAAACAATATTGAGAGGGCGATGCTCTTGAGAGAAAGGAATGAGCCCCTGGAGCTTATCGCTTTCGAGCTTCATGAAGGCCTCCATCATCTTGGCGAAATTACTGGTGAAACTTGTACAGAAGGGATTCTGCAGGAAATATTTCACCAATTTTGTATAGGAAAGTGACCGTGCTCATTCATTTAAAAACATTTTTCGATATATTATTTGTCTATATAAACGAATCATACGCGAACAGTTCTTGCCATGAGCATGAGCGCAAAAGAAAAAACAGAAGAACGGCCCTTCGCTAAATGCGAAAATCATGGAACAGGGCTGCCATGAGTTTATTCAGAAACCTTTTAGTATGCATGAACTCTCACAAAAGATAAGGCAGGTTCTCGATCAGCCTAAGGCAAATATTGATTAACAGGCTCAGGTTCAATATCAACATCACTGATAGGAAAGTCATCGGGCGGATAGCGATGCAGCGCTGACCCCATAAAACTCATCCATATGGGCAGACACACCCGTGCTCCGCTTTCTCCTTTGCCAAGAGATGTCCTTGCATCAAAGCCAACCCAGACGCCCGTTGCGATGTGAGGCGAATAGCCTACAAAGAGGGCATCATAATAATTACTCGTTGTCCCGGTCTTACCGGCAACGGGATATCCGAGCCTTGACGAAACCCCTTTCGCGGTCCCATAATTAGTGGGACCCTTTAAAAGCATGTTCATCTTTGCCGCCACGTCTTCCGGTATTGCCCTTTCTTTCTGGATACCGTTTTCTTCCAGCACATTTCCCTGTCTATCCACAATTTTTCTCACAAAAATCGGTTTTATTCTGTTTCCTCCGTTTGCAAAAGCAGAAAAACCTTTCACAAGATCAAGAAGAGTAAGGCCCGATGTGCCGAGGGCAATGGAAAGATTATCCTCTAATTCTGCTTCAATGCCAAGCTCTTTCACGGTCTCTTTTAAGGCGCTTATACCGACGTCCTCAAGAAGTCTCACCGTGGCGGCATTTTTAGAATACGCAATCGCATCCTTGATACTTATCTGACCAGCATATTTGCCATCATAATTTTTCGGTGTCCAGGTTTTTCCAAAACCTGATGAATATCGCTTCGGTTCATCAATAATCATTGAATCAGGTTCAAAGCCCTTTTTAAGGGCAGTTACATATATAAAGGGCTTAAAGGCGCTCCCTGACTGTATCTTTGCGGATACCGCTCTGTTGTAAGGACTTTCTTCAAAATCTCTTCCGCCTACCATAGCATAAACATAACCCGTCTGAACATCCATACAGAGAAGAGCCCCTTCAACTTTAAGTGTCTTTACAGGCTGAAAAACATGGACCTTTTTCTTATCAATCCCCGTATAGGAACCCTTCACGACATCACCCGGTTTAAACGGAAAAATATTGATCAGCAGCAAGCCCTTCTGTTTGCCTGCATAGACGGCGTATCCATCTTTCACCCGTTCAGAAATGAGTACATTGTATATTTTCCCATTCTTAAGCCCGGTTAACTGAATATCCCTCTCTTCGGAGTTTATAAAATCATCCCATTTAAACCTTCTCAGATGATATCCAATTTCATATTCACCCTTCCTCTGCTCATAAAGCGTTAAACCTCTTTTCACGGCATCTTCACCAAGTTTCTGGAACTGCCTGTCGACGGCTGCGTATATCTTGAGCCCCTTTCTTGATATTATGCCCTTACCGTACTTTTCTTCCACATAATGATAAATAAAATCCTTATAATAAGTATTGGAAAAAACCCCATCATCTTCACGGATATGTATGCTTTCCTTCAGTAAGTTTTTCTTTGTTTTCTCATTAATAAAACCTTTCTCATACATCTGGTCGATGACATATTCTTGCCTGATCCGTGCGTTACCCGGGTGTTTTTTCGGCGTATATCGCGATGGGGCCTGGACTATCCCTGCAAGAAGAGTCGCTTCTGCTTTCGATATTTCTGAGATGTGCTTTCCGAAATAAACCTGCGCTGCCGCTTCCGCGCCATAGACACCATGTCCCATATAGATGTTATTCAGATAGAGATTGAGAATCTCCTTTTTCGTCAAGGAGATCTCAAGCCTATATGCAAGGATGGCTTCCCGCACTTTTCGGGTTAAACTTTTTTCAGGGCTCAGCATGAGGGACTTGATGACCTGCTGGGTGATGGTGCTGCCTCCCTGAGCTATTTTTCCATAAGCAATATTCTTTATGAGGGCCCTCATAATACTTATGGGATCAACGGCGCCGTGATGAAAAAACTCCGCATCCTCGGCTGCCAGGAAAGCATCTTTTACATACTGCGGGATGTTGTTATAGGCAACAAATATTCTATTGTCAGGCACAAAGAGGTAAATGAGCTGATCATTTGCGTCATAGACGTTGCTTACCGGTTTGTTTTCCAGGTGCTTGAGGACATTGACGGATGGTATATCATTCAAAAGATAGACAGCAAAACCAGCGGACAGAAGAAGGAAGGAAAAAATGACCAGTAATATTAAATAGAAATGTGGTGGTCTTTTCTTCTTCATGTCATATAAACCTGAAACAGTTAATCTCGGTGCGATGGATCATCAAGTATGCTTCCTCTGTCCCTTATAATATTGTTTGCTGTGTTTAACCCCCGTGCAAGGTCTTTTATTTCAGATTGGGCATGATGGTGCCGTTTAGTAACAACAATTATATATCTTAATAACTGTATTTAATCAAGAAGATCACGGCACCTGGCGGATGGAACATCGGAGACAAAAGAAGGGGGCCGGACTTCCGGCCCCCCTGTGTTTCATTTTATCTTAACCAACCTTTACAATGAGAGTAGCAGCGGTGTCGCCTGCGGCGCAACCAGTGAACAGACCATATCCTCCACCGAGAATGGTCAATTCTTCTATCATCTCAATAATACCTCTGCCCGCTGTAGGTCCCTGTGGATGACCGTAAATAAGGGATGATCCATAGTTGTTCATCTTCATAACATCTACGCCAAATTTTTTGGCAAAGTTAACGTCATTTATTGCAAAGGGGTTGTGTGATTTGAAAGATTTAATATCAGTAATTTTTAAGCCTGCATTAGCAAGGGCCATTTCTGAAGCAGGTACAGGAGCTGCAGGCATAAATGCCGGTTTTGTTCTTGCAAAGCCGTAGGAGACGATCTGTATTTCTACCTTAGGATCTGTGCTTAACTCTTTTGCCTTATCTCTGGTGGTAACAATAATGCCGCAGTTGCCGTCTGCAGGGAATGTCTGTGCGCCGAAGCTATGGACTGCACCCGGACGTACCGGTTTCAGCTTTGCAAGTCCTTCAGCAGTGGTTGGAGTCCAACCCTCATCCATTTCTACGAGTTTTTTAGTTTTTTTATTGACTGTACATAATGGAGCAAACATATAGCGTTTCTGGAATGCCCTGTCATTGGCTAATGCATCCTGGTACTGTTCATAGCGTTTCAAGACCACTGCATCGCATTCCTCTTTTGTAGCGCCTATTTCCTTGGCAACGTTCTCACCGGTCTCTACCATAGCGACAGGCACGCGCGGGTTTCCGCCGAAGTTGTCCATATTCCAGTTTTCGGCATAGGGCTCGCCGCCGTTTCCGAGAGGGTTGCCCCATGTGGTGTGCGGCCCGTTTGAGCAACGGTCGGTCATAAGGCCATAAGCTACATCGTATGTTCCAAGTTCCATATCTTTGGCAGCAAGCGCAAGAATGGTTGTAGAGGTCGAACATGCCTGATGAATAAACAGGCCGGGCACAAATTTCTTGTCGTCTGTCAATATTGCGGCTGCCCACTGGTGTGAGAAAAACCAATGATGCTGTGCAATGGTTGTACCATAGTACAGATAGTCAATTACGGTAGGATCAATCTTTCTTTTTTCCAGGAACCATCTCCTGGCAGTCTCAGCGCCAAGTGTAATGGAGTTGTCATGCTGCATACTCATCTGCCAGCGGCAAAAGGGTGTTGAATAGTAACCACCGTAGGGTATATAAGCTTTTGTAAAAGTTTTCATATAAAACTCCTCCTTAACATTACTTGTATTTTGCTCTAAAAGATCCTGTCAAGCACCGGTTTCCTGTATGTACATCGGCCCGCTGCACGAAACGTGCCTGGGCCGATGTACAACTAAAAGAACATTAAATATCAGCGCTCCTGGAAGCCTGAGTCAATCAGATTCCCTATTTTCCCTTAAAGGTGGGTTTCCGTTTATCTATGAAGGCCTGGAAACCTTCTCTTCCGTCTTCTGAAACATAGGTGATCGTGAAACAGTCATTCTCATAGGTGATCGCTGTAGCAAGGTCCATCTCCATTCCGTTATCAATCGCCTGTTTGAGAATGCTCATGGCTACTTTTGGCTTTGAAGCAAGCTTCTTAGCCAAAGCTTTGGCCTCATTCAATAATGTTTCCTTTGGCACAACCTTATTTACCAGACCGATGCGGTAGGCTTCATCACCGCTTACCGTGTCACCCATGAAGAGCAGTTCCTTTGCTTTTGCAACTCCTACGAGTCTCGGCAGCCTCTGGGTGCCGCCAGATCCTGGTATAATTCCTAGGTTAATCTCGGGACAGCCTATAGATGCATCAGGTGAAGCGATCCGTAGATCACATGCAAGCGCTAGTTCACATCCTCCGCCAAAGACAAAACCAAAGACGGCCGCAATGGTTGGCTTGTGAATACCGGCAACCTTATCAAGACAGCCTCGGGAGATCCTCCCAAAGGCAAAATAGTCCGGTATGGATTTTCCGGCGACATCCTTCACATCAAGACCTGCTGCGAAAGCCTTTTCGCCCGCTGCCGTCACAACAATGGCCCCAACCGAGTCATCCTTTTCAAGCTCACAAAAGGCATCGTAAATCTCTTCGTATGCCTTGGCATTGAGTGAGTTGACCGGAGGTCTGTTCAGTTTGACGATAGCAATTCCTTCTTCTTTCTCAACGATCAGTGTCTCGTACGCCATAATTCCTCCCTTACTATTTTTTACTATTTTTTTGGATAATCATACCATCCTGCGCCTACTTTCATACCCATCCTGCCAGCCTTAACCATGTCTTTCAAGAAACGGGGTGCTACCCACTTAAGTTCCTTGTTGTGGTTCTCGAAAAAGTAATTGACCACATTTAAGAGAATATCAACACCGGTGAGGTCGATCAGTTCAAAAGGCCCCATAGGATAATTGAGACCCATTTTGGCCGCTTTGTCGATATCTTCTTTTGACGCTACCCCTTCCTGGAAAAGGTTGATTGCCTCAATGAGGTGCGGCACCATGAGCCTGTTGACGACAAATCCCGGTATATCCGTCTTCACTTCAATCGGATCCTTACCCAGCTTTTTGGCAAGTTCCATTCCAGTCGTGACAGTTTCATTACTGGTGTAATAGCCCCGTATAACTTCAATCAAGCGCATAAGGGGAACAGGATTGAAGAAATGCATTCCAAGAACTTTGTCCGGCCTTGAAGTAGCCTTAGCGATCTCGGTAAGGGACATGGATGACGTGTTACTCGAAATGATCACGTCTTTTCTCGTGATCTCATCCAACTGTTTAAACACCTTCTTCTTCAGATCCATCTCTTCGAAAACGGCCTCAACTACAAAGTCGGCATCCTTCACGTCCTCTATCTTTGTCGTTCCCTTTATTTTGCCCAAAATCGAAGCCTTTGCATCCGCAGTCATTTTGCCCTTTTCGACGCTCCTTGAAAGAAACTTGTCGATGTTCTTAAAGGAATTCGCTAAAACCTTGTCATCAAGATCAACCATAACGACATCATAACCTGACTGCGCTGAAACCAGGGCGATGCCATGCCCCATATTACCGCCTCCTACAACACCTATTGTTTTAATACTCATACAGCCACCTCCTATATTGGATTTATTTATACTGTAAAATCATGCCAAATTTATTTCTTGCGGGGCGCAAACCCGCCCCGCTCACTGCAAACAGACCTTAGAACACAAACAGGTCCAGACCGCCCAACATATTCATCACCGCACCGGTCATGTACGCGTTCGATACCGCAAAGGCTGTTGCATCGGCAATTTCCTGAGGGGTAGCAGGCCTGCCAATGGCCGTTCTCTTTTCCACCTTTTCACGGACAGACTCCGGCAGCTTTGCATAGGCATCGGTGGTACTGATGCCCACGAGTACACAGCTCGCGGTGATATTGAATCGGGCTCCTTCCAGCGCTACTGACTTCGCCAGCGAAATGAGACCCGCTTTGGCAGCGTTGTAGCTTGTCTGCCCGAGACCGCCGAGAACGCCGGCCACAGACGTAATATTGATGATCCGCCCCCACTTCGCGGCACACATATCTGCCCACACCTCTTTAATGCAGTAAAAGGCAGAATTGAGGCAGAGCTTCACTTCATTATCCCACTCTTCAATGGTCGTCTTGGCAATGGTAACATTGTGGTTCATAAGGGCAGCATTATTCACTAAGATACTGACAGACCCCAGCTCCGCTTTGATGGCAGCAAAGCCTTTCTGAACCTCCGTATAGTTGCTTGCATCCATTTGGACGGCCATTGATCTTCTCCCCAGCGCTTTTATTTCTTCGGAGACCGCCATGGCGCCTTCCATATGGTTGAAGCCGCTCACCGCCACGTCGGCCCCCATCTTTGCCAGGGCAAGGGCAATAGCCTTTCCATTACCCAGTGGCCTTGAGGCGCCAGTCACCAATGCAAGCTTGTCTTCTAACGACACATTCACCTCCTTCTCTATCTTTAATCCTCTCTTTCGGCGAAACTGTCGAAAAAATTATTTCAAAGGACTTTATTTCGTCCTTAAAATCCGTGGGTAGTTTCTGCAATGAACCTCCCTGCTGCAAGCAGCAGGGTATCAGAGGGAAAAGACCTGTTCTAAAAGAACCTTGCTTTACCCTGTAGCAAGCTACAGGGAATAATCAAGTTTAACCAGATCAGCCTTGAATGTAAAACCACAATTTACACCCTGATGCCATAACAGGAAGGACCTGAAAAAAAGGCAAAAAATTCCATCTAATGAAATGTCTGTTCACTTAATGATGTTACCACTTCTAATATTTTTGTCAAGAAAAAAATAACCCAATGTCAAGGATAGATATAGACATACTTGCCACATGATAAAGCCTTTCTATAGTTTATTATAAACAACTTCAGAAAACAAGGGGAATAAGGCGGAAAGATATTCATTTAATGATTATTGATGGGGTGATGCCCAAAAAAAACGGTAAAGAAGTTTATGACGAGATGATAAAAATAAAACCGGACATCAAGGTCCTCTTTACAAGCGGTTGCGCAAGGGATATCGTGCAATCTTATTTTAAAACCGCTTTCACCAAAGAAACTATTGCACAAAGTAAGGGAAATACTGGATAAGTAGTATATTGAAGGTAACTGGCGGAGGGAGTAGGATTTGAACCCACGGAAGGCGTGAACCTTCAACGGTTTTCAAGACCGCCGCCTTAAGCCACTCGGCCATCCCTCCGGCACCATAAAATTTCAAATTTCAAATTCTTCTATCTACCACCTGATCAAACTGCTTCCCCAAGTAAGACCGCCTCCGAAGGCCGTAAGAAGCACAAGTTTGCCTTCTTTCACAGTACCATTGCGTACTGCTTCGTCAAGAGCGATCGGTACCGTTGCTGAAGAAATATTACCATACTTTTTGATGGTCATATAGACTTTGTCTATAGGCACATTCAATTTTTTTGCCATCCCCTGGAGGATTCTCAAATTTGCTTGATGGGGTATTATGACATCCACATCATTCACGGTGTATCCATTCGCTGCTACCGCCTCTTCACATGCCCCTGCAAACCTGTTCACCGCAACTTTGAAGGATTTATTGGCCTCTATCATTCTCAGGAAGTGCAGGCCCTTGTCAACGCTCTCATGGGAAATGGGTGTTGTTTTAGAACCACCACCGGGCATAAGGAGCGTATCACCGCTTGCACCGTCGGTATGGATATGGGTTGAAAGGATCTCGGCGCCAGCCTGACTTTCAGTCACGACGGCCGCTCCAGCTCCATCTCCCCAGAGGATACAGCTTTCCCGCTCTTTCCAGTTCACCACCCTGCTCATAACCTCTCCCGCTACAACGAGCGCCATCTTATTCGCTCCTGCCCGGATGAGTTTATCAGCCAAGTGAAGGGCAAAAATAAACCCGGTACAGGCAGCGGTTACATCAAAAGATACGGCATGGTTGCATTTCAGCTTTGCCTCTAACCAGTTTGCACCTGCCGGGCAATGGGTATCTGGGGTAATGGTGGCAAGAATGATAAGGTCAATGTCGCTTGCTTTTATACCGGCCTTTTCCATGGCTCTTTCGCTGGCCACTTTAGACAGATCTGAGGTGGCAACATCTTGATCCGCTATTCTTCGCTCCTTAATGCCTGTCCTCGTGTAGATCCACTCATCGGACGTATCAAGAATTTTTTCTAAATCAACGTTTGTCATAACCCTTTCAGGGAGGTAAGACCCGGTGCCGATAATACCTATTCTCTTCATTAAATACCCCATATTTCTTTCTTTACAGTTTTTAAATAGAACAAAAAAGTGCTGAGGTTGTCAAGGAAAAGATAGGTTTATACTAAATCTCTTGACAAAATACCGTACTTGGGTATTATACCATCATGGAGAAAAAAAGGCATTTTAAGGGGAGGCTTGTTCCCCTCTTTTCTCGTATCCTTCTCTTTTATTGTATCTTATCTTCTATTCTATTCATCTCAAAAAGGGTGTATGCCATGGAAATGTTTTCTTTCGAAAATGGATTACAGACGATTTTTGAAAAACGGGAGAATACCGGTGTTGTCGCCGCCCAGGTATGGGTAAAGGTAGGCAGCAAATATGAAGATCAAAAGATTGCCGGTATCACCCATTTCATTGAGCATCTTATTTTTAAAGGGACAGAGAAACTGAAGGGAAATGCCTTTGCCACGCGCATCGAATCCCTCGGCGGCTCGGTGAATGCCTTCACGTCATACGACAACACGGTCTATCATATAATCATTCCTAAAAAAGCCTTTGAAGAGGGCCTTGATTTACTCATCGAATCCGTGAAGAATCCTGCCTTTCCCGGAGATGAGATTGAAAAAGAAAGGAAGGTCGTCCTTGAAGAGATCAAGATGGGTGAAGACGACCCGCAGAGAAAGCTCTTCAATGAATTGTTCTCCATCAGTTACCAGGGCCATCCGTACGCCAGACCAATCATAGGATACAATGAAACCGTGAAGGGTATAACGAGGACCGATATTCTCGATTACTATAAAACGCATTACACCCCGGACAATATGACTGTCGTTATCGTCGGCGATTTCGATGAAAAGACAACAAAAGAGATTATCCGAAAAACGCTTGGAGGAGAAAAAGGAAAGGTATCTCAGGGTTCTTCTCTTAAAAATACCGCAACAAAGGAAAAGGATGCCAATGTTCGTGTTATCGAAAAAGACGTCAGGGAGAATTATCTCGCGTTTTCTTACCCCATCCCCCAGATAAACCATAAGGACATCCCTGCCCTGGAAGTGCTGGGCACCATGCTTTCCGATGGCGACAGTTCCCGTCTTGTCGAATCATTGAAGCGTGAGAAGGGTATCGTTACCAATATAGCCAGTTATATATTCAGTCCAAAAGAGAGCGGACTCTT
>Ga0182017_10004130_pt1 | contig 10812 bp, 10 predicted proteins | sample 712E3DmetaG_FD_120492 | JGI IMG/M metagenome (GOLD analysis project Ga0182017, IMG submission 120492) | Permafrost microbial communities from Stordalen Mire, Sweden - 712E3D metaG | ecosystem: Environmental > Terrestrial > Soil > Wetlands > Permafrost | place: Sweden: Stordalen | collected... | reverse complement strand
GAGCTTCATACCTTGACGACTCCTCCGCTCATCACCATCTCCTCAGGGACCCTGACCTCGTAAGCTTTGTCGCCGATGACTAGCTGATAAGCCCCTATCGGTTTGGTGTCAAAATTAGTGCCTCCGGACATCGGACCCTCAGTTGAGTAGGGAACCACAAGGGTGAACTGACCGTTGGACACGTTTGACTGCCGGTATATGAAGGCTCTCTTGCTGTTAGTCATAATTGGCACGGCTATGGTGACCTTGGTCCCGGCGGGCGCGGCTCCTGTTATCACTGCTCCGGGCACGTGCTCGAAAGTCTTGACCCACTTCAGACCGCTTGCCATTACGTCATTCTCTGACTCGTGAACCAGACGATAGTGCTTCAGAGCCTCAAGGGGAACGGCGGGCGTTAGCTGATCTCTGCTGGCTATCATGGCAAAATCGCCTTTGGCACGGCTGGCGTTTACGAACTCCTCAAGCTCAGTGTAATTACTGGAGATTTTGGGCTGGTCTGTGATAACGGGAACCGTAGAGCCGTCCTGCAGTTGCATTGGCCTATAGGCTATTGCCACTGCGTCCCCGATGGGGGTTTCGGTGCCGTCAAAGAGCTCGAGTCTAGCCACCATCGTCTTGAAGTAGGGCTGCAAGTAGAGCTGGATGGGCACCAGTTTATCTCCCTGTTGTTGGTACGCTCCGCCTTCGTATCTTGAGAAGGGTATGTCACTCCAAGCCGTCATGGCATAGAACTTGCTGATGGCCATCTCTATGTCGGGCATCACAAACTTCGTAGTCAGGTAGATAGACCTGTTCTTATCCAGGTTGGTGAGGACCTTTTCTGCTTCAGACTCATTCTCCGCCAGGAAGTATGGCGACGAGCCCGGAATTCCGGCGGAAGCGTTGCCTATGCCCTCCTGGAACGGGTTGGCGTTGGGAATTCTGTGACCTATGGTCTCCATCATATGACCATAGTCCCACCAGGACATCACACCATAGGCTGTGTCAGGATAGGGGTACTGTTGACCGTTTGGTGGCCTAGGGTAGATGGTATAGATGTCCATACCGGGGCTTGGTGTGTTGTTCATCAGCCAGACGCATGACGTGTACCAATCCGAAGTAGGACCGCTGGCGTAGCTTGCATCCAGGACGGAATTGCTCAAGCTGGGGGATATCAGCAACACTATTATGGCAACAACGGCAAGCAGATGGGTGAACTTCAGGTCATCCTTCAAAAACTGGGCCGGATGGTCTGCCTTCCTGAGCAAGGCGTCTTCAAGGGACCCGAACTTTGTCAGATCGAGCACCCAGGCGCTAAGGTAAGCACACAGGATGGCCACGTTTATTGCATAGTAGTAGGCGGACCTGTTTGAGTCTATGGTCAAGATGAGCAATAATAGGCTCCAAACCGCCACCAAAAGATCTCCCGGTCTCTCATGCTTGACATAGCTGATTATCAACAGGGCCAAGCCAAGTAGAGCAATGTAGAAAGTAGATAGACCAAAGATTCCTGGGAAGTTGGCATCAACTCCATTGTTTGCAAAGATAGGTGACAGCTCGGCAACAGTTGAAGCTCCCCCTGATCTGGGTAACAAATATGTGAAGAGCGTTGAAATAAATGTTCCCATGAATTGAGACGCTGCTACTCTGAGGACTAAAAAGCCCAGGATTATAACGCCTGCGATCGACCCAGGATAGTAGTATCTATTCAGTCCCATCTGATTGAGAATCTTGGACAGACTCGATATAACCAAGATGTAGATGATCCCTAGAAGAAGCGTTGTTGGTTGAAATAAGGAGTACCGATTCAAGTTAAAGCCGTCAGCCGAGTTAGAGAAGGGCAGAATCATGAGCAGGGCGATGAAGAGAGCAATTCCCCCGATTATTCCTAGATATTCAGTATCCCTTCCCCGGATATGATCCACTACTCCTTGTATGGTTAAGGTGAGGAGGAGTATCCCTTCAAACATAACCGCTAAGGGCCAGGAGTCTAGGTAAAGGCCCATGGAGATGCCAGCCAGGACCGTGTACAGTAGCGGATACCTCAGATATTTCGTATCTCTTTTCAGGATTGAGTTCAAGGACAGGCCTTTGCCCGTGCTCAAGGCCAGAAGGAAGAAGAGCATGGTCAGGGTGCTCAACAGGATTTCCGATGCGTGATGATCGGTGAACCCAAGCGTGGTTCGCGCGATGAGCTGGCCTGGAAGGATGACCGTCAGCAAGGCGGTCATGATGCCACAGCCTCTTCCGGCAATCTCCTTTCCGATGAAGTAAGCTGGCAAGACTAGGAGAGTTCCCATCAAGACCGGCCAGAAGGCCCCAACAACATCCACTGTGTGCAAGGCAGGGCGGCCCAGGCTGAATATGTAAGAGACGATTGTTATGCCCCAGCTATCAAAAGGTCCAAAGTGTATCGGCGTGCCGTTTGGGAAGTTGGTGAGGGGGTCGTAGAAGGTGCGGTGCAGGTTCAAGGCCGTGCTCTTGGCAAGCATCATGTTGTACCACGCGTCGCTCTCGCTGCTGAACATCACTGTGTTGTTTCCCACAAACACAGCTTTCCATGGCAGCACTGCGCGTAGATAGATGGAGAACAGCATCATGGCGAGAAGGCCAAGGTACCAGTACATGGGTGATATACGCAAGACATCTTCACCGCCCAGCTCCTTTTGTTCTTGGGCTGCGGATTTGTCTTGATCTGTATTCTTTGCATCCACTGATCCTTTATTTGTATGATCGGATTTTTTCTTGATATCATCAGCTCTCTTCTTCATCGGGATGAACAACCAGTTACAACCACATAAACGTTTTGAAGGCTGACTTAGGGCCTGCACAGCTAATCGAACAGATTGAGGATTATCGAAGGTCTTTCAAGGTTTGGAGCACCGTGACGGATCTACTCGATCTTTTCTGTCAAAGCCAAAGCTATCCCCCGCCCGGCCAGGATTCCGGTGGCTGCCGCAGTCACTATGCCTCTGGACAGGCCAGCACCGTCTCCTGCAGCGTAGAGACCCTCTATGGAGGTCTGAAGGCTCCTGTCTACCTCAACCTCACGGGCATAGAACTTGATCTCAGGAGCGTACAGTAGAGTGGAGTCTGCGTTCACCCCCGGCATGATCTGGTTTAAAATCTCCAGGCCTTCGATTATGTCCATCACTATTCGTTGAGGTAGAGCCATGGATATGTCTCCGGGAGTGACGTCTTTGAGCGTATTTTTAACCGGGTTCCTGGCAATTCGCTCTTCTGTGGACCTGCGGCCTCTATGCAGGTCCCCTAGCCTCTGGATGACCGGCCTTCTTCCACCGATTGTAGTTACAAGCTTGGCAATGGACATGCCGTAGGCTGTGGTGTTCTCCACAGGCTTCGTCAGCTCCAGCCGAACCAGGAATGCGAAGTTGGTGTTCTCCGAGCGCCGATCCGTCATTGAGTGGCCGTTAGTGGCGATGAACTCCTGGTACTCCTCCTTGACCACGAAACCTCCCGGGTTGGTGCAGAAGGTCCTTACGAAGTCGTCGTACCTACAGGTGATTATGTGGAACTTGGGATCTCTGTTTATTCGGGTGACGGGATCCATTATTACTGAGGGTACCTCCACTCTGACTCCTACGTCCAGGGGCCCATACCTGGCTCGTATGCCGTATCCATCGATTAGATCTCCGGTCCACTGGGCACCTACCCGGCCTAGGGCCAGCAGAGTCTTCCGAGCCTTAATCTGGATGCCATCGGCCAGCTTGACTCCGTGGCATCTTTCTTGCTCAATTATAAGGTCCGTTGCTCTGGAATTAAGCAGGAATTTGACCCCTTTCTGCTCCAGGTCTCTCTTGAAGGCCTCGATGATCAAAGGCGTCTTGTCTGAGCCCATGTGCCGCTGCTTTATGGGTATGAAACGTGCACCTGCCGCAGCCGCCTTTCGTTTTAGCGTCTCTGCTTCATCCTCGGAAGGTTCTATGGTAAGGCCTGGTGCACCATACCTGAGAAACGCCGAGTCTACTTCATCGACAAGATTCCAGGCCTCGTCTCCTGCCAGACGCTCGAGGTCTCCGCCTATTGCAGGGTGAAGGTTCAGAAGGCCGTCGGAGTAAGTTCCTGCACCTCCAACGCCGCACATGATAGAGCATGGATCACAGTGGAGACAGTGATCTTTCTTCTTCATGGGGCAGACGCGGTCGGATACATCCATTCCCTGGTCGATCACAAGGATATCGGCTTTGGAACGGGAAAGCTCCAGGGCGGCGAACATGCCCGCTGGCCCGGCACCAACGATGATCACATCGGCCATACAAATAATATGACACTGTTGCTATTTACGTTGATTGGAGTCTGATTTGTGCTGGACGATCTGCTTCGAACTGCATCATTAACCGGACAATCGAGGAAAGCATATCCAATCAAGAAAACAAGCGCTGATTCTCTCCAGAAAAAGTTAGTGGGCCCGACGCGATTTGAACGCGTGACCTCACGGTTATCAGCCGTGCGCTCAACCTGGCTAAGCTACGGGCCCGGCCCGCCTGTGGGTTTGTAGATCCCATTAATAACAGTTTCCCTGTGTCTTCATAGTTTCCAGAGTTAGTCTATGTCGAGAAGTTGCCTCCTCGGGCATTTCGGTCTCCATTGCAATTGCTCCTTGATCGAGCTACCTTCCGATCAGCGTATTCACAGTGAGGCGGATGAGATCAGGAATAGCGGCTATTAATCTCGGTGCAAACTCAACACAACCAACACAACAGTTCACCAGAAATCAGTCTTTCGACAGCCTTAAATCCGAACAGGAAGAATTCGCCATGTGATGTTTTTATGGACGCTCCCAAAAAAGAAGAAAAAGAAGATCTTACAGGTTTGTTCGACCTGGCAATCCCTTTGAGCACGCCGGTTTCAGTCATCCGCGAGTTGGTGGAGAAATTCGAGCTGGACCTTGTGAGAAGGAATGGCAAGATGGACATGACAGGTGAGGTCATGGACAGAGAGATCCTGGTTCTCCGAGGCGATCAGGAGACTGTAATGTCGGCAAAGAAGTACATGTTCGAGGCTATTGACAGGAAGATTGAGGAGTGGGAGAAGAACGAGCGGAGCGAGAAGTACAAGAAGTACTATGAGGCCAGATTAAAAGAGAACGCTGATGCCAAAGAGCAGGAAGGCGACTCCGCCGAGCCCATGGAGCAGAGTATTGATTGGACAAGTACAAGGGATTGAGCGTCCAGATCGCTCTAAACCGCTTTGTTTCTCAGCTCTACATAACCCCCATGAGTTTATGAGCCTGTGGAATCACCGCCACCTTATCAGGGCCCAGATACCTGGATGCCTCTTCATGGAAGTGGATTAAGTCTATCGATTTTGGCTCCTGGACGCCTGAGGCTGGCTGCAGCACAATGAAAGCATCAATATCCCTCAGGCGCAGGCATGCTTCCTCCACCTCTGAAGCTTGGGTGCCCGAAAGGATGACTATCTTAACTATGGTGTAGACTCCCTTTTCAGAAGATATCCTAGTGCATGCCAACTCGTTTTCGATTAGGTCAGGCCACTCGGAGTCAGAGCATGCTCTGTGGCTGGGAAGCTTCAGGTCAATGGCTGAAAAATCGATGACGTCGACGATCTCTTCGAACCGACTGGCGGAGTAGCCGTTGGTTTCGAGGTACACCCTCATACCCGAAGACCTGCACTCATCAGCAAGGGCTCCCACGAACTCGTGCTGGCAAAGGGGTTCGCCTCCGGTAATAGAGACACTGTGTAGACCCGGACTACGGAGTCTATCAATCTGTTCCTTAACTGCTTTAACGCTAATCGGATTGGGGATTATAGCAAAGCATCCCGAGGCCGGAGGATGCTCAATTCTACACGTCCCCACACGCTTCCCAAAACCAAGGGTGTCGCAGTAACTGCAAGACAGGCTGCACCCTGCTATGCGTACGAAGATCTGCCTTCGGCCGATTAGAGGCCCCTCGCCCTGGATGCTGGAGAAGATCTCCCCAACGTTGCCTTCAAGCGTACTTTGTTGGGTCGGCAACACCCGCCTCCTTGAAGCCTCTCTTACGGTGCTGGCAGGACTCGCATGTGCCGCACTGCTTCTCGCCGTTCAGGTAGCACGACCAGGTCAATTCTAGGGGTGCTCCCACCTCGACTCCGGTCTTGACGATCTCCCGCTTGAACATGTTGACAAGAGGAGCATCGATGACTGGAGGTTTGCTGAAGGATGCTACTGCCTTTGGCAGGAGGAAGTTGAACCTCTCGACGAACTCCGGACGGTTGTCGGGGTAGGATTGGGCCTCCTCGGCGTTGAATCCCACATAAATCCTCTCAGCTCCCAGGTGCTCGGCATAGGCAGCAGCCAGAGAGACGAATACCAGATTCCTACACTGGACCCAGGTTGGTGGCGTTGCCTTGGCGTTAAGGTCAACCTGGTCTCCTGTAGGTATCGCGGCTTCGGCGCTTGTCAGGGCTGAAAGGTTGCGAAACAGATCTATGTCCACAGAGACCAGATCCGCGGCCCCGAGAGCTTCTTTGAGCTTCGATATGACCTCCAGCTCCTTCTTCTCGGCCTTCTGGCCGTAGTTAACGTGAAACAGGTACAGCTCATAGCCTGCCCGCTTGGCAATTGTGGCAGCCGTAGTTGAGTCCATGCCACCGGAGCAAAGGCAGACTGCTTTCTTAGCAATCTTCATTCTATCATCACCCATTTGTTCTTGCCTTCCCAAAGTTTGACAGAGACCAGGTTTACCGGTGTGCCGTCGAGGTCTGTCTTCAAACGCTGGAATATCCAGCCTGCTATATGCTCGGCTGTGGGGTTGGAAACTATTTCGTTCAGATCTCTGTGGTCAAGATCCTCCAGGGCAGATGAGACCGACTTTTTCAAGGAGTAGAAGTCCATCACGAACCCGTCTTCTCCCACCGGGCCGTCGATAATTACTTCGGTCTTGTAGGTGTGTCCGTGGACTCTGGAGCATTTGCCGTCATAGCCGGGCAGGTGGTGTGCTGCGTCGAACTCCGTGCATAGGCCGATCTTCATTCCGAGACCCTTCCTCTGCGGCGGTCGACCTCATCAAGCTGGTCCAGCATCTTTCGTAACGCAGTCCTGACTGCATCGGAGAAGTTGATGAACTTCTTTCCATCGCCAACGTGGGCGTTTACATCATCTATTATGTGCTGGGGAATCTCCACAGTGACCTTGGGCATGTACTCCTCCGGTATGGCTGGGGGAATACTGGACCCTTATTAAAGGTTTTTCCCTCTTCTCTCTTTTTATGTTCGGTCCCTAAATCTGACCTCAGTCTTCTGCCTTCTCAATGATCTCCTGGGGAGCCCCAGCCAGGGCCACAAGAGCCTGAGCCTCCATGAAGTGCAGCTTTGCCGGAATAACAAGGATGTGCAGTGGACCGCCGAAGTCGTAGCTCTTGAGCTTTCCCAGAAGGTCGGCCTTGACGGTGGAGTCATCGGATCCTGCCCGGGCTATGCCAACGCCCAGAGCGTCATGAAGGCCGTTATCTCCAGCAGCTTTTTCCATCTCCATAAGCAGCTCTGCTCCCTGGTTAACGGTCATGTACCTCGTGTCCTGGATGTCGAGAAAGAGCATGGTGTGCAGGTTCCTCTGCAGGTTCTCCTTCAGAACCAGGTAAGGCGTCTCGGGAACTATCCTCTTCCCATGAACAGTGTAGTCGAAAGGTACTGTGGTGGACCGGCCGAACCTGTAGTTCTGCAGGCCGGTTGCGCCAGAGACGGCAGTTACTATGGATGAGGAGTGGATGACTTTTGTTTTTATTCTAAGCTCCAAGGCCCTGAGCCGCAGGTCTAGGTGGGTTGTGGAGACCATGGGGTCACCGCCCACTAGGAAGGCCACATTCGACTCAAGGGCCTCTTTCAGCCAGGAAGGGTCCATCTCGACATCGCTCCTCGACAGGACGTGGATCTTCTTGCCGTAGAGCCTTTCAAGATCTTGGACCGAGGCTCCCATCAGGCGAGAGGTGTAGAACTCGGCGCAGACCTTGTCCGCTTTTTGGACCGCCTCCAGGCCCTTGACAGATATGTCCAATTCATCGTACAGGCCCAGGCCAATGAAGAACAGCATGGGGCATTAGTTGTCCAGTCCCTTTAAAATCCCTCCCTCCGCTTCTTGCCATTTCCGCGGTAGATCTATATCCTTTGTCTAGGCTATTCAGTACTATGATCGGCAGGGCAACACAGGTAGTGGACTGTAGGGAGAGCATGGGACTGGCCAAAGGCGGAGGGCTTGCTCAGCGAGGCACTCTATCCGAGGCCACTAAGCCGGATGTAATAGCTATCGCCATGTCTCCAGGTCGCAGGCACATAACCAAGCCTGTCTGCGAGATGACCTACGGCCTTCGGCGCGAGGGAATCCAGACCAGCGTTCTGGTCCTGGAGGCGGGCACGGGTGTACCGGAGAGCTTCCCTCAGTCATCACGCGGGTACGGCCCAACCTTCGGCTTGAGCGAGAAGGAGGTGGAGCAGATCAACAGGCATAAGATCGCCGTCATCCACCTGGGCAACGTCCGGTCTCACGCCATATACAAGGCCAAGGAGGTCCTAGCCCTGGTGGACATTCCGGCAGTGATCGTCGCTCAGTGCCCCATGGACTTCGAGGACTTTGCCAAGGAGGGAATAAGAACCAGGCTTGTCAAGCCGCCAAGGCAGAACACCCAGACCAAGGGAACGGTGGTGGATATTGTTACGGGCGTCACCAGAGGAGCAACCTGCACCAGAGTAAAGCTCAACACCTTGGCAAAGGTTCTGAACAAGCACCTGGCGGAGATAAACGCCCGGGAGGATGCAGAGAAAGCCAAGGCTCCTTCCAAGGCATCGGCTAAAACGGCCAAAGCTTCTGCATAGATGCGTAAAATTCAGCATAGATAGAAGCTTCAGGATGAGGGATCGATGAAGTATGTAATCCTCCTCGGAGATGGGATGGCCGATCATCCCATCGACTCGCTTGGCGGAAAAACGCCGCTGCAGGCCGCCAATAAGCCCAACATGGACCTAGTCGCTAGGCAGGGACGTACCGGTCTTGTCAGGACGGTTCCTGATGGCTTGCCGCCAGGCAGCGACGTTGCCAACCTTTCTGTCCTTGGCTACGATCCTCACAAGTACTACTCCGGCCGGGCCCCGCTGGAGGCAGCGGCCATGGGGGTCCACCTGGCAAAAGACGATATCGCTTTTCGATGCAACTTCGTGACTGTCACGAACGGACTTATGGAGGACTACAGCGCAGGTCATATTTCCAGCGTTGAGGGCACGGAGCTGATCAAGTCATTGATGCCGCTCATGCCGGGAGGCAGGCTTTATCCTGGCGTCAGCTACCGTAACCTTCTAGTGCTCAAGGCCGGAGCAGAGGCGGTGTGCACTCCGCCGCACGACATCATGGACCAGCCATTCGAAGATTATCTGCCAAGGGGCAAGGACTCTGAACTTCTCATCGAGCTGATGGAAGCCACGCGACCCGTACTTGCCTCGCACCCGGTGAACAAGAAGCGAATAGCTGACGGCAAGAAGCCAGCCAACATGATCTGGCTGTGGGGCCAAGGCGGCGCGCCTTCTATGCCCACCTTTCAGGAGCGGTTCGGCCTTCGGGGGGCAATGATCTCGGCCGTGGACCTGCTCAAGGGCATCGGGACCTATGCCGGCCTGGAGGTGATCGATGTTCCTGGAGCCACTGGCGACATAGACACAAATTATGCAGGCAAGGTACAGGCTGCACTGGAGGCACTGACGCATCTGGACTTTGTGTATCTGCACGTCGAGGCCCCGGACGAGGCGGGACATGAGGGAGACGTGGAGCTGAAGGTAAAGGCGATAGAGCTATTCGACCAGAACGTTGTGGGTCCGATGGTCCTGGGGCTGAAGGAGTCGGGAGAGGATTGGCGCGCTCTGCTGCTGCCTGACCATGCTACGCCGACATCCTTACGAACGCACACTAGAGAGCCGGTGCCGTTTGCGATGATGGGCAATGGGGTTGAGCCAGATGGGGCGAAGAGCTTTGATGAGGATGAGGCGAAGATGGGAAAGCATGGAGTGGTTGAGGGGATGGGATTGGTAAGAATGCTAGTCAAATGTGAAAATTAAACACCACTCGCAGATGATGTCCACATAAAATCTAAAACGCCAATAATACGATCACTATTACAACATGTAGGCTGTTCTATTTTTGTTTGAAGAGCCCTCTTGTCGAAGGTGCCAACAATTCACCATCTACGTCCATCATGTACCGTGTATTATCCAGGCTGGTTTGATGTCTGGCCGGGATAGTTTTTAATATAAAGCTCGCCGAATAACTCCTCCTGCTCAAGCCAGACCTGCTTTCTTTGAGCCATGAAGAGCAAAGAGACGTAATTCATGATGCTTTCTTTGCCTCTGACAGCCTCGAACGAGACCTTCTCGCTGCTACCCAGCATGTCGTCCAGAATGGGCTCCAGGGCCTTTATATGCTCCTCTATGCCCTCTTCGTGGGACAGGTCAAGGGTCTTCTCCGCAGGAGACTCAGGCCACCTCTCCCGCATGGCCTTCCGCCTGCCCACCATCTCAGCCTTCTTCAGCTCGGAGATCAACTCTTCCAGGGTCACCGGCCGCTTGGTATGCCTCCTCACCGGTGGGGATGGAAGCTGGTCGAACACCTCCTCACCGATCCACTCATCCTCTGGCTCCGGCTCCTGCTCCTGTGCGACCTCCTCGCCTCCCTCCATGGATTCCGACTTCATTCGCAATAAAATGCTGGCATAGAGCAGAGTCCTGGCAGGAATCCTCAGGTCACGCTTCTCCAGGGAATCTATGTACTCCAAGAACTTCTCGGTTGTCTTGGCAATGTCTATGTCCCATGGGTCCAGCTCACCCCGCTTG
>Ga0182017_10004129_pt1 | contig 10814 bp, 10 predicted proteins | sample 712E3DmetaG_FD_120492 | JGI IMG/M metagenome (GOLD analysis project Ga0182017, IMG submission 120492) | Permafrost microbial communities from Stordalen Mire, Sweden - 712E3D metaG | ecosystem: Environmental > Terrestrial > Soil > Wetlands > Permafrost | place: Sweden: Stordalen | collected... | reverse complement strand
TTGATTTTAAGGTATTTAAGGTTTCAGAATCTGAAATTCAACAGCGGGGTACGCTTCATCTCCGGCCTGAAGACCGGAGTTTTCGCTACCCCCGCACCTCGTCTCTATAACCGGGGGTGCATAGACTATTATATCCTAAAAGAGTGGGAAGCCCGAATGACCAGATGCGATAAGTGCAATGCTCGATCCGTAATCTTTCAGAGGTACTCCGGCATGCGCCTGTGCCGGAGCCACTTCGATGAGGACGTTCACCGCAAAGTGCGCGAGGCCCTGCGCGAGACTGGGATCTTCGGCAAGGGCGCGAAGCTCGCCATAGGCCTTGATGGCGGCAAGAGCAGCTCTGCCATGCTTTACATTCTGAAGAACCTGTTCTCGAGAAGAAGGGACATCAAGATGGTTGCAGTTCTGGTGGATGAGGGGATCTTTGGTTACAGATCAGAGATGCTTGCAAACGCTCGCTCTCTGGCAGAGCGGCTGGAGATACCGCACATTACCAAGAGCTTCAAGGATGCATACAAGGCTACAACGGACGAAATTGCCGCTAAAAATTCTTCGGGACCGCCTTGCACTTTCTGCCTAGATATGAAGAGTGCCCTCTTGAACAGATCTTCCTTGGAGCTAAAAGCCGATGTTCTGGTCACTGGCGATACCCTCGACCGCGAGGCCCAGACCATCATGCAGAGCTATCTTCGGGGAGAAGTCGATCGGATTTTCACGCTTCAGCAGCAATACCGCTTTCAGGGAATGGTGCCCGTGATCAAACCCCTTAGAAGGGTTCCGGAGAGGGAAGTCGCCCTTTACGCTGTAACTCATGATCTGTCTCCCTCTGACTCTTGCCCATGCCCCTACATTGGAGATCCCATGAGACAAGAGGTCAAGAAAAGCCTTGAGGACTTTGAAGGAAAACATCCCGGGACGAAGTACTCCCTGTTGCGCAGCATGGAGCGACTGGTCAAACTTAAACCGTAGTCTTCTGGGACGTGGATTTGGGATTGGACCCTCTTGACTTCGGGTTTTTTATAGCGTCAGGGCAAAGCCTTTAAGTGGAGACGGAGATTATTTGCGGGGTGCGCCTCGGTAGCTCAGCTGGCAAGAGCGATTGACTTGTAATCAATAGGTCGCGTGTTCGAATCACGCCCGGGGCTCCTTGACTTTCGGCCGAATTGGGGGAGCGCTGTGGACAAGTTCTTGATGTGTTTCCTGGTCATAGCTCTTGCTTTCTTAGTCTTAGCGGGCCCGATCGCCACGGCCAAGCCATCGTTCTTCGAAGAAAAAAGCACGGGAAGCGATTTGGCGGAGCTGGATGCGTTGCTTTCGGGGGATCACGGCGATGCCAACGGCAGCCGCGAGATATACCAGCTCTATGGTGGGCAAGTAAGGCCAATCCAGCCCAGTATCCCAACAGGTGCGTTGTACGATGTTCCCTATCAAGATTACTTCAACAGCTTCGCCATCTTTGGCGATTTCCTGGGACTGTTCGAGGACGGAAATCTGACACCTCCACAAATAAACAGCACGTGGAGGAAGACGTACCTAGATAGCATTGTCGCGACAGCTCCGAGCGCAAAGGGCAGGATGACCCAAGCCGGGAGTTCTCACCTCCTTAAGCCGCTGCTGATAAACGAGCCGCAATTCTGATCAGAGTCGCCTACTCCTTTTTATGTCCAGCCTCGTTTTGCACCTCGGGCAGGCCTTGGGCTTGGCCACCCTAGTCTCCCAGCGGTAACCACACTTAGCGCACTTTGTCTGTTTCATATATCCACGGTTGTAATAAGAGTATTAATAACTTTCCATTGATATGAATATACTTTCGAATCCAAAGGCAAAGCCTAAAATAAAGGGCTACAGCAATTAGGGGATTCTATGAGCGAGATTCTGGAGATCCTGTCTGAGAACGCCAGGGCCACTCCTGCGGAGATTGCGACCCTCCTGGGGCTATCCGAGGAGGACGTAGCCCGCGAGATAAAAGATCTGGAGGACTCCGGTGTCATAAAGAAATATATCACCCTGATAAACTGGGAGAAGCTGGAGGGCTCGTATGTGTTCGCCGTGATAGAGCTGAAGGTGTCCTTGCAGCGCAAAACCGGTTACGACTCTGTAGCAGAAAGGATCGCCAGGTTCTCAGAGGTAGATTCGGTCAGGCTAATCTCAGGAGATCACGACCTCCAGATAACTGTGAGAGGGAAGTCCATGAAGGATGTGGCATTCTTCGTGGCTGAGAAGATCGCGACCTTGGATGGGGTTCAATCGACCTGCACTCATTTCATATTGAAGAGCTATAAAGAGCACGGCGTAATACTCACAGATAGGCCAAAGCCGAAGAGGTTGGTGGTCACCCCATGAGGCAGCACCAGAAAGAGATTCACGCCTTCAATCCCGAGTCTTACGTTGCATCGACAGTAAAAGCCATGCCCCCCTCTGGGATCAGGAAGTTCTTCGACCTGGTTAACGAGATGGAGGGAGCAATCTCCTTGGGGGTGGGCGAGCCGGACTTCGTGACCCCATGGCACATCAGAGAGGCGTGCATATACTCACTTGAGTCCGGCATGACCTCGTACACCTCCAATAAAGGGATGCCCGAGCTTCGGGATCGCATCTCCGAGCAGATGAAGAGGGAAGCCGGCCTAGAGTACGATCCCGTAGAGGAGATACTAATAACTACGGGGGTAAGCGAGGCGGTGGATCTCGCCTTCCGGGCGACCCTCAACCCCGGCGATGAGGTGATAGTTCCTGAGCCGTGTTACGTGGCCTATGTTCCGGACATCGTACTCGCAGGGGGCGTTCCGGTTACGGTGACCACAAGGCTTTCTGACCTGTTCAAGGTCCGGCCGGAGGAGATCTCTCGAGCTTTGACAAGGCGTTCCAAGGCACTAATACTCAGCTATCCAAACAACCCCACGGGGGCCATCATGAGCAGAGAAGACTTGGAGGAGCTTGCCGACGTAGTAGTAGAGAACGACCTAATGGTAGTATCCGATGAGGTGTACGGTAAATTAACCTACTCTGGCAGGCACGTCAGCTTCGCCCAGCTTGAAGGGATGCAGGATCGGACCATCGTCCTTAATGGGCTCTCCAAATCCCATGCCATGACAGGATGGAGGGTCGGCTTTGCGCTTGGCAATTCCGCCCTTGTCTCGGCCATGACCAAGATTCATCAGTACACTATGCTGTGCGCGCCGGTCATGGCTCAGGTGGCAGCTCTCGAAGCCCTGCAGAAGGGAGAGGACGGAATGCTTGCTATGAAGCACGAGTACGATCTGCGCCGCAGGCTGTTCGTCTCAGGGCTGAACCGAATAGGCCTGGACTGTTTCGAGCCCCAGGGAGCCTTCTACGCTTTCCCGTCAGTGAAAGAGACTGGTCTTACATCTGAGGCATTTGCCGAGCAGCTACTGAAAAAGCAAAAGGTAGCTGTGGTCCCGGGTAACGTTTTTGGCGCTGGCGGCGAAGGTTTTCTCAGGTGCTCCTACGCCACATCCAGGGAGGAGCTGATCGAGGCCCTGGATCGAATGGAGACCTTCCTGAAAGGCCTTTAAGATATGCTAAAATCCCGTCTGCCGACGGAGCGAACCGACAGTGTGCTGTGCTGGTTCTCTGCCTTGGGCCTTGGTCCTAACTATTGGACAATGCTGTCTCTTGTGCCCGCTTCTGTCGGTTTTCTGGCTCTAGCCAGCCATCGACTGGCCGCCGGCCTAGTTTTATTTGCAGCCTCCGGGTTCATCGATATGGTGGACGGAGCTGTGGCCAGGGTCACCAACAGCTCAACAGCTTCAGGAGCTTTCATCGACGGTGTCATGGACAGGTATGTAGAACTCTTACTCTGTCTTGGGCTGACCCTTTACCTTGGCCCCGAAGCTTACCTACTGCTCCCCATTCCATTCTGGATGGTGCTGATGATCTTCGGGTCGGTCATGACGAGCTTTGTCCGGGCTTATGCCGATCACCGAGGAGTCTTGAAAGATCCACTTCTTCAGAAGAGGATGGGCGGGCTTCTGGAGAGGGCCGAGAGGCTCATAGTCCTGTACCTGGGAATGCTCCTGGGTATCTTCGATGAGAACTGGCTCTTGTGGGCTATCATAGTGGTGGCAGTCCTATCCAATGTCACAGCGGTACAGAGGATCATCTTCGCCGTCCGTCGTGGCAGATAGGAGAAATGGACTTCAGATTTAAATACTATCTAAAAACTGTAATTATTTATTTCAATTTTCTATTAAATATATATCTATGATCGATACGGTTCAGTTATCTTTCATTTAATCATAAACTTAAAGGAAACTGGTAAAGTATTTATATAACTTCTTCTTAATCATTATATCATGGACTTAAATTTTGAAGGGGTGTATAGCAATGAACGATAAAATGGAGGGAAGATGGGCAGTCGGCCGAGCAATAACGACGTCCCTCGTGCTGGCTGTATTTTTCCTGTTTGTTTCAGGGGCATTTGCCACAGACTCTAGTGTCATCCAGGGAATGATCGACAACGCTTCTCCCGGAGATGTTATTCAAGTACCACAAGACACCTATACGGGAAGTATAATCGTCAATCAATCGATTATTCTGGAGGGTATTGACAACCCTGTGCTTGTTAATGCCTCCCCAAGTCTAGTTAGTGCCTCCTCAAGTCTAGTTAATGCCTCTCCCGTGGTTGACGTAACGGGCGATGGCTCCGGCTCTACAATCACAGGGTTCAACATAACCGGCTCAGGGACAGCCGTGCTTGTCGAGGGTCCCGATGCAGCTAACGTCGCCCTGGTTTACAATAATATATATCGTAATGGCGTAGGGCTTAACGCGTCTGATTTTGGTACATGCCTGGACAACGAGCCGTATACATTGAACTTCTGGGGAGAGAACGGCACTGGTCCACAAAGAGGCAAAGATGGTGCATCTACAATCATTAACGGCCAGTCTAACTTAAAGGTAAACAACAAAGCCAGCAGCAAGGTCGCCAGCAAAGTCAAGGGTACAAACAGTAAAGTCAATGGCAATGCCAATTCCAAGCCCAAAACCAAGGCAAACAGCAAGGTTGGCAGTGTAGTCTATACCAACAATGGGATTGATGGATTTGCGGATGATTCAGCGTGGCTTACAGCTGGTGTCATCAACGGGAAAGTCATCAGCGCAATCGATTGTACGTCCGATGATCTTGTCCTGCTCAACCCAGATGCGGGGGTTGACGTCAGCATCTTCGGGGCATTTGACCCTTCCTGCATTGTAGGGTCAGCCGCATACCTGGGAACGCCCTATGGGACGATCCCATCTGGATTGGGAGTTGCAATAAGATACGTTGATGTCTTTGTGAAGGGTGACAACGCGGACGAAGCCAGGGTGAACATCAGCTATACGCCCGAGGAGGTCGCGGATGCAGGAGTCCTTGAGGATTCCCTGACGCCTTACCTATGGACTGGCACAACCTGGAGAAGTCCGATCGATGGAACTTTGATACGAGACCCAGATAATGGTGTAGTGAGCGGAAACTTCTCCACGCAGAGCCTGAGCGGCCAGCCTATAGCCCTGATCGGTAGGAGTTACGAAGTCACCTTTGTTCCAAAAGCAGACCCGACAAAGCAAATCTCGACCAACCCAGTGTTGGACATCACCATAGATTCGGCAACTAACATCGGTGCTGTGTATTACCAGCTTGACGGACACGCCAGTAACGGATGGAAGCTGATAGAGAATGTCGGCAGCAACACCTGGCAGAACCCCAGTTGGGCCATCTCTGATGCAGATTGGGCGAACGTGACCAACGGAACCCATACATTCTACTTCAATTTCACCAGGGATAGCCTGCCTCCGGTGGGAGGAGATGGGGAGATAAGCTGGCAGTTCACCAAGGGCGGTAACGTACCGCCTGTCAGCCCGATAGTTATCACCAGCCCCAAGGCAGGCGACACGCTTACCCGTGCGCCATGGAAGATAACCTGGACAATGCCAACACCAGAGAATGTGCTGTCCGTTGACCTGTGGTTCGCTAGGGACGGGGACTTCACCATGAGGGGAGGTTTGAACAACCCGCTCCACCTGGCAACTCTAGGAGCCGATACAAGCTACCTGTGGAGGTCGCCGAACTTCCAGACCGACACAGCGAAGATTGCGGCGGTCGTAACCTACAACGACGGAACTCAGTTCGTAGGATTCAGCGACAACTTCAGCCTAGCCAAGGGTTACTCCTTCCACGCCTACAAGCCGACTCCTAAGACGCCCTGGCAGTTAGGCTCAGGTATCTCCCGGGCTGTGATCGTCATCGGATCGTGGTTCAAATCACCACACATCCCATACGTCATCGGATAAAACCAATCGGCCCACAAAACCTGTGGGCCCTCTTATTTTTCCTCTGTTTTCCTGGCCTTAATCTCAGGTCCATTGGTTGCTCAATTGCTATGAGCAAGTTGAAAAGACTATACAGTTCGTTAATGAATCCTAGTATCGAAAACTGATGCTTCACAACGAGATTAAGAACCTTAAGTTGAGAATGATGAAGTGGATTAGAGCAGATCGAGGGTCTCTTTGCCCGACATTCCTACCTTGATTCCGAGCCTCGTTGCGGCGCTGTTGGCGTCTTTTATTACTCCGTCCAACAGGTCGTCTATCGTGGCAATGGAGCTGCCGCGAGTTGGCTTGACCCTGGCGGCTGGATAGCCGAAGTTATTCAGGGCAGCCACGTCAAATGCCTCGCAGCCTACCATTCCCACGTCAGTGACCACATTGACCAGGTTGACCTTGCCTAGAGTGATGACGTATCCATCGGCCTGCTTACCGGCCATCTGTACCTTTGTGTGAATCATCTCAATTGCTTCTCTTAGTTCGTCTCTTCGAGTCGATACAGTTCCTGCAGCTTGATTATACTGTTAAGGCGCAGAAAGATGATAAAGACTCTGTTTTGGGCAATAACTGATTAATCGGTTATGAAGCTAACACAGCAGAAAGCTAACCACTGCCCAGCTGCCTCCTATGAGATACCACTCGCACGGCACACAATATATCCACTCCTTTGAATCGGTGTCTAGAATTGAGTTTGAGAAGTACATCACATAGTTCGGTCCGGGCAGTGGTCCAGGCCGAAGACGTGACCGAGTTCGTGCACGGTCTTCTTGAGAACTCTGCGCTTGAACAGGTCTGCGTCCTCCGGCAATCTGTAGAATTCTGACCTGAGACGCGTGAGGGGGATCAAAGCTTTCTGATCGCGTGCCAGGCCGAATGTAAGTAAGGCCATCAACGTAAGAGTTTTGTCGTATGCGTTTTGGAACTTCAGTCGGCTGAAGAAACTTCATTGGATAGAGTGGAATATGCTCCACAGCAGGAGTTCAACATTCCCGGATCGATAGGGCAGATGGGTTATAGATGTACCATTTCTGATTTTGAGTAATATTTTCGATCTCTTGTCGAATCAACTTCGGAATTCTTGATACAGACTTAGGCCTGCTTGTGGATGGCCGCGCGGATAATAAGGTCTAGTTCATCGGCGGTTCTCATCAGCTCCTCGTCCCCAAGGCCTTTCAGCTTGGAGACGTCTCGGCGGAGAGGGCCCAGCTCAAGCTCTGAGCCGTTATTTTTCGAACTGAGGAGTTCTCTGAGCCGTTCCGCCTTGCGTTGGTGAACTCCGGGTGCCCTGAGCGCATCTATCAGGGATTTCAGGCCGAGGGTTACCTTTCTGCCCCGGGATGTTAGCTCCAAGTACCTGACTCGCCCTTCCGGGCGAGCACGAATCAGCCCTTGCTCTTCCAACTGGGAGAGTATGTTGGAAGTATAGGGAAAGGTGGAGTCGATCTGTTTGGACACCAAGGCCGCATAAGCCGGATCGAGCTCCCCTACAGCCAGCAGGGCAAGGGTTGGCTTTTCCCGGAGGAAGAGCCAATCCAGGGATTCCGTCATGCTCTACACTGAGGCAGTGGCAGCCTCTATCGGTGAGGGCACAATCATGGTGCCGTTAAGGGCAGCTTTCGGTACGATTATAACGACAGGCTTGTTAAAGTCGGTATAGGTCTCTATGCTGTCCGAGGCAAGTGTTACTTCGACAAGCTTCATAGTCTGGTTGAGCCTCTGGATGTTTCCTTGGTTGTCGACGACACCAGTGATGTTTGGTATCATTTGTATGTTCATAGTGTGCTGGTATTTCTTGAGCAGGTTGTTGTCCTTCTCTACCCATGCCGTGTTCTCATTTTTGCTGCTCTTGAGCAGATCGGTCTGGTTGGCCTCTGGCACGAAAGGATACAGAGCGCGGACAAGCAAGTTGTACTCAGTTCCCAAATAGGTCTGGTTGTCCAAGATCAGGCTGAGTTTGTAACAGTCTTTTCCATCGACGCTCTCGGATCCGATTACCACCGCTTGGGTTTGATTAATGGAGATCGCCCTCGATTTCATTATATCGAAGCTCCCCCTGGCCCAAATGGCTTCTGCCGATTCTGGGGCCTTTAGCTGAGTCCAGTTGCCGTTCTGGAAGACATAGGTGATGTTCCCTATGTTGTACTCTGTGCTCTCAGAGTTCCCCACGATTGGTGACCCTGTTGGGCCTTGTATTATGCTTGTAGTGGAGACGTTCGCCTCTGCTTTCCTGCCCGCCAGATCGATGGATGCTGTAACATCTGTATCGTCTGAGCGTGAAGTTGTATTGTAACTGTCGGTGATATTATTTTTTACCAAATCCCTTATAGATCCCGTCTGGTTGTCCGATATTGTAAAGCTGTAAGCGCTAAGATTTGCTGCAGAATGGTTCAACGAGGTCTTGATTGCATCAGAACTGGGTGCCTTCTCTGTGCAGCCAGATAAGGCCACAGTGATTATAGCCAAAGCCAATATCAGTCTCTTCATCTCATTATCTCCAATGACATAAATTGTCCGGATGGCGATTCGCCCCAGTCCGGCTTCTCTTACGCTTCATAAATAGAGCACAGGCTTAAATCTCTTGCGATTTCGCACGAACTTCCGTTAATCATAGCACCTGGCGTCATAGATTAGCCTGCTGGTTTGAAGCTCTCCCCGGTGATCCGCTCGTACAGCTCTACGTAGATCTTGCTGGTCTGGTCTATGACCTCTGCCGGCAGCCTCGGTATGTTCGGCTCGGCTTGTCCCTTCGACCTGGCAGCGTAAAGATCGTCCTTGTATCCGGTCTTTCTGTAATACTGGCGGACGTACTCCTTGGATAGGTCCACGAACTCTCCTTGATCGTACCTGGCCTTATCCCAGAACCTGTCCTCATCGGCGGTCCCGTAAACGTCTACGACCATTATCTGTCGGTCCACGTCGAAGGCCAGCTCCTTCTTGCCGTCAACGTGAATAAGGCCGCGAGGCTCAACGCTCTTTCTTATGTCGTCGTCTATCCGGAGCACGATCTCACGAGCATCCACATATTCGGAGGGAGAGAGTCCGGAAAGCTGGAGAGCGCTTGCTTTGTCGAGGAGACGGTCGGTCTTCTCTAGCTTGGTCGACACCTCTATGAAAGGCTCGGGCAGCAGTTCGCCGTACTCGACCTGATGACCTGGAGCAAAGCCCAAGGACTCAGGCGAGACTTCTCCTGCTTTTACTCGGTCGTGAAGGGAACCAGCCACGTACCAGCGGCAAATGAACTCTAGGGGAATCAGGTGGCACCTGGAATTTGATGTGATCTTCTCGGGCTTGACGATGTCCACTTTCTTGACAAGCATTCCATTGGGTGGCAGATACTCCAGGAGGTGGTTCCGGATCCCCATCTTGCTCGCCCGGTTGAACCAGTAGACGCCCTCTCTGCAGAGGGTCTCCCCCTTGTAGGGTATGAGGCTCGGGATGACCTTGTCGAAGACGGAGATGTTGTCTGTAAATCTGAACTCCAGCTTATCGCCCAAATCGTAGGCAGCCTTAACCTTTCCCTTCATCAGAAGCTTGCGATCCATCGGACTGATTTAGGTCCGGAGAAGATGATAATCTTTGCGTTTGCAGTTCCTCAACAGTATTTGGACAAAATATAGAACGGATTATATGATTTACTCTAAATTATGATTTATCTAAAAATCTGATTTATCTAGAATTCTAAAAAAGACCAAAAAGAAAGGAGGAGTTAGGGCTTAATCGAAGTCCTCTCCGCCCATGCCGCCCGGCATTCCGCCTGGTCCGCCAGCGCCTGGCATACCGCCCGGTCCGCCTGATTTGGAGGCGATGACGTCGTCGATCCGCAGGATCATGACTGCTGCCTCGGCTGCCGACTGAATAGCCTGGGTCTTGACCCTCAGGGGCTCGACCACTCCGAGGTTAAGCATGTCCACCGGCTTGCCGGTCTCCATGTCGAGACCTGAGCTCTTTACGCCCTTCTCGTGCTGGCTTCTAAGGGACACCAGAGAGTCTATCTGGTCTAGGCCAGCGTTCTCGGCAAGGGTCTTTGGAATTACTTCCATTGCATCTGCAAAGGCCTCAATGGCTAGCTGCTCACGGCCGCCCACTGTTGCCGCGTACTCCCGCAGCCTCAGGGCCAGCTCAACCTCTGGAGCGCCGCCGCCTGGGACCAGCATCTTGTCCTCTACAACAACGCCCACAACGCGAATGGCATCGTTCATGGCCCTCTCCAGCTCGTCCACGACGTGCTCAGTGCCGCCGCGGAGGATGATGGAGACGGACTTGGGGTTGGTGCACTCCTCTACGAAGGTCATCTTATCGTCGCCGATCTTCCTCTCCTCGACGAGGCCTGCCTTGCCGAGGTCGTCCTTGGTCAGCTCGTGGATGCTGGTGACGATCCTGCCGCCCGTCGCACGCGCGAGCTTCTCCATGTCGCTCTTCTTTACGCGGCGAACTGTGTAGATTCCTGCCTTGGCGAGGAAGTGCTGGGCCAGGTCGTCGATGCCCTTCTG
>Ga0182017_10004128_pt1 | contig 10815 bp, 10 predicted proteins | sample 712E3DmetaG_FD_120492 | JGI IMG/M metagenome (GOLD analysis project Ga0182017, IMG submission 120492) | Permafrost microbial communities from Stordalen Mire, Sweden - 712E3D metaG | ecosystem: Environmental > Terrestrial > Soil > Wetlands > Permafrost | place: Sweden: Stordalen | collected... | reverse complement strand
GAAAAAATTCATACCGAACCTGTCCGGAGCCCATATCCAGCTTCGATCCCATGGAAAGCCTGCTTTTAAGTTACGTCGCCAGGAAACAATGCCCACACGAGAGTAGTCATACTGCAGGATATAGGTGTCCGTTAGATTTGTAACAACATTAGTCCCAATAATTGCTACAACAGGTCTCCAGAAAGGTGCCCTCTTGTTATATGCAGGGTTGTCATTCAGTAAATTGCCATACATATTGGTTGGCACCATGTCGCTTGGCGTACTCTGTGCAAAAGCAGTGCGGGAATCAGAGAAACGGCTGAAATCGCTGTTGTAGATTGAACGATACTTCCCGGTGGTCAGATCTAATGATATGTTTGTACCAACATCCTGCGCTTGAAGTAACGTTGAAAACAAGAACGAAGAAACCACCATACATGCGATTTTCATTTCGTACCTCCGTGGTCGTCCGATTGATCTTCCCGCCAGCGTTTTTCCGACAAACTCTGGATCTGACATTGGACTGGGTCAAATATCGGCCAAACTAAGGGGATTGGTAAGGGAAGACAATCGTCCAAAGGGATGAGAAAGTAGTTAATCCTCTCAGGTTTGGAATTATTTCTCGGCTTTAGACACTTGAGGGGCTGGCACATCCCACAATTAGAAGCAACTTCGATGAATCTTTGCATTGGGAGTCAGCTTAAAGAGGCTCATTGCGACCGGAATGACAAAGGACTTTGTGCTTCTTTCACAGACAGAAAAGGAATGGCAGAAACGCACAGTGCGCCGAATCATCCGATGAGGCACGGAAGATCGAACGGTATGGTCGCTCGGTGAAGAACGAGATCAACTTGCGGAGTTACTATCTGCCGTGGGAACTGGATCAAGAAATCGCCCGCTTCATTGGCTACTTCAACAACGAACGACCTAACACGAGTCATTGGACAATGTCACACCAGCGGACGTATATTATGGCAGGCATCATGAGACCATTACACGGAGCGAACACTGAAGGCACGAAAGCATTATGGTCCTTCATGGCCCATCGTTTAATGCATCTCTTAATATTTGTCCGAAACGCTCGGACAACATACGCCCCCCTATTTTCCCCACAAAATATCGGACGGAAACACATCTTCACCTTCGAGGAGTCTCATCCCGAATTCCCGACCAAGACGGTTGGCATATTTGTCCCGTTCATCATCCTCCCCCCCCACAATAAATAGCGGTTCCCCCCACTCGATAAAATCCCCGAGAAATCGAGCCACCTCTTTCGAATTAAGATTGTATGTGAGATAGGCGGAACCGAAGAAGTGTTGCAGTTTGTCCCGATCATTTGTCCTCCTCCCCAAACTATCCGGCAATACACGGCGAGGCAAATGGGCATAGCGCACTTTGTAAACGCTGTCCGATTCAAATGTGAGTGGAAAATAGAGCACCCCGAGAATGGGGATCTTGACTCCCACACGGAAGTGGTCAAACGTTGCAAGGGTCGCAACGAACAAGGCCTGGGAAACATCGCCGTCTGTGATGTCGCACGCACGGAGGAAAATAATGTCGACTGCAACGGTGTCGTTGATCATCCGGCGCAATTGAAGAAATCGTCGATCGCGGATATACCGCTTAAGCAGAGCCTCATTTCGGAGGAAAGCCGGGAGATAATAGACGGGGTCGAGGAAGGATAGATTGCCGACGGAGTAGTTCCATACGTTTGAACTATCTCCTCTCTCTTCTGCAGGAACAGCGTTCCGGTTCACGACGATACCCGCTGAAAGCGCGTTTGTTGAAAACTGCGCGTTCGAACGCGGAGAGACAAACAGTGCGGCAAGAAGCAGTCCCCACGCCGTAGCGCTGCGGGTTTTCATCATACCTGTAATACACCCGGATTGAAATGCGGCGTATGTGGATTGTTGGATGCCATGGCAACTCCTCGGGCGATGATCCGTCGCGTGTCCACAGGATCGATAACGCCATCGACCCACAAACGCGATGCCGCGTATACGGAATCATGCTCTTGTTCATATCGTGATTGGATTTCGGTGAGAAGCAGATTGGTGCTGCTCCTTTGTGATATGAGTGCGCAAATGTACAAAAATTGTTGGGTATTAGCTAAAGGGAAGAACTAATCCCACTCTTCGGCTTCAAATGGTTTCGATTGATCTCTTATGTCTGTTGACTCGCTATTCCTTCGGCATCACAAGACAGAAAGGGAGTGGCAGAAACGCACAGTGCGCCGTATCATCCGATGAGGCACGGAAGATCGAACGGTATGATCACTCGGTGAAGAACGAGAACAACTTGCAGAGATACTATCTGCCGTGGGAACTGGACCAAGAAATCGCCCGCTTCATTGGTTACTTCAACAACGAACGCCCTACCACGAGTCATTGGACAATGTCACACCAGCGGATGTATATTATGGCAGGCATCATGAGATCATTACACGGAGCGAACACTGAAGGCACGAGCGGTATAATCTATAATAACGAACCACTCAAACTTTCTCTCAAAGAAAAGCTCTTTTTGTCCAAAACGCTCTGACGATGTACGCTTCAAAGCAGAAGGCAGGCAATGTGGAGTGGTTGGATTGTAAATACTATGCAGCAGTGTGAATGCATGATATGAATACGCACCATACTCATCGTCCATTTTTAAAGACATTAATACTACTGGCGATACTACTCACGTGTTTTGGGATTGCATCCTTTTTCCCGAATGTTGTTGTAATTATGATCTTCTCGATCCTGACTGCGTTTGTACTAAAACCGGTGGTCACCTTGGTTGTATTGCGTTTAAAGATACGCAAAGGATTGGCTATCTTTATTGTGTTTCTTTTTGTTGCAGGAACCATTGTCCTGGCAATTTATCTCCTTCTTCCGTTCGCGTTGAGGAGTATCCGTTCAATGGCTCATGCTCTGCAGGCATTTCCATTCGATCAAAAACTAAATGAAAAGACGCAAGAACTCGCCAAAAGTTTTCCGTTCATAAATTCCGTTACGGCCACAGAAAAGATTCACGTGGCATTACAAAATGGCTTGCAACTGGCGGAATCTGGCCTTGAGACCGTCGCCGGTTTTGCGGCCTCTCTCATTATTGTGCCGTTTATCGCCTATTTCCTTATAGCGGACAGCGACAAAGCGATAAAAAAATTTATCGAATTTATTCCGAACAAATATTTTGAAATGACCCTTAACGTTTTATACAAGATTAAAATAAAACTTGTGGGATATCTCAAAGGTTGGATCCTGGAATGTACAATCATCGGCGTTCTTTCAATATTCGGATTAACTATTCTAGGAGTCGACTATGCTGTTTTCATAGGAATAGCGGCCGGAATTGCGAACTTAGTACCATATTTCGGGCCACTCGTCGGAGCGTCTCTCGCGGTAATCGTGTCCATGACACAGACCGGAAATTTTTCAATGCTCGGCCCTATCTTGTTATTGACTGTCTTTATTCGAATTATTGACGACATCGTTATACAACCACTCTGCTTTTCGACATCAATTGATATGCATCCGCTGGCAGTGGTTCTTATATTGATATTTGGGCACGAATTGATGGGTATTGCGGGATTGGTGTTGGCGATGCCGATCGCAACAATATTAAAAACCACAGCAGTAGAAACGTATTGGGGTTTAAAGCACTACCACATTACTTCATCCTCTTCAGCACGAGCATCATCGGAGAGTATCCCAACAAACATCTCATCAAGGTGAGGTAGGTGCCGTTGTTGAATTGAAACTTAGCAAAAAGTAAATCACCGAGCCCCGGCCAAACACCGGGTTTTTTATCGCCAATTTCGCACTAAAGCTGCGCGTAGCTGGAAAAGAACGTTTGACCAAAATGTTAGTAGCAATATTTCTTTTTGTTTTGATTATCAATATCCTCCCGGCCTTCGCACCACCAATTTGGATGGTCTTAACTTACTTCCAGGTCCAGTTCAACTTCAATATTTATATTCTCGCTCTCGTTGGAACGGTAGCTTCAACCCTTGGTCGCTTGATTCTTGCCAGACTTTCAGACCTTGTCCTTCGGAAAAGACTATTGAGCGTTCGGACACGAGCCAACATTGACAACATTAAGGACCGTATTCTCGAACACAAGGGACTTACCATCGGCATTTTTGTCTTCTATGTTTTGTCACCACTGCCAACGAATCAACTTTTTTTGGCCTACGGATGAACCGATCTACCGTTAAGGTATATTGCGCTCCCATTCTTTTTGGGCCGGTTTTTAAGCTATTTTTTCTGGGTTTCTACGGTTTCCAGTGCCACTCTGAAATTGGCTGCTAGTCAATTGACGCGCGGCGCCTACATCGGTTCCTACTATGTCATTGTCCAGATATTTACGCTTGTTGTGGTCTACCTATTTGCAAAAATAGGTTGGCAGAAATTGTTCAAAGAAAAGAAATTGACTCTCATAAAAGGGTGAGTCTTGGAGAGAGAAGAACATCTGAGTTGGTCGTGCTGACCATTAGGTTGCCAATGTGAGTCGATCAATTGACTCGGAGTGATGGCGAGTGAAATGTTACGTCGCAGCAGGTCGATGAATCAGGAGCTACTTCTTCTTTTGCGTGTCGTGTGGCTCGTGGGCGTCGTGATAGTGTTTCTCGGAAGAGGAATCGGTAGGAGAAGATTCGGTAGGAGAAGATTCGACGAAATTCTGTCCCCGCATAAGAGCGGAGGGCACAACCGGGGAACTTCCCATTATCAACTGAAGCTGATGGCGGATGACAGCGAGCTCTTTCTGTAGTATCGCTTCAATAGTTTGAAATTCAAGCGCACGCATTTCGTCCGTTTTCACGTGGAGTTGCTGCAGCATCAGTTCCGATTTGAGGCTCACCTCGTAATCAAGATCGGCTTTGAGTCTATCCTGCTTCTGAGCGCGATTCTGGCTCATCATGATCAACGGAGCCTGAAGGGAGGCGACCACCGCAAGGATCAGGTTGAGGAAGACAAAAGGATAGGCATCGAAAGGTCTGAAAATGAATTCGATCGCATTCAGTATGATCCACAGAATCAACCCGCCAAAGAAGTAGATCACGAATGTCCAGCTCCCAACGAAATCGGCCACCCTATCGGAGAGCTTGTCGCCCACACTCAGCTGCTCTTCCATCTCCACGTTCACGTTCTTGGAAGCGAGCGACGTCACCAAATCGTTGGTCGTCCGCAGCCGCTTCCCCATCTCGCTGATCATCGAAATCGCCACGGCCGGACGATCGTTGACGAATTGGATGAAATCGTCACGCCGCATCTCGAGAAGGCTGGATTCGCTCGCCGCCGTTGCCTTAGCAGTTCTCGGCAGACCATCAACAAGAGATAATTCTCCGAAAAACTCTCCCTGGCTGAGGAGCGAAACGCGAATATCCTTCTGATTCTGCTCCGCCGGGACGGAAATGTCAATCGTTCCTTCTTCGATGATGTACATCGAAGAGCCGCTGTCCCCCTTCCGAAAGAGAATTTCTCCCTGCTTCAAGTTGCGCTCATGCCAGAGCGAGCGGAGCACCTCCAGGTCAGACTGCGACAGCTTTTCGAAGATGGGTATTCTGGCAAGAAAATTTAAGGATATCATAAAATGGTAAAGACTCCGACACTCAACATCCTTCTCTCAAAGGCTGCATCGTGAGCTCTCGGTGCTGGAAAAACTTTCAGGACGCAAGTTGATTACCGCATTCCTTGCAGTACTTGCCCCCCGCATCGTTCGTGGTGTTGCAGTTTGAGCACTTTGTCCCTTCGAGCGATTTGCCACACGAAGGATAGAATTTTGTACCTTTGGCAATCGGGGTTAAGCAATGGGGGCACGCCAATTTCTCCGCGACTCCCGTTTTCGACTCGTCCGATTCAATCTCTTCCTGAACTTCTCGACTTGCCTTCCTGAATTCTCGAATCCCTTTGCCGAACCCCTGGGCTATTTCCGGTATTTTCTTCGCCCCGAAAAGGACAAGTACAACGAGGACGATCAATATCAATTCCGGTGCGCCGAGATTTCCCATCTATTTTCATCCTTTCAAAGTCTAAAATCTCCTGAATCAACCAAAACCCCCTTCTCCGCTTGGAAACAATCTACATTTTGTGAAAGGGAATGTCAATGTGATCCATTTACCATCTGAGCTTTTTTATTGCCCTTTCTGGCATAAGAACCATGAGAACAATTTGGAGTCTCACGGTTCAAGAAGTTGTCGATACACTTGCGGCCGTCCCTTATCGCTCCCCGATAGAAATCAGAAAACAAAAAGAATCCATAAATTCCGATTCCCCGCCTGCATCGCTGGGTCCCCGTCGTCCCCCAAGTAGAAGCAACGTCGATGGATCGTTGCATTGGGAGTCTCGGGGTTGAGGCTCAGCAGATTCTTCGGTTAGAACGTATTCATCGACAAACATTTTCCATGTATACCTACCGGCATTCCCTGAAACCTATTGTAGAAAGTTCCCACCGTGATAAAGCTTTTTCAGTTCAAAAATATCACCTCAAAATATCTCTTGACATTGTTCGTGTTTTCTTGGATATTCGCAGGAGTTACATAAGTTTTGGGGATAATCAGGGAGACCCATCTTGCAGAAACATCCCACAACATAGCGTTAGGTTTATCCTCAATTTTTTCTCGTAATCTCGAGATTGTTTAAAAAGGCTTTGGGCTCCGCTCCAATGCAATTTTGCAGACAAACCGCTGAGAGAAACATACAAAGGAAAAATCAAGGAGATGGTCATATCGTTGTGAAGGAGACACCCCATATTATGGACTATAGAAAAGGGTTAAGAATTTCAAAATTGTTAATGGTTGTTGTATCCGTACTCGCTTTCGTTGGGTGCAAAGACGGAATTGTGAATGACTCAAACAATAACGACAATGTTATATGCTACGAAAAACCTTACAGCAATCATTGGGAAATATTCACCAATAATATTTCAGGCACTAACCCACAAAACATTTCAAACTATAGTGGCGATGATGAATATCCTCAGTGGTCACCGGACGGAAAATATATTGTATATTCACGCCGTCTCCCGTCTCATATAGTTGTTGTGGTTGTCTATAACACAGGAACTCACATTAACACTTTATTGACCAATGACTCGGTAGATGCCGGTTTGACGCCACAATGGACTCCCAATGGAAAGATTTTCTATTTCGCCCGAAGTTCCTATAACGTTTATGATTCAGGCGGAACCTACCTCATCAATCCTGATGGGAGTCAAAAAAAGAAGATTCTTGACTTTGGAGCTCAATTATATTTCTACAATGATAGTTACAATTTCTTATACATCAAGGGTACAAACGTAGATAAGTCAAACATTGATAATACACTCAACGAATTAGTCCTTGAACTCCCGCCTCCTGAATCAGAGCAGTTCATTACAATAAGAGATTTTAATCCCCTGACAGCTGACATTTTGATAAATACGAACACCGTACCTGGTTCATCGGACGCTATCGCTATATATAACGCTGAGACGAAACGGTTCAGTATCATGCTCAATTCCGAGGATGGGTATGTTCTTTACCTTCAAAAGTACTCAAGCGATTTTTCAAAGATTGCATTTATAGAACACAGCAGCGACGACGAATATCTCTCGCTCCTTGAAAATGGAAAGAAGAAAAGGCTTTTGAGAATTCCTAGAAGCAATCCTCCTATCAATTTCAGCTTCGAACCAATGGAATTTTCACCTGATGGGAAATACATAGCATTTTCAGAACAAATTACCAATAGCAGTCAATGGATTTCATTTTCAACGCCTCTTTATGCTATAAAAACTGCAGGCGGAGCGCCGTACAAACTTGAGGAGGAAGCACATGGACCTTCTTGGAACCCTCACCAATGACAAAACAATTGCACGCTCATAGCATAATCATAAATGAAAAGAAAAGGGGCAAAATAAGAGATTAACAACATCTGATCTGCCGCCATTAAGGAGGATTAAGTATTATCAAAGAGTACGGGGGTTTTATAAATAAATATCCCAATTCTGAATATTCAAGGACTGCCCTTGTTTCTATTGTTCATATTTACAAAATGTTAGCTGATTATGAAGGAATGAAAGCTTTTCTGCAAGAAATAATGGCAGATAAAAATCTTTCAAAAGAAAGCGGCTGGGGACAAAGATTTATGCTTGAATACTACAGCCACAATAAAGATTTCACAACAGCTCTTAACTCAGCAGAAAGAATTATGAAAGAGCAGGCGAATAATAGGGATTTACTATGTGATGTACTGTTCGCAGAAGGGTTAATATATGCTCATGACTTAAATAAACCCGAAAATGCATCTGCCTGATTCTCAAGCATTGTTAATAATTATCCCGACAATTCTTTAGTAGAGCTTGCCAAAAATGAATTGGAGATTTTAGGAATAGACTCCAATGACCTTCCTAAGGACAACCGAGCTGTTGAGAGTGTAGAGTTCAACGTCAGCAATTATCCAAACCCATTTAATCCAACAACGACCATCAATTATGCCTTACGAACTGATGAAAAAGTCGTGATCAAAGCATAAGATATTCTTGGAAGAGAAGTATCAGAATTAGTCAATGATTTTAAGATTGCAGGCAAATATTCCGTAAGTTTTAATGCAAGTAATCTTTCAAGCGGCGTGTATTTCTACTCAATAAGCGCAGGTAAATATCATCAAGCAAAGAAAATGTTGTTGACGAAATAACCACTCCAGCATCGTATGGCATGGCCCGGCGTTTCCCCAATGCCGGGCTTTTTTTATTGTTGACTCTACCGGCGATTACTGCTACATTCTCGCATTGAATCTCCCCGGGGGAACGGGTGGAAAATAATGAGAGACCGAAACCCTCGGATTCGCGAATGCGATGATGAGGGTTTTAAGCTTTTGGAGCCGGCTGTTCGCCGCCGCAGCTTAGCTGTCCCGCCGCTCTTTAGCGGGAGATCCCTCCGTTAGGGCGCAAGCATCAGCAGGATTACTTTCGCTCCTGCGAGCAATTTGCCAACACTTTGGAAGAGTGAAATGGAACCCGTCGCATTGAAGCTGATATTGTTCATGTTGGTTTCGGCCGTGATACTTTACATTTCACAAAAGTCACTGCGTGTTGCCAAGTCTCATGGGTTTTTCCGTTTCTTTGCACTTGAGGTCATTCTTGTGCTCATCCTGATGAACATTGGTTTGTGGTTTACGAATCCCTTCTCTGCTCTCCAAATCCTCTCCTGGATCTGTTTGACTTTATCCCTCTTGCTGCTCGGGCAAGGTGCGTACCTCATACTCGTAGCCGGCAAACCGGACGATCGACGTCACGATACTACCCTAATGACCTTCGAAAAAACCACCGTCGTTGTGACATCGGGGATCTATCGATATATTCGTCATCCGTTATACAGTTCGTTGCTCTTCCTCGCTTGGGGAACGTTTCTAAAAGACGTTACAATACTTTCATCAGCCGTGGTAGTGATTGCGACATTCTTTCTCGTGGCAACTGCAAAAGCAGATGAAGCCGAATGCATTCAATTCTTTGGTTCAGCCTACGAGAATTATATGACGCACACAAGGATGTTCGTTCCACTGCTGTTCTAGTACTGTATGCTTGCGCCGCCATGCTTCCACAGTGTGACCATCTAAAAATGACATCACGAAAAGAAGTATTCTTTGCTCTTGTATTGTCGTTAAGCGCTCTCTCCTGTTCTCTATTTAGTCCGAAAGAACCGGTGAAACTGCTTGTGTCAGAATACCCTGACTTGCTCGATTCTTCACAGGCGCAAATTGTTTTTAACTATGCACAACATTTTCCGAATGAGACGCAACTTTCCATCTGCATTATAGCGGGCGACTCAGAGAAATATGTCGGAATCCTCCGACGCAATGATTCCTTAGTGTACATCAACAACAGCGATAGCGTCTTTGGGATAGGTTCCATCACAAAAACATTTACCGGCACCATGCTTGCCAAGCTGGTATATGACGGGAAGATCGATCTCAACGAGCCAATCAAAAATCTTTTGCCCGCACATTTAAATCAAAGCTCTCTTAACGGAGAAGAAATTACACTCGTTCACCTTGCGAATCATACCTCCGGACTCCCCTTCGAGCCAACCAATGTCAGAGATAATAAAGAGCATCCTTTCGATCCCTACAACCCTTATCGATATTATGACACCACCAGGCTTTACGATTACTTATCGCATCAAATGGCTCTGCAATCAACACCGGGTGAGAAACGAACATACTCCAACCTCGGTGGAGGCTTGTTGGGACATATCCTGACAGTGATTTCCCATAAGTCGTATGAAGAGCTTCTCTTCGAAAACGTCTGTGCTCCCTTAGGGATGAAAAATACATTTGTCATACTCAATGACGAGCGCAAACGATCCATGGTCCGAGGAAGAGATCCCAAAGGTCAAGTACTTCCCTACGACGACGGTGATTGTGGAGCGCTAACGGGCGCAGGAGGGATAAAATCTTCAGTCAAAGACCTGGTAAAGTATCTCAAAGCGAACATCAGCGATACGACATATTTCGATCTTGCGCAGAAGACGACGAAAACATTTGACGAACATTTTACAGGAAGTCTTGGCTGGGCAACTTACAGCGATCTGGGAAAACACCATGTAGGTGCATTTGGTGCAACTGGCGGATATACATCCGGAGTTATCTTTGAACGAAACGAACGCGTCGGAGTGGTCGTACTGACAAATGTTTCCGCTTTTCTGGCATCAGAAGGTAACTACACCGAGGGACTTTGCCGTGGACTCTATGACCCACTTCCGTTTGCAGATAAGAAGAAATAGCTAACTGATGTTACGCAGAAAGCCAACTATGCAGATCACAGTGAGAAATTGCTCTATTCACCTCCCCTTTTTCCCCTCCTTGCCAAGAAGGG
>Ga0182017_10004123_pt1 | contig 10821 bp, 12 predicted proteins | sample 712E3DmetaG_FD_120492 | JGI IMG/M metagenome (GOLD analysis project Ga0182017, IMG submission 120492) | Permafrost microbial communities from Stordalen Mire, Sweden - 712E3D metaG | ecosystem: Environmental > Terrestrial > Soil > Wetlands > Permafrost | place: Sweden: Stordalen | collected... | reverse complement strand
CCCGAGGACAATAATGATCCCTCCCGCCATGGATTCACCAAGAAAGGCACGGGCACTGCCACCGACAACGAGAACAGGGCGTTTTTCCAGGTAACGCTTCATGTGGATGCCGCCCCGGTAGCCGATGTTGTCCCGGACATAGATCCGGCCGCCCCGCATGCTGTGGGCAACTGCATCACCGGCGCTCCCATGGATGACAACCATGCCCTTATCCATGGTGTTACCCGGAGCATGGTCAGCATTGCCGTGAACGATGATCGTCGGCCCGCTCATAAACATGGCAAGGTCGCCACCGGGAACCCCATTGACCGTGATGGTCACCCCATCACCGCGAAGTCCGTCACCGATAAACCGCTGGCCGAGCACATTGTTGATGACAATCTCCTTTACACCTTCGGCTACTTCCCGGCGGATCTGCTGGTTCAGCGGTGTGTAATGGAGATTTTTTGCATCAATAGTAACGGTGCTCATCATTATGCCCCCACCGTTTTCACATCGAGCACATTCAGGAGACCTTCGTCCAGCATGTAGCCACGGAGCCGGTCACGGTTGCCCCGCAGGCTCTCAATACTGTTGATGCCGGCAGCTCCCATCAGTTCGGCGAGTTCCAGGGTCCAGCCATGGATAAGGTTCTCGACCTGGATCGCGTTGGTCTCAGGATCCAGGCGTTTTGTCAGCTCGGGTTTCTGGGTTGCAATACCCCATGCGCATACACCCCGGTTGCAGGTTCCGCACACCCGGCACCCCATGGCAACAAGGGCAGCGGTCCCTATATAGACGGCATCGGCGCCAAGGCAGATGATCTTTGCTACGTCTGCGCTCTGGCGGATACCCCCGCTGGCAATGACGGAGACCTCATTCCTGATTCCCTGGCTGCGGAGTTTGGCATCCACACTTGCAATGGCCGCTTCTATCGGGATTCCGACATGGTCCCGGAAAACGACCGGAGCTGCACCAGTCCCGCCGCGGAACCCGTCAATGACAACAGCATCGGCAGATGACCGTGCTATCCCTGCAGCGATCGCTGCCACATTATGGACTGCGGCGATCTTGACAAAGACCGGCTTTTTCCACTCGGTTGCTTCTTTCAGGCTCCGGACGAGCTGCTTGAGATCTTCGATGCTGTAGATGTCGTGGTGCGGGGCCGGGCTGATCGCATCGCTGCCCTCAGGGATCATACGGGTGCGGGCTACATCAGCGCCTATTTTCTCTCCGGGGAGGTGTCCTCCGATACCCGGCTTTGCACCCTGCCCGATCTTGATCTCGATCGCAGCCCCGCGCTCGAGATAGTTGATATCCACGCCAAAACGTCCGGATGCGACCTGGACAATGATATTTTTCTGGTACGGGTAAAGTGATTCATGGAGCCCGCCTTCGCCCGTTCCCATGAACGTACCTATCTTGCTCACGGCCCTGGCCAGTGCCTGCTGGGCTGGCAGGCTGATGGCACCGTAACTCATATGCCCGATCATGATCGGGGTCTCGATCTGGAGGTTGGGAGTGAGTTTTGTTAAGAGCTCGACATCGCCATTGGGATGTTCCCTGACGGATAAGGCGCCCGGTTTTTTCCCCAGGTAGGTTCGGAGTTCCATCGGCTCACGGAGGGGATCGATACTCGGGTTGGTGACCTGGCAGGCATCGAGCAGCAACCGGTCAAAGATCATGGGCCAGGGGAGAGCGTTTCCCATACCGGCGAGAATAATCTTACCGGTTTTTGCCTGGTTGAAGACCGCTTCACGGATCTCGCGGGTCCAGACCGGGTGGCTCCGGTAATCGGTGGGTTTTTCGTAGATGCTAATGGCATCGCGGGGACAGAACGCAGTACAGCGGTGGCAGGCAACGCAGTTACGTGAATTGATGCGGATCTTATCGTCTTCTATCCGGTATACGCCATACGAACAGTTCTCGACACAACGACCGCAAAGCATGCACAAATCCGGATCGATCTCGACTTTGAACCGGAGTGGGAGACTGCCTATACTCATGCTATAACCCTCCCGATAACCGGTTCGCCGGCTTTCGGCATGTGGACATCTTTTATATGCGGCTCAATCCTGCGGATGGCCGCTTCCTCACTCGAGATGTAGAGCCGGTCACCATGCTCGCCGGTTACCATCGGGCGCAGTTTGATACGATCGGTAAAGCCGAAGAGGGTATTTTCATTGGCTACGCAGATTGCGAACGGGCCGTTCATCATGGCGGGGCCGTACGCCATGCGGATTGCACGATTGAGCTCTTCCTCTTTTGGAGACATGCGGTCGATCTCGTTCCAGAATGGGGGAGCGAGTGCCCGTACTGCCATTTTTTCTGAGAGTCCGTGTTTCCTGACCAGGAGATCGATCAGGTATGCCACGACTTCAGTGTCGGTATACATCGTGCATTTATACCCGTAACTCTCGATATACCTCTGATTTGTTCCGTATGAGGTGATCTCTCCGTTATGGACTACACTCCATCCAAGAAGGTTGAACGGGTGTGCTCCGCCCCACCAGCCGGCAGTATTCGTGGGGTAACGGTTGTGGGCAAGCCAGAGGTAACCCTTGTAATCCTGGATGCGGTACAGATCGGCTACTTCCTCCGGCCAACCGGATGCTTTGAAAACTCCAAGATTCTTCCCGGAGGAGAAGATGAGGGTGCCGTTGCGTGCAGTATTTACGCTCATGACGATGTGCATGACAATATCATCAGCGGGGGTATTCTGTTCCGGTGTTAATTTCGGATCAGGTTTGAAAAAATATCGCCATGGTGTGTGCATTTTTTTGATTTTTGAGGCAAAAGTCGGGATCTCTTCATCATGAACAATGGTTCCCCATTTCTCGAGTTCCCGGTCAAGTTCCGGCTTATTTTCAGAGACGTTATCAAAAAATACGTGGAGGGCATAGGCATCCGCAAAGTCCGGATAAATACCATAGGCAACATACCCGGCCCCCTGACCATTGCCACGCTCGTCCATCATAGCTAACGAGTTTCTGATACTCCCGCCATCCACGCACTGACGGCGTTTGTCGATAACACCAATTATACCACACATACTACCACAATTCAGGATATTCTATTGTACTAAAACCTCATGGAAATTGAATGTGAGCATTCTGTCCATTGAAGTTAGTTCAGAAAATATAAATGTGATTGGGTGGAACCTTTTTTCCATTATGTCAGCAGACGTATCCAAGTTGCTCAAGAAAATTGAGGCTGATGATGTCAAATTCCTCCGGCTCCAGTTTACTGATGTACTGGGCATGCCTAAAAATGCCGCTGTACCGGTGGCTCAGGCAGAGAAATCCCTGACCGAGGGAACATGGTTCGACGGATCCTCCATCGAAGGCTTTACACGGATTGAAGAATCCGACATGCTCCTCAAGGCAGACCCGGCATCCTATGCAGTCCTTCCCTGGAGACCCCAGGATGGCAAGGTTGCCCGGTTCGTGTGTGATGTCTACACGTACGGCAACAAGCCGTTCGAGGGTGACCCCCGTTATGCCCTTAAAAAGATCATGGCCGAAGCGGCAAAGATGGGTTATATCTTCAATACCGGCCCCGAACTTGAGTTTTTCCTCTTCAACCGTGTTGACGGGAAGCCAACGACTCAGTTTTCGGACACCGGCGCGTATTTTGATCTTGCACCGAATGACGCATCTGAAAATGTCAGAAGAGACATTGTCCTCTCGCTGACCCAGATGGGTTTCGAAATCGAGATGTCTCACCACGAGGTCGCTGCAAGCCAGCACGAGATCAACTTCAAGTACACGGATGCCGTCACCACTGCTGACCGGGTCATCACCCAGAAGTTCGCAACAAAAGCAATCGCGCTGAAGTACGGGCTCCATGCATCGTTCATGGCAAAACCCCTGGCCGGCATCAACGGCAGCGGTATGCACACGCACTGCTCCCTTTCGAAAGGGGGCAAGAATGCCTTCTTCGACGCGGATTCCGAGAAAGGCCTCAGCCAGACCGCGATCTACTTTATCGGAGGTCTCCTGAAGCACGCAAAGGCTATCACCCGCGTCGCAAACCCGACCATCAACTCATACAAGCGCCTCGTCCCCGGCTTCGAAGCTCCCTGTTACATCTCGTGGAGCACCACCAACCGCTCTGCCCTGATCCGGGTCCCCGCAGCCAGGGGCAATGGTACCCGCTCGGAATTCCGGAGCCCGGATCCGATGTGTAACCCGTATCTTACGTTCGCCTGCATGCTTGCAGCAGGACTCGACGGGGTTAAGAACAAGATCATGCCTCCGGAGAGCACGGACGTGAACATCTACCACCTGAGCGAGAAGGAACGGAAGAAGATGAAGATCGAGATGCTGCCCGGCAGCCTTGCCGAGTCACAGGCATTCCTGATGAAAGACAAGGTGCTCTGCGATGCACTGGGCGACCTGATTGTCGAAAACCTTGCACGAATCGCGGAAGCCGAGACAGATGCCTACCGGCTGGCGGTCCACCCGTGGGAGCTGGACAGGTACCTGTCAACCTACTAATTTTTTCATTCCCTCTGTTTTTCGGCCGGGGCGGGATTTCCCCGGGTTCAATTGGACGAGTTTCTTCCACATTCCAAAAATCCGGGTAATTCACGTCATAAACCAAGAATGGATCACTCAGTGTAATTCAGTCAGATTTAAGTGGAATGGAATCTAATTTCCATCCTCAAAAGATATGGCACCGGACTTTTCATCCGGCATATGCCAACAACAAAATATAGTACAACAAAAATTTCTTGCGGATCTGGCGGGTGTTTGTATCGATAAACCAAAAACGCCCGGATACGGTATCTGAAGTTACCGGGGATACCAGACCGTCAGCTGGCGTTTATGAATGATGCATTAATAGTAAACGAAAAAATAAAGGAGCATTTGAGAAATGACTGCAGATTCTGCAACAACAGTCTGGATTCTGGTATCGGCAGCCCTGGTGATGCTGATGACACCCGGCGTCGGGATCTTTTACGCAGGGCTTGTCCGGCGCAAGAATATCATCTCCATGATCGCGCTCTCGTTTGTCGTGCTCGCGGTCGTGAGCATCCACTGGATGGTGATCGGATACACCCTGGCCTTTGGCCCGGATATCGGCGGGGTGATCGGAGGTCTCAACCACATCTTCCTGAACGGGGTTGGGATGGAAGCCGGGGAGAAGGGATATGCTCCTCTTGCATTCATGGTCTTCCAGCTCTTTTTCGCGTCCGTGACCCTGACGATTATTGTGTCCGGTGTTGCCGAGCGGGTCCGGCTCCTGCCGTTCATCCTGTTCATGCTGCTCTGGACGACATTCGTGTACTGTCCGCTCGCACACTGGGCATGGGGCGGTGGCTGGGCCCAGTCCATGGGACTGCTTGATTTTGCGGGCGGCACGGTTGTTGAGATCTGTTCGGGATTCTCGGCACTTGCCATTGCACTCGTGATCGGCAGCCGTGAAGGATTCAGAAAATACACCATGGAACCGTATAATATACCCCTCGCCCTGATTGGGGGGGCATTGCTCTGGTTCGGCTGGTTCGGGTTTAATGCGGGAAGCGCGCTTGCTGCAAACGGTTCTGCTGTCAATGCCTTCGTCACAACAAATGCCGCTGCTGCCGCGGGGACCCTTGCATGGATGGCAGCGAGCTGGTACCATGGAAAACCCAGTTCGCTGGGAATGGTTTCCGGGGCCATTGCCGGCATGGTCGCCATCACCCCTGCAGCAGGATTCGTTACCCCGATGGTTGCAATCCTGATTGGCGCAGTTGCAGGTCTTCTCTGCTATGGCTCGATGCTGTTTCGTATCTGGAAAGGACTTGATGAGACGCTGGATGCCTGGGCCATCCATGGGATGGGAGGACTCTGGGGCACGTTTGCAACCGGTATTTTTGCTGCGATCGCTGTCGGCGGCGTATCCGGCCTGATGGAAGGGAATTCCCACCAGTTTCTTGTGAATGGGATCGCAGCCATTGCTGCGCTCATCTTCTCCTTTGTCGTTACCTATATCATCGCGACGGTCATTCAGCGTACTGTGGGATTACGGGCAAATGCAGAGGAAGAGTATGTTGGTATGGATATATCCCAGCATGGCGAGCGGACATAAGAAGTGATTATAATGAAACTGATAAAAGCCATCATTAAACCGGAGCGGTTCGAGTTTGTCAAGAAAGCTCTGGAAGACAAAGGGTTCAACGGTATGACCATTACGGAGGTGAAGGGACGCGGTGAGCAGAAAGGAATTACCCTGGAGTACCGCGGCGGTCTCATGACCGTTGATATGCTGCCCAAGATCCAGCTCGAGATCGTTGTCAGGGACCGTGAAGAGGATCTGCTCATCAGCACGATGATGGAATCGGCCCGGACCGGAAAGATCGGGGACGGGAAAATTTTCGTTATGCCGGTCGAAAAGTCAATCAGGATCCGGACCGGGGAAATAGAAACATAAGGGGATTATTCCGGAAAAATTTCCCCTCTTTTTTCCTGCGATGAAAAGGACATTGCCGGGGGTGTAATGATAATTGCTCCGATTCTGGATAATCCGATAGAGTATTCATTTGTATCGTTCGGGAGTTTTCAGGAATTGCCCTCCGGATGATCACCGGCTGCATTGCCCATTCCCTTTTTTTGACCCGTTACGAAAAATCTGAGTAGAAAACTATATATTAATAGGAATGGTACTTCCTTCTAATCTCAGATCTGTTCCGTGTAGCAGATTGAGAATACAGGAAGTGGGGGAAAATGGCAACTGTACAAAACATCAGCCACATCGAACCATTGCCGCGGTATATCCGGCCGGATAACGCGATTCCGGAATATGAAGAGATTCTCGGGGAACTCCATGAATACCAGCGGTCGCACATCGGGTCATCCTATTATTATATCCGTGCGGAAAATGACTGGACAGGATTATGCAGGATCCTGCCCGGAGGCGGAAAAATTTACTTCCATGAAATAGTGGACCACGGGAAATACGGGATAACAGAAGATGAACTGGAAGAAGCGGTCAGCATTGGAAAAGGTTCGTTTTCCATGGCAGGGTATCATCCGATATCGCAGCATATCGAGACGAAGCTCCGCGGGGTCCTGGATGGCCAGTAACCCGGGATGAATATTTTTTTGTTTACGTCGAATGTAATCTGTTTTTCAGAAAAAAGATATGAATATTTTCAGCCGCCCAGGCCGGTCAGCAGCCGGAGGATCTCCTGCGCCGTTGCCGGGTCCACGACCTGCGCGAGGATCAGCCCGGCAAGCGCGATGAACACGGTCCAGAAGACTTTCCTGAACTGCTCGTTTTTCCCGAACAGGTCAAGGACCGTCTCCCCATCGGTTTTCATTGCCAGCCGGATCAGCCTGGGCAGGAAGATGAAGAGCAGCAGGAAGATCATCGCCGCGATGGTGAACGAGAGCACGCTCCCGCTCTTCCCGGCAAGGTATATTCCGAGCGGGACCGTGAATGCTCCCGCCAGCACTGCCGCGGATGTGACCTCGCCGAACCAGAAGTAATCCCTGCGTTCGGCATAGACCGCCCGTTCAGGATCCGTGAGGGCCGCGGGATCGAAGATCCCTGCCGTGTTCAGCATCCCGAACCAGGCTGCGAGAAGTTCCTGCATGTCGGCAACGATGCCGAGGAAAATCATTCCGACCGGCACGGCCAGCAGGACCAGCGGCAGGCGGGCGATGACCAGGACGAGGGCGAGCAGGATCCCGGTACCGCAGAGTGCTGACCGGGTATTGAGATCACTGTTCATTAATGCACACCTCGCCCTCAATTGCAAATTCGAAATATGGGCTCATCCAGCCGCCATTGAGCGGGCTGAAGTCCCGGTATTTTCCCATCTTCTCATGTTTTCTCTTCGCTGTCCGGAACCTCACGGTGTGGATGCCTGGCGCCCGCGGGTACACCCGCCTGCCGCACATGTCACGCATCTCCCGGTACGGCGGGATCTCGAACCAGTCTATCCAGAACGGGACTCCCCGGGGGATGCCGGCCCCCCGGATCAGGTCCGGGAGCCGTATCGGTTCCGTGCTGTCGTAGATGACATCCACGATCAGGTCCGCCTCCTGCTGTTCAGGGTCCAGTTCAAGTTCGTAGAAGATCGGGGTGCTCCGGATTTCCTCCAGTATGAGCGGGGTGTCTGCGGTCAGCGGTTCAAACCCGCTGAACGTACACCGGTACAGGCCGGTCACCATTGCGACCGGCACAATTTCCGATTCCATTATCGAAACCTCCAGAATGAGATGGAGAGGAATAAATTCCTCTCCGGTTCTCTCATCAGGCTAATGCCGGCACCGAGTCGGCCCAGGTCTCCACCTTCGTGCGGATTGCGTCGTCCGAGTACGAGGTCAGGTTCACGCGGTTGCGGCTGATCGTAACCATGTAGTTCTCCCCGTTCGGATCGCGGCAGTTCAGCGTTGCCGAGTAGGTCTCGCTGGCCTGGTCGCGGACAGCAGTACCGGTGTGGGCTGCTGCAAGCGCTCCGCTCCCGAGCAGTGCGGTTGCACCGGCGTTGAAGCCGGCGATACTGTTGAACCTGTGGCTGCCGGTACCGGTCGTCTTTGCGAGGGCGTCCTGGTACACGATCTTCACCACGTAGCTCTCCCGGGTCTTCTCCACCGGCTGGTGAGCCACGCTGCCTACCGTATAGGCCACGCAGCCAAACGGGTTTGCCGTGATGACTGCCTGGACGATTGAGTCGAATGTCGATACGTCTGCGATCGGGTTCGCGAGTGTGCGGACCGCGGTCTTTACGGTTGTTTTCTGGACAAAGTCTGCCATGTTTGTTTTTCAACTCCGAGTGGTTCATCAGAACCGTGAGGATGAGAAGAACCCCACAGGGTTCTTCGAATTCCTGTCGATTCGTTCTGAACCGGTTTTTTCTAACGGGATCCGCCCCGCGGATCCCGAGTTGGCAGAGGTGGTCCGCCCCTGCTTCGGTTCATCGGGCCCTTTGACAAACAGCATGGAACGCATAAGGGGATGGGCTTTGATTATTAAATGGAAAATCCGGAAAACGGGGGACGCTTGTGAGGATTTGGAGCGATTGCGGTTCTATGATTGGTTATTTGGAAGGAACAAAATTGTTCCTCAGGTGGAAAAACAAGCGATAAAAATATGTGGGAAGGGGGTTTTATTCCCGCTGGTGAAAAAATTAATCCAGGTTCAATAAATCCCGGATAAGCGCAACGATCGCCAGCCGGTGTTGTTCACTGATGGCCCCGATCCGGTGCTGGAACCGTTCCCGGTCCAAGGCAATGATCTGGAATATGAGAGCAACACTCTCGGCATCGAGGCCGTTGTGCGGGTCAGGAGAAATGGTGAGGGTATGCGAGAACCTGGCGCTGCTCATGCTGCTGGTCAGCGGGACGACAAGGATGAGCCCGTTCGCACCACCGACAATAATTGCGGGTCTCGTCCCCCGCTGCTCGTGTCCTTTTGCATCGGTGAGATCCACGAGCCAGACAGCACCGTTCTTCATCGATTCAGTGCTCCAGTGATTTTAATGAGGCCCTCTGCCAGATGCCCGTCTCCTTTTTCAGTTCTTCGAGATCCTTCCGGGTGGGCTTATAGAGGAACTCTTTTGCTTTTGAGATACCGAGGGCAATCTGGGCCTCTGAATAGAACGGTTTCAGCCGTTTTACCTGCCGCGATGCTTCGAGCGGATCGCAATCCTGCCGGATCGCATAATACCCGTAGGTCGCGCCGACTTCGAGGGGGACGGGTTTGAGCCCGAAGATCCTGCCGAGCTCGCCCGCTGCCTCTTTTTCTGCGGTATTCAGCCGGGAGCCGGTTTCCAGGTTCTCGAATTCGGGGGTGAATGCAAACAGGTCCTTCGTCAGATCCGGAGAGTAGGGCCCGCGTACATATAAGCTGCAGGAATACCCGAGGTCGATACCTCTGAACTCAAGCAGGCAGACGAGTTTCTGGGCGATGAGCCGGTCGTCGAACCGTGCGATATCGAATGCGAAGCCCAGTTCCTTAAAGAAGGCAATGAGTTTTTTCCGTTTTTCCATACTTCATGCACCGCAGTGGAGGAACCGGCACAGCCAGGTCCGTATTCTTTTCCATTCATCCTGTCCTTCAGTCGTGATGATATAGAGTTCGAGTTCTTTTCCTTCTGAAGTTATCTTTCCGGAAGTGAGATATCCCATGTCTTTTAAGATATTGAGATTTGCGAACAGCACGCCGTCATTAATGTCGAGTGCCGCTTTGAGTTCGCGGTAGGTTGCCCCGTCCTGCCCGAGAGCGGCAAGGCTCGCGAGCAGTTTCAGCCGGACGAGCGAGAAGACTTTCGCGTTGAGCCCTTCGGATTCGTTTAAGATGGAGAGGATATCATCCTGCATTTTTTTCGTTCTCTCCTTTTCATGATGATTGGCGGCCCGGGTTATTTACTTTGTTATTTACTTAAAGTTTAAAGTGAGGGAAAGCGGGGGTCGGGGCGGTTCGAAGGAACTCCATAGGATTTTTTACGTTCAGATATAAATGACCAGTAATGATCACTGAGGCTGATACCTGCCGGAATTACATCCTGCCCAAACTCTATGATGCGGGCTGGACCAACGAGCAGATCAGCGAACAGAAATCCTTCACCGATGGTCAGATTTTTGTCTCGGGAAGCACCACACGACGGGGAAAATCAAAACGTGCAGATTATCTTCTGCGCATGACCCGGAATTTTCCTATTGCAGTCCTCGAAGCGAAAGCGGCTTACAATAAACCCGGTGACGGTCTACAGCAGGCCAAGGATTATGCAAAAATTCTCGATCTGAAGTTTGTCTATTCGACAAACGGTCATCGTATTATCGAGTATGATGATATCACCCACATCGAGAAAGAGATAGACAAATTTCCCACACCCTCCGAACCCGATGT
>Ga0182017_10004121_pt1 | contig 10824 bp, 9 predicted proteins | sample 712E3DmetaG_FD_120492 | JGI IMG/M metagenome (GOLD analysis project Ga0182017, IMG submission 120492) | Permafrost microbial communities from Stordalen Mire, Sweden - 712E3D metaG | ecosystem: Environmental > Terrestrial > Soil > Wetlands > Permafrost | place: Sweden: Stordalen | collected... | reverse complement strand
TATGAAAATCATCAAGGTTAATTAACTGGGTTTTGTGGCCTTTAGAAATCAGAAATTCGGATAGCGCTTCTGCAAATCTAGTTTTGCCAGATGTATCGATACCGGTTACTCCGATGATAAGTGCCCTGTAGTTTAATTTCATTTTCGTGGCTTCATCCAGAACCTTTTTAAATATGGCCAGCTTTCTGTCAAAGATTCCGAGAAGGTCAGAGAAAGTGCTAATGTTAATATCTGCCTGTTTTGGTTCTTCCCCACCATGTCCATACAGGGCACCAATGGAGAGGGCATTGTTTTCACGAGCAGCTTCAATATCGGTAGCTCTGTCACCAATAACTGCTGTCTCTAAATTGCCGAACCTGCTCTTGATTTTCTGCACCATCTGTATTTTATTTAGATTGTTATCCTGGGAGCACTCAAGATAGTCAAAATGTTCTCTAATCCCGAGTGACGAAATTGCCGAAGTGAACCAGGCTATAGAACTATTGCTGCATAACGCGAGCAGATATCCTCTTGCTCTTAGAACCTCTAGAGTCTCCTTAACCTGTGGAAAAAGAATAGCAAAATCTCGCATAGAAGATGCATACTCATTGCGCACAGCACTCCGGATTTCTTGCCAAGATAACTGGCGGTCTTGGGGCGTGATTGCTTTCCAAAATACGTCCGAAGTGAAACCGATATATTTCTCTATTGATCTCTCGGTAACATTGTCCTCAATGTTTAACTTTCTATAAGCCCTTCTTATCGCTTCTATTTCCGGCTTTGTAGCAGGATGAATCGTGCCATCTAAATCAAAGATGAGCAAATTAACTTCGGATGGTTCAATCATAGGCTTTTTCATAGGAAAGGCCTTCCCTAAAAATGTGATAACTGATTTCAAGAAGGATTTGAGTAGATTATACCATCATCGGAATAAGGGCATTGGTCATATTCTGTAAAACAGACCTAGACGTACTAACCAAAACGCTAATTTATTACCCCTGGACCATTATCGGGATGTTTGCCCTTCCATGAGTACGTTCGTTTAGGCAGATTCACCCCAACATTAGCAGAACAAGATTAAATGCTCAATTAGTATTTATCGGGATGTCTGACCAGTGGCAAGTAATTGCAGATTTATGCAAAGGCACTTGCCAATAACGTATTATACATGTCCCAATAAAATAACGGTAAAAGGGATTAGTACTTGCATTGGAACTTATCCCATGAGAAATGTTATAATCCTGACACCGAGGCCTTCTATGAAAAGTTTCAAGGAGGGCGAAATGAGAAAAACGGTAGCCATTTTGATGATAATAAGCGGAATTGCAGGTTTTATAGCATGGCCGATGTTTTTTCAATCGCAGGGTTGGTTAGGATTCCATGGATTTGGTCTTTGGGCACTAAATGAGGCCTTTTTCTTACTGGGTTTTATGTCTATAATGGGCGGTATCTATACATTGAAGAGGAAACCGAGAAGCTGGGTACTGACCGGAGCAATATGTTCACTTATCATTCCCATCTTGGGAATACCGGCGCTGATAATATTGGCAACGCGTAAAAGTGAATTTCAAACCTTAAAACCTTAGTTTTATTATATTTACTCCCATTGTTTGTAACCCGACAATGCTCGAATTGGTTCGGGGCAAATACATTTTCTAACAAAAACTGGACGTTATTTATTCCTTTTTAATAACATTGCCCAGGTTTTCTCTAATAACCTTAATTCTCTGATATTGTGGCTATTTGCTCGTAATATAAAACATTAAAGATATTGAGTGGCTGTACTTATAACTGGACGGACATCGGGATGTTTGCCCAAGGATAGGTATCCTATCTGCAAGTCACTAAAAAATGATAATTATACTGTCCTTTTATTGTATTTATGTTCATGAAAGGATAGACATATCCGTGTTGGTGTAATGATGTTTTTATTTTATATAAAAGGAAAAGGTTATCAGTATTTTTACGCTTCATTGGACAGACATCCCAATACCACTTGAACATTTAACTTTGCCTTGATATTATTGGAATAAATTTCCCTAAACTAACGTACTCATGGAATGGCAAACATCCCGATGACTACGTAGCCTTATTCACAATTATTCTAAAGTGATATTCAGTGTTGTCAAGACCGTTTTACTTTCGTCGGCCCGCTTCCGTAATCCCGAAACATCTGATATGCCCGGTATCCAAAGCTTTACTGGTAACAGTCGCCTTCGCATGTATTAATGTTAACTACAAGCAATCATCACGCGCCACGTCATTCAGTTTCCGCTTAGGCGTACGGCGCTGTCTTCTTGAGGATTATGTAAACTATTACACCCGTTATTTTACTGCCAGCGGAAAAGTAAGAGTGTTCAGCGCTGACACCATACAACGCCGCTCAAACCGTTAACGCGCCGATTAAAGCGGCCTTTATACCCTATGGGTACCAAGCAAATGACCGGTTAAGCTCCCGGGGGCTGTCCCCATATGCTGTTACCGGACGCTGTTTACTTGGCCTGGTTTTCGTTAACTGAAATCCAGCCGCGCCGGATTGCCAGGACCACGGCATGGGCGCGGTCGTTGGCATTTAGTTTGCGGAGGATCGAGCTTACGTGATTTTTAATCGTCTGCTCGCTGATCTCCAGGATCTGCGCAATTTTCTTGTTGGAATTACCGTCGGCCACATAACGCAGTATTTGGGTTTCCCGGTTCGTCAGCGGGGCGGTGATGGACTCAACGGACATGCCCATTGATACCATCTCCTGGAATTGTTTCAGGACATGCTCAGCCACGGTTGGTGTTGCCAGCAGGCTGTCGTTAATCGGATACTCGCCGCGGCCGACACGGCGGATGATGGTTTCCAATTCCTGGGTATTCGCTTTTTTGTCCAGATAAGCCGCCGCGCCGATTCTGATCGCCTCAAATAGTTCCTCATTATTTGTTTCGGAACTCATCATCACCAATCTGGTCGCCGGATAACGCTGCAGCAGACTTCTCCCCATTTTGAGCCCGTCCAGTGACGGGGCATCAATATCTAACAGGATTACTTCCGGCAGGTCTGCTTCGATAATTGCCGTCAAGTCGTCACCGGGGCCGGCCTCAACGATTTCGAAATCAGATAGACCGCTAAATGCCTGCTTGACGCCAGCTCTAAAGAATGGTTGTTTATCGATGATTACCACCCGGGTACTTCCCATATCAATTCTCCTCCATCACACTTGTCATAAGTCTAGTTTGCTTACTATATTAGACTGCTCGTTGGGATTTGTCAAAGGCAGCTACGTCGAAAGAGTACGGGGTACTATCTTACTACGATGTAACGGTAGCTTTGGGTGATTGTACCCTTGCCCCTTACCAAAGATAATGAATATATTCAAACACATTATAAAGTAATCAAACCTACTAGCATGAATAAAAAGCACGGCGCTCAGTTGCGCAGGAGTAAGGAAAATGGTAATTATGAACAGCATTGATGAAAAAAACAGACTCAATATACAGGGGTTAGGCATTAACTCGAATCAGTATGTTTATATGGTGGATAATGACGAACAAATGATGCTGATTCTCAAGCGGGAATTCGAAGAATCCGGGAATAATGGGGCTGGCAATGAAGAAGCAACGATCGAAGAGTTCATCACCGGCAAGGTCCACAATCTGCTGGAGCGGATTACGGGCAAGGGTCCACTGAGTGTCCGGGAGATCGAGGTTTTGAATTACGCCGCGATGGGTAAATCAAACAAAGAGATTGCCGAAGTCATGGGGCTGAGCGAAAGCACAATCAAAAACCACTTTTCCAGTACTCTCCGAAAATTACACGCCAACGACCGTACCCATGCCGTGACTTTGGCGCTGTGCAACGGTTGGATCAATGTCAAAAATATTTCCGGTAGCGGTTTCCCCAATTGTCAGACCACTATCGCTGCCAATAGCGGGATTTAGTTAATTTTTCACCGGATAAATTATAACGAGTGGGGGTTTTAAAATGTCGGTCTCAATTAATCGTAAGACTTATTTTCAGATAGCGGAGGCGTGCGAGATCGCGGGTACCAACAGAAATACGCTGTTACGGTGGATCCGCGATGGCCGTTTTCCTGACGTAAAAACCCGTGACCGCAACGGCTGGCGACTTTTTACCGAAGCTGACATCGCGAGATTAAAACTCGAGGTCAATGCCATCAAGCACTCATAAAATACATCATTGCGCGGATGCGATGATTTCTGACAATAAGTTGAATTGGGAGAATATATGGATATTTGTAAGCTCTTAAAGCATGCGATCGAAGTTAAGGCGTCAGATCTACACCTTAACGCCAACTGTCATCCCATTATCCGCGTTGACGGCGCCTTAAGAATCCTGAAAAATGAGGAAATCTTAACGGCTCAATGTCTTCGGGAATTATTCGATTGCATCACCACGGAAAAACAAAAGCAGGCACTCCAGGCTAAACTACAGCTGGATTTTGCCTATGTCATTCCGGAAGTTGGCAGGTTCAGGGTCAATGCTTTAATCCAACGCGAGGCTCTGAGTTTTTGTTTCCGGGTGATTGCCAAAGACATCACCCCGCTCTCACTGATGGGTTTACCTGAAATCTATTCTGAGATCACCCAGGCACGGAAAGGACTGATTCTGGTCACCGGGCCCACCGGCAGCGGTAAATCTACGACGCTCGCGGCGATGATTAATTTCATTAACGAACATGACAGCCGGCATATCATTTCGGTCGAAGACCCAATTGAATATATTCACCCGAACAAGCAATCAGTAATTTTGCAGCTTGAGGTCGGCCGGGATACGGAGTCATTCCATCAGGCGCTTTGGAACACGCTGCGACACGACCCGGATGTTCTGGTGGTCGGTGAAATGCGGGACCTGGAAACCATCAGCGCGGCCATTACCGCGGCTGAAACCGGCCACCTGGTGATGGGGACGCTTCATACGAATGATGCAACACAAACCGTTGACCGTATCATCGATGTCTTCCCCCACGGCCAGCAGTCGCAGATGCGTAACCAGCTCTCGCAGGTATTGCTGGCCGTGTTTTCGCAGCTGCTGTTACCCAGAATTAAAGGCGGCCGGGTACCCGCCTGCGAGATTATGATCGCCAACTCGGCGGTGCGCAATAGTATCCGTGAGGGGAAAACACAATACCTGGCGAACGCGATCCAGCTGGGTCATAAAGAAAAGATGCAAAGCCTGAACCAGGCTCTGGCCAAATTGGTATCCGACAGAGTCATCACCGCGGACGAGGCACTGTTGCAAAGCGTCGACCATGAACAATTGATTAATCTGATCGGGCTCAAAGAAATGGTGCAGAAGCCGATTTTTGCTTGATGCCGGGATTGATCTATCTTGTAAGCGCAACGACAACGGTTTGCCGTGATCGTTAACTGATAATTACCGGTGGATTAAATATTGGGCACGCGTCATGAACAGGAGAGCAATAACATGGAACTGGCCGCCTCGCAATTAATAAAAATTTATACGCAGTCGCAGTTCCTCGTGGGGCACATTTATTATGCGCCTACCCCGGAGGCGCGATTGCTGGATGCTTTAAATGGCGTGGCCGACAGGGGCCCGGTGAAAAAGGGAAAGTTTCTGGAATTAAATGACGTCACGATTCAATATCAAAACGGGACGACCGAACAACTCAAGGTCACTTACATTAACAAGGCAACGGTGCAACTGGCCATCACGATCGGTGACGCTGACTCCGGCCGGGGTATTGGCGCGCAAAAAGGCTATAAATCCTACCCGTTTGTCGAAAAGTCCCCGATCCCGGTCAGGGTGGAGACACATGATTATGTCGTTACCGGCAATATCTACCGCCTGGGTAGCCAGAAAGTCTGGAATATCCTCGAAGATACGGCGACATTCTTGCCGCTCACCCATGCTCAAGTCCATACCCTGGCGAACGGCGCCCTGGAGATGGTTAGTTTTGTGGCGCTCAACAAAGATCATATCCTGTCCTTACAAGAAGAAAACGGGAAGCAGAAAAGGGTGGGGCCGGTAACGGCATAAACCTTAAATCAGCATCTTAAAACACACTGAATATCAGCGTCTGGAGATCAAACGAATACATGAAAATAGAAACACTATTTAAGCGAGCGGTCGAAAATCGAGCCTCAGACCTGCATTTACGGGTCGGGCTCCCGCCCATTTTACGTATTGACGGGCACCTCCAGCGGCAAGCGGACTTAACGCTGCTGACCAACGATGATATCTTGCACATGCTGGATGAAATCGCCACGCCCCAGCAGCAGGAACGTTTGTCCCGGGAAAAAGAACTGGATTTTGCTTATCCCTATGAGCTCGCGGCCCGATTCCGCATCAATGTCATGCGGCAAAGGAAAACACTGAGCGTCGCCTGCCGGATGTTACCTTTTGTGGTACCATCCATTGATGAACTGGAATTGCCATCAATCTGTAAGGACTTGATATTGCAGCCCCGGGGCCTGATCCTGGTAACAGGACCCACGGGTGTCGGTAAGTCGACCACCATGGCCGCCATGATCCGCCATCTCAATGAAAACAAAGATTGCAATATCATCTGCATTGAAGACCCGATTGAGTATCAGCATCAAAACGTCAATTCGATTGTAGACCAGCGTGAGCTGGGGGAAGACACCGATTCGTTTGACATGGCCCTGATACGCGCTTTGCGCCATGACCCCGATGTCATTGTTGTCGGGGAAATGCGTGAGCTGAACACGATTTCCGCGGCCATTACCGCGGCCGAAACCGGCCATCTGGTGATGAGCACGTTACACACAACCGATGCTGTGCAGACCATCGACCGCATGGTGGATGTCTTTCCGCCGAATCAGCAATCACAAATTCGGTTGCAATTGTCGCAGGAGATAATAGCGATCTTGTCCCAAACTCTGTTACCGCGAGCTTCTGGCTTAGGCATGATCGCGGTCTTCGAGATCGTTTTAGCCAACCCCTCAATACGAAACCTGATTCGCGAGGGTCGCACTTACGAGATTCCAACCTATATGAAATTGCACTCTGAGTCTGGAGCTGTGAGCCTGGATGAAGCGCTGGTATTAATGGTGCGCAAGCTTAAGATTACGCGCGACGCGGCGATGCAAAAAACAAATGACCCAAAACATTTAACCAAACTGCTAAGTTTGTAATGTAACCGATAATTGATTAGAGGTGCCGTTATGCAAATCGATGAATTGCTCAAATTAATGGTGGAAAAGAACGCATCCGACCTGCATATCAGAGTGGGGAGCCCACCCATGTTCCGGATCTACGGGAAATTATCCCCGGTGAAGGATTGGCTGCCAGTCACGGTCGAGGATTCCGTGGCCATTTTAGAGTCTATTAGCTCCCCAACGCAGCGGCAAACCTTCGCGGAAACGCTCGAGTTAGACCTTGCTTACAGCTCATCCGGCATCGGACGGTTCCGCGTCAATGTGCTGCGTCAAAGAGGAACTGTTGCTTTTGTCATTCGTTTGGTGGCTTTTAAAATTCCCACCATCGAACAACTGGGTTTGCCTTTGATCTGTAAAGAGCTGATTCTTCGACCCCGCGGCTTGATTCTGGTTACCGGCCCGGCCGGTAGTGGTAAGTCCACGACGATGGCGGCGATGATTGACCATCTGAACGAAACTGAGAGCCGCAACATCATAACCATTGAAGATCCGATTGAATACTTGCACCACAATAAAAAAAGCATTATTGCCCAGCGTGACTTAGGTGACGATACCCATTCCTTTGACGTCGCGCTGATGCACACCTTGCGGCAGGACCCCGATGTGATTTATATCGGCGAAATGCGCGACCTGCCCACCATATCAACCGCGATCCGGGCGGCCGAAACCGGCCACCTGGTGTTAGGGACACTGCACACCACGGATGCCTCCCAGACCGTGGACCGCATTATCGATATTTTCCCGGCGAACCAACAGGATCAAATCAGAATACAATTTTCCCAGGTACTGGAAGCCGTGATGACACAGTGTTTGCTTCCCCGTATCGGCGGCCAGGGCAGAGTAGCTGCTTTTGAGATTTTGCTGGCCGCGCCGGCCGTCAGAAACCTGATCCGCATGGGAAAAAGCCATGAATTACCCAATGTGATGCAACTTGGCAGTAAGGATGGAATGCAAACCCTGGACCAGGCTCTCGCAATGCTGGTAAAAAGCCAACTTGTCACCCAGGAAAATGCGGTGATGAAAAGCAGCCATCCGGCACAACTGCTGAAATTACTTTAAAATCCTCTGACTCGGCGGGGAATTACGGCAACTTCCTTCGATCGGGTCCAACGATCATTGACTGCAGGGTTTTGCAGAATATTTCCACCAGTTCCGGGTCGAACGTTGTCCCGGCGCAGCGCCGCAGTTCTTCGATTGCTTCCTGCGTCGAACGCTGGTTGTGATACGGTCGCAGCGAAGTCATGGCATCATAAGCATCCGCGACCGATAGCAGACGCGCTTCGAAAGGTATATCATGGCCTTTGGTTCCCGAGGGATAACCGCTGCCGTCATAGTGCTCGTGATGATTTAAGATAATCGGCAACGCATTGGCGAGTTCGACAACATAACGGAGTATCTCGACACCCATCGTCGGATGGGCTTTAATCTGCCGCCATTCCTGATCATCCAACGCCCCGTCTTTGTTCAGGATGGAATCAGGGATACCGATTTTACCGATATCGTGCAGCAGACCGGCCGTACGGATTACGGCAACTTTTTCCGGCGGTATGTTCATGGCCTGGGCCATCGCCACGGCGTACTGACTCACTTTTCGCGAATGCCCGTAAGTATAATGATCCTTGGCATCCACAGTGGCGGCCAGGGCAAATATCATCCCGATGGCGATCCGCTTGGTTTCACTATCAGACTCTACTTCCATCAACACTTGCGACCGGGAATCATAGGGGCCGCAGGTTCGGTTCCGGCCGGTTTCTTTGGCCGTATATAGCGCCTTGTCAGCCGCTGCCAGGAGTTCTTCCTTGGTCATCCCATCAGTAGGCCAGGAGGCTACCCCCAAACTGGCCGTTACTGAGGCCCGTCCTTTAAACGTCCTCTCCTGAATCTTTTCCCGAATGCGTTCGGCGACAACGTAAGCACCCTGGGTGCTGGTTTCCGGCAACATCACCGCAAATTCTTCTCCTCCGTATCGGAATGCTTGATCAATATTCCTGATGGAATCTTGAATACACCTGGCAATACTGGCGAGAACATCATCTCCGGCCAGATGCCCATAGGTATCATTGTAAGTTTTAAAGAAATCAATATCAATCATGATCATCGCAAAAGTAGCGCCAAACCGCGTGTTCCGTGCTATTTCCTTATCCAAACACTCGTGCATGTAACGGTGATTATATAACCTGGTGAGCCCGTCGGTAATGGCCCAGGTCATCGCCTGGAAATAAAGTTGCGCATTTTCTATGATCACGCCGGCTTGATTCGCAAGGCTCATGATCAGGTCGATATCTTCCTGGTTAAAAATCTGCCGCGAATGTTTGCCGCTCAACCCCAGAATACCGATCAGTTTGCCATGCCCCTTGAGGGGGCAGAAAAGTTCCAATTGAGAATTTTTCAGAATTTCTCGCTCCCCTTCCCACAGTGCCTTAAATTGGGGGAGACTTTCGATCTGATTGAGTGTTAGAACCTGATTTTCTTTTTCGAGCCAGCTTACTAACGGGCTATCGAAGGACAGATTAAATTCATCTTTCGTACTATCTTTGGTAATTGGATAGACCGTCCGTACTGTGAAAACACTACTACCTGGATCCTCAATCATCAGGACGGCCCGGGAGATACGAATCGCTTGGGATAGTGACTGCAGCATTTCTGACGAGAGTTGGTCAAGGTTCAGAATGTTTCCCATTTTACTGGTGAAACTGAGCAAGGTCTGGCGATGAGTATAAGTTTCGCCGTAAAATGCACGGTCCACCAGTGCTTGCGCCGGACGCCGCAAGGGTAAGCCGATGATCACCAATAACCCTACCAAAATAATGATAAGGATTACGATCACATAGGCTGGCAGGCCCGGGTAATACCTGAATGTAAATAATAATCCGCCGGCAAATAACACTGCCACGGGAATCAGCGCCAGTGTAAATGCCAAGCCACGCCGTATTACAAATTTAATGTCCAGCAGGTGATACCGGGATACAGAATAAGTAATAATCAAGACATTGAGGAAACTACCAATATGGTCGAGTGGGAAACCGGCTATCGGCGGTATGAGGTTAGAGTAACTGAGTACCGTAATGATACTCCAACCAAAAATTAGATACATGGTGCGGTTACGGTCGGCTGGGTCGGTGGAACCACGGTATTTCTTAACTAATAAATACAGACCGGCTATAATCGGTGTAAGACTAAGGGCACCGATAATGAAAATTGAATTCCCCAGACTATGATACAGGACACCATGTATTACGTACGAGTATTCAACAATGTCACCTGTAAAACAGAGCGCCGCAAAGAGGGCCAGAATAATATAGCCGATTAATATTTCTCGGCCTTTGGTGCGGTTGGTATAAACCCGGATGAAATGGTAATAGGTAATTAGTGTCCAGATCAAAGCCACGGTCAGGGCTTCATTCCAAAATATGGCTTGTTTAGGGAAGGCATTGAGATGGAGCATGAATGAAGTGAAGCTCCAGATTGCCGCCACGACAAGGTAGAAGGAAAATACCTGATTGATGCGTTCTTTTAGGTTCGCCAGAGAAAAACAAAATAAGATAATATATGCAGCACAGGTAATCAGCGGGATTAGAGCCCATATCGTCAATATGATGCTCCTTCAATTAATAATAATTATTTATTATGATTATGTCCCATCGCCTCACTCTTGTCAACAGATAATATGCTGGAGTAGGCATTAAGTACTATTAATTA
>Ga0182017_10004120_pt1 | contig 10824 bp, 10 predicted proteins | sample 712E3DmetaG_FD_120492 | JGI IMG/M metagenome (GOLD analysis project Ga0182017, IMG submission 120492) | Permafrost microbial communities from Stordalen Mire, Sweden - 712E3D metaG | ecosystem: Environmental > Terrestrial > Soil > Wetlands > Permafrost | place: Sweden: Stordalen | collected... | reverse complement strand
GGGCTCAGTGCGCCGCGGACGGCGGGACGGCGGTGAGCTTGTCCCACAGCGATCCGGCATTGAGCGTCTGGATGTAATCCATCATGTAGCCCTGGCCGATGTCTACCGGGCAGCGATCGGCGAAGTTGACGCGGGCAACGGTCTCCTCGCGGGACCAGCCCTTGGCCACGGCCTCGGCGACGGCCGTCTTCCACTCGAGGAGGATGGCCCGCTGCATTTCCACGTACTTCTTCGTGGTGACGGGACCGTGGCCCGGCACGACGTAGTCGACGTCGAGGGCCCGGATCCGATCGAGGGACGCGATCCACTGGTCCACGTTCGAGGTCATGAGCCACGTCTGGCACTGCGAGAAGATCGTGTCGCCGGTGAAGACTGTGCGCTCTTCGGGGACGTGGACCGCGATCTGACCGGGAGTGTGGCCCGGGGTGTGGAGGCAGTTGAACGTGTGGTCGCCGACGCGAAGGGTCAGGTCTCCGGTGAAGACGATCTTGCCCTTGTTCGGATCGCGGTAGTACTCGTCCCGGTCGGGCCACAGGGCAACGCCTTCGGGCGCGTCGAGGTCGGTGCCCTTGCCCTTCGGCGTGGGAAGGGCCTCGTAGGCATACGCAAACGGGTCCAGCTCGGGGTAGACCACCATGAAGAGGTCGTAGACGCCCTGGTGGTTGACGACGGTGCCGGCGCCCTTGAAGTAGTAGTTGCCGAAGATATGGTCGACGTGATGCTCGGTATTGATGATGTAGCGGATCGGACCGTGAGATTCCGCCTCCTGGCGCATCGCCACGGCCTTCGTGGGCAGCTGGGGCGTGTCGATCACAACCACTCCGTCCGCGGTTATGACGTAGCTCGGGTCGCAGCCGCGCAGCTTCGTCTCGGTGAAGATGTTGGGCGTCACCTGCTCCATCGACGTGCTCCTGTGTCGGCTATTGGGTTGCGGTCAGGCCCCCGTCGATCGTGAGGATCTGTCCGGTCACGAACGACGAGGCATCGGAGGCGAAGAAGAGAACGGCCCCGACGAGATCGCCGGTCTCGCCCACGCGGCCGAGCGGAACCCGGTTGACGAGGCCCGCCTTGAACGCCGGGTCGCCGAGCAGCATCGCCACCTGGGGCGTGTCGACGAAGGTAGGGGCGATGGCGTTGACGGTGATGCCGTGCTTCGCCCATTCCGTCGCCCATTGGCGGGTCAGCGAACTGACGGCGCCCTTGGCTGCCACATACGCGGAGTAGCCGGCGTTGATGCCGAGCTGGGCCCGGACCGAGCTGATGTTGATTACCCGCCCACCGTGGCCGGCCTTGACCATCGCCCGCACCGCGGCCTGGCTGGCGACCAGAGTGCTCCGCAGATTGATCTCCATGATCCAGTCCCAGGCATCGCGGGGATATTCCTGGGCGTCGAAGAGGACCTTGCCCGCGCCGCCGCCGACGGCGTTGACGACGATGTCCAGCCGGCCGAAGCGTTCGACGATGGCGCCGACGACCCGCTCGGCCTCGGATTCCCTGGTGATGTCGGCGACGACGGCAAGACTCTCCGCGCCGGCGGCTCTGACCCTCTCGGCGGCCGCCTCGGCGTTGGTCTCGACGATATCCGAGACGGCCACCCTGGCGCCTGCACCGCCCAGCGCGACGGCAAGGGCTGAGCCAATCGCGCCTCCTCCGCCCGAGACGAAGGCCACTCGGCCATCGAGTCTGAAGGCATCAAGCTGGCTCATGTGACTCCTTTCGTGGCGGCTCGACGGCCGGGAATGGAGCTGATCTAGCGATTGCCCGGGAAGACCAGGCTGAGCGCCTCCCGCCGGCCCGGTTCCGGCCAGCGCACGGTGACCATCTTCTGCTGGGTGAAGAAGCGGATGCCGTCTTCACCGCGCATCTTGAGGTCTCCGAAAGCCGAGCCGCGCGTCCCGCCGAATGAGAGGTAGCCCGCCGGCACGGGGATGGGCACGTTGATGCCGATCATCGGAACATCCGCCTCGAGCTCGAAGCGGCGAGCCGCTCCCCCGTCAGTGGTGAATATCGCCGTGCCGTTGCCGTACTGGTGGCCGTTGATCATCGCCAGCGCTTCGTCATAGGTCATGGCGCGGACTATGCCCAGCACCGGTCCAAAGATCTCCTCGCGGTAGATCTCCATCTGGGGCGTGACGTGGTCGAACAGGGTCACGCCCAGGAAGAAGCCGTCGGGATGCTCGGCCACGTGGAACGATCGGCCGTCATTGACGAGCTCCGCACCCTCGGCGACGCCCTTCTCGATCCAGTCGATGATCGAGGCGCGGTGCTCGGCCGAATAGATCGGGCCCATGTCGGAGTCCGGATCCATGCCTGGCCCGATCTTGAGCCTGCCGATCCGCCCCTCCATGGGCGGCAGCAGCCGGTCCGCGGCGTCGCCGACGGCGATGATCAGGGTCTGGGCCATGCAGCGCTCGCCTGCGGAACCGTAGCCCGCCGCAACGGCGGCGTCGGCCGCGAGCTCCATGTCCGCGTCGGGGAGCACGAGCATGGCGTTCTTGGCGCCCGTGTAGGCGCCGACCCGCTTGCCGTTCTTGGTGCCGGTCTCGTAGACGTGGCGGCCGACGGGGGTCGAGCCGACGAACTGGATGGCATCGATGCCGGGATGCTCGAGGATCGCGCCGACGGCCTCACGTCCGCCGTACACGACGTTGAAGACGCCGTCGGGCAGACCGGCTTGCTTCCACAACTCGGCCTGGAGTTGCGTCGCGCCCGGCGTGTGGCTGGAGGGCTTCCAGACGAAGGTGTTCCCGCATGCCAGCGCGATCGGGTAGATCCACATCGGGACCATGACCGGGAAGTTGAACGGCGTGATCCCCGCGGCCACGCCCAGCGGCTGGCGGATCGTGTGCGCGTCCACGTTGGTCGAGACGTTCGGCGTGTTCAGGCCCGCCAGGTGGACGGGCAGCCCGCAGGCGAACTCGACGGTTTCCAGGCCACGCATGACTTCGCCGAGAGCGTCGGGGAACGTCTTGCCGTGATCGCGAGTGATCAACGCGGCGAGCTCTTCACGGTGGCGGTACACGAGCTCCCGAAAAGCGAAGAAGATCTGGCTGCGTGCCATCAGAGGCGTGTCGCGCCAGCCCGGGAAGGCTCGTCGGGCGGCGCTAACGGCGGCGTCGACCTCGGAAGCTCCCCCGCGCGGAACCCGGGCGATGACGACGCCGGTGGCCGGGTCGTAGACGGGTCCCGTGTGCTCGGGAAGAACCTCAACGGGGCGGCCGTCGATCCAGTGGCTGAGGATCGGCGGGTCCATGTGCTTGACCGAGTCGGGAACCTTCGTGGTCACGATGTCGCCTCCGTGGCTGTTGTCGAGGCGGACTCAAACGGTCCGCAGGTCGGGGTTCGGAAGAAGGATGTCGCGGATCGTGGCCTGTACGTCGTGGTAGGCCTTGATGAAGCCGCGGAGGGTGCGGACAGTGGCGCCGTAGGTGTCGAACTCGACGGGTGTCAGCCCGTCGGGCTCGAAGGCGCGCCGGAAGTCGGGAAGCTTCGCGCACAGCTCGGCAACGATCGCCGGGTCGACGGGTTCGTGCATCCGGGCGACTGGATCGATGCCGCTTTCGTTGAAGCGGACCTGCCAGGCGTACGGGATGGTCAGGCTGACGTCTCCGCCGACGAGCTCGGTCCAGTGGAGGTGGTGGCGGAAGGCCGCTGCGAGCATGCGGCTGCGGTACCCGCGCTCCTTGAAGATGCCGTACGTGCGCTTGAAAGCGGCGATCCCGGCCCAGTCCAGGGCGGCCGGGTTCACCGACAGGCCGTCGCGATCGACGACGACCTTCATCCAGTCGTCGAGGCGGCCGATCATGATGGTCACGATCGGGACCAGCTTCCCCGGATCGCCTCCGGCGGCCGCCAGGCGGTTCAGCCCACGCTCCACCGCGTCAGCCGCTGCGATCGCCTGCGGGACGGTGAACGAGACCGTCGCGTTGATGCTGATCCCTCTGGCGGTGGCCTCTTCGATGGCGACCATGCCGGCCGAAGTCGCCGGGAGCTTGACGTGGAGGTTCGGCGCCAGGCTGGCGAAGTGGACTGCCTGCTCGACCATTCGCGTCGGGTCACGGTAGTTGGCCGGGTTCGCCTGCACGGAAAGCCAGCCCTTACGGCCGGACTCCCGGGCATTGATGGGGGCGAGCAGCGACGCTCCGCGAACGGCCATCTCCTCGACGATCGCCCAGGTGAGCTCTACCTCCGACCAGGTCGGGTTCTCGAACGCCAGCTGGCGGACTCGCGGGACCCAGTGCGCCTTCTCCTTGCCGAGCACTTCCAGCACGATCGGCGGGTTCGAGGTAGCGCCGCTGGCGCCGCGCTCGATAGCATAGGCCAACTCCTCGACGGCACACGAGTCGTTCCAGTAGTCGGTAGGCCCGAGCCGTGCCGTGCGCAGCAGCGGACAGTCGACCGACGTCACGGGGATGCCTCCAAGTCTAGGGAGTCTCCTGCGTTGGGACTCCGCTAGAGCATCAATATAATCGATGATCGATGAAAAGTGCCGAACGGCACTTGATTGCCCGGAACTCGGGCTCGATCGTCCGACCTCGGCAGGTGGTCTTCCTCGAGCGCTTGACGGCACCCACCGCCACCTCACGGTGGAGCGGGCGTTGCGTTCCCGGGGGAGCCGACCTGCTTGAGCGTTGCTGGCTGACCAGCCGCTTGGCTGGCAGGAGATGGAGGTTCAGAGTGGAGACAGAGACCAAGAACACGGTTCCGCTATGGCTGGCCGTCGCGATCACGGTGGTCGTGAGCCTGCCGTTCGGGATCTGGCTGGACAAGCTAAACCTGCCACTGTGGGCAGCGTTCATTGTGTGGGCAGAGTACTTCACCCTCGGCGCCAAGCCGTCGGCCCTCAAGATCATGGTGCCCGCCTACACCCTCGGCGTCGTTGGCGGCGCACTGATCTGCGAGCTCTACCAGGTTCTCGCGAAGATCTTCGGCGACGGCAACGTTGTCAACTTCGGCCTGCAGAACCTGACGAATAACAACCTGGCGCTCTACATCTCGTTCTTCGTCGGCTTCTGCATCCTCATCTACGCCATGAAGTGGATGGCCGTAACCGGCGGCGCGGGCACTCTTCCGTTCTTCAACGGCGTGTCGGTGTTCCTCGGCGTCTACTTCACCGGCACTTTCCTCGGATGGTTCCATGACTTCAACATCGGCACGGACACAATTGGCTACGCCATCGTGGTCTTCGCCGCCATCAGCGCCTGGCTGGGTGGGATGCTCGGCGCAGCGCTCGGCTGGTTCAACGTCGTGATCTTGTTCCCGCGCGAGGTCAAGAGGAGCGAACAGCCGCCGCGTCTGTAGTCCGCTCAACTCGTCGTGTTCCCGCGTCCCTCGCGTTCAACGCCGCTCGAAGCCAGGTTGGAGGGCTTGTCACAGCCCGAAGCGCTTCTATCGTCATCCAGGGACCCTCGCCGCCCGTCACGGCGAGAAGGTCCTTCGGGCCTGGTCAGCACACGGCAACGGTTGGTGAAGAGAGGTCTCAAGTGTTCAGCTAGCTGAACACTTGCCGATCGAACGGCTGGCCATTGCGACCGAGACTGGGCCGCAATGGCGATGCCGACGTCAGATTGCACCTACAACTGGAGGCAATGGCAATGGCGGAAGCCACCAAACTAGTCGGCCCAGGAGAAGAGATCCTGGGGCAGTTCCTCGGCGACAAGGACTTCCCGGTCGAGTGGGCGTCCGAGACCGAGAAGGAGCTGTTCTGGGTCTACGACGACCTGCACTGTCCCCACCCGATCAGCCCGATGTACAACGACATCGGCGGCTGGTGGCTGAGCTGCGATCACATGTTCCGCCGCTTCGGCACACCCTTCGCGACAGACTGGATCGCCAAGATCGTCAACGGCTACCTCTACACGGCGGCCATCCCGGCCCAGGCGGAGCTCTCGACGCCCGCGAGCGAGTACGGTTCCGCGATCGTGCCCGTCGTGCCCGAAGATGCAGACTACGCCGCGAAGATCGGCACATATCTGGGCTTCGTCCTGCCCACCTACGGCGATGAGTTCGCGACGTGGTGGAACGGGCGACTTCGCCCGGAGATGGACCACAACTTCAAGTACCTCGAGGACAAGTTCGACCAGGCTCCCAAGATGAGCCTGGCGCAACTGGCCGTCCTGCTCGAGGATGCGATCGACATCCACGATCGACACTGGAAGATCCACTGGATGCTCAACTTCGCGCAGCTCTCCGCGACGCTCAACCTGCGGGCCGTCATGGAGAAGACGCACGGGAAGATCAACGAGCAGCTCCTGGGCCGGCTCCAGAACTCGGCCAAGGACCGCAACTGGGACTCGATCGAGGCCCTCTGGAAGATGAAGGAGGAGGCCAAGGCGGATCCCGTCCTGACCGCCGCCTTCAAGCACGAGACCGCCGGTGAGATCATCGCCGCCCTCAAGTCGACGGAACGCGGCAAGCGCTTCATCGATGAGCGGGTGGTCCCCTACCAGATGGAATACGGCTGGCACGCGGTCTGGAGCCACGAGTTCCGATTCCCGACCGTGCGCGAGCACATGGAGCCGGTGATCGAGCTGGTCCGCGGCTACATCCAGACCAACTACGACTACCCCAAGACCATCAAGGTCCTGGCCGACGACATCGCCGCCGCCGCCAAGGAGATCCTCGAGGGTCTCAGCGGGGACGCGCTGGCCGAGATGAAGGTCGCCAACGACATCAACCTCAAGATGGCCCCGCTGACGCCCGACCATCACTTCTACATCGATCAGGGCGCGAATGCACACCTGCGAATGGCCCTCATCCTGTGCGGCCAGAAACTCGTGGAGATGGGCGCACTCGACTCCCCCGAGGACGTCGTCTACTTCAAGTACAACGAGTTCCGCGTGTTCATGGGCAATCCCTCCGGCATGGACGGCCGGGCCCTGGTTGCCGAGCGCAAGGCCGCCCAGGACAAGGCTTACACCTTCCGCCCGAAGTCGTGGATCGGCACCTGCACGCCCACCCAGCTGGCCTTCCCTTACCTGAACCTGTGGGGCTTCCCCGACAAGTTCTACCGCAAGGCTTCGACGGTCAAGGGCCAGATCAACGGCCTCGCCGCCTCGCCCGGCGTCGTCGAAGGCACCGCTAAGGTCGTGACCAGGGAGGACCAGTTCGATCAGGTCCGAGCTGGCGACGTCCTCGTCTGCGTGATGACCAACCCGGCCTGGGTTGTGCTCTTCACTAAGATCGTGGGCCTCGTGACGGACGCGGGCGGCACGGTGTCTCACCCGGCCGTCCTATCGCGAGAGTTCAGCATCCCATGTGTCGTCGGGACGGATGTAGCCACCCAGCAGATCAAGAGCGGTGATCGGATCCGCGTCAACGGAACTACCGGTCTCGTCGAGATCCTGGAGACTGCCGCCGCCATACTGGAGCCGCGCCAGGGCGACGCACCCAGGCTCTAACCGGAGAAGCGATGTCGCCAGATACCCAGATCTCCCGCAGCCCCCTGAGCGATCAGATCAAAGATCGTCTCCTGCAGGAGATTCTGGCCGGCGACTACGCGCCCGGCTCCCGAATCGTCGAGACCCGGGTTGCACGGGAGCTTGGCACCAGCCAGGCTCCCGTGCGCGAAGCTCTCCGAGACCTCGAGGCACTGGGGGTCATCGAGATCTCGGCATTTCGCGGGGCCCGCGTTCGACATCCATCCAAGGCGGAGCTACTCGAGGCCTACGAGATCCGGGCTGAGCTCGAATCCCTGGGCGCGCGGCTCGCCCTGCCCCGGATGTCGGACGCGGACCTCGAGGAACTCCAGGGCTACGTCGAGGAGATGCAGAAGGCTGCGGATCTGGGCGATACCCACGCCGAGGCCGTCCTCGACGTTGCCTTTCACGCTCGCGTAATCGCGATCTCCAACAACCGCACGCTGGAGCGGGTCTGGCGCCACCTTGAGCCGCTTTCCCGAACTTACATAACGCTCGTAGTCCCCGGCGTTGACCGCCGCCAGATAGCCGACCTCCACGTTCCGATCCTGGACGCCCTGCGTGGCGGCGATCCGGATCTGGCGGATGTGGCCTACCACCTTCATTTTGCGGCGGCCGGCGACATGTTCCGCGAGACGTGGGTCGACGAGCCGTCGGCATCCGACGAGGACGGCGACTCCACCGCCGACGCACGGCGTGGAAACGCGGCCAGGCCCGCCCGTCGACTGACGGCAACCGATGCCGTCGCCCAGATGAGACGGCCGCGCCGCTTCCGCAATTCGGCCGCGCGCGGCCGTTAGAAAGCCCCGTCGCGAGCGAGAGCCTCAGACGGAACGCAAACGTGCCGGCGCTCGAGGGCGCGCGGTTCGACCACGCCACAGGAGCCGAGACAGCCCGGACCGAGACCCGCCAGTGGGCCGCGAGCCGGGCAAGCGAGGGCGGCGCGGGCCGCCTGCAGAAGGAGAGCATGAACGAGCAACTGCAACTGTCGGAGGAGATGTCCGCCGAGACCGCGCGACTGCGGGTGGACGTCTACGGCAGCCAGCCCCGCGAACACGTTCTGGAGGACTTGAACTTCCTCAACTACCGGCTTGCCGATGTGCGGATCTCGCCGCGGGTCACCCTGTCGGAGCCCGACATCGTCGTGAACCAGGACGGGGACAAGGCCATCGCAGGCGACGGCCGGAGGATCACGTTCCAGGGGCCATGGCCGGCCGGTCCGATCCAGAAGGTAGTGGTTGCGATGCTCGCCATCCGAATGGAGGCGAAGGGCCTGCACCCATTCCATGCCTCGGCGGTGCGGTATCGCGGCAAGACCATCATGTTCCTGGGCGGCGAGTCGAACCACGGCAAGAGCATGGGCCAGATCGAGGCCTGCCGGCGCGGCGCGTTGCTGGTCTCCACCGAGACCACGGTGGTCGACGACTCCGGGCGCGCGGTGAAGGGCTCCAAGGAGCCGTTCATCAAGAAGCGCACCGAGGGCACTGAGCGCGCCGACAAGGCCGCTCCCGAGGCAGGCGTCGCCAAGTTCTTCGGCGGCATGCCGACGTGGGAGCTCTACACGGAACCGAGCAACATCGACATCGTGGTTGTGCCCGCGATCGACGGCAACTTCGATCCGAGCCTGGCCGAGATGATCCCGTTCGAACGGCAGTTCCAGACGCTTCATTCGCTCCAGAACTACTTCCTGCTCAACGAGCTGCTCGCCGCGGACTGGCCAATGCCGATCGTCGACACGGAGCCTCTGCGCCGTGCACGCGCGAAGTGGGTCACCAAGTTTTCGGATCGGCCCTACTACTTCGTCCGTGCAGCCAACCCTCAGGTGCTGCTTGACGAGGTCGACAAGGTCCTCTGAGCGGCGGAGGTTTCGAAACCATGCAGACGTTCGTCTACGAGCGGCCCGCCACTCTGGCCGAGGCGGTGGCGCTCCTGGATGCCCACGGCCCAAATGCGCGGCTCCTGGCCGGTGGCACGGACCTGATCATCCGGCTCCGCGACGGGTCGGCGCGGCCCGGTGTCGTGATCGACGTCAAGCGCATAGCCGAGCTCCACCCGGCAATCCGCGAGGACGACGGGATCGTGACGATTGGGGCCACGGCCGTCGTGGCCGACATTGCCGCGAGTGAGCCCGTGAGGCGGCATTTCGAGGCGCTCGCCGATGCTGCAGCCGTGGTCGGATCGGTCCAGATCCGGAACCGGGCCACGATCGGCGGCAATATCTGCAACGCCTCGCCAGCCGCCGATACGGCCCCGTCGCTGCTCGTCTACGGAGCGGTGGTCGTCGCCGCGGGCCCGAAGGGCACCCGCCGGATACCCATCGACGACTTCTTCGTCCGTTCAGGCGTGACCACGCTCGGGCCGAGCGAGCTCGTTGTCGCTATTGAGATCCTGGTCCCGGCCCGCAGCACTGGCGCGGTCCACATGAGGCGCACGCGGCGTCGCGGTCACGACCTGGCCTCGGTGACGCTGTGCTGCTCAGTGGACGACACGGGAGTCACCCGCCTCGCCTACGGCAGTGTGGGTCCACGACCCGTCCTCGTCACCGACGAGACCGGTGTGCTCGCGGATCCCGGCGCTCCGGACGAGGCCAAGGCCGCCATCTTCGAGCGCATGTTCGCCGAGGCCAGCCCGTCGAAGCGATCGATGCGGGCGGGCCCCGAATACCGGCTCGCGATGCTCCGAGTGCTGGGCAACAGGGCGGTCAGGGCGGCGATCGGGCGCCTCGAGGCAAAGGGGCGGGTGGAAGCATGAGCGGAATGGCCAACACGCTTCCCATCGAAATCACCGTCAACGGGCGCCGGCGGGCGCTGCGGGTGGCCGTCCACCACACCCTGCTGGACGTCCTGCGCGACGATCTGCGGCTGACCGGCACCAAGGAGTGCTGCCTAGTCGGCGAATGCGGCGCCTGCACCGTCATGGTCGACGGGCGGATCGTCGACTCCTGCCTGATGCTCGCCGTCGAAGCCGACGGTGCCGAGATCCTGACCGTCGAAGGGCTGGCCGAAAACGGGAGGCTCAGCCCGCTTCAGCAAGCGTTCCTCGACAAGGGCGCCGTCCAGTGCGGCTTCTGCACGCCGGGACAACTGATGGCCTCACACGCCCTCCTGGAGGCGAACCCAAATCCGAGCCTCGACGACATCCAGGAGGGCCTGGCCGGCAACCTCTGCCGGTGCGGCTGCTACGTCCAGATCACCGATGCGGTCCTCTCCGTCGCCGAAGGGGGACACCGATGAGCACTAGAGTCATTGGCACCTCTCCCAACCGCGTCGGGGGCATCGGCCGGGTCACAGGCGCACAGGAGTACGTGGCCGACATCCGGATCGCGGACGTCCTCGAGGCCAAGCTCGTCACGCTCGATTGCGCCCGCGCACGGATCATCTCGATCGACACCTCGGCTGCGATGCAG
>Ga0182017_10004118_pt1 | contig 10824 bp, 13 predicted proteins | sample 712E3DmetaG_FD_120492 | JGI IMG/M metagenome (GOLD analysis project Ga0182017, IMG submission 120492) | Permafrost microbial communities from Stordalen Mire, Sweden - 712E3D metaG | ecosystem: Environmental > Terrestrial > Soil > Wetlands > Permafrost | place: Sweden: Stordalen | collected... | reverse complement strand
GGGGAAATAAATTTTGCCGGCAGGCCGCCGACTGTTTTTATGCTTGTCGGACTTCAGGGAACAGGCAAGACAACAGCGACAATAAAACTTGCAAATTATATAAAAAACAGGTATCAGCGCAAGGTATCTGTTATCGCAGCAGATATCTACAGGCCGGCTGCAACAATACAGCTCGCTGACACGGCAAAGCAGTACGGTATAGAAGTTTTTATCCAGGACAAAACTGACCCGGTTACAATTGCTGCAAATGGCGTAGATTTTTTAAAAAAATCGGGCAGCGATGTGATAATCATTGATACCGCAGGCAGGCTGCATATCGATCCGGAAATGATGGATGAAGTAAAAAATATCAGGAAAAAAGTAATGCCTCACCAGATTTTCCTTGTTCTTGATGCCATGACAGGACAGGAAGCTGTCAACATTGCCATGCAATTTGACAACAGCCTTCAGTTTGACGGAATAATCATGACCAAGCTTGACAGTGATACCAGGGGCGGGGCGGCTTTATCGGTTAATCATGTTACAAAAAAACAGATTAAATTTATTTCCACCGGAGAAAAAGTAGAAGACTTTGATGTTTTCTACCCTGACAGGATAGCGTCGAGGATACTTGGCATGGGCGATGTCCTGACATTAATAGAAAATGTTGAAAAAGTAATAGATGAAAAAAAAGCAAAAGAGTTTGAGCAGAAGATGCTGAAAAATGAATTGAATTTTATCGATTTTGCCGAACAGATAAAAAGTATCAGGAAAATGGGTTCTCTTGACAAGATTTTTTCAATGCTGCCTATCCAGAATAAAAGCAAGGTCCTGGCAGATGTAAATGTAAGCGATACACAGGTAGACAAAATCTTAGCAATCATAAATTCAATGACAACCCAGGAAAAATTAAAGCCTTTCATAATAAATGGAAGCAGAAAAAAAAGAATTGCGACGGGAAGCGGCACCACGGCAAATGATGTTAACAGACTTCTAAAACAGTTTGCAATAGCTCAGCAGACGCTTAAACAGTTTTCAAGACATGGGCAAAAATCGGGACCGATAAAGGGGTTTCCGTTTTCTTTCTAATACTTTTTTTATAAATAAAAAATATTTTGCAAGTTTTTTATAAACATATATAATAATCTGTACAGAAAAAAAGATAAAATTATAGTTACAGAATAGATTTCAGGAGGTTACCGGATTGAGTGTAAAGATTAGACTAACAAGAGTAGGTGCAAAAAAACAACCTTGTTACAGGATTGTTGTAACTGACAGCAGGTCACCAAGAGATGGCAGGTTCATTGAAAATTTAGGTACTTATGACCCGAAGACTGAACCTTCAAAAATTGTACTTAACAAAGAAAAAGCCCTGGATTGGCTGAAAAAGGGTGCGCAACCCACAGGTACTGTTCAGAAGCTTTTCGATATTGTTAATTTAAAGCAGTAGTCAATACAAGAGAGATGGAGGTATACCGTGAAAGAACTGCTAGAGTTTATGGTAAAAGAGTTAGTGGACAGCCCCGAAGAAGTGGAAATCACTGAAGAACTTGAGGGTGACAAGACTGTGATTTTCAAGTTGCATGTGGCAGAAAACGACCTTGGAAAAGTTATTGGTAAGCAAGGCAGAACAGCAAATGCTTTAAGAGTTGTGATGCGGGCCGCATGTGCCAAGAGGGGAAATTCTTCCATTGTTAAGATTATTGACTGATTAATATTTTGTATTAACGATATATCTGATAACAGGTCAGATAGAACGAGACTTTAGATTTTTATATTTAAAAAATCAGAGAAAGTATAAGCGGACATAATTTTTGTTATGTCAGAAAATAAGAAAGTACCCAGGATTATCGGGGTAATCGGTAAACCACACGGCATGAAAGGTTATTCTTATGTCAGGTTAATTACCGATTATCCCGATACTATTTGTAAAGAAGATATTTTATATCTTGACCATTCCTGCACAAAAAAGCTTAAGATAGAAGACATAAAAAATATCATCCTTAAGGGTCAGACACGGGTAATATTCAAGTTTTATGAATATGATGACAACATAAATGCAGAAAACTTAAGGGACGCAAGTCTTTACAGGGACCCAGCCAGACAGCCTGGCCTGAAAAAAGATTCACACTGGATAGATGAATTAATAGGGTGCAGTATTTTTCTTCAAAAAGGAAGCCCGGTAATTAAAGAAAACAACAGTAACAACAGCGGCGATTATATCGGTGTTGTCGATGATGTTAAAAGCTATGCTTATAATGACAACCTGATTGTTGCTGCTCCAGGCGGAAAAACAATAATTATTCCAATGTATGAAGAATACATTGAAAGAATTGACGTAAAGTGCAAAAAAATATTTTTAAAGAGCCTTCCAGAATATATTTAAGTATTCAAAACAGGTTAATAGGAAATCATGCTTAAAATCGATGTTATAACAATATTTCCGCAGCTTTTTGATAATATTCTTGAATATGGAGTGCTCAAGGAAAGCAAGGCCAAACAGCTTTGTGAATTTAATATACACAACCTCAGGGATTTTACAAAAGCAAGGCATAAAAAAGTCGATGACAGGCCTTTTGGGGGCGGGCCCGGAATGGTGATGACTGCTCAGCCCTTGGATGATGCTGTGAGTTTTATTAAGGACCAAAACAGTAAAAGAAACATTAAAAATTTTAAAACAATTTTGCTTTCACCCCAGGGACAAAAGCTCCAGCAGAAAATGCTGCGTTATTTTGTTTCGCTTGAAAATATAATACTTATATGCGGCAGGTACGAAGGTGTCGATGAAAGGGCTATGGACCTGTTTGTAGACATGGAAGTTTCCATTGGTGATTATGTACTGACAGGCGGGGAAATACCTGCAATGGTAATAATAGACGGGGTTATAAGGCTTATGGAGGGGGTAGTAGGGAAAGAACAGTCCCTTGAAAATGAATCTTTTGAGCATGATCTTCTTGATTTTCCTCAATACACAAGACCCGAAATGTATAAAGGGCTTGTTGTCCCGGAAGTGCTTTTAAGCGGCAATCACAAAAGGATACAGGATTGGCGAAAAGAAAAGTCACTTGAAAACACAAAGATTAAAAGGCCCGACCTTTTAAATAAAAAATCCTGTAAAAATGAGCAATAATAATTTAATAGTCCACTTTTAAATTTTAAATTTAATAAAAACTGTTCACTTTTAGATTTTAATCGGCAATCGCAAAACAATTAATTGACAAAAACAATTAAATTATTTATATTTTCCTAGTTTGCCTTTTGTATATAACTTGAATATTAATTAATAGTCCGGAGTAAAGAAATGAACATATTGGATAAGGTAGAAAACAAATATTTAAAAACAGATAACCCTGAATTTAAACCTGGTGATAAGGTTAAAGTAAACCTTAAAATAAAAGAAGAGACCAAAGAAAGAATACAGAGTTTTGAAGGTATTGTAATAAAGATGCAGGGCGGCGGTATAAACAAGACTTTTACAGTCAGAAAAATATCTTTCAATATAGGAGTGGAAAGGACTTTTCTTCTTCACTCGCCGATGATCCAGTCTATAACAAAACTTAATACCGGTATTGTAAGAAGGGCAAAACTTTATTACATAAGGAAAAAAATAGGCAAAAAATCAAAAATTGAATTTGAAAAATAAAAAAAGCATATTCAAAGAATTACTTGGATATATTGTCGTTGCGGCAATCGCAGCAGTGATTTCGATAACTTTAAGGATTTTTGTAATAGAACCATATATCGTTCCCACGCCGTCTATGTCTCCGACACTGCTGGTCGGTGACAAGGTGATAGTCAATAAGCTGGAATATAAATTCGAGCCTATAAAAAGAGGGGATATTGTTGCAATCTATTCACCTATTGAAAAAAAGAACCTCGTTAAAAGAGTAATAGGTCTCCCGGGCGAAGTAATAAGCTTTTCTGAAGACGATTTTGTTTATATAAACGGAAACAAGCTTTCAGAACCGTATCTCCCTGAGTCCGTGATTCCTGCCTATGAAGTTAAAACTTATAAACTGGGCAGTAATGAATTTTTTGTGATGGGGGACAACAGAAATAACAGCGCAGACAGCAGGGTTTTTGGGCCGATTTCGATTAAACAGATCTTTGGAAAAATCATCTTTATATATGGACCTTTTTCAAGAGCAAGCAAGCCTACTTAAAATGTATCATTATTTTGTATAATATTTTATATTATAATTCTTACAATAACAGCTCATGTCTCAGATATAAATAATTCAATTTTCTCCGTTTTTACATTGCGCTATGATGAAATTTACGGAAGTAAAAAGGCTTTTAAATTTATGTGCGTATGAAGACGAACTTTACTTGTGCGGTTTTGATGCCATCGCAGGTGTTGATGAGGTCGGGAGGGGCTCTCTTGCCGGTCCTATAGTTGCAGCTGCCGTAATACTTGACAGGAATAAAATACTCATTGAAAAGTTAAATGATTCAAAAAAGATATCTGAAAAAACAAGAAACAGACTGTTCAGGAAGATCATAAAAAGCTGTAAGGCATGGTCAGTAGTAAAAGTCCCTTCTTCAGTCATTGACAGAATATCTCTTGGAAAAGCAAACCTGCTGGTTATGAAAAAGGCCATATTAAGTCTTAAAAGCAAACCCGATATTGTTATTACAGATGCTTTCGAAATAAATATGAGAAAATATAATACAGAGATAATCCCCATAATAAATGGTGACGAACTCAGCGCCAGCATTGCCGCCGCTTCAGTGATTGCAAAAGTTGTAAGGGACAGGCTGATGTTGAAATATTCACGGATATACCCTGAATACGATTTTGGTACAAACAAAGGCTATGGAACTAAAAAACACATGATCACCCTGCAAAAATATGGCCCCTGCAGAATACACAGGGTATCTTTCAGGGGAGTACTTAATTGATCCCGAAAAAAATACTTGGAAATATCGGGGAAATAAAATCCTGTGAATACCTGGAATCAGCAGGTTATTTAATTATTGAAAAAAATTTCAGGTGTATTTATGGTGAGATCGATATAATAGCAAAAAGGGAAAATATAATCTGTTTTGTTGAAGTCAAAACCAGGGCTTCTTCAAACTATGGCGAACCCCAGGAGTCAGTAAATCCGGTGAAAACAGGCAGAATAAAAAAAGTCGCAACCTATTACCTGGGGTTAAAGTATTTGGACGGTTTTGAATTAAGCTTTGATGTTATAACAATAAAAGCATCAGGGAAAAAACTTCTGCTGCAGCATTATAAAAGCTGCTTTTAATACTCCATAAGCATTGCTGTTAATATAACAACAGCTTTAGGCACTGCTGTTAATACACCTTAAGCAACTCCTTTTAATATACCTTTGTCACTGCTGGTTAATATGCCTTTGAGGAATTAATCATGGCTGCTGCTATTAATACATCTTAAGAACAGATGTCAATATATCTTAATAACCGGTTTTGCTTTTTCTTTTTAAGATCAGAAAAAAAATGAACTAATTTTATTTATATATTTGCATATTTATGCAATTAAATATATAATGTTTTTATGTTTTTTAAACTTGACAGTTTTGCCCTGACCGGTATTGAAGCCATAAATATTTCAGTGGAAGTACACCTGTCAAACGGACTGCCATCATTTACCATAGTGGGGCTTCCTGATAAAGCCGTCAATGAATCGAGGCAGCGTGTCAGAGCTGCAATATTAAACAGCGGTTATGTTTTTCCAATGAAGAGGATAATAATCAACCTTGCACCGGCAGATATAAAAAAAGAGGGAGTACTGTACGATCTTCCAATAGCAGTTGCGCTGCTTATTGTAAGCGGACAGGTAAAAAACCTGGACGGGGAGATAATAAGGCAATCAGGGTTTATAGGTGAGCTGTCTCTTGATGGAAAAATAAATCCTGTCAGAGGTATTATCAGCATGGCAGAAAAATCTGCAGAACTTAAGAAAACATATTTTTTTATTCCTGAAGATAACATCGGCCAGGCAATCGTTATAAATAATATAGGAATAGTAAGCTGCAGGAACCTGGCATCTGTTGTAGACATTGTTTCCAGTAATGACCTGCTTTCCAAAGAAACAATATTTTCGGGCCAAACAGCGTATAGCGTAACACCGGAAAGTACAGATTTATTTAAACAGGCTAAAAATAAAAATGAAGGCAAAAACAATGGCAGCTTAAGTCATGGTGATGCAGCAGCTGCACCGGTTGACAATGAAGCCAGTGAAATTGAGAATGATTTCAGTGATATTAAAGGCCAGTTGAAGGCCAGAAGGGCAATGGAAATTGCAGCAGCAGGCATGCACAATGTAATGCTTATCGGCCCGCCCGGGTCTGGGAAAACAATGCTGGCAAAAAGAATCCTGTCAATCATGGCTGACTTAAGTAAGGAGGAGAGCATAGAAGTAACTAAGATTTACAGCCTCTATAAAAAATACAGCAGCGGACTTATCATAAAAAGGCCGTTTGTAAACCCCCACAACACAATTACACAAGCCTGCCTTATAGGCGGGGGCAATATACCAAGACCGGGAGAGATAAGCCTTGCGCACAGGGGGATATTGTTTCTTGACGAATTTTCGCAGTATCCTAAATCCCATGTTGAATCCTTAAGGCTCCCTTTAGAAAACAAGGAAGTCATAATTTCACGCAATAATCTTTTTTACAAGTTTCCATGCAGTTTCATGTTTATAGTCGCTCTAAATCCCTGCAGCTGCGGTTACCATGGAGACGAAAAGAAAAAATGCAGATGCACTGATAACGAGATACGAAGATACTGGAAGTCTATTTCCGGCCCGACAATAGACAGGATAGATATGAGGATAAATGTTCCAAGATTGCAGGAGGATGAGTTTGCTGAAATCGCAATAAAAACCGAATCTTCCTGCCAGATAAAAAAACGTGTGGTTGCATGCCATGAAATCCAGAAAAACAGATTTAAAACTGCAGACTATCCTACAGAAAGAGCCGTAAGGTACAATTCTGAAGCAGGTATAAAACTTATAAACCAATGGATGCTGGAAAACGGTGAAATAGTTAGACTTATCCCAAAAATAGTATCAAAATATAATCTTTCCGCAAGGGCAGTATCCAGCCTTATAAAAGTATCAAGAACCATTTCCGACATGGAAAACAGCAAAAATATCAGTACAGCAAGTTTTTTAGAAGCTTTGAATTACAGAGTTAATTTTGAGTATGAATGAAGACAGCAAAATAATCCTGCATATACTTTATGAAAATAGCGTTAAGCCTTCAGATTTCATATACTGCTACAGGAAAAATTCCATGGATATGAAAAAAACATTAAACTATTACAGCGCATCTGTTAACACGAAAAAAAATCTGTTTAACCTGCCTCAACCCGTTCCTTGCGGAGGAATTGAAAATATATTAAAAATACTTGAAGCCGTCAATTCAGATGCAGTCAATATTTCTGAAGAAAGTTATCCAACGCTTCTAAAGGAGATATTCTTTCCGCCGCCTGTTCTTTTTTACAAAGGCACTAAAATCCTGGAGGATAACCTGTGCATTGCTATCGTGGGCACAAGAAAGTCAACAGTTTACGGCAGGGATGCAGCCAGATATTTTGCAAAGCAATTATCTATGTTGGGTATTACAATTGTAAGCGGGCTGGCTACAGGTATAGATTTTCATGCCCATAAGGCTTCAATCAATGAAAAAGGCTCGAGTATCGGAGTACTGGGCTGTGGCATCGATGTTATTTATCCGGCTGAAAATAAAGATCTATATTACGATCTTAGTGTCAGGGGAAGTATCGTTACTGAGTTTTTTCCAAAGACTCCGCCAATAAAAAATAATTTTCCCGCAAGAAACAGGATAATCAGTGGTTTATGTGCCGGTGTTTTAGTAATCGAAGCACCGGAAAAAAGCGGTGCGCTGATAACATGCGACTTTGCTGTAAATCAGAACAGGGAAGTATTTGCTGTACCCGGCAGCATTTTCAGCCCTGAGATTAAAGGGAACCATAAACTAATAAAAAGCGGGGCAAAACTTGTTGCTCACCCTGACGATATCCTTGAAGAGATTTGGAGCTTTTACAGCATTTTAAAAGCAACTGCAAATTCAGGGACAACAGAGGCAGCACCAGCCAAAATAAAAAATTGCCAGCAATTACCCTTTATACAGCAAAATTTACAGGAAAAACCCGGATCATCTAACAATTTTTTGAATACCTTAAATATTTTAGATAAACTGGATGTGAGAGGAAAGGCTGTATATGATTTACTGGGCTGTAAACCTTTAAGCCTTGAAGAAGTCGTTGCAAATACAGGGTTTAACATAGCCGATGTCTTAAAGATTATTTCTGTACTTGAATTTAATAATCTTATTTGTGAAAAAAACTTAAATCAATTTGTAAGAATATGTTAAAATCTTATATAGTATCCCTGATTATTAAAAATTTTTAAAGACAGAGATTATGATATTTAAAAGAAAGAAAGTCGAAAGGCCAAAAAACCGCCTGGGTCTTGCATTATTTAAGTATGACAGTATATGGAACACTGATTTACATAAGATAATGGAAAGCATCCGGTTGAAAAAATCAATAAACAGTGCAAGGGCAGATGTGATTATTGATGATGTTTTTTACAAACTTGATGCAATTGCAGAGGATATTTCAAGGGAAAACTTTAAAACAGATTACAGGTCAGATAAAACAAGGGATACCATCCTTGAGGTTTTTGGGGATTTGAAGGCATTGCTTACACTTCTAAGGTCCAATTCTTTTGATTTTACAAATCCTGTTCTTGATACATCAGGGATAAAGCTTTCCCTTATAGTTGAAGCCAGGCAATCATTAAAGAAAAAAATGAAGGACATTGAAAGCGATTACCAATAAAAATAAATCCGGTTAACAGATAAAATATAAATAGGGAATCCGCAGTGCATTATTTCGAGCCGGTTTGGGTAATTTAAATATTTTAGAAGAATTCCTGATATTTTATAAAACTCAATTTTAAAACTGTTTTTATGAATATTAAAGAAAGCCTGGAGCTGTATTACAAGCATTTAAAATATGAAAAAAACCTGGCAGTAAATTCGATAAATGCTTATCAAAAAGACCTGGTACAGTTTGCAGATTTCTTATCCAAAAAACAGGTCGATGATACCGGCCTTATAAACCTGGATCTCTTCAGGGAGTTTTTAAAATTCCTGGACAGGCACAAATATTCCAACAGGACCCTTATAAGAAAATATTCCTCATATAATAATTTCTTTAAGTTTTGTGAACTAAACGGTTATATAAAAAACCATATAAGCCAGTTTATTCTTCCGCCAAAAAAACACGCCGTATTATATTCTTTTCTTACAGAATCAGAAACAATAGCATTGCTGGAAAAAATGGATTCAAGCGGGATTGCAGGTATGAGAAACAGGGCGCTTCTTGAGTTTATCTATTCTACAGGCGCAAGAGTAAGCGAGGTTGAGGGCTTAAAGCTTAAAGATCTTGACTTGAAAAACGATTCGGCTGAAGTTTTTGGCAAGGGAAGAAAATACAGGACTGTATACTTAAACAGGAACGCAAAAGAGTGGCTTAAAAGGTACCTTGAAATAAGGACTCAATTTATTTACTCTAAAAGAAATATGAGTTATCAGCAGCCTGAAACTGATTTTTTACCGGACAGGGGCGGGTATCTTTTTTTAAACAGGTTTGGCAAAAAACTTAATGTAAGAAGCATCAGGAATATACTTGCCAAGAGCCTGATCCAGGCGAATATCGGCAAAAAGATCAGTCCGCACGGACTGAGGCACAGTTTTGCCACGCACCTTCTTCAGGAAGGAGCAGGGATAAGAGAAATCCAGGAACTTCTTGGCCACGAAAATATTGTAACCACCCAGATCTACACACATCTTAATATAAAAAAACTTAAAGAAGATTTTAATAAATTCCATCCAAGAGCTGGTATAAAAAGTAAAGATGCCGATTAGTAAAAACCAAAAATACCCTTTGGAAATTGTTCCAGGGATCATGAAAAAAATTATATTTTAATTATGTTTTAATTGTTTGCTCAAAAAACGAGATTATGTTAAAATCTAACGTTGAAAATTCACACATCACTTACGGTACTATGGTGACTGCATATCTGTTAAAAGTGATGGAGGTAAAACCATAAGAAAAACGAAAGGAATACTAATGGAAAACATTGTCACGATGAAGCAGCTCCTTGAAGTAGGAGTACATTTCGGTCATCAGACCAGAAAATGGAATCCCAAAATGAAAAGGTATATATTTACCGAAAAGAACGGCATATATATCATCGACCTTCAGCAAACACTTCAACTCTTAATCGAAGCTTATGAGCATGTAAAAAGCGTTTCAGCAAGCGGCGGAAATGTCCTGTTTGTAGGTACTAAAAAGCAGACCCAGGATATAGTTGAAAACTATGCAAAAGATTGCGGCATGCCATACGTCAGGAACAGATGGCTTGGCGGCACCCTGACAAATTTCAGGACGATTTTTGCAAGGACAAAAAGGATCTCAGAAATAGAGAATATGGAAAAAAATGGTGTTTTTGAGATGATCCCGAAAAAAGAAGTTCTGCAGATCAGGAAAGAATATGTAAAATTGCTTTATAACATTGGGGGTATAAGGGACATGTCAAAGCTTCCTGACCTGTTATTTGTAATAGATCCCCACAAGGAAATTATTGCAGTCGCAGAAGCTAAAAAGCTGGGAATCCCTGTAGTAGGTATTGTAGACACAAACTGCGATCCTGATAACGTTGATTATGTGATTCCGGGGAATGATGATGCAATAAGGTCATGCAGCCTTATAACAAGTGTCATCGCAGCGGCTGTAAAAAGCGGCAGGGAAGAAAAGGTCAAAGTGGCAGACAAACCGGAG
>Ga0182017_10004117_pt1 | contig 10824 bp, 8 predicted proteins | sample 712E3DmetaG_FD_120492 | JGI IMG/M metagenome (GOLD analysis project Ga0182017, IMG submission 120492) | Permafrost microbial communities from Stordalen Mire, Sweden - 712E3D metaG | ecosystem: Environmental > Terrestrial > Soil > Wetlands > Permafrost | place: Sweden: Stordalen | collected... | reverse complement strand
GCGAGTCGGCCTCGGTCGGGCGCTTTGCGCCTGCTATACTTCGGCCGGCCTGAGGACCGAGGAACCCCGGGCTGCCAGTGCCAATCGCCAAGGAGTGCACGTTGCCGCACGAAGGCGTGCCGTTCGCCCCGTGAGACGAACCACCACCTTCACGCCCCAGGGAGCCGCGGCGGCTCCTGCGGAGGGGCAGTCTACCCAGGTCCCCGGCCGCTCGGTCGAGGGCCTTTTGGTTTCCCGGGGTTCGCACAGTAACGGCCGCCGGGGCGAGCACCGACGGGAGGACTAGATGCCCGCCACAGTGATCGTCGGCCTCCAATGGGGCGACGAAGGCAAAGGCAAGACGACCGACTTCCTGGCCGAGGACGTCTCGGCCGTCGTCCGCTACCAGGGCGGCGACAACGCCGGCCACACGATCATGCTCGGCGAGGAGGTCTTCAAGCTCCACCTCGTCCCGTCCGGCGTGCTCTACCCGCACATCGCGCCCGTGATCGGCAACGGCGTTGTCGTGAACCCGGCCACGCTCATCTCCGAGTTGGACATGCTGGCCAGCCGCGGCCTCGAGGTCGACCGGGTCCGTGTCAGCAAGCACGCCCACGTGATCATGCCCTACCACATCGCCCTCGACGGAGCGATGGAATCCCGGCTGGCGAACGCCGCCGTCGGCACCACGCGCCGGGGAATCGGGCCCGCCTACGCGGACCGCGCGTGGCGGATCGGCATCCGCATGGAGGACCTTCTGGACGGCCCGGCGCTTCGCGGCAAGCTGGCCCGCATCCTGCCGGAGAAGAACGCCACCCTCCAGCGCCAGCATCGCGTCGACGGCTTCGACCTCGACGAGCTGGTCGAGCAGGCCACCGAATGGGGCCGCCGCCTCGCGCCGCATCTGGCCGACACGACGCAGCTCGTTCAGGAGCGCCTCGCGCGCGGAGAGCACATCCTGTTCGAAGGTGCGCAGGGAGCGCTTCTCGACCTCGACCACGGCAGCTATCCGTTCGTGACCTCCTCCAACCCGATCGCCGGCGGCGCCTGCACGGGCGGCGGCATCGGACCGCTCCAGGTCGACGAAGTCATCGGCGTCATGAAGGCGTACGCCACGCGCGTCGGGGCGGGCCCGTTCCCGACGGAGCTGACCGAGGCCATCGGCGAGGGGATCATCGATCGCGGTCGGGAATATGGGACAACCACCGGGCGGCGTCGCCGCGTCGGCTGGTTCGACGCGGTGCCGCTGCGCTATGCCGTCGCCGTTAACAGCGTCAGCTCGATCATGCTGAACAAGATCGACATCCTCTCGGGGCTGGACGAGGTCCTGATCTGCATGGCCTACGAGGTCGACGGTCAGCGGGTCGACTGGTGGCCCTCGGACGCGGACGTCCTGGCGCGGGCGAAGCCGATCTACGAGCGCTTCCCCGGCTGGACCGAGCCGATCCACGATTGCCGCTCGATGGCGGATCTGCCGGAGAACGCGCGGCTCTACGTGGATGCGGTCGAGCGACTCTCGGGAGCCCCGATCGCGCTTGTTTCGGTCGGGCCGGAACGTCACCAGACGATCGAACGAATGGCGCGAACCCTCCGCCCCCGGCCTGCTGCCGGGCCGGCGGCGGTGTCGCCGGAGCAAGGGGCGCGATGAGCCCGCGGGCCGGATCCAGCCCGCCGCTCGCCGGTCCCGCCCGGGTGTTGGTGCTTGGCGGCGGCGGTCGCGAGCACGCCTTGGTCTGGAGCCTGGCCCGCGAGGCCGGCGTGGAGGCCGTCATCGTCGCGCCGGGAAGCGACGCCATCGCCGAGGAGCCCAAAGTTCGGTGCGTGCCGGCTGTCTCCGCCACGGATCCCGCGGCGGTCCTTGCCCTGGCCACTGCCGAGGACGTGGATCTGGTCGTGGTGGGTCCTGAGGCGCCGCTGGCCGCAGGCGTCGTGGATGTCCTGGAGGAGGCCGGCGTGCCGACCTTCGGCCCGATCAAAGCCGCCGCCCGAATCGAATGGAGCAAGGCTTTCTGCCGCGAGGTCGCTGCCGCGGCCGGTGTCCGGATGGCGCGCGGCGAGGCGTTCTGGGCCCTCGAGCCGGCGCTCGCCTTTGCCCGCGGGCTGGCTGCCGCGCCGGGATCGTGCGGCGTGGTTGTCAAGGCCGACGGCCTGATGGCCGGCAAGGGCGTCACCGTCTGCGAAGATTTCGCTGGGGCGGAGATGGCGCTGCGGGCGCTCTTCGGCGACGCTCCGGCCGTGGCCGTGGCCGTGGCCGAGGCCGTGGCGGAGGCCGAGGCGGCTCGTCTGGCCGGCCGGCCCCCGGTAGTCGTGATCGAGGAGCGCCTCATCGGCGCCGAAGCCAGCTTGATCGCCCTGTGCGACGACCACAATGCCCTGGCTCTGCCGCCGGCCCGCGACCACAAGCGGTTGCTCGACGGCGACAGGGGCCCCAACACCGGCGGCATGGGCGCTTACAGCCCCGTGCCCGATATGCCCGAGAGCCTCTGCGCCACACTGGTCGACATGATCCATGGGCCGATCCTGGCGGAGCTCACTCGGCGTGGCGCGCCGTTCCGGGGCGCGCTGTACGCGGGCCTGATGCTCACGCCCGAGGGTCCGGTCCTGATCGAGTGCAACGCTCGTTTCGGCGACCCGGAGATCCAGGCCCTGCTGCCGCGTCTCGCCGTGCCGCTGGGGCCGCTCCTGCTCGGCGCCGCGCTGGGGGATCTGGCCGGGGCGGCGGCGGAGCTCGGGCTCGTGGGCCGGATGCTGCCGACGACGGGGGACGCCGCGGTGGCAATCGTTCTGGCCGCCGCGAACTATCCCGAAACGCCGCGCAGGGGGGATCCAATCTCCGGCCTGGGTGAGGCGGCGCGAGCCGGTGCCACGGTCTTCCACGCCGGCACGGTACGCGCCGCCGACGGCCGGTACCGCACCAACGGCGGCCGTGTCCTTTCGGTCGTGGGCCTTGGGAGCACGCTCGCCGCGGCGCGAGCAAATGCCGAGAAAGCGGCCGAGCAGGTGAGCTGGCAAGGGATGCAACGCCGCCACGACATCGCCGCCAGGCTGCCGGCCGCTACGGGCGCGAAGATCGCGGCTTCCTCGCCTGCCCCGATCTCCGCCGCCGGATGGGAAGAAGGCAAGCCGGCATGATTCCTCGGTACACCCTGCCCGAGATGGGCGCCATCTGGACCGAGCAGGCCCATTTCGAGCAGATGCTTCGGGTGGAGATAGCCGTTGCCCGGGCCCAGATCGGCCGGGGCATGGTGCCCGCGGCGGCCGTTCGGGCGATCGAGGCGCGGGCCCGTGTGGACGTGGCCCGCATCGACGAGATCGAGAAGACGACCGACCACGACGTCATCGCCTTCGTCAGCCAGGTCGCCGAGACGGTAGGCGACGAGGGGCGCTACTTGCACCTCGGCCTCACGAGCAGCGATGTCGTCGATACGGGTCTGGCGCTCCAGCTCCAGGCCGCCGGGCGGCGGCTGATCGCCGACCTCGACGCCCTGATCGACGCCCTCGTTGCCCGGGCCAGGGCCGAAGCCGGTACGGTGATGATGGGTCGAACGCACTCGGTCCACGCCGAACCGACCACGCTGGGCATGAAGATCGCCGGCTGGGCCTTCGAGATCGCCCGCGATCGAACTCGCCTGGCCGCCGCCGCGGACGACGCGGCCACGGGTAAGATTTCCGGGCCGGTAGGGACGTATAGTCACCTTGATCCGAACCTGGAGGAGGAGGTTCTGGCCGCGCTCGGCCTGAACCGCGATCCCGTCTCCACGCAGATCGTCCAGCGTGACCGCCATGCTGCCCTCCTCGCCACCATGGCCGTTACCGGCGGCAGCCTGGAGCGCATCGCCACTGAGATCCGCAACCTCCAGCACACCGAGATCGGCGAGCTGATGGAACCGTTCCGGGCCGGCCAGAAGGGCAGCTCGGCGATGCCCCACAAGCGCAACCCGATCCTGTGCGAGCGCATCGCAGGTATGGCACGCCTGCTGCGGGGCTATGCCGTCACGGCCCTGGAGAACCAGCCGCTCTGGCACGAGCGCGACATCAGCCACTCCAGCGCCGAGCGGGTGATGCTCCCCGATGCCACGATCCTGCTCGACTACATGCTCGTGAAATCGCGCGGTCTGATAGAGCGGCTGGTCGTCCGGCCGGAACGGATGCGCGAGAACATCGAGCGCGGTCTGGGTCTTCACGCCAGCGGCCGCGTCCTGCTGGCCCTGATCGAGGAAGCGGGCATGTCGCGCGAGGAGGCCTACACCGTCGTCCAGCGCAACTCCATGAGGGCCGCCGACGAGCGCTGCCAGTTGCGGGATACGCTCGCGACCGACCCGGAAGTCGCCGCCCGCCTCTCCGATGAAGCGCTCGCTTCCTGCTTCGACGATGGCTACTTCCTGCGCAACGTGCCGACGGCGATGGCCCGACTCGATGACCTGGTCCACGCTCGAAAAGAGGCCGCAGATGTCGCCCGCTGAAACGACGAATCCCGGCGATCCCAGGTCCGCGGGGCGCAGCCTTGCGGCCTCGGGCGGGTTCGTCCGGTCCGGCAAGGTGCGCGACCTCTTCGAAGTCGGCGATCGACTGCTGCTCGTCGCCAGCGACCGGCTCTCCGCGTTCGATGTCGTTCTGCCGACGCCGATCCCCGACAAGGGCCGCGTCCTGACCGGTCTGTCGCGCTTCTGGTTCGGCCAGACGGCCGACATAATCCCGAACCATCTGCTCGGGACCGATCCCGAAGAGCTGCCGGCGGGCTTCGTCGACGCGGCCGGCCGGCGCGAGCTGCGCGGCCGGATGATGCTGTGCCGCCGCGCCAAGGTTCTGCCGGTCGAGGTGATCGTCCGCGGCTACGTCGCCGGCTCGGGTTGGAAGGACTACCGTCGGACCGGCGCGATCTGCGGCATTCGACTGCCCGTGGGCCTGCGCGAGTCCGATCGCCTGCCCGCGCCGATCTTCACTCCGTCCACCAAGGAAGAGGTCGGGCACGACCAGAACATCGGCTTCGACGCCATGGTCGAGCTCGTGGGAGGGCCGACGGCCGAACGAGTCCGCGACGTCGCCCTGCGCCTGTATCGCCGTGGCGCGGCCGTTGCCGAGAAGGCCGGCATCCTGCTGGCCGACACGAAGTTCGAGCTTGGCGCAGCGCTCGACACGGGCGAGCTGATCCTGATCGATGAAGTCATGACGCCCGACTCCAGCCGGTTCTGGGACGCCTCGGACTACGAGCCGGGCCGCGCCCAGGCCAGCTTCGACAAGCAATTCGTCCGCGACTGGCTGGAAGCTCAGCCGTGGGATAAGACCTATCCAGGACCCGAGCTGCCGGCCGAGATCCTGGCCGGGACGCGCGAGCGCTATGTGGCGGCGTTCGAGCGGATAACCGGGGCCGGCTTCGAGCGCTACCTGCAGGAGGACACGATCGCCCGATGAGCGAGTTCCGGTATGCCGTCAACGTTCTGCCCAAGCCGGGGATCCTCGACCCGCAGGGACGGGCCGTGGAGCTCAGTCTGCCCCACCTCAAGATCACGACCGTCTCGCGAGTTCGCGTCGGGCGCCGCGTCGAGCTGACCGTGACCGCGGCTGCCGAGCCGGCGGCCCGGGTCGTCGTCGACGGTCTGGCCAAAGAGATGCTCAGCAACCCGCTCATCGAGGCCTACGCCATCGAGCTGCTGGAGGCGACCTCGTCGACGGTATCGGCGGTGGGCTCCGGCACGGATTCCGGCGCCAGTTCCGGCGCTAAGGTGACTCCATCGTGAGAATCGGCGTCGTCACCTTCCCGGATTCCAACTCGGACGTGGACGCGCTCAACGCCCTCGCCGTCGCGGGCGTCGAGCCGGTCTCGCTGTGGCACGAATCGCCCGACCTGCAGGGCGTGGCCGGGGTGATCCTGCCGGGCGGCTTCGCCTACGGCGACTACCTTCGAGCGGGCGTCATCGCGCGCTTTTCGCCGGTCATGCGCGGCGTCTCCGATTTCGCGGCGAAGGGCGGCCTCGTCCTGGGCATCTGCAACGGCTTCCAGGTCCTGGCCGAATCCCGGCTCGTGCCCGGTGCGTTGCTGCGCAATCGCTCCCTGCGCTTCGCCAGCAAGATCGTCGCCATCAAACCCCAACGCCTCGACTCGCCGTTCACCCACAAGGCGACCGGCGCGCCGTTGCATATCCCAATCGCTCACGGCGAGGGCTGTTACTACGTGGACGAGGCCACTCTCGACGAACTCGAGCGCAACGGCCAGATCCTGTGGCGCTACGTCCGACCGGACGGCGCGCCCGCGCTGGACCCGGACGATCCGGCCAACCCGAACGGCTCGCTCCGCGGGATCGCGGGCGTGTGCAACACGGCCGGCAACGTGGCCGGGCTGATGCCGCACCCGGAGCGGATGTCCGAGTCCATCCTGGGCAGCGATGACGGCATGCAGCTGATCAGCTCGTTCGTGGAGAGCGCCAGGACGTGGGAGGCAACGCGATGAGCGATGTGACGACGAACCCACCGGCGCCGGCCCGGTCCGAGCCGCTGCATCGCCAGCTGGGCGTCACCGACGGCGAGCTGGACGCGATCCGGGGCAAGCTCGGCCGCGAGCCCAACCACACCGAGCTGGCCATGTTCAGCGTGATGTGGAGCGAGCACTGCTCGTACAAGAGCTCCAAGCCGCTCCTCAAGACCCTCCCGACGCGCGGCCACGGGATGATGGCCGGTCCCGGCGACAACGCCGGCGTGGTCCGCATCGGCGACGGGTTGGCGGTCGCGTTCAAGATCGAGAGTCACAACCACCCCTCCGCCGTAGAGCCGTACCAGGGCGCCGCCACCGGCGTGGGCGGGATCCTGCGCGACATCTTCACCATGGGCGCGCGGCCGATCGCTGTCCTGGACGCGCTCCGCTTCGGCGATCCGACGGATCCGCGAACGCGGCACCTGGTGGATGGGATCGTCCGTGGTGTCGGCGGCTACGGCAACTGCGTCGGCGTGCCCACCATCGGCGGCGAGCTCGTCTTCGACCCGAGCTACCAGGGGAACCCGCTGGTCAACGTCATGGCCATCGGACTGCTGGAAGAGCGGATGCTGATCCTGGCCGAGGCTCCCGGGCCGGGCAACTACGTGGTTCTGTTCGGCTCGACGACCGGCCGCGACGGCATCGGCGGGGCGAGCGTTCTCGCGTCGGCGACTTTCGCCGACAGCGACCCGAACAAGCGGCCGACGGTCCAGGTCGGCGACCCCTTCGCCGAGAAGCTGCTCATCGAGGCCAGCCTGGAACTGATCGACCGCCGCCTGGTGGAGGGCATCCAGGATCTTGGCGCCGGCGGCATCTCCTGCGCCAGCTCGGAATCCGCCGATAAGGCCGGGACCGGCATCCTGCTCGACCTGGACGCGATCCCGCGGCGCGAGCCCGGAATGGCGCCCTGGGAAGTGATGATCTCCGAATCCCAGGAGCGGATGCTGGCCACGTGCCGGCCGGAGAACTTCCCGGCCGTCCGCGAGGTGTGCGAGCGGTGGGGCATCCCGATCGCGCTCGTCGGCCGGGTGACGACCGATGGAGACATCGCCATCGTGGAGGGCGGCATCGGCAGCGACGGCCTGCCAAACCCCGACGCGAAGGAGATCGCGCGCATCCCGGCCAAGGCGCTCACGAGCGAAGCCATCGTCCACTACCGCGTGGCTACGCCCCCGGCGCGCCGCCGCCAGGCGCCCGCCCCGGGCATCCCTCTGACCGCCCAGGACGGGCTCCCGGAGCGGGGCATGGACCCGGCCGCCGTCCTGGCCGCGCTGCTCGGCAGCCCGAATCTCTCGAGCCGGCGCTGGGTCTACGAGCAGTACGACGCCTGCGTCCAGAGCAACACCGTCGAGTGGCCCGGCCACGGCGCGGCTGTCCTGCGCGTCAAGGGCACCAAGAAGGCTCTCGTCGCCACGACCGACGGCAACCAGACCGTCAGCGCGCTCGACCCGTATTTGGGCGCGCAGCTCTCCGTGGCGGAGGCGACGCGGAACGTCAGCATCACCGGCGCCCGACCGATCGGCCTCACCAACTGCCTCAACTATGGCAACCCGGAACGGCCCGAGGCCTTCTGGCAGCTTCAGGAGGCGGTCCGCGGCATGGGCGACGCCTGCCGCACGCTCGGCATCCCGGTGACCGGCGGCAATGTCTCGCTCTACAACGAATACCCGGGCGGAGCGATCTCGCCGACGCCCGAGATCGGCATCGTCGGCCTGCTCGACGACATCTCGCTGCTCGTGCGGCCGCCCTTCACGACCGAGGGCGACAGCGTCGTCCTTGTCGGCTCGAGCGCGCCCGGTCTGGCCGGCTCGGCCTATGCCGCGCTGGCGGGTCTCGCGTCCGAGGACGCGCCGCCGAGTTTGGACCTGGACCGCGAGGCGGCCCTGCAGTCGTTCATCCGCGAGGCCATCGGACGCGGTCTGGTGGCCTCGGCCCAGGACGTTTCGGGCGGCGGCCTGGCGGTCGCCCTCGCCGAGTGCGCCATGTGGGGCGGGCTCGGCGCCCATCTCCGTCTCGGCATCTCGGGCTCGCCGGCAATCGAGCTCTTCGGCGAGAGCCCCAGCCGGCTCGTACTGTCGTGCCGTCCGCGCCACGCTGCGGCGATCGAGCTGCTGGCCCGCCAGTTCGGCCTGCCGGCCACGACCCTCGGCACCGTCGGCGGGGAGCGGCTCCGCATCGAGCTGACCGGGCAGGGAGCGACCGGCGCGGCGGAGGAGCGCGGCTCGCGCGTGGCAGACGCGCTGGACGTGGCCCTCGTCGATCTGCGCCACGCCTGGGACCACGGCCTCGCCCGGGCCCTCGGCGTGGAGCCGTCCGCCGCCGAGAGCAATCCCGATCCGCATGCGCCCGACAAGCCCGGCGCAAGCGGCAGGGCCGGCTAGCCATGTGCGGCATCTTCGGCGCAGTGACCCCGGGCATGGATGCCGCGGGCATCGCCGCGCTGGGCGTCTTCTCGTTGCAGCACCGCGGCCAGGAGTCCGCCGGGATCGCGGTGAGCGACGGTGAGCAGTTGATGCTCTACAAGGATCTGGGCCTGATCGCCCAGGTCCTCGACGAGCGGCGCCTGCCCAGCCTGCGAGGATCGCTGGCGATCGCTCACTGCCGCTACTCGACGACCGGCTCGACGGTGTGGGAGAACGCCCAGCCAACCTTCCGTCTGGGACGCGGCCGCTCGATCGCCATCGGTCACAACGGCAACCTGGTCAATACCCGCGAGTTGCTGGCGCACCTGGAGGGCGGCAAGTCGCGGCTGTCCGCCACCACCGATACCGAGCTGCTGACGACTCTGCTGGCCGACGATCCTTCCGACGACACGATCGAGGCCCTCAAGCACGTCCTGCCGCTCGTGCAGGGCGCCTACTCGCTGGCCATCCTGGACGAAAAGCGCGTCATCGGCGTGCGCGACCCGTTCGGCTTCCGACCGCTCGTCCTGGGCCGGTTGGAGCCGGCGGCCGACGACCCGCAGGGCAAGCGTTCTGGCGGCTGGCTTCTCAGCTCCGAATCGGCCGCCATCGAAGTTGCCGGCGGAACCGTCGTTCGCGACGTGGAGCCGGGCGAGATCGTCATTCTGGAGGAGGGCAAGGAGCCGGTTTCGGTCCGATTTGCCGAGGGTCACGAGCAGCTGTGCGTCTTCGAGCTGATCTACTTCGGCCGGCCCGACTCCTACATGCTGGGGCGCAACCTCTACGAAGCGCGGCGCCGTATGGGAGTGGCGCTCGCCGCCGAGGCGCCCGTCGAGGCGGACCTCGTGATGCCCGTGCCCGACACGGGTGCGCCGGCGGCGGCCGGCTATGCCGAGGGGTCGGGGCTGCCGTATCGCGAGGGCATGGTTCGAAACCGCTATTCGGGCCGCACCTTCATCCAGCCCTCCCAGGGCATGCGCCAGCGCGGCGTCACCGTCAAGCTGAGCCCGCTGCGCGAGGTCGTGGCCGGCAAGCGGCTGATCGTCGTCGACGACTCGATCGTGCGCGGCACCACCACCCGCCAGATAGTGGCTCTGCTGCGCAGGGCCGGCGCCACCGAGGTCCACCTTCGTATCAGTTCGCCACCGATCCACCATCCGTGCTTCTACGGCATCGACACGCAGATCGAGACCGAGCTGATCGCCTCGACTCACTCGGTCGAGGAAATCCGCGAGTTCCTGGGCGCCGACTCGCTCAGCTATCTCTCGATCGAGGGCGTGCTGGCGGGGCTCGATCTGCCGTACGACCGCTTCTGCTTCGCCTGCTTCGACGGGCGCTACCCGGTGCCGGTGCCGTACGACACGACCCGCCACAAGTTCGTTCTCGAGGATGCCGAGGGCGAGCCGGTTTCGCTCGGTGAGGTCGGGGCGATCGCAAAGATGCCGCCTCATGAGTAGGGCGCAGGGCACCAAGACCGGCGGGGCGTGGGGCGCCTACCGCGACGCCGGCGTGGACATCGACGCGGGCGAGCGAGCCGTCGAGCTGATGCGAGCCTCGGTCGACGCCACTCGCCGGCCCGAAGTGATCGGCGGGCTGGGCGGCTTCGCTTCGGCGATGGCCCTGCCGGCGGGCATGCGCGAGCCGATCCTGGTCAGCTCGACGGATGGCGTTGGGACAAAGATCGCGATCGCGATGGCGTTGAGCCGATACGACACCGTCGGTCACGACCTGGTGGCCATGTGCGCCGACGACCTGGTCTGCGCCGGGGCGGAGCCGCTCTTCTTCCTCGACTATGTGGCTGTCGGCCGCGTCTTCCCGGAACGAGTAGCGGCGATCGTGGGCTCGGTCGCGGACGGCTGCCGCCTCGCCGGATGCGCGCTGATCGGCGGCGAGACGGCCGAGCATCCGGGCCTGATGGATCCCGAGGAATTCGACCTGGCCGGCTTCTGCGTCGGCGTCGTGGAGCGCGACCGG
>Ga0182017_10004116_pt1 | contig 10825 bp, 9 predicted proteins | sample 712E3DmetaG_FD_120492 | JGI IMG/M metagenome (GOLD analysis project Ga0182017, IMG submission 120492) | Permafrost microbial communities from Stordalen Mire, Sweden - 712E3D metaG | ecosystem: Environmental > Terrestrial > Soil > Wetlands > Permafrost | place: Sweden: Stordalen | collected... | reverse complement strand
CGCCGACGGCGTCGCCGTCACGTTTGAGGATCGCGCCGCTCGCCGGACGGTGACCCGGCGGGCGCGGCACCTGTTCAACGCGCTCGGCCGCGAACCCAACCTCGCCGGGCTGGGTCTCGCAGCGGCTGGTGTGAAAACGGACCGCGCGAGCCGCGTCGTGGTGAACCGCTGGCAGCAGACCTCGCAGCCCCACATTTACGCGGGTGGCGACGTCTGCGGTCCGCACGACATCGTGCATCTGGCCGTGGCTCAGGGCGAGCTCGCGGCGCGGCACGCCTGCGGCGTGGCTGGAATCGCTCCGATCGACCATTCGCTGCTCTTGAACGTCGTCTTCACCGATCCCCAACTGGCCACGATTGGATTGCGGGTCAGCGATCTCGCGGCGCAAGGTCGCCGGCACCTGACGGCCTCGTACCCGTTCAACGACCACGGCAAGTCGATGCTGATGGAGGCCAACTACGGCTACGTGAAGGTCATCGCCGAACCGTCGCGCGGCCGGATTCTGGGCGCCGAGATTGTCGGGAAAGACGCCGGCGAACTCATTCACTGTTTCAGCGGCCCGCTGGCCATGCGCGCCACGGTCTTCGATCTCCTTCGCGCCCCCTGGTATCATCCCACGCTCGCCGAGATCATCACCTATCCGCTGGAGGAGATCGCGGAGCAGGTCAAAAGATAGCGCCGCCGCGATTCATCCCGCCTGCGCGAGTAGTTCCTTCAAATCAACCCGACCCTCATAGAGGGCTTTGCCAATGATGACGCCGTCCAGGTTTGGACGGCGTTTTTTTATTTCCGCCAGGCGCGCCACGTCCGCGAGTGAACTCACGCCACCCGAGGCGATGACCCGGCAGCGGACGGCCTCGAGCATGGCCTCCTGCGCGGTGAAGTTGGGGCCGGCGAGCATGCCGTCGGTCGAGATGTCGGTGTGGATCAGCGTTTGCACGCCAATTCCGTCCATCCGGCGGCCCAGGGCGACCGCGCCGGTGCCGGTGGTGTCGATCCAACCTTTGACCGCCACCCGACCGTCCCGGGCGTCGATCCCCACGGCGATCCGGTTGCCAAACGCCTGCACCAGCTCCCCGACAAAGGCCTCGCTCTCCGCCGCGCGCGTGCCGACCACCACCCGGCTGACGCCGCAGCCCAGCATCTGTTCGACGGTGGCTCTCGTGCGCAAACCGCCGCCGCATTGCACCCGCAGGCCCAGGGCCACGATCCGTTCGACCACGGCCAGATTGCGCGGTGCTCCGGCAAAAGCTCCGTCCAGATCGACCACATGGACCCAGACGCTGCCGGCGGCCTGGAATGCGGCCGCCACGACGGCGGGGTCTTCGGCGTATACCGTCTCCTGGTCGGAGCGCCCCTGCGTCAGCCGCACGCAGCGGCCACCCTTGATATCGATGGCGGGATAGATCTGCATCCGCGGGTACGGAACCACGCCCGCCGCACGACACCAAGCCAGAAAATCAGACCTTTTTTCGCTTTGTGCCATCGCCCTGTCGCGGTCCACACTGCCCGCATGCCAAAAACCGCCGCCCCTCCCTTCCTCACCGAACTTCTGCACGCCCGTTCGCCGTCGGGCTATGAATTTGAGGCCCAAAAAGTATTCGACCACCACGTCCGGCCCGCCGCCGACGAATACGCCCGGGACGCCATGGGCAACCGCCTGGCCACGCTCAACCCGGGCGGCGACCCGGTGCTCATGTTCGCCGGGCATATGGACGAACTCGGCCTCCTCATCACCTATGTCAACAAGGACGGCTTCCTGTATTTCGACACTATTGGCGGCCATGACCGCACGGTCATCTCCGGCCGCCGCGTCGTGATCCAGACCAGGCACGGCCCGGTCAAAGGCGTGACCGGCAAGCGTGCCGTTCACCTGATGGATGAGAACGACCGTAAGAAAGTACCTGAGATCCACGAGATGTGGATCGACATCGGGGCGCATTCGAAGCGGGACGCCCTGGCCCGGGTGGCCATCGGCGACGTCGCCACCTACGACCACGAATTCGAACTCCTCCACGGCACCATCGGCGTCTCGCGCGCCTTCGACAACAAGGTCGGCGCCTACATCGTCGGCGAGGCGCTGATCCGCCTCGCGCCGCAACGAAAGAAACTGAAGGCGAAGGTCGTGTCGGTCGCGACCGCCCAGGAGGAGATCGGGGTGCGGGGCGCCACCACCTCGGCTTATGCCGTCAATCCGCACCTGGCATTGGCGGTCGACGTCGGCCACGCCACAGATCACCCCGACTGCGACAACCGCAAATACGGCGAAACCAAGCTGGGCGCCGGACCGATCCTCTGCCGCGGCCCCAACATCAACCCCAAGGTCTTCGAACGGCTGCTGCGAACGGCCAAGGCCCTGCGAATTCCGTACCAGCTCGAGGCCGATCCGCGGCCGACCGGGACCGATGCGCGGGCGATCCAAATGGGACGCGGCGGCGTCGCCACCGGCCTCGTCAGCATCCCCCTGCGCTACATGCACACGCCCAGCGAGGTCGTGGACCTGAAAGACGTGGAGCGCTGCGTCCAACTGTTCGTCGGATTCGCGCTCTCACTGGAGCCCGGCGACTACGCCCACTGGTAAAGGTGCCGGCTTTGTTTTGGAGACGCGAAGCAAAGTCGGTGTCGCCAAACATCCGGGAACCGTCTATGAACTCCGGCGTCGTCTTATGTCTGACGCGCCACAAAATACCCGCATCCTGGTAGTCGACGATGACGCGGTCATCCGCACCGTTTTGGTGGCGGCACTCAAACGGGGTGGCTATCCCAACGTCGAGACGGCGAGCGGGGGCCGGGCGGCCCAGCAATTCCTCCGGACCGGCGGCTTCGATCTGGTCATCACGGACATCTCCATGCCCGATCTCGACGGTCTGGCGTTGATGCGCTGGGCGCTCGAGACCGTGCCGGGGCCCGCCTGGATGATCCTGTCCGGCGACACCACGTTTCAAAATGCCGTGGCGGCCGTGAAGCTCGGCGCCTTCGATTACATCTCGAAGCCGCTGACGGAATTCGACTCCTTCCTCGTGTCGGTCCGCAACGCCCTCCGGCAGCGTCAGCTGCTGGCGGACCAGGCGTTGCTCACCCAAGAGTTGGCAAGCCAGGTGACCCGGATGGAGCAGGCGTTGCACCTCCTGTCGACCCAGGCCGAAATCATCCGTCTCGACCTGCAGCGGGCCGAGCTGATTCAGCGTGCCCTGCTGCCCGACCGGCCGCCCCGGCTCGGCCGGTTCGCTTTCAACGCCCTCTACCGGGCGAGCCACAAAGTGGGTGGAGACCTGTACGATGTGCTGCCCATCGACGAGCGGACCTATGCCTTCTATGTCGCCGACGCCGCCGGCCATGGCATTAGCGCGGCGATGGTCGCCGTGCTGTTTAAACTCAGCCTGGTCGTGCACGATGAAAAGACCGGGGCGCCCGTCTCGCCGGCGCAGGTGCTGGCTGCCGTCAATGCGCGGGTGTTCCGCGAATGCGCCGCCCCCGGCCTGTTCATCACGGCGGCCTTGTGCGTGTTGGACATTGAAACCGGCGAACTCACCGTCGCCTCCGGCGGGCACACCCCGCTGCTGCTCCAGCGCGCCGGTCACGAACTCGAATACATTCCCCGCACTGGTCCGGCGCTGGGCCTCGCCGGCGACCAGACCTACGGCACCTTTACCACCCGTCTGGGCACCGGCGACCGCCTGCTGCTCTATACCGACGGTCTGACCGATCCGCGGACGAACGCGCGCGAGTTTTCGCTCATCGAGCTGGGCGCGCTGCTCGCGGCACCCGCCGACAGCCCGCAGGCCCGGCTCAATCGTCTCGCCGCCGAGGTTTACCGACGGACCGGCACCTCCCTGCTCGAGGACGACCTGACGCTCGTGCTCATCTCCGACGGCGCATTCGATTCCGCGGTGGACAATGGCGCCGCGCTGCCGGGTGCGACCTGGGGGAAAACGCCGGCGGAGGGAAGTTCCTCCGCGGGTGCGTTCATGGCGCGCCGCAGCGAAACCGCGTTTTTCCGACTGACGGGTCGTTGCGTCTGGTCCCAGGCCGGCGCCTTCCATGAAGCCTGCTCCGCCGAGTTGGCGGAAGGCCGGACGGTGGTGGTGGACCTCGACGGTTGCGACTACATGGACAGCACCTTCCTGGGCACTCTCCACGAACTCGCGACCGCAAGCGGCACTCGAGGCGTGTTGGTGCTCCAGCGAATGTCGTCCGACTTGCGCCGGTTGTGCGAAGAACTCTGTCTCCAGCGGGTCCTGCAGTTGGTCGCCGTGGAGGCCCGACCGCTGCCGGCCGACTTCTCGCCTCTGCACCCCCTTCCCTTGTCGTCGGACCGGGGCCGCGAGCGCATGCTGGCCGCCCACGAGGTGCTCGCCACGCTCCATGAGGACAACCAAGCGAGGTTTTCCGGTGTGATCGAGGAACTCCGCCGCACGCGTCCGGCCGCGCGGGAATCGTCGTAGGCCAACAACGCAAATTGCAGGAGCGAGCTGGCTCGCGACCTGTCCGCCGAAGGCTTGGCGAAGGAGGATGCCGAGAGAGGAATCGCCTGCCAGCAGGCTCCTCCACCGATCATCGGGTGGCGTCCTGCCCAGGGGCGAGGACGAGAATTTGTGCGTGGTTCCGGCCAGGGCGCGACGCGGGCGCGCGGGCCCGACTCAGGCCGCGTCCTTGTTCTCCGTCTTGACCACCTTCTTCAGCACGGGCCGGCGCCGGCCCGCGACCACCCCCGCGTCGATCAACACCTCGACGACATCGTCGCGTTGGGGCAGGTCGAACATGACCTCGAGCATGAGGTTTTCCATGATCGAGCGCAACGCGCGCGCGCCGGTCTTGAGTTCGACCGCCTTGCGGGCGATCGCCCGCACCGCGTCGCGCGTGAAGCGCAGCTGCACCCCGTCCATCGCGAACAGCTTCGAGTACTGCTTCACCATGGCGTTCTTGGTGCGGAGGAGGATGCGTTCGAGGTCGGCCTCCGTCAGCGGGTCGAGCACCGAGACGACCGGCAGGCGGCCGATGAACTCAGGGATCATGCCGTAGCGCACGAGGTCCTCCGGCGCGATCATCTTCATCATCTCCTCCGGCTTGAGTTCATGGTCCGCCGGATTGACGTGGAAGCCCAACGAACGGGACCCGACCCGCTTCTTCACAAACTGCTCCAGCCCGACGAACGCACCGCCGCAGATGAACAGAATGTTGGTCGTGTTGACCTGAATGTACTCCTGGTTGGGGTGCTTGCGGCCCCCCTGGGGCGGCACGTTGCACACGGTGCCCTCCAGGATCTTCAGCAGCGCCTGTTGTACGCCCTCCCCGGACACATCGCGGGTGATGGAAACGTTCTCCGTCGTGCGCCGGATCTTGTCGATCTCGTCGATGTAGACGATGCCGCACTCCGCCTTCTTGACGTCGTAGTTGGCGGCCTGCAGCAGGCGCAGCACGACGTTTTCGACGTCCTCGCCGACGTAGCCCGCCTCGGTCAGCGTAGTCGCATCGGAAATGGCAAATGGCACGTCGAGAATGCGCGCCAGGGTCCGCGCCAGCAGGGTCTTGCCGGAACCGGTCGGGCCGACGAACAGGAGATTGCTCTTTTCCACCTCGACATCGGAGAATTCCGGGGCCAGCGCGGCGCCGCTGCGATGGGTCTGGCCCGCATCGAACATGAGGCGTTTGTAATGGTTGTAGACGGCGACGGAGAGGACCTTCTTCGCATGGTCCTGGCCGATGACGTAATCATCCAGCGTCTGTTTGATCTCCGAGGGCTTGACCAGGCGGAAGGCCGGACGGCTGTCCGCCGGCGGCGCCTTGACCTCGCGGTCGATGATCGTCTTGCAGACGTTGACACACGAGTCACAGATGTAGACGCCCGGTCCCGCGATGATCTTCTTCACCTCCGCCTGCGACTTGCCGCAGAACGAGCACAGGGTCATGCGCGAGGACTTGGCCATGGCGGGGAGGAGAATGTTGGGCTAGCCGCGGTGACGCCGGGACGTCACGCGGCCGAGGGCACGGCGAGGGTTTGCGCCTCGCGGGTAGAGGCCACGACGTGATCGACAATGCCGTAGGCGTGGGCTTCCTCCGCGCTCATGTAATAGTCGCGGTCGGAATCCTTGTCGATCTGCTCCGGGGTCTTGCCGGTGTGCCGGGCGAGAGCCTCGTTGAGGGTGCGGCGCCAGCGCAGGATTTCGCGGGCCGCAATGGCGATGTCCGCTGTCTGGCCGCCAGCGCCCCCAGTCGGCTGGTGGATCATGATCCGGCTGTTGGGCAGCGCGAAGCGTTTGCCCTTCGCACCCGCCGCCAGCAGAACTGTGGCCATGCTCGCGGCCTGGCCGATGCAGTACGTCACCACGTCGCACTACAGGAAGTTCATCGTGTCGTAGATGGCCATGCCGCCGGTGACCACTCCACCGGGTGAGTTGATGTACAGGTGGATGTCCTTCTTCGCGTCCTCCATCTGGAGGAAGAGCAACTGGGCGATCACCAGGTTGGCCACGCCATCGTCGATCGGCGTCCCAATGAAGATGATTCGGTCCTTCAGCAGGCGCGAATAGATATCCATGCTCCGCTCGCCGCGACCGGTGTTCTCGATGATGAATGGGACGTAATAGCTCACAGGTAGATCAGGTCGCTCAGGACGCGGGCGACGCCGTCGTGACGGTAGCTTTGCTCACCAGAAAATCAAGTGTCTTGTCGAAGATGATCCCCTGCTGCAGTGCGCGCAGCCGGTCGCGATCGCCCGCCAGTTCCTTCGCCAGCTTCTCCGGCCGCTGGTTGGCCCGCAACGCCTCGCGCATGATCGCGCCGTCAAGATCGCGCTCCTCCGCCTGGATTTTTTCCCGCTGCGCGACCTTGGACATGAGCAGCTGCGTCTTGACGCGCCCGGCAGCGGCCCGGCGCGCGTTTTCGTACAGTTCCTTCTTGTTCTTCTCGAACTCCGCCTCGGGCACGCCGCGGCGCAGGTTTTCCTCCATGAAACGCCGCAACACCTCCTGCGTCTCCGCCGCGACCAGGCTTTCCGGCAAGGGAAACTCGATGCGGGTGGCGAGAGCCTCGCTCACCTGCTGGCGTTGGGCGCGATGGTTCTCATACTCCTTGCGGGCTTTGAGTGTCCGGCCGACCTGCGCCTGAAGGGCTTCCAGACTTTCCACCTGCTGCGCCTTGAAGAATTCCGCGTCGAGCGGCGGAGGCACGCGCTCGCGCACTTCCTGGACCTCGACCGCATAGACGGCAGTGCGGCCCGCCAGTTCGGCGGCGGTGGCAAATCCCGCGGGAAAGGTGACCGTGATGTCCCGATGGTCGCCCGCCTTGAGGCCGGCGAGCTGCCGGCCGAGGCCGGGAATGAGGCCCTCCTGCTCGCCCTCCACCTCCTCCCAGGTCTGCGGCGCGCGGCCATAGATTTGTCGCTCCGGCATCATCTCGGTGATCGGACGCCCATCGACCGAGCCCGTGTAGCCCAGTTTGACATAATCGCCCTTCTGCGCTGTCCGCGCGGCGACCCGGAACTCCGCCCGCTCCTGCCGCAGATTCTCGATCGTGGCGCCGATTTCGGCCGCCGTCGGCTCGACGAGCGCCACCCGCACGGGCAGACCAAGGTATTCCGGCAGCTCGAACTGCGGATAGACGTCGACCGTGAAGGTGATGGCGGCGGACAGGCCCGGCTCGATGGTCCCCTCCTCCACCGAAACAACACTCGCGATCTCGAGTTTCGCCTGCTCCATGCCGCCGCGGTAGGCCTTGCTCAGCAGTTTGCTTTTGAACTCCTCCTGCACGTCCTTGCCGAAGCGTTTGACAACTAGTTCCGACGGCGCCCGGCCCGGGCGGAAGCCGGGCAGCCGGGCGACCCGGGCAATCATGCCTACCGCTGCCTGGTACTCGCCATCCACTTCGCTCTTGTCGAGGGAGACGATGACGGTCTTGCGGGTGTCAGAGAGGTCTTTGGTTTCGATGTTCACTGCGATCGGAGAATGAGGATGGAAACAAGCGGAATTGGTCACGCTACGGGAGCGGCGCAGCGCCGGTCAATGCTGGAGTGTCAAACGAGCGCCGACCGCGTGCGCAACGAGGGTTCTGCTGGCCAGTAGAGCATCTCAATTCTCAGATAGAGCGCGACGCCCTGCCAATGGCACGGGTCTCCTGACCCGTGAGGGTCGAGAACATGGGTCGGGAGACCCATGCCACCCCGACCGCGATAAGGGGGGTCACCGTTCGAGTTGCAGGCAGAGCGGCGACGCCCCTGTCGCCGAGACTGGCTGGAGGGCGCCGGTCCCTCGGCGCCTTTCAGATCCGCGCGACGGTTGCGCCAAAACCTTGCCCACGCCCGGAGGCCGTCCATGCTGCAGTCTCATGTCGAGTCTGACTTCGCTCGTCCGCGCACACAGCACCGTCTTGCTGGTCGACTCTGCGTCGGCGCTCGTGCAGGTCGGTCTGTGGCGGCACGAGGAGCCCGTGCGCTGGCGGCAATCCGCATTGGAACCCAGCGTCGCGGTCTTCGCGTCCGTCAACGGGGTGTTGGACGAGGCGGGAATCGGTCTGGCGGAGATCGGCGCGCTGCTTTTTTGCGAGGGGCCGGGTTCGATCCTTGGGATTCGCACCACGGCGATGGCCCTGCGGGCTTGGCAGACGCGACCGGGAAGCCCATTGCCCGCGTTTGCGTATCGCAGTCTGGACCTGGTGGCGCACGACCTGTGCGGCGTAAGCGCGCCGACGCCATTGGCGGTGATCGCTGACGCGCGTCGTGACCGCTGGCATTTTGCCGAAGTCGGCTCCGACCGGAAAGTCCGGCCCCTGCAGCGCGTGTCCGGCGCGCTCCTGGCGGCATTCAACGGCCCGCTGTTCATGCCGACTGGATTCCGCGCGTGGGCGCAGCTGGCGCGGCCGGTCAGCGCGGTGCCCTACGCCCTGCCCGACCTGTGGCACCGTCAACGCGATTGCGACCTGCTACAACCGAGTCCAGCGCCCGACGCCTTTCTTCATGAGGATCCCATTTACCTGACGTGGTCTCCGCAAATTCACCGCGCCCCCGCCAAGGCCGCGCCTTGATCGGGCCCCTTTCAACTGAACCACGAAAAACACGAACCACACGAAATCGATATCTTGAGGCCCAGGCTTTGAGTGAAATCGACCTCACCGAAAAGGGGGCTTAGAAATCAATGATCCTTTCTCCGTTTTCTTTCCTTTCGTGTATTTCGCGTGTTTCGTGGTGGAAATCCGGCTGCATGAATCCGGATTCGTGCGCATTAGTGCCCAGGAGTGGTTTCCCACTGCCTCGATCCGACTAATCTATGCCTGCCGCCTCACCTCCCCCGCTGCGCTGCTGGGCCGAAATCGACCTGGCCGTGCTCGAGCGCAATCTGAAGCTCATCCGCGCCTCGCTGCCGTCGCACATCAAATATGTGGCGGTCGTCAAGGCCGACGCCTACGGACACGGCCTTCATCAAACCGTTGCCCATCTGATGCATGCGGGCGCGGACCTGTTCGCGGTCGCAAATGTCACGGAGGGCGCCGCCATCCGCGAGGTCGGGCCCGGCTGGCCCGTGCTCGTGCTGGGTCCGCTGCTGCCGGAGGAGGACCGCTATCTGGCCGATTACGATCTCATCGCCACCGTGTCCACGCCGGAGGAGGTCGCCCGGTTTGATGCGTTGGGCCGGGCGGCGGGCCGCGTCATGCCCGTCCACCTGAAGATCGACACCGGCATGGGTCGCCTCGGAGTGTGGCATGAGGATGCGCCGCAATTGTACGCCCGCCTCCGCGCGGCCCCGCACGTCCGCCTCGAGGGTGCGTTCACGCACTTTTCGAGCGCGGATGAGGACCCGGCGTTCACGGATGAGCAGCGCCGTCGCTTCCTGGCCGCGCTGCAGCGTTGCCCGGGTCTCCCACTCGACGGCTTGCTCATCCATGCCGACAACAGCGCCGGACTTGAGACCGCGCACGGAGAGCAACCGTTCAATGCGGTCCGGGTTGGTCTGCTGCAGTTTGGTGTCCTGCCCCACCCTCACTCGATGCTCGGGCGAGTCCGCACGGAGCCGGTCTTCAGTTTCCGCACCCGGGTGGGGGTCGTGAAGAACCTGCCGGGAGGAGTTGATATCAGCTATGGCCGCACCCATACGCTGCGGCGCGACTCCACCGTGGCAGTGCTCTGCGCGGGATACGGAGACGGGATTGCCCGGGCGTGCAGCAACCGCGGCTTCGTGTTGATACACGGCACGCGATGTCCGGTGCTCGGACGGGTCACCATGGACCAAACGGTGGTCGACATCACCGATGTCAGTGGCGTCCAATGTGGCGACGAAGCGGTGTTGGTCGGGCGCCAGGGCGAAGCCGAAATCAGCATCGCCGAATTCAGCGCCTGGTCAGACTCGATTCCGTGGGAGACGCTCTGTTCCGTCACCAAGCGCGTGCCAAGGGTTTATCGGACATCCTTGGGATTGTGAGAGTCATGCGGCGGCATGGCCGAGATCCGGACGCATCCTCTGGCGATTCGGCGTCGATTCGGGCGTTGAACCCGGTCGCAGTTCTGCGGCATTTTTCAGATCATTACTACAGAAGTCAAAGTCCACCAGCAACTTAAGTTGGATTTGCTGGCCATTGGTGGATTGAAACCAACGTAAATTGGGGTCTTACCCTCATTTTTGATTGTCCCCCATCGTGTGCCGATTAGGTAAATGGGTGTCATTACGACCTTGTGGCCCGTGACCCAACTAATTGGCTCGTATACCTGTTGAACACGCTGCAAACTTTTTGCATGTATCGTAAACCTGCCTGAGAAAATGCTTCGCTTTCTCCATTCATTGTTCGATGTCTCGCTAGGGGTCGTCCGCCGCCCCAAGTGCGGTTCGTTGCGCAATGT
>Ga0182017_10004115_pt1 | contig 10825 bp, 8 predicted proteins | sample 712E3DmetaG_FD_120492 | JGI IMG/M metagenome (GOLD analysis project Ga0182017, IMG submission 120492) | Permafrost microbial communities from Stordalen Mire, Sweden - 712E3D metaG | ecosystem: Environmental > Terrestrial > Soil > Wetlands > Permafrost | place: Sweden: Stordalen | collected... | reverse complement strand
CCGCTCTGAAAAACCGCTTTAAATCCTGACGCTTCGATACACCTGGCAATGAGGCAGTCTTGTGCGCCTGGGGCAATTAGCAGTCCGGGTTCCTTCAAGAGATTGCGTAACATAGTTGTCTTTTTCATTAAGTCACCTTTCTATTATTATTTGTAAACATGGTCTCTGATTTGTTTTTATACTCTAGTTTTTACCCAACCTTCCTCGCTGCAATCAGCCTATCTGTATATTGGTCCATTCCGCCTACTTCGAGAATCTCCAGGAGGAAGTCAGGGAACGGAGTGAATTTAAAGGATTTCCCGGTAGTGAGGTTTTTAATCGTACCGGCGTGCAGATCGATTTCTAATTCCTCGCCTACCTTAACATTTTGATTTATACCCTTATATTCTATAATTGGTAGGCCAACCGCAATAGAATTTCTGAAGAAATTCCTATCGAAAGATTCTGCGATAACGCATGATATTCCACATTGTTTTATCGCCAGGTTAGCCTGAATATGATCATGGCCGCATCCCATGTTCATACCGGCTACCATAATATCTCCCTTCTTTACTTTTTTGGGGAAATCAGGATCCAAGTTTATCATGCACCAATTCCCCACGTCTTCAAGTTTGATTATTCCTGCATCGAATTTCCGGAATGGAACAATCTCAAAGTCGACGTCCAGATTATCACCGAAAATCCAGACTTTACCCTTAAACTTTAGTGCCATTTAATTACTCCTTAAAGGTATTTTCTCGGGTCGGTTATTTTGCCTTCAATCGCTGATGCGGCAACGGTCGCAGGACTTCCGAGATAGACCTGAGCACTCTCGTCGCCCATGCGGCCGGGGTAGTTAGTTGTGCTGGATGCGATGCAGACTTCGTTCTTTGCCAATGGTGTGTAGAATCCGGGGCACATCCCACAACCTGGTGCGCAAACATAGGCTTCGGCTTCTAAAAGGGTCTGGATGATACCCTCTTTGTCGACCCTACGCATGGTATCGCTGGTACCCGGGGTGATATTCAACATGACACTCGGGTGAACCTTTCTACCCTCCAGTATCCTGGCGGCCATTCTCAGGTCGTCATCGCGGCCACTGGCGCACGAACCGATAAATGCAGTGGTAATCTTTGTTCCCTCGACATCTGCTATGTTTTTTACAGTATGTCGATGAGGAGGAACCACAACCTGGGGTTCGATCTTCGAGACATCGTATTCGTAAGTTTTAGCGTATTTTGCATCTGAATCACTTACCTGAGGCTCGAATGGCACCTTCGTTCTGGCTTTAAACCAATCGATGACTTTTTCATCGGGGTTGACGATACCTAACTTTGCCCCCGTAAACATGGCGAGACAGCACATCGATAACCGACCGTCCATACCCATCTCATCCATTACCGGCCCGGTGAATTCCATGACCTGGTATATAGCGCCATTAGGACCAATCTGCCCTAGAATATATTCGTATACATCCCTACCCATCACCCCTTCCTGCAGTTTACCCGTGATATTAAACTTTATACTTTCAGGTATGCGGAACCATGCCCAGCCACTCCGTAAAAATGATGATGATGAGGCAGAAAGACAGCTACCGAAGCAGCCAACACCACCGACTGTGATAGCGTGTCCGTCGGTAATCGCCGAAAAGTATACACTTCCAGGCAGTGCCAGAGTTTTTTCAATCGCCAGGTGATGGCAATTACCTATGCGCCCCAATTCGAGTATGTTTTTCTCGGGAACTCCAAGGTCCTTTAACCATTCAACGTTGCGGTGGTGGTTCTCTCTGTTGGTGGTAGGAGAACCAAGCCGCGTCCAGGAACCACAGTGCTCAGGCGCGAAAATTATCTTACTGGTATCAAATAATTTCCAGCCCTTATTCTTCCATTTCCCAAAATGTTCCGCCATATCGGTGCCTGTTATAACGAACGGGTGATCGATTCTGGCGGCATCAAATTGCACGTACTCGCCGGGAGATACCTCTGACTTTCCAACAGCTTTCGCTAAAATCTTTTCAATGATGGTTTTTCCCAATTCTTATACCCCCTTATGCTGCAATTATAACGCTTAATGTGGATTCCTTATAATGACAAATAATAATCTAATCTGAGAGCTCGTTTTGGAGATTAAAAGAATAAAATCACCAAACTACAACTGAGAAAACCGTGGTTAAATCTTATAAAAAGTAACTTAAGATGTCAAGAATACGCTTAAAAACATTCAATATTCGTCAAGCTCCACTTTTTAGAAATTGGTAGTTTCTTTTCTTTTACTTTGTGTGATGATAATTATACACCTGCTAAAGATCGTTTGTATTGAAAATATACAAGGTCTGCGCTATGATTGTGACAGTACCCGTATGTCTCGCATTTCTAAAAATCACCTGACGCTCTCTAACCTACACCTTTAAAATGGAGGTAGCAATGGCGATTGAATTCAAGGAAGCCAGGAACGAAACAGTAGGCAGCTGGCAACAATCTTTCATGCCGACTTGTACCGAGCGAATCCAGAAAGCAAAGTTTCGAACGATCACGAAAATGGAAATTTGCCTAGAACGGGCTCGTTCTCACATAAAAGCCATGGAGAAGTATAAGAATGAACCCCGTATTATTCAGCGGGCTAGAATCCTGGAGACCTATCTTGAAGAAAAAACTATTTATATTCTTGAGGATGAAGTAATTGTCGGTAACATTACCAGTAAGATTCGCGGTGGGCCATTCTTCGATCTTGCAGTTCGTTTCGTTGACGCCGAACTTGATGATACGGTAAAGGATTTTTGGGCACGGCCGCATGATAAGTTCTTTATAACCGAAACCGAGAGGAAAGAACTACGTGAAGTCCTAATCCCCTATTTCAAAGGTAAAACTCTGGGCGATTACGTAATAGAGACGGTACCCTCAGACGTAAAAGAAAAGGCTTTCGCAGTTACAGCCCCTTGTCATGAAGGACCTATTATTGCCGACTTATCGATCGATAAGGACCTGGGTCATCAGATGGCCAATTATGAAAAGGTATTATGCAAAGGACTCAAGGGTATTCGAAAAGAAGTCGAGTGGTACATGGAGCAACTCGAACAGCCTTACACACACTACGAGACAAAACAAAAGAAAGAATTCTATAAAGCGGTTTTTATCGCGCTTGATGCTGCAATGGCTTACTCTGAACGGTATGCCGTTCTGGCACAAGAGATGGCATTTAAAGAAACCGACTTGAAACGTAAGGCGGAACTGGAACGAATTGCTGACATATGTCACTGGGTACCGGCAAATCCTGCTCGGGATTGGTGGGAAGCGATACAGTCTTTTTGGATGATACATTGTATCATTCATTGTGAACTCTACAATATAGACAATAACATTGGTAGGGTAGACCAGTTCCTGTTTCCTTTTTACAAGCAATCTGTAATTGAAAAGAAATCAATGACCAGGGAAGCAGCTCTTGAACTTCTTGAATGCCTCTGGGTCAAATTTAATGAAGAGGCGATATTACTTAGTTATGACGTCGCAACCTTTCAACCTGGGCAGGGGCTTGGCCAGTGCGTAACTATCGGTGGCCAGACTCGAGACGGTAAGGATGCCTCCAATGAAGTGACAATGCTGTGTCTGGAAGCGGAAGAACAGGTAGGTCTCCATCAGCCGGAGCTAGCCATGCGTATTTGGGAGGGTACACCTTCAAAATACCTTAAGAAAGCCGCCGAGGTTATCCGTTTAGGGCGCGGTAAACCAAAATTTATGAGCGATCGGAAAGGTTTACAAATGGCAGCTAAAACTTATCCAAAATTAACCATCGAGGACTGGCGGGATTATGCCGTGATGGGTTGTACGGTATGTTGCCTGCCTAATATTACAATGCATCATGCCTGGGAGGGAATATGCCTCACGCCTAAGATATTAGAACTAGCGCTGCATAATGGTAAGTGCAGACTCTGCGGCAGGCAAATAGGCCCGTTAACCGGTAACCCCAGAGCTTTTATTTCAATGGCCGAAGTCCGACAGGCATATTTACAGCAGCTATCCTACTGGATGGAGTATTTGGCGAAAGGGGTAAAGACGGTTAAGGATAAGCAAGCTGAATTAATGATGGCACCGTTTTGTTCATCTATCGCGGAAGGCCCGTTGCCAAAAGGTTACGACCTAGCTCAAGGTGGCGCATGGTACAACGCGTACGGATTATATCTTGCCGGTCTAGCGGATACTGCTGATTCTTTCGGTGTCATTGATAAGCTAATCTACCAAGATAAGAAGATTACATGGCATCAATTACTTGAAGCAATCGAAGGCAATTGGAAGGGATTTGAGTCTCTAAGGCGACTTTGCATTAACGGTGTCCCCAAGTACGGTAATGATAATGATTTTGCCGATAACTGGGCAAAGTGGGTAATGGATACATGGTATGATACCGTGGACTGGATTAATACACGAAAAGAATTAATCCCGTCTCTCGGCGGCATATACGTTGGATCGGGGATTGTCGGACAGAGCAACGTGACATTCGGACCATGGGTAGGGGCTTTACCAAATGGACATATTTGTCCTGAACCTCTGGCTGATTGCTTCTCCCCGTCTCACGGAGTAGACAAGAAAGGTCCCACGGCCGTGGTAAAATCAGCAAGTAAATTACCCACATGTCGCTTTGCCATGGGAGGGCTATTGAATCTGAGATTGAATCCACAGCTTGTTGCTTCCGAACGTGACCTTGATAATTTTGTATCTTTTCTACGGACTATCGAAGAGCTGGGAGTTTATCAAACTCAATTTAACATAGTTTCATCCGAACTTTTACGTCGTGCGATGGAGAAACCGGAAAAATACCAGGATTTACTGGTCCGTGTCGCCAGTTATTGTGCTTATTTTACTGAGCTCACTAACGAGCAGCAGCTTGACATTATTTCTCGTACCGAACAGCAGGGTTGGTAAAATCCGGTTATCTTCTCTTTCGTTTAGTAATTTCTGATTTACATGAATTCATTGTCAATCGTTCTACCGACAGTAATGAGACTATCCAACACTGACCAACTAAAAACCGATAAGGCTTGGATCTCCCCATTCGATGCGCTGCGGATCCTGATCCAGGTCATTAATGGCTTTTATGTCATCTGGCGACAGTTCAAAATCGTAGAGTTCTGTGTTAGCTTTAATACGCGCTCGGTGAGTCGATTTGGGTACGGCGATAATACCTCTTTGAAGGTCCCAACGCAGAATTACCTGCGCTACTGATTTCCCGTATTTATCTGCTATCTTCTTTAGGACCGGCTCGTCAAGAATTTTCCCGCCTGTCCCTCCCAGGGGGCTCCAGGCTTCACAAGCAACACCCAGTTTCTCACAGTACGCTGCCAGAGTTTGTTGTGAGAGATGCGGATGTAACTCGATTTGATTTACCGCCGGTATGATTTTGGCATCTTGAAGCAATTGGTCGAGATGGCGTTCGATAAAATTGGACACTCCAATCGCTCGCGCTCGTCCGGATTCATATATCTTCTCCATTACTTTCCAGGACTCCCGAGTCTTCCCGGCAACCGGCCAATGAATTAAATACAGGTCGACATAGTCCAACTGAAGAAGCTTTAGACTTTTCTCGAACGCCTGCATCTGTGTCCCATCACGCATGTCGTCTTTTTTGAGTTTTGTCGTTACGAACAGTTCTTTTCGAGCGGCTCCACTTTGGCGAATGCCCAACCCAACGCTTTTCTCATTGCCATACATCGAGGCTGTATCAATATGCCGATAACCTGCCTCAATCGCCCAACGCACGACATTATTAGTTTCGTCGCCCTCATTGCAAAGAAATACACCAAGTCCCAGATATGGGATTCCTACACCGTTGTTCAGCTTTTTAGTGGTATGGATGTCCATCTTGCTTTTTCTCCTTCTGAATAAAATTAGGGTGTATTTTGTGATAATTTGTGGAATTAGTTGCTTAGCTGGTTTGGGAATTTCAAATCATATGTCTAATTGCCAGTATATCCATCTCTTATAAAAAGGTCAAGATGTATAATAATATCGTCCTATTTTTTTTCACCAGCCGCTTTCATTAAATGGTTTGTATTCTTAACGACCAAAATAAGCTAGGACATGATATAACAACCAGTATTTAATTTATAATAAATATGATATATAAAGTATAATGATAATATACAGGAGAATAAATGATGAAATTGGTTACAGTTATATCAAGTCCACATAAGAATGGACCATCCACACAACTTGTTCATGAAGTAGCAAGGGGCGCGAAGGAAAAGGGGTACGAAGTCATTGAGTACAGACTCAATGATATTGAATTGAAGCCTTGTCAGGCTTGTGAACACTGTAAAAATAACGGCGTAGACTGCATACAGGATGACGGACTTAAAAAGTATTGGAAAGATCTCCATGAGGCAGATGCTCTTATAGTTTCCTCTCCGATATATTGTGGACTACTCAACGGCCCTTTTATCTCATATATGGACAGGCACTTCTGCTTGCTGTGGGATAAAGGCTGCCGACTCCACCCGGGGGTGAAACTGGTTGGCTGTTTCACACAGGGTAGGGATAATCTGGAATATTATATGCCCCACTTTAAGCACATACTCGCGGATTTTGAAAATCGTGATATGGTCACTCAGGGGATACTTGTCCAGAGCACTAATATGAGCGAAAAGGCGAGAGTACATCTATATAAAAAGGCGTATAAACTCGGAAAGAGTCTATAAACGGACAATTATCCGCAAATCTGGTATATTAGGGAGTACGGTAAAATTCATTTTTTAGTAATCTAGTCCGTAAATTCAGGCACGTATCACGCCGTCAAGAGTTGACAATATTAATAAAAATGTCTAATCGTTTAAGTGCGATTATCGGGGACAACAACAAAAACAGGAGGAAAAGAAGTGGCACTCTTAGAGGAACCAATAAAGGGGATAGCGAAACCAAAGAATTACATTAATGGTGAATGGACCGAGTCTAAAGGCCCAATTTCCGAGAATGTAAACCCAGCCACCGGCAAGGTGATTTCTCAGGTGGCTAATTCAACAAAGGATGAAGTAGATGCTGCTATAAAGGCGGCCAAAGCAGCCTTTATCACCTGGAGACAGACACCTCCCGTCGCACGAGCCAGGTGTTTATTCAGATTAAAACAACTCCTTGAGGAGAACTTCGAGGAACTCAGCCGGATACAGACCCAAGAACATGGAAAATGTATCGATGAGTCCCGGGGTGAGACCAGACGCGGTATTGAAAATGTCGAGGTTGCCTGCGGAATTCCCACCTTAATGATGGGGACTAATCTTGAGGATATTTCCAGCGGTATTGATGAATACCTCATCCGTCAGCCTTTGGGAGTGTTCGGTATCATCGGTCCCTTTAACTTCCCGTTTATGATACCGCTCTGGTCAGCCCCCTACGCTATAGCTACAGGCAATACCGTGGTCATCAAGCCTTCTCCGGAAGTACCCCTTAGTCAGTGGCGGCTAACCCAACTGATCGATGAAGCTGGTTTCCCACCGGGAGTGTGGAATATCGTTAACGGCGGAAGCGAAGTGGGTAACGCCTTAATGGAACACTCGGATATTAAGGGTATAACCTTTGTGGGCTCTACTAAAACAGCGAGGTACATATATTGCAAATGTGGCGAGACCGGAAAGCGGGTAATTGCCCAGGCCGGTGCCAAGAATTTTATGGTAATTATGCTCGACTGCAATCGAATCGCCACCATACCGGCGATGATGACTTCTTTTTTTGGCAACACCGGCCAGAGGTGCTTATCCGGAGCTAATCTGGTTATAGTCGGTGAAGACGATAAATTCTATAAGGACTTTGTGAATTCCATCGTAGAAGCGGCATCCAGAATTGTTATTGGATATGGATTAGACGAATCTGTCCAAATGGGGCCTGTTAAAGATAAAACTAAAAAGGAAAAAATTCTGGGTTATATCGAAAGTGGTATTAAGGATGGGGCTAAAATTCTTCTCGACGGCCGGAAAAACTTAAAGATAGTCGGTGATTATCCGGATACTTGTTTCATTGGACCGACCATCTTTGAGGATGTCACGCCGAGTATGAAGATAGGCCGCGAGGAAATCTTCGGCCCAGTTATGAGCATAATGCGCGCCAAAAATCTGGATGAAGCGATAAACATGTGCAACGCCAGTCCTTATGGTAACGGCAATGCCATTTTTACCAATAGCGGTAAGAGTGCGCGTGAGTTTCAGTATCGGGTTGCCAGCGGTAATATCGGGATAAATATTGGTATTGTCGCGCCGATGGCGTTTTTCCCGTTCAGCGGCGCTAAGGACTCCTTTTTTGGTGTACTGCATACGCAGGGCCAGGAGGCTGTCAGGTTCTTTACCGAAAGCAAGGTCGTCATCCAGAGGTGGCCGTAATGGCAATAAACACGGCCTCGGCTGCAATCAGTTTTGGTAAAGAACTTGAACAGGAAGGAGCCAAGTTCTATGAGGACCTTTCTCAAAAATACCCGCAATATAAGGATACGTTCATGTCCATGGTTAGAGAAAATCAGAAATATGCCGTCATGGTCCAAGAGGCTTATTTCAGCGTAATAAGTGACGCTATCGAAGGATGTTTTGCCTTTGATATAAATCCCGAAGATTTTGAATTCAAGACAAGATTAAGTGAAACAACGGATAATTCTGAAGTTTTGAGTAAAGCGATAGAAATAGAAGAAATAATGGTAAAGTTTTACACAGAGACGACCGAGCAGTCCAAATCCCTATTAGGTGATATGTCGCGTGTTTTTGGTCTGATTGTCAGGAAAAGGAATGCACGTATAACCATTCTAAAATCGATGTGATGAAACCGATAATCACAACTTAATAATTAGAAAATACCTTAACTCAACACCAATTACGGCTATTCTAACCCGTGGTAGCTATGTTGTCGCAAGGAGTTTTCGTCTCCATACAGATAGAAAAGTTCAGTGTTCGTCTTACGACGAAGTCGAATAACTCAAGTTAAAATCTTCTGTTGAAATTGAGGGGTTTCTGGGCTACCGTGTCCAATACACAGAACTAAAACATTTGAATTGACTTTTAATCTGACGCGGTAAAAATAGCAATTATGCAGCAAAACAGTATTTATGATAGCTAACTGTGACAAGTGGACAACTTCTTATAGGTGCTTCATAAATTATGATGTGTTGAAATATGCACACACATAATAATTAAATTATTGGGGGTACCCCTTTTCGTTGTCACACATGGGTGCAATGTCACAAGCACAATATCAGCGGTTTAGTAGTTCCTAACCTTTGCCTCATAAAGCGCTTGTACTAACCGCACCAAGGCATTCTTAACTTCAAGATCCAGGGTTTTATCCGCTTTGATTACTGGGATAATGTCGGTAATTACATTTTCTTTGCCAGTGATTAGGTAATCGGTGGTTACTCCTAGTTCCTCAGCTAATTTAGCTAATGAATCGAAAGAAGGCGCCCGTTTATTTTTTTCGATAACCGAGATATGCTGCGGTGTACCCGCCCGTACCAGAAAATACCTTTCCAGTTTTCTCTGCACATTGTTGAAAAAGAAGGCACTTTCCCCTTTTAGTACTCGTTCCTTGCGGATGGAAACAATGATCCTCGCCGCGGTCTCCTTAAAGAGCTAAAAAGTGCGTTGGGAGAGCGAGGGAGCGTCGTAGTTTATAACCAGACGTTTGAGAAGGGTGTGCTGGCAGAATTAGGTGAATCGTTCCCTGAATATCGTACCTGGGTGAAGCAAATCCACGACAGGATCGTTGATCTTTGTATTCCGTTCCGCAATTTCAGTTACTACCATCCTATGCAGAAAGGCAGCGCGTCCATGAAGAGAGTGCTTCCCGCGCTTACGGGAAAAGCTATACTGGCTTATCGATAGCTCATGGTGACGATGCTAGTCTAAACTACTTCAAAATGGTAACCGGCGCTTTCAGTAATCAGGAAACGCTGCAAGCCAGAAAAGACCTCGAGGAGTATTGCTCTCTTGATACCCAAGGAATGATCTGCATTATTGAAGAACTCTGTAAACTCTGTCGCTCTTGAAATACTGATGCCAATGATTTGCATCGCTCCTCGCTCTATTAGATCGACGGAGCAACGCTCCTATGGTCTATGAGTCGAATACCTAGTTCACTATAACGTCTCGATATAACTCCCTAGCGGCTTACTTTGTCGTTCCTTCGTTCTGTCGTTCTGTCGGTATCATTCGATGCTACGTAACCTTTCGTACATTACGTTCCGTCATACTATTGCGAACTGCAGAGCAGCAAGGGAGCGTCGTTTGCAGAGCGAGGATACGTCGCCGATATTATCCTTTTGATGATTAGAAAGGTCAACTACTAGTTGATTTCTTGATTTCACGATCTCATATCGAGTTCTTTCATCCGACGGTGGCGGAGCGCTTGTTGGCGCGTGAGAGTGCGTTGGAGTCTGGACGGGTTACAGGCTGAAAACATCCGCTCCGTAAGCGCTCCGGGACGTGAAGCCTGGGAGCGGATGAAAGTGCGTAAAAGTGCGTCCGAATTTGGACAAACACCCACGTCTGCCAGAAGCTGGTAGGCTCGGAAAGACGGGCATGTAAAATCCTTGGTCAAACACGGTCGAAACAGCGCCGGGAGTTTATCGCCTACATCCAATGAAAAGCAGCTCACCGCGGATACCATAGAACTGGCGACAAAATATGGGCGGTGCGGCTATAGGCGGATTACGGCATTACTAAACAATAACCTGAGATGGAGAGTGAACCATAAGGGGGTGGAGAGAATCTGGCGGAGGGAAGGATTGAAGATTCGAAAAAACTAATTGGAAAGTGAATAACCCCCCAGCAAGCTGGGGGGGGGCATCTCAGGACTTATCGAACATGGTTAATTGTGAGGGGCTATCT
>Ga0182017_10004113_pt1 | contig 10826 bp, 10 predicted proteins | sample 712E3DmetaG_FD_120492 | JGI IMG/M metagenome (GOLD analysis project Ga0182017, IMG submission 120492) | Permafrost microbial communities from Stordalen Mire, Sweden - 712E3D metaG | ecosystem: Environmental > Terrestrial > Soil > Wetlands > Permafrost | place: Sweden: Stordalen | collected... | reverse complement strand
GGGCCTCAATAACAAAATCAAGGTCCTCAAACGCCAAGCCTACGGCTTCCGCGACCTCGAGTACTTCAAACTCCGCCTCGCCTTCATCGGCTCTTCCACCCCACGATTTCCCGGATGAACCGATAGTTCAACAACAGCAGAGGTGCAGAGGAGAACGACACCGGTCCGCCCGGATTTGCTCTCAGCTCCTCTGCTCTCATGCTCCTCCGCTCCTCTGCTGGTAGGGTGGGAGAGAACTTCCGAACCTTCGAACCTTCCTCACGACGGCTTGCCGCGGCCTCTGGTACGCTTGCCCGAAGGTTCATCGCGGCGATGTGCCGTGTGGGGGTCCTCACATGGAAGCCCGATCTGATCAGGGAACGTACCCACCGCCCGGGCGCCGGATCTACTGCAGCCGCACTTTGAACATGCGCGCAGTACGCGCGATCGGCTACGACATGGACTACACGCTGGTCCACTACAGGGTCGAGCCGTGGGAAAGGCGCGCGTTTGACTACCTGAAAGGGAAGCTGGCCGAGCGCGGGATGCCGACTGCCGGTCTCGAATTCGACCATGACCTGGTGACACGCGGCCTCATCATCGACACGGAACTCGGAAACCTCGTCAAGGCCAATCGTTTCGGGTACGTGACGCGGGCCTTTCACGGTACTGCGCCGGTCGAGTTTGAGCGCCAGCGGGCCACATACGGCCGGACGCTCGTTTCGCTCTCCGAGCCGCGCTACGTCTTCCTCAACACGCTCTTCTCGCTCTCGGAGGCATGCATGTACGCCCAGCTGGTGGAAAGGCTCGACCAGCAGGGGGTTCCGGGCGTTCTCGGCTACGCCGACCTCTATGGTCGGGTCCGGAAGGAGATGGACGAGGCGCATCTCGAAGGCGAGCTCAAGGCAGACATCTCGGCCGCACCCGACGCCTACGTCGAGCGCGACTCGGATCTTGCCCTCGCACTGCTCGACCAGCGGGAGGCCGGCAAGCGCCTGATGCTCATCACTAACTCCGACTGGGGGTACACGGACCGGATGATGCGGTACGCGCTCGACACGCTTCTGCCTCGGGGCACCTCATGGCGCGACCTCTTCGAACTCGTGGTGGTCTCCGCGCGCAAACCCGCTTTCTTCACCCAGCGAATGCCGACCTTCGAGGTGATCAGCGAGGACGGTCTCCTGCGCCCTTGCCCTTCAGGCATCCGCAAACCCGGGGTTTACGTGGGGGGCGACGCCGGGCAGGTCGAGGAGTACCTCGGCGTGGCAGGCGAGGAGATACTGTACGTCGGCGACCACATCTTCGTGGACGTCCACGTTTCGAAGGCGGTCATGCGGTGGCGCACGGCGCTCATCCTGCGGGAGCTGGAGCCCGAGCTCGCCGCCCTCGAGGTTTTCCGCGCCCAGGAGCAGGAGCTGGCCCGCATGATGGACGAGAAGGTGCGCCTCGAGTTTGCGTTCTCTCAGGCCAGACTCCAGCTCCAGCGCCTCCAGAACGGCTACGGTCCGCAACCCGCGGTTTCGGTTCAAACGCTGCGCGAGACGATGACGGCGCTGCGAGGGCGGCTCGTCGATCTTGACGAACGGATCGCGCCGATCGCCAGGCGCGGCGGGGAGATATCCAACCGCAACTGGGGCCTGTTGATGAGGGCCGGGAACGACAAGAGCCACCTCGCCCGTCAGGTCGAGCGCTACGCGGACATCTACACGTCGAGGGTCAGCAACTTCCTCTTCGAGACCCCGTTCGTGTACCTGAGGGCGCCGCGCGGTACCCTTCCCCACGACGACGCGCGCGTTCTTTCGTAGCGCTCTGCACGGTTGGGTGGAAGCCGAACCGGGTCGGGAGTGTTTGGGGCAGAGGCGAGGGCGCCGGGTGACGCCGGTGGAGAGGCGATGAGGTGAGACGATGAGCGTGCTATTTTCGACCTTGCAGCTGCGCGGGGTGACCGTCCGCAACAGGGTTTTCGTGTCGCCGATGTGCGAGTACTCGTGCGAGGAGGGGATGCCCAACAACTGGCACCTCGTCCATCTCGGGTCCCGCGCCGTCGGCGGGGCGGGTCTGGTCCTTACCGAGGCGGCCGCGGTCTCGCCCGAGGGGAGGATCTCGCCGGCCGATGCCGGCATCTGGTCCGACGCCCAGGCTGTCGCGTGGGAACGGGTTACCGCGTTCGTGGCGGGGCAAGGGGCGGTGCCCGGGATTCAGCTCGCGCACGCGGGCCGCAAGGCCTCGACCGCGGTGCCGTGGCAGGCAGACGGGGCGGTCGGCCCCGAAGCTGGCGGCTGGCAGCCGCTGGCCCCGAGCGCGCTCCCGTTCGACAATGCCTCCCCGGTTCCCCGCGCGATGACCGCCGGCGACCTGGAGGAGGTGAGGACCCAGTTCGTGAGCGCGACACGGCGCGCGCTCACGGCCGGATTCAAGGTGGTCGAGCTGCACATGGCCCACGGCTACCTGTGCCACCAGTTCCTCTCGCCGCTGTCGAACCATCGGACCGACAGTTACGGCGGCAGCCTCGAGAACAGGATGCGGTTCCCCCTCGAACTGGCACGCGCGGTCCGCGGCGCGTGGCCCGACGAGTTGCCGCTCTTCGTCCGGATCTCGGCGACGGACTGGGTTGAAGGCGGGTGGAGCGTTGACGAGTCGGTCGAGCTCGCCCGCCGACTCAAGCTGGCAGGCGTCGACCTCATGGATTGCTCGAGCGGCGGTGCAGTCCCGCACGCGCGCGTGCCCGTCGGACCGGGCTACCAGACGCCGTTCGCCGCGCGCGTCCGGGCCGAGGCTGGGATCGCCACCGGCGCTGTGGGGATGATCACGGGGGCGGCGCAGGCCGAGCAGATCGTCGCGACGGGACAGGCCGACGCCGTGCTGCTGGCGCGTCAGCTGCTGCGCGACCCGTACTGGCCGCTGCACGCCGCCCGCGAGTTGGGCGCCGATGTCCAGTGGCCGGTCCAGTACCTGCGAGCAAAGCCGCAGCTATGAAAGGGCTCTGACATGCTCCGACGCCAACGATCAGGTTCGGTGGTGTGCCCGTCGTGCGGCAAGCTCGTAGGCGTCAATGACGAGAAATGCCTGAGCTGCGGGCGGCGCAACCCGGGGATGTGGGGGTTCGCGGCGGCGTTCCGCCGCCTCGGACAGGACTTCGGCTTCACCGCGGCGATGACCGGCGGCTGCCTCGTGATGTACGCGGTTTCGCTGCTCCTCGACCCTTCGCACATCATGGGCGGCAGCATCGGCTCGTTCCTCGCCCCCACGGGCCGAAGCCTGTTCGTGCTGGGCGCCAGCGGCGCGGTCCCCGTCTTCGAGATGGGTCGATGGTGGACCGTACTGTCCGCGTCCTGGCTGCACGGCGGCCTTCTCCACATCCTCTTCAACCTGCTGTGGGTCCGGCAGCTGGCGCCGGAAACCGCCGAGGCGTACGGCCCGGCGAGGATGGTCATCATCTACATCGTCGCCGGAGCGACCGGCTTCCTCGCCAGCTCGCTGGTGGGGGACTACCTTCGGTTCCTGCCGCGCTTCCTGGGCGGCGCGAGCTTCACCGTCGGGGCATCGGCCTCGATCTTCGGGCTGCTCGGCGCCACCGTGCACTACGGCCGCCGCCGCGGCTCCAGCGCGGTCGGGCGCGAGGCACTCGGATACGCCGTGGTGCTTGGTCTCTTCGGCTTCGTTATGCCGGGCATTGACAACTGGGCCCACCTTGGCGGGTTTGCCGGCGGCTACGCCGTTGCGCGCTGGCTCGACCCCTGGAAGCCCGAGCGGGTGGATCACGTCGTGGCGGCGTTTGCGCTCCTGGCCGCGACCGTCGTCGCCATCGCCGCGTCGGTGCTCACCGGTCTCCCCGCGCTGGGAGCGCGTTGAAAGGGGGATCGTGGTGGCCTACCATCGGCGGCCTGGAGTGCGAACGTGAAAGGCTCTGAGATACGTGCAGAACTGTCACTTTGCGCGGCGGCGCTGGCCGCGCTCGCCCTGCTGTCGGCCTGCTCGGTGCGGACGATGGCCGTCAACGCTGTCGGCAACGCCCTCGCGCAGGGCGGCTCGGAATGGGCGCGCGAAGACGACCCGGAGCTGGTGCGGGACGCGACCCCGTTCGCCCTCAAGACGATCGAAAGCCTCCTCGCCGAGTCGCCACGGCACAGGGGACTCCTGCTGGCCGCCGCGAGCGGGTTCACCGAGTACGCCTACGCGTACGTGCAGTCCGAGGCGGACTACGAGGAAAGCCGGGATCTCGCTGCTGCGACGGCAATGCGCGCGCGGGCCGTCAGGCTGTACCGGAGGGCGCTCGAGTACGGCCTGCGAGGACTCGAGGTGGATCACCGCGGCTTCCGGGAGGCTTTGCGCAGCGATCCTGGCAAGGCGGCTGCCATGGTGCGGTCGAAGGCCGAGGTGCCGCTTCTCTACTGGACGGCGATGGCGTGGGGAGCGGCGATCTCCCTGGCCAAGGAGAACCCGGAGCTCGCGGCAGGCTTGCCCGCGACCGAGGCGCTCGTGCGCCGGGCGATTGCCCTCGACGAGGGGTTCGGTGCCGGCGCCCTGTACGACTTCCTGATCGCCTACGACGGGGGGCGGCCGGCTTCGGCGGGTGGCTCGGCGGAGCGGGCGCGCGCCGACCTCGCGAAGGCCACAGCCTTCGCCGGCGGGAAGCGGGCCGCGCCGCTGGTCACGTTCGCCGAGACCGTGTCGGTGGCCTCGCAGGACCGTACCGAATTCAAGCGGTTGCTGGCGCAAGCGTTGGCGATCGAGGTCGATCGGGCGCCGGAGTATCGTCTTGCGAACCTCGTCGCCCAGAAACGCGCGGGCTGGCTGCTGAGCCGGGCCGACGAGCTCTTTATCGAATGAGCTGAAAGGGGATCATCACATGGTCGGTGGCGCGATCTCTCGAAGGGTGCCGTTCCTGCTGGCGGTGGCGGCGGGTCTTCTCTTCTTCGGCGGTACCGCGGTCGCCCAGGGTGTAGTCGTCAAGATGGCCACGCTGCTCCCGCAGGGCTCGGCGTGGCACACGGCCCTGCAGGAGATGGCCTCGCAGTGGCAGCAGGCATCGGCGGGGCGGGTCACGGTGCGGATCTACCCGGGGGGCGTTGCCGGGGACGACGGCGACGTGGTGCGCAAGATGCGCCTCGGGACGCTGGACGCCGGCCTGCTCACCACTGCCGGGCTCGGCGACATCGACCGCTCGATCTACGCCCTCGAGTTGCCGATGGGGTACGCATCGTACGAGGAGCTGGACTTCGTCCTGGATAAGATGGAACCGGTCCTCGAGAAGCAATACGCCGACAAGGGGTTCGTCCTGCTCGGTTGGGCCGACGCCGGCTGGGTCCGCTTCTTCTCCAAGTCCCCGGTGCGCACGCCGGACGACCTCAAGGGACTCAAGCTGTTCACCTGGGCCGGCGACGACCCGGCGGTCGAGCTGTGGAAAGCGGCCGGGTTTCACCCTGTGCCGTTGCCCTCGACCGAGATCTCCACGGCGCTCCAGACCGGTCTCGTGTCGGCGCTCCCGACGACGCCGCAGGCGGCGCTACTCCTTCAATGGTACACACACGCGAAGTACATGTGTGAGGCCAGGTGGGCCGTGCTGCTCGCCGGTCTCGTGATCACGAAGGCAACCTGGGACAAGGTGCCCGCCGACGCTCGCCCCGCGCTGCTCAAGAGCGCGCGGGAGGCCGGCCGGACGCTGGGGTCGCTGACGCGTGGGGCGGAAGCCGGCAACATCGACGCGATGGTGAAGCACGGGCTGACGGTCGTCCCCGTCGACGCCGCCGCGCTCGAAGCCTGGCATCGCGCCGCCGAGGCCGCGTATCCGAAGTTGCGCGGGGACTTCGTGCCGGCGCCGGCGTTCGACGAGGCGTTGAAGGTCCGCGACGAATATCGCAAGAGCCAGGCGGTCAAGGCGGCCAGTTGAAGGTAGGCACGGCCGTCGCCCGGCTGGAGAAGGGGGCGCTCGTCGCGGCGTTCCTGGCGGCGATCGCGCTGCCGCTCTCGGATGCTGTCGGAAGGCCGCTCGGGGGGCTTCACGTCCCGGGTTCGGCCTCGATCATTCAGCTGCTCACGCTCTGGCTCGCGTTCCTCGGAGGACTCCTGGCGGTCCGGGAGAGCGGACATCTCACCCTCTCGACCGTCGAGTTGTTCCCCGAGGGGAGCCGCCGACGGCGCATCGTGCGGCTCTTCGCATACGCGGTCGCCGCGGCGGTGACTGCCGTGCTCGCCTACGGCAGCTTCGGCGTGGTCATGGCGGACCGGCAGGAAGGCCAGATGCTCATGGCCGGCGTACCGGTGTGGGTGGGCGAGTGCATCATGCCGCTTGCCCTCGCGCTGATGTCGCTGAGGTACGTGCTGCAGGCCTCGGACCGCCTTCGCGGCCGGACGGCTGCCCTCGCGGCCGTGGCCGGCGTGTTCGCCCTCAACTTCTTGCCCCGCCCCGCAGGCACGGGGTTCTGGCTCCTGGTGGAAGCAATCGTGATCGCGGTGCTCGTGGGCGCGCCGGTGTTCGTCGGGATGGCCGGCGGCGCTCTCTTGCTCTTCTTCTCGCAGGGAACGCCGGTCTCCGCGGTCCCGGCGGAGATCTACAGGCTGATCGGCTCCCCGACCCTACCCGCGATCCCCCTGCTGACCGCCTGCGGCTACGTGCTCGCCGAATCGCGGGCGGCGTACCGACTCGTCCGGTTCTTCCGCGCGCTCTCGGGGTGGATGACCGGGGGGACGGCCGTGCTCGTCGCCCTCGTGTGCGCGCTATTTACGACCTTTACCGGAGGGTCCGGGATCACGATCATCGCCCTCGGCGGGCTCGTATACCCCATCCTTCGGGAGGAGGGCTACCCCGAGGGGTTCTCGCTCGGCCTGGTAACGGCGGCCGGCAGCCTCGGGCTGCTCTTTCCGCCGTCGCTGCCGGTGATCCTGTACAGCGTCGTGGCGAACGTCCCCGCCGATCAGCTCTACCTGGCGGGCGTGGTGCCGGGTCTCGTCTTGGTACTACTGGTGGCGGCGTACGGAGTGTGGGCCGGGCGGCGCGCGGGGGCCCCGACAACTCAGTTCTCCTGGCGCGAGATCGTCTCGGCGACGTGGGAAGCGAAGTGGGAGTTGATGCTGCCGGTGTTGGTCATCGGCCTGTTCGCGAGCGGCCTCGCCTCGCTGGTCGAGGCCTCGGCTGCTGCCGCTGCATTCGCCATCATGGTGCAGTGCTTCGTCACGCGGGACATCCACCCCATCCGCGACCTGCCGCGGGTGCTCCTGAAGGGCGGCGTCCTCGTGGGCGGCGTGCTGATCCTCCTGGCGAGCGCGATGGGACTCACCTCGTACCTGGTGGACGTTCAGCTCCCCAGCAAGCTCCTCGCGTTCGTCCAGGTCCACGTGCACTCGCAGCTGGTGTTCCTGCTGGTGCTCAACCTGCTCCTCCTCGTGCTCGGAAGCGTCCTCGAGATCTACTCAGCGATCGTGATCCTCGCCCCGCTCGTGGTGCCGCTCGGTGTCGCGTTCGGCGTGAACCCCGTCCACCTCGGCGTCATATTCCTCGCGAACCTCGAGCTGGGGTTCCTTTTCCCCCCGTTAGGTCTGAACCTGTTTCTGTCCTCCTCGAGATTCGGCAAACCGATGACCTTTCTCTACCGTTGCGTCGTCCCGTTCCTTGTGATCAGCGCATTTGGCGTCCTGCTGATCACGTACGCGCCCGTGCTTTCGATCGGTGTGCTGAAACTTTTCGGCAAGTGAGAAGGCGCCGCCGATAGCGGACCGTCTATACGGGCGGGGGGCCCACGGCCGCTCGGCCCACCCAACCGGCCGCTCTCGCCCCCCGAGCCCCCCGGCGAGCCGCGGCAGAGCCGCGTCTCGCCCGTGCGTTGCGTTTCGGCGGTACCGATCCCACATAGCCGCTGGCTACACTCCGCTGCGACGGACTCGGGCGCCCAGCATCCGGCCCACTCTCGGCGGCGCGGCTACCCGCCGTCAGTCTTCGGCCTTCATGTCTTGTCTCTAGACTCTTCACTCTCAACTCTCCATTCTCGACTTCTTCTGTCGAACGTCAGGACCTGCGGACCTTGGAAAGTGCGAACGGTATTCGTTCCTCTGCTCCTCCGCGCTGCGGTGCCCGTGCTCGGCCTGAGCTGAAATCCCAGCCTGGAAAATTCACAGGCGTCGAACCTGCGTGGGGTATCATCCGCGGACGCCCGCCGATCGGGAAAGCCGCGGCAGGGCTCGAAAGGAGTCGCAATGGTCAAGACGGGCGCCGTTCACAGCGGGTTTGTGGTTGTCGCCGCCCTGGCGGTGGGGTTCTCGCTCGCGATGGTTTCCGAAGCGCGAAGCGAGGAGAAAGCAAAGGCGGACACGGTGAGCGAGAAGTTGATCACAACGGAATCGGGCTTGAAATACGTCGATCTCAAGGTGGGGGAAGGTGCCGAGGCGAAGACCGGCCAGACCGTCACCGTCCACTACACCGGTCACTTCGAAGACGGCAAGGTGTTCGACTCCAGCGTCGGGAAGAGCCCTTTCGTGTTCCCTCTCGGAGGCGGCCGCGTGATCAAGGGGTGGGACGAAGGTGTTGCAGGGATGAAGGTTGGCGGCAAGCGCAAGCTCATCATCCCTGGCAAGCTCGCGTACGGCGAGCGCGGATACCCGGGCGTGATCCCGCCCAACGCAACCCTCATCTTCGAGGTCGAGCTGCTGGGTGTGAAGTAGCGCTCTCGAAAGAAAGTCGACAGTTGACAGTTCACAGTTGACAGTCAGAAACCGAGAAACGGGACGTTTCTGTCTCCTACTGTCAACTGTGAACTGTGAACTGTCGACTCGTATCAGTCGTCGTACGTTGACCGGGCGAGCACCGTCCACTCCTTGGAGCTCACCTCGATGGAGATCGCGTGCGTCCCGTGTGGGCCGTCCGGTCTCACGACGACCAGGACGTAGTGCCCGGCGAGAGCGCCTTCGAGCCGAGTCATCGCCTGATCGGGGAACAGGTTGGTCTTCGCGTAGAAGCCGCCGGTGTCCGCCGCGACCTGCTCCAGTCCGGCCTCGAGGTCGTGGTAGTCGGCGTCGGTGACGTCGATGGCGAAAACCGATGCGCGCGCCCGGGCGAGCGCGGCGCGTGCTGGAGCGTAGTCGCGGCCCATGGTCACCCGGCGGAGCACCGAGCCGCCCGACAACTGGCCGAGGCCCCACCCGAAGTAGACGAGCGACTTGGCGCCGGGCAGTTTCTCCAGGGCTCGCGCGACCACCAGGAGCGCGGTTTCCGGGCTGGCGGCCTTGACGGCCGCGGCGAAGTCGAACGAAGGGACGAGCGAGGGACATGGAGAAGCGGCGACGTGTTCCTCGCCGCCGAACATGATCGAGCGGTGGATTGCGGTCTCCAGGCTCTCCCGGTCGCGCGTGAAGTCCTGGCGGAACCTCAGGTGGGAGTCGAAGGAGAGGACGGCCACGCGATCGGTCGGCTGCAGCGTGTTGAGGAACGTGATGGCCCTGGCTTTCATCCGCATGAGGCCTGAGAGGCGCACCTGGGCGAAGTCCGCCTGGAAGAAGAAGACCACGAGGCGGCCCGGGGGAGCAGCCTGCGCTCCCGTGCCTATCGCTTGTTCCGGGGTCAGCCCTTCCGCGAAAGGCTGTGTGCCTTCCACCCACTCGACCGACTCGAGCAGCGCGGGGCGGCCGTCGACGAGCACGCGGAAGTCCCTGGCCGTCAGGGAGCCGATCGCATCGCCGCGCCGGTCCACGACGCGCGCGTCCACCAGCACTCTCGGGACTTCGACGTGCTCACGGACGCGGATCTCCTGCGCCAGCGCAGCTCCGGAAACGCCGAGGAGAGCCGCCAGGCACCCGGGAAGGGCGGGCCACATCAGCCGAGTCGCGAAACGGACCCGCATGGCCGAATACCGCTATCGCGGCGTCCACGGCAGCTGATCGAGATCCACGTTGCCCCCGGTCAGTATCACGCCGACCCGCTGTCCCGACGCGCGCATCGTGCCCTCGATCAGCGCGCCCAGGGGAACCGCCGACGACGGCTCGATCACGATCTTCATGCGCTCCCAGACGTGCCGCATGGCGGCCACGATCGCCTCCTCGCTGACAGTCACGATGTCGGCGACGCGCTCCCGGATGATGGCAAAGGTGAGCGTCCCGAGCGAGGTCAGGAGGCCGTCGGCCACGGTCCTGGGGTCGACGGACGGCACGATCCGGCCCTCTTTCAGCGATCTGAACGCGTCGTCGGCCGCGGCCGGCTCCGCCGCGACGACGTGCGTCTTCGGCGAGAGGCTCGCCACCGCGATCGCGGTCCCCGAGAGCAGTCCCCCGCCGCCTACGGGCGCCATCACGACGTCGAGGTCGCGGACGTCCTCGAGGAGCTCCAGGGCCGCGGTTCCCTGCCCCGCAATCACCCTCGGATCGTTGTATGGGTGCACAACGGTGGCGCCCGTTTCCGCCACAACGGAGGCCAGCGTCGCCTCGCGGGCCACGAGCGTTGGGTCGCACAGGACGATCCGGCCGCCGTACCCGGCGGCGGCCGCCTGCTTGACCGTCTTCGACGTGCGGGGCATCACGACGTGAGCCGTGATGCCGCGAAGGCGCGCAGCGAGCGCGAGCGCCGCGGCGTGGTTGCCCGAGGAGTGCGTGGCCACCCCCTTGCGCGCGTCTTCGTCGGAAAGGGAGAAGACGGCGTTCGCGGCTCCGCGGAACTTGAAGGCGCCCACCTTCTGGAAGTTCTCGCACTTGAAGAAGAGCCGGGCGCCGACCATCGCGTCGAGGCTCGAGCACGTGAGCACCGGCGTGCGGTGCGCGTACGGCCGGATGCGCTCGGCCGCGGCGCGAACGTCTGCGATCGTCGGGACGGAGGTCATCGGCTGACTACACCTCTCCAGTTGAGTGTACCGCGCCGGTTTTCCGTG
>Ga0182017_10004110_pt1 | contig 10828 bp, 8 predicted proteins | sample 712E3DmetaG_FD_120492 | JGI IMG/M metagenome (GOLD analysis project Ga0182017, IMG submission 120492) | Permafrost microbial communities from Stordalen Mire, Sweden - 712E3D metaG | ecosystem: Environmental > Terrestrial > Soil > Wetlands > Permafrost | place: Sweden: Stordalen | collected... | reverse complement strand
GCACGATCGGATCCCGTGACGGCAAACCCTTCGGCGCTGAGGATCTCGGCGATGCCGCTCATGCCGATCCCCCCGATACCGACAAAATGAAGTTTTCTGATCGATGAGAACATGACCGTGCTACCTGTCTGTCAATCGCGGTTTGCGCCACCTGGCCTTTTTCCTCCCCGGCAGAGTCCCGGCGATACGGGTCATTTCCGCCACCAGATCCCGCTCACGTTCGTAGCGCCCTACCCGGATCCGGAAGACACGCCGCCTCTCTTTCAGCTTGAAGACGATGACCTGGAACCGTCCCCCGGTCCGCACGCGCGGCTCGCGGCCGATGTGCATCCATTCGATCTCCGCGAAGGGGATGCGCCGCTCCTGCCACCGGTGTTTGAACACGAAGGCATCGTTTGTGATGATCAGCCGGCGGTTGCGGATGTAATTGAGGCCGAGCGTGACGAACGACATTACGGCGAAGAAAACGATCACGTACATGATCGGATCGTTCAGCACGTAGAGGAACTCCCGCTCGATGAAATTCCCCCGTATTCCGCCGTAGAGCACGAGCGTGACCAGGTAGATGAGCGCCTGGAGATAGTAGAAATCGAGCTTGTATCTGAATGTCTTGTCGTGTTCCATCGGTGTCATCCCGCTCGTGCAAGTCGTTCGACAGCGTCCGCCAGCACACCGGCCGCCCCGGGCCGACCCAGAACTCGTGCAGCTTCCCCCATCGTCTTCAGCCGTTCCCTGTCGTTGATGAGTCCCCCGACGGCCGCAGGGAGGAGCCTCGCCGCGTCGGCGTCAGGTATGAGAATCCCCGCTCCCGCTTCCACCATGGCTTTTGCATTTTCGGTCTGGTGATCCGCCGCGGCATGCGGATACGGGATGAGTATCGACGGCACCCCCGTCCTTGTCAGTTCGGCCAGCGACGTGGCCCCCGAACGGCACACCGCCAGATCGCAGGCCGCGTACGCGTACTCCATTCTCTCGATGAACGGAAACACCTGCACTCCCCGGCCGGGACCCCCGAACTTCCGACGGAGAGCTTCGATGTCTTCCTCGCCGGTCTGCCAGAGGACCTGTATCCCCTCCCCGGCAAGACTCCCTGCCAGCGGGGCCATCGCCGCGTTGATTGTGGCGGCGCCCCGGCTTCCTCCAAAGACGAAGAGCGTCAACTTACCCGGGTCGATCCCGAAGAACTGTGCCCTTTCCTCCCGGGTGACCTCCCCGAGGATCTCACGCGTCGGATTCCCCGTAAGCCGGATGTTGTCCCTGCGACGCAGGTACCTCCCCGAGCGTTCGAACGCAATATGGACCTCATCCGCGCGCGGGGCAAGCATTCGTGTCGTCGCCCCCGGAACGCTGTTTTGTTCCTGGATAAGCGTCCGCCGTCCGAACATCTGCGCCGCGGCCACGACCGGCCCGCACACATACCCCCCGGTCCCTATCACAACGTCGGGCCTCTTCCTCCACAGGAGCAGAGCCGACTGCAGAAGCGCGACAAGAACCTTCAATGGGAACAGGAGCGTTCCCGCAGACAGCCTCCGCCGGAATCCGCTGATCCATATCGTGACAAGCGGATAACCCCGCGCCGGCACGACCCGCGATTCAATTTTCCCTCTGGTCCCCACGAACAGGATATCGGCGTCAGCATGCCGGCGCCGGATCTCGTCGGCAATCGCCAGGGCCGGGTAGAGATGACCGCCTGTTCCCCCGCCGGCAAACACCAGTGTCAGCGGCCGTTCGCCGATCATGCTCTACCGGCAGCACCATGCTGCACCGGCTCCAGGGGACGCAGGCCCGCGGAAGCGACACTCAACCGGGGATGGAGGTCGGTCTGCATGGAAATGTTCAACAGTACGCCGACGGCCGCGCAGGTGATGAGCATTGCCGTCCCCCCGTAACTGACGAACGGCATCGGGAGCCCTGTGGTCGGCAGTATCCCGAGCGTGACCCCGGCGTTGATCAACGCGTACAGCGTAATGGTGCAGGTGATTCCCATGGCCAGCAACCGCCCGAGTTCGTCCCGCGCATGCCTCGCGATTTTCATTCCGCGCAGGAATATCAATAGAAAAAGAAGGACGAAAAACAGCGTGCCAACCAGACCGTATTCCTCCCCGACGATCGAGAAGACAAAGTCACCGTACGACTCCGGTAAGAAATGGTCGCGCTGGTGGCTCCCGCCCGGACCAAGGCCGAATATCCCGCCGTTGCCGAACCCGATTGTCGCCTGCGTAAGCTGGTGCTTCGCCTTCTGCATCCCTTCACCGTCACCCATCCCGATGTAACTCATGATGCGCTGCATCCGGTATTCCGCGCTGATCATGTACAGGACAAGCAACGGCACGAGCGCGCCGAGCGTGAGTGCAATGTGGGAGATACGGGCACGACCGATGAAGAGCATCGCCAGACTTATTGCAAAGATCATAGCCCCCATGCTGAAATTGGGCTGCGCCAGGACAAGCACCGTCACCGCACCGACCCAGAAGAGCATCGGCAGAAACCCTTTCTTGAAATCCTTCACGATCTCCCCTTTCGCGGCCATGAGCACGCTCAGGTGGAACACGAGGGCGAATTTCGCAAAATCGGATGGCTGCAGTCCGAACCCGCCGATCGAGAGCCACCGGGTCGCCCCCTTGAATCTGCCACCCAGAACGAGAGTGATGGCAAGCAGGGCAATGGAGACAATCAGCGCCGGCTTCGTGAGCTTCCTGTATTTGTGATAGTCGATTTGCATGAAGACGAAAATCGCGCCGAAACCGAGCAGGACCTTTGTTGCGTGGCTGCCAAGCACTTTGCCGCTTTCCCCGAGCCGGTCAAGCGCCCACGTGGAGCTGGCGCTGTAGACAACCCCGAGGCTCAGGACCATCAGTGTGAGGACCGCGAGAAAAAATACAAGATCGATGTGGTTTCGTTCCTGGCGCATGGGGTTCTCAGGGTCCGGGCTTCAGGGACATCACAACTTCCTTGAACACCCTGCCGCGATGTTCATAGTTCTCAAACCAGTCGAATGATGCGCACGCGGGGGAGAGAAGCACGATGTCGCCCGGACGGGCAAGTCGCCTCGCCGCCCTCACTGCTTCGCCCATCGTGGCGGCGGGTTCGACAGGCACGAGCGCCGCAAATGCCGCGCGGACCTTATCGGCGGATTCCCCGATGGCAACGACGCCCCTGACGTTTTTCTGCACGGGGTCCCGGAGCCGCGCATAGTCGTTCCCCTTGTCCCTCCCCCCCATCAGGACGATGAGGGGCCTGTCGAAGGCCCGGAGGGCATACCAGACTGAATCGACATTTGTCGCCTTCGAATCGTTGACGTACACGATCCCGTCCAGTTCCCGTACAAATTCAAGACGATGTTCCACCCCCTTGAAGTTCTTGAGTGTCGCCCTGACCGACGCCGGGGGAACTCCCATGACGATCGCTGCAAGGGACGCCGCCATGGCGTTCGCCAGGTTGTGCTCTCCACGGATGCTGATCGCATCAACCCGGACGATCTCGTGCCTTTTTCCCCCGGCGGCCACCGTCAGGACTCCTCCGGAGAGGAATGCCCCCTCCCCGAGCGGCTGCCGGATGCTGAAGGGGAGGAGCTGCACCGGGGGGGCGACGTCCCTCTTCACGGCCCTGGCCGTCACGTCGTCATCGGCATTGTAAATCAGCATGTCACCCGTCCCCTGGTTCGCAAAGATCCGTGCTTTGGCTGCAATGTAGTTCTCGAAACTGTCTCCGTACCTGTTCAGATGATCCGGCGTAATGTTCAGAATCGCGGCGACCTTCGGCCTGAAAGAGCGGATGAAGTCGAGCTGAAAACTGCTCACCTCCAGTACTGCTACCGCATCGCTCCTCAGGGTGCCAACGACTTCGGAGAACGCAGTGCCGATGTTTCCTGCCACCACCGATGCCATCCTCGCATCGCTGAACATCCTCCCGGTGAGGACCGTGGTGGTGGTCTTCCCGTTCGTGCCGGTGATCGCCGCCACGGGCGCCGGACAGAACCAGCTAGCGACCTCGAGTTCGCTTACGACTCCGACCCCCTTCGCGAGCGCTTCTTGCACGAGCGGGGCGGATGATGGAACTCCGGGACTCACGACGACGGTGTCTGCGTCAAGCACCCGGCGGGAGTTTACGCCGAACTCGTACGGAACGCCGATAGTGTCGAGCGCGGCGGCCGCGGAGCGCATTTTTTCCGGAGGCGCGCTGTCGCTCAGAAACACCGCCGCCCCCCGGGCGGCAAGAAGCCGCGCCACCGCGAGACCGCTGCGCGCCCCGCCAAGGACGCTGTACCGGAGACCGCCCGGCAGTGATTCACTCACCGTTCATCTCACTTTGAACGTCGCAAGGCTCAGGATCATGAGCAGAATTGCGACGATATAGAACCGTGTGACAATTTTGGGTTCCGGCCATCCGAGCATTTCAAAATGATGGTGGAGCGGAGCCATCCTGAAGACGCGTCGTCCCTGGCCGTATTTTCTTTTCGTGTATTTGAAATAGAGCCGCTGGATTATGACGGAAACGGTTTCCGCGAGAAAGACTCCCCCCAGCGTGGGGAGAAGAAGCTCTTTCTTGATAAGGACACAGAGGGCTCCGATCGCGCCCCCGAGGGCGAGTGATCCGGTGTCCCCCATGAACACCTGCGCTGGGTAGGCGTTGAACCAGAGGAATCCCAGGGCCCCCCCAGCCAGGGCCGCGCAAAAGACAGCCAGTTCGCCGTTCCCCCGCAGGAATGGTATTGTCAGGTAATCGCTCAGGACCGCATTTCCCGATATATAGGTTATCACCGCCAGCGTCAGACCGACGATCCCCACGATGCCGATGGCGAGCCCGTCGAGGCCGTCGGTCAGATTCACCGCATTCGAAGTGGCCACGATGATGAATATGACCATCGGTATGTACAGACGGCCGAAGTCGATCTCCTGGTTCTTGAAAAACGGCACCGTCGTTGACGTGTTGTATTTCCACAGGTCGGCATCGATCCATTGCGGAAAAAAGTAGATGATGCCTCCCACCACGATACCGACGAACACCTGCCCGACGATCTTGTACCGCCCGATCAGCCCCCTGGGCTTTTTCTTGACCACCTTCAAATAGTCATCCAGGAATCCGACCGCCCCGAGCGTCGCCGTGACGAACAGGATCAGCATGATATAGACGTTGCCCACATTTGCCCAGAGGACCGTGGGGACGATGACCGACGCCAGGACGATCAACCCGCCCATCGTCGGCGTCCCCGCCTTTGCCAGGTGGGTCTTGGGCGCTTCGATCTTCGCGGCCTCGCCGATCTGGTGTTCTTTCAACCTCCGGATGATCCTCGGCCCGAGCCAGAATGCAATGACCAGGGCAGTCACCGCCGCCGCCGCCGCCCGGAACGTGATATACCGTATGAGCCCGGATCCGGGGATGTGATACAGGCGGTCGATATGGTCGATGAGATAGTACAGCATCGGAATTCGCTAATCATCTCCCCGGGTCATGCCGTCCGGTCCGGGCGGAGCCGCTCTTTCAGAAATGCGATGATGTCTTCCATATGCATCCCGCGCGAACCCTTGACGAGAACTGCGTCACCCGGCGTGAGGAGCTCCGCGAGGTATTCGGCAAGCATGTTCTTCTGATCGTAGTGGAGTGCCCCGGGGATCCCCGCCGCGTCATGGATGTGTTTCGCGAGGTTGCCGTGCGTCAGGACGTAGTCGATGCAAAGCGCCGCCGCTTCTTTTCCCACTTCGGCGTGTTCTTCGTCCGCGTGGATCCCCAGCTCCAGCATGTCCGCAAGAACAGCGATCTTCTTCCCGGGAACGCGCAGGGACGCCAGCGTCTTGAGTGCCTCGCGGGCGGAGTCGGGGTTGGCGTTGTACGTGTCGTTCAGGACCGTCACCCCGCCGATCGACAGCGTTTCCATTCTTCTGCTGACCGGGCGGCACGATTCCAGTGCGCACGAGATTTGCGCCGGGGGGACGTGGAAGACAATCCCGGCGGCGGCGGCCGAGAGTGCGTTCATCGCGTTGTGTTTCCCCGGGATCGCCAGCTGAACACCATGCCACCGTTTCATGGCGGCCGAGCGGAATTCAAACGAGGCGCGCCCTTCTCCGTCAAGCACCACCCTGCGTCCCCGGACCGAGGCGCTCCGTGACTGAAAACCATATGTCAGCTTCCGTTTCACGGCCCGGGCAGCCTGGGTGATGCGCGGGTCATCGGCGCCGACGATCGCCATTCCTCCCGCAGGCGGGGAGAGGGACCTGAAGAGCTCCCCTTCTTCTTCTGCGACCCCGTCAAGCGATCCGAAGAACTCGAGGTGTTCGCGGCCGATGTTTGTGATGACGCCATGGGTCGGGGCCAGCGTCCGGCAGAGCTCCGCGATCTCGCCGGGATGGTTTGTCCCGATTTCGATTACCGCCACCTCATGCTTGCGGTTGAGCCGGAAGAGCGTCATCGGCACGCCGATGTGGTTGTTGAGGTTTCCCTCGGTCGAGAGGACGTTGTATTTCTCCCCGAGGACTTTCGCGATCATCTCTTTCGTGGTTGTTTTGCCGTTGCTCCCCCCGACCGCCAGGAAGGGAATGCGGAACTTGTCACGGTAGACGCGAGCGAGCGCACCGAGTGCAAGCGACGTATTGCTGACAAGTATCAGTGGTTTCCCGGCGACGTGCGCGGGGTCAAACCCCTCCTCCACCACGGCGGCAATAGCCCCCGCCGCGAACGCCGCGCCCACGAACCTGTGCCCGTCGAACGATTCTCCCCGGAGAGCAACGAAGAGATCGCCGGGGCGTGTTGTCCGCGAATCCGTGGAGATGCCCTTCACAATGCCGCGGGCAAGGACCTCCCGGTTCCGGAACTCCCGGTGGTGGATCTTTTCGAGATCTCTCCGGGTCAACTTCATCCGTTCTCCCGGATGAATGTTTCCACTTCTTCACGGTCGTCGAAATGATCACGTGCCGCGCCGATAATCTGGTATGTCTCATGACCTTTTCCCGCGACGAGGACGACGTCACCGCTGCGGGCTTTCATGAGCGCACTGCGGATCGCGGTGCGCCGGTTCACGTCCGTGTACATTTCTCTTCCCCTGATCATCCCCGCGACGATTGCTCCGATGATCGAAGCCGGATCTTCGTCGCGCGGGTTATCCGATGTCACAATCGCGATGTCGCTCCACTCCGATGCGATGCGCCCCATGATCGGACGTTTCCCCCTGTCCCTGTTTCCCCCGCAACCGAAGACGGTGATCACCCGGTGCCCATCCCCCGGCGGCACAAGCTCCCGTATTGTCCGGAGACAGTTCTCCAGCGCGTCCGGAGTGTGCGCATAGTCTATGATCGCCGTCCAGCCAGCGGGGGAGACAACACGCTCGAACCGACCGCGCACGGCCTCCACACTCCGTATTCCAGAGGCGATGGCGGAGGATCCGATACCGAGGCCTATGCCGGTGGCACACGCTGCCAGGATGTTCTGAATATTGAATCGACCGGTGAGCGGCGAACGGATATCCATCTCCCCCCCCGGATGCATCACCGTGCACCGGCTCCCGTCAATTCCCAGTTCGACCCGTGAGGCCCGGACATCGCTCGCCAGCCCGAATCCGTACGTGATCCGCGTCGCAGGCGTTTCCCCGAGCATCCGGATGCCGTATGGATCATCGGCATTCACGACGGCAACATCCCGGGCCCGGAGAGAGTCGAAGAGAATTTTTTTTGCACGGAAGTATTCTTCCATCGATCCGTGGAAATCCAGATGGTCCTGTGTCAGATTTGTGAACACGGCCGCCCGGAACCCGAGGCCTTCCACCCGGGACATCGCGAGCGCGTGCGAAGAGACTTCCATCACCGCCGCAACGCATCCCGAGCGCACCATCTCCGCAAGGAGTGCATGAAGCTCGGGCGATTCGGGCGTCGTGCGGGTTGCGGGGATCAGCCGGTCCCCCGTCCGGTAGTCGATCGTTCCGATGAGGCCTGCCGGCTTCCCATCAGCCTCCAGAATCGCCCTGATGAGGTGGCTGGTGGTGGTCTTCCCGTTTGTCCCCGTGATCCCGACAAGCTCCAGCCGGTCCGCCGGCCTGCCGTAGAAGTTGGCCGAGAGCCCGGCAAGTGCCACCCGCGCGTCCGGGACCAGCACCTTCAGGACCCCGGCGTGCATGAAGTACGAATCGGGACGCGCACTGTCGTCATCCACGACGACAACCGAGGCGCCGCCGGCGATCGCATCGTCAATAAACCGGTGCCCGTTCCGGACCGACCCGCGCAGGGCGACAAACAGATCCCCTGGCTCGACCCGGCGGGAGTCATAGCGTATGTTCCGGACGGACACATCCTGCGTCAGCACCATCTTCCCGTACATCGCCGAGTACAATTTCGTGACCCGGACCCCTTCCAGCAGGTCGTTGAGAGTCATCGCCCGGCGCCCGGATTTCTGTGCGGTGAGAGATTCAATTTGCCGTGACAAGCGACAGGTTTCTCGGCTCGCAACGGATCAGGACGCGCGTCCCCCCTCTGACCTGCTCACGGGGCTGCGGATCCTGTGCGATGACGACGCCGGACCCCTGGATCACCACATCAAGACGCAGCACCGCCAGACGCGTGAGCGCCCGCCGGATTGACTCTCCCCGGACGTCAGGCATGGCGACGGGTCCTCCTCCACGGGACGGTTCATCCGACATTGTCAATTCCACCGGTGTGCGTCCGGGAACCCTGGTTCCCGGCGAGGGGGACTGGCGCACGACGATGATTCCGCTCCCCCGGACATTCGGGACGAATCCGGCGGCCGACAGGAGTGACCTCGCCGCTTCGAGCGTGAGTGCCGTGACATCGGGGACCGCCGGCAATGCGTTCTCCGTTTGGACGTCCGTCGGGTGAACCCTGAACCGGCCCGAGGTTGCGTAGATCCTCTCCGCGATCGCCTTGAATACCGGCGCGGCGGCGAGCCCCCCGGTGTACCCCCGGTCACGCGGGTTTTCGATCATCACGAGACACACCACGGCCGGATCCTGCGCCGGGAAGTACCCTGCGAACGACGCCGTGTAGTCGTTCCGGGAATATTTGCCGTCGATGACCCTCTTGGCGGTCCCCGTTTTCCCTGCAACCGTTACACCGGAGAGCCTGGCGGTGAGGCCTGTACCCCTCTCGACGACTCCGCGAAACATCTGCGTGAGCAAAGCGGCGGTGTTTCGGGAGATCACCCGGCGTATGGGCTCGGGCCGGTGTTCAGCGACCACCGTGTTGTCCGGCGCGACGACATTCCGGACGACGAAAGGCTTCATGAGGATCCCGTGGTTTGCCACGGCGCTGTACGCAGACAGGATCTGCAGCGGTGTCACGCCCACTTCGTAGCCGTAGGCCATGGAATTGAGCGTCGTGCTCGACCACTGCGTGGGATGCTTGAGTTCGCCCCGCACCTCTCCCGGCAGCTCTATCCCCGTCGCAGTCCCGAAACCGAATGCCCGGGCCATCGTGAAGAGCGCATCGGCTCCGACGATGTCGGACACTTTCGCCATGACGATGTTGCTCGAGACTTCCATCGCCTCCAGAAATGAGATGATCCCGTGCTTGTGCGTGTCGGTGATTGTGTTCCGCTTTTTCCCGTTGGGAAGACGGACAGTATACGACCCCTGTTCCGCGTTGAATTTCTGTGCGAGGTCGACCTTTTTTCCCTCGAGCGCCGCAGAGGCTGTCACCACCTTGAACACCGATCCCGGCTCGAACATGTCGGTGACCACCCGGTTTCTCACCGTGAGCGGGTCGGTGCCGGACGGATCGGCCGGGTTCATCTGAGGATAATTCGCCATGGCCAGGACTTCGCCCGTCGCGGGATCCATCATCGCCACCAGTCCGCTCTCCGCCTTGTTTCGCTCGATCCCTTTCCGCAGCTCTTCTTCCGCGATTGATTGATATTCGACGTCGATCGTGAGATTGACCGCGTCACCATCCACGGGGTCAACCCGGGGATAATCGACGGACTGGCGCTGACGGTTCAGGCCGTCCCGCTGGAGTATCAGCCGGCCATTTTGTCCCCGGAGAAGTGAATCCAGCTCGAGCTCCAGCCCGCTCAACCCGTCGTTGTCCACACCGGTCAAACCGAGCAGCTGGCCGGCAACCCGGCCGTACGGATACAGCCTCATGGGCGCGGGAATCGTGATGACTCCCGGAAACTCGGCGATGTTGATCCGTCCCTCCGTGGCGGGGTTGACTCCCCGCTCCAGCCATACAAAGTGCCGCGAGGCACCGGAAAACTTCTCGACGTAAAAAACTCGGGGCCGGTTGAACACGGAGGCGAATCGTTCCGCAACATCGCCGCTGCGCTCCCCGACCATCGCGGGGTCCGCTCCAAACGAAATGAACCGCGCATTGGTCACCAGTGGATGACCCGCACGGTCAAAGATCGTTCCCCGTTGCGCCGGGATTTCCTGCGGCTTCTCGTACTGCCTGCGCGCCAGGTCCCTGTATTTTCCCGAATCGACAACCTGTATCTGGACGAGCCGGAGCGCAACGAGCACAAAAAAAAGGAGAAGCGTGGCTTTCACGGCAAGGACGCGGCGATTCCCCTCCTGTATGGATGAGGGTGGCGCCTCTTTTGCCTTACTCTGTGCCGTCCGTCCGATCCTGATCATGACCCGCCGCGAGTGCTACTGCGATTCGCCCGATGCAATCCCCAGTTCCTTGAGTTTGTCCCGGTCAATCGTGAACCAGAGCTGCTGCGTCTGGGATGCGCGGAGACCGAGCTGACCGTTTGCGGCCGTGCTGATATGCTCCAGGGACGATTTGTTGCTTACCTCCGAGCGGAGTGCTCCGTTGATCCCTTCGATCTTCTGGTACCCGGCTTCAAGTTGTCCGACTTCCGAGGCGAGCCGATTGATTGTGAGGATGTT
>Ga0182017_10004108_pt1 | contig 10829 bp, 10 predicted proteins | sample 712E3DmetaG_FD_120492 | JGI IMG/M metagenome (GOLD analysis project Ga0182017, IMG submission 120492) | Permafrost microbial communities from Stordalen Mire, Sweden - 712E3D metaG | ecosystem: Environmental > Terrestrial > Soil > Wetlands > Permafrost | place: Sweden: Stordalen | collected... | reverse complement strand
TACCAGCAGGGGGCGCGGATCTCCGGCATCGCGCTTCCCCCGGGGATGCGCTTCAACGAGCGCTTCGAGCAGCCGCTTCTCACCCCTTCCACGAAGGAAGAGAAGGGAGCGCATGACCGGCCGGTCTCGCGGCAGGAGATTATTGTCGGAGGCCTCGTGGAGAAGGCCCTCTGGGAACGAATAGAGGAGACCTCGCTTGCCCTCTTCCGCCGCGGCACCGAGATCGCCCGGAGGCAGGGCCTCATTCTCGTGGATACGAAGTACGAGTTCGGGCTGCAGGACGATCGGCTCACTCTGGTGGACGAGCTGGACACCCCGGATTCCAGCCGTTACTGGCACGCCGATACCTGGGAACAGCTCTTCGCGCAGGGCGCCGCCCAGCGGGAGCTGGACAAGGAGTACCTGCGGCAGTGGCTTCTCACCAGGGGATGGAAAGGGGACGGACCACCGCCCCGGATCCCTGACGAAGTGCGCGTCCAGGTCGCCCGCAAGTACATTGAGGCATGGGAAACCATCACCGGACGCCCCTTCATTCCACGCGCCCTTGGCGCGCAGGCGGAATCCTCCCTCATTGCAGGACTGATACCGGCAACCTCGTGAAAGCACGGAACGCTGGCCACCCGGTTTCGGCACGCATTGCATGGGCGGCTTTCGCGCTCATCCTCTGGTGCGCCGCATCGGCTTCCGGCCTCACGATCATGAGCTACAACGTGGAAAACCTGTTCGACGACGTTCGCGACGGAACGGAGTACCGCGAGTTCGACCCGGGGAGGGGAAAATGGACCGGCGAATCCTTCCGCCTGCGGGTCCAGGCAGTCTCCGAGGTCATTCGCAAGTCCACGGCAGGGGGCCCGGACATCCTCCTCCTCCAGGAAATAGAAAACGGGAACGCCCTGCGGGTGTTGGTGGAGCAGGGAATGCGCGGCATGGGATACGCCTGGCACGTGCTCGTGCCCAAGAAAGGGCTTGCGGCAAACGTCGCCATCGCAAGCAGGGTCCCGATCGCCCGGATCCGCACCCATGCCGTCGGCCCGTGGAAAGACGGCGCGGCGGTTCGGGACATCCTGGAGGCGCAGATCGAGATCTCGGGTCACACGCTCTACATTTTCAACAACCACTGGAAATCGAAGACGGAGGGAGCAAGGGCCACGGAACCGTCCCGAAGAGAATCCGCGTCCGTGCTTGCCCGGAGAATCGGCGAGATCCTTGCACGGGACCCGGCAGCGGACATCGTGGCCGCCGGGGACATGAATGAAGGCGTCGACGAGTACGCACGTGCGGCAAGGCGCTACCTCACGGCGCTCATGCCGGCGATGGAGGAGGGACGGGAGGCGAATGAGAGCGGCGGCATCCATCTCTCCGCGCAAGCTCCTCCCCTCGCAGGCTCGGCCGGCCGCTGTGTTCTGTTCGACCCCTGGTACGAGGTGGAGGAAGCGATGCGCGGCTCCGCCACGTGGCAGGGAGACTGGCTCACGGTGGATCATATGCTCCTCTCCGCGGGTCTCTTCGACCGGCAGGGCTTCGGGTATCGCCGCGCGAGCTTCTCCGCCCTGAGGCTCCCGTTTCTTCTCGATGACCGCGGCCTGCCTCGTCGGAATGTATTCTCCGACCACCTGCCGGTCTTTCTCGCGCTGGACTTCCACACATAGGCAACTGGCACGCCACACTCGGCTTGAAACTCCCCTCCTCCGACGTTATAAGGGACGGGTGGAATCATACGCTTCAGAGTCAGAGTACCTGCATGCCCTGGCCGACCGTGCCGCCCTCCCGGAGGGATTCCAGTGCGCCGTTCGCGAAGTCACTTTCCTGCCCCGGGAAAGAACAGGGGCGCAGCCGCTGAAGATGAACCTTTCCCTGCTGCTCCTCGACCATGAGTCCCGCGATTTCGGCGCGGTATTCACCCGCAACCTCTTCCCCGGAGCGCCGGTGCTCATCGGGCGCGCACGGCTGGAGCGTCCTGCCATCCGCGGCGTGCTTGTGAACAACAAGATTTCAAATGTCTGCACACCCCGCGGCGTCGATGATGCCCTCGGGCTCCTGGACCGGCTTGGCGGGCTCACGGGCGCGCGCGGGGACGACTTTCTCTGCGCGTCGACCGGCATCATCGGGTGGGAGCTTCCCGTCCGTGAGATGCAGGAGTCGCTGCCGAGCCTCGTGAAGGGGCTGTCCGCTTCCTCGATCCTCCCGATGGCGCGCGCGATCATGACGACCGACGCGTTTCCGAAAGTCCGCGCGGCCGCGGCGGACAAGGGGAAGATCGTGGGCATCGCGAAGGGCGCCGGCATGATCGAGCCGAACATGGCGACTCTCCTCTGCTTCCTGTGCACGGATGTCGCGGTGCCCCGCGAACGCCTGCGCGAGGACCTCGCATGGTGCGTGCACAGAACGCTGAACCGCCTCTCCATTGACGGTGACCAGAGCACGAGCGACACGGCGATTCTTCTGTCATCGGGGCTGAAAGGACCAGCCGATCCGAAAGAGTTCCGCGCCGCCCTCCTGGACGTGCTCGCGGGGCTGGCATTCGACATCGTGCGCAACGCCGAGGGGATCGGCCACGCAATCCGGGTGAGAGTCGACCGGGCGCAGGACGAGGCGACGGGGCTTGGCGTTGCCCGCGCGGTGGTCAATTCTCCCCTGGTGAAGACGGCCGTCTTCGGCAACGATCCGAACGTCGGCAGGATCGTCAGCGCGATCGGCGACTACATGGGCAACACGGGCGGGAAGCTGGACACGGGACGCACGGTCGTGCGGATGGGAGGAGAGGAGATCTTTTCCAACGGGTGTTTCCGGCTGGACGCGGACAAGGAGCGCCGGCTCTGTGAGTACCTGCGCGGCCGGGCATTCGACACGAAGAGAATCCCCTGGCCGCAGCACGACCGCACGGTGGACATCGAGATCACCCTGGACGGCGTGTCGCCCGGCGTGGAGATCCTGGGATCCGACCTTTCATACGACTACGTTCGGGAAAACGCGGACTATCGGAGCTGAACGCGGACGGAAGGCCCGGCCGCCTATTTTTCGCGGTAGATGATTCGCCCGCGCGTCAGGTCGTACGGAGAAAGAGCGACCTTCACGCGATCACCAGGGACAATTCGAATGTAATGCTTCCGCATTTTTCCCGAGAGATGGGCGAGGATGAGGTGGCCATTCTCGAGCTCGACTCTGAACATCGTGTTGGGGAGAGACTCTTTTACCTTCCCATCGACTTCTATGGCTTCTTCTTTTGCCAAAAATTCCTCCTTTTTCGAGAGTGTAGTTGCTTTGCACCCCGGTGTCAATTCGCGGCGAGACTGCACGACGTTCGGTCCTGCACCGGCATGAAAGAACGATTGGGATTGACAAGGAACTCCGTTTGTGGGTAGATTCCCTTCCCTAAAGGCAACCCAATGGAAGACGCTTTCCTGAAAAAGATGAAAACCTCCCTCATGGCCCTGAAAAAGGAGATCTTGAAAAACCTCGCGTCGGAGAGCGAGGATTTTCGCACCATCATCGAGGACATGGATCCGAAGGACCTTGCCGATATCGCGGCGGACGACATCGACCGCAAGACTCTGGAAGCGCTGGGCACGCAGGAGCTGCGCCGCCTGCAGCTCATCGAGTCAGCCCTCGCGAGGGTGGAAAACAAGAAGTACGGTCTCTGCGCCCGCTGCTCGAAGAAGATCCCGCGCGAGCGCCTCGAGGCGATCCCCTACGCCCTGTTGTGCATCGAGTGCAAGTCATCCGAGGAGCGGCGCAACAGGTAGCCGCGCCATACGGTACAGGGAGCGCGGCAGGCCGCGCCATACGGTACAGGGAGCGCGGCAGGCCGCGCCATACGGTACAGGGAGCGCGGCAGGCCCCTTCACCCTTATCCCTCGCGTCCCTCCTTCCGATATTCAGAACAGGAACGGAAAAAGTCATGGTGGCGGGAGTCACAGCGGGCGGGCATGTCGGCGTGGTCGCGATGGCGGCGTTGCGCTACGCGCAGGCGGATGCCGGTGACGTGGTCATGCCGGTGCGCCCGGCCCAGGTTGTCTATGCGAACTTCAAGCACATCCAGGTGAGGCCCGATTCGCGGCTGGAGGATGGGGTCCCGCTGTACAAGCTGAAGATCCTCGACACGCTCATCGACCACCTTTCCCGGAAGAAGCAGGCGCCATCCGCGGACGCGAGCTCGATCGACTCCGTGATCGTGGAAATGTCGAGAAGTTTCCGCGCGGCGGGCGGATCGGGGCAGTCCTATCGGGCGGGTTTCCTGCCGGCGCCGGGCGCCTTCGTCGACCTGGTGGCCTGAGCGGGCTTCTTCCGAACCGGCCGGGCCGCGGGTCTCTTCTTCACCACAACGGGACGTTTCCCTTGCCCTGGTTTCCGGGTGCGGCGTGCGGCCGGGGCTGACTTTGACGGACGAGCCGCCGTTTTTGAACGCCTCTGGGCTCCGGTCTTGGGCCGCTTCGACGGGGAACGTTTCCCCATGGGCTTTTTCCCCGCGGCAGAGGGGCGTTTCGCCTGGGGCCGCGGTGCAGTGGCGAGGGGCTTCTGCGCGGCCGCCGCCAGCCTCTGGGCAATCAGCGGAGATCTTTGCACGGCCACAGGCCGGACTTCCTGAATCATCCCCTTGAGATAGACGTTTCCCCTTTTTTCCCTCTCCACCGTTGTGAACGGACCGTGCCCGGGAAAAACGCGAGTCTCAGGGGGGAGCACGGCGATCTTCTTCTGGATGCTTTCCCTCAGCTTCTTCTCGCTCCCGCCCGGGAGATCGCTGCGGCCCACGCCGTCGAAGAACAACGTGTCCCCCGAGAAGAGGATGCCCTCCTTCTCGGCATAGAGGCAGACACTGCCGGGCGTGTGACCCGGGGTCTCAAGAACGACGAGATCCATGTCGAAGACCCGGTCTCCTTCCTTCAGCCGCACGTCCGCCCTCGGAAGCTCGTCGGCGTCTACCCCGAAGAAGCTTATCTCATCCAGGCCGAGGAACTCGAGGTCCTCCCGGTGGGTCTCCCTCCCGCCCGTGCCGAGGAACCTGCGGTCCGAAGGGTTGATCGCGATGGGAAGCTTGTATCCCCGGGCGGCGTAACTGTCGCGCAACTTGCCCAGCGCGGCCAGGTGGTCAACGTGACCGTGGGTAAGCGCGATTCCCACCGGCACCATGTTCAGGACATCCACGCGGCTGGCGATCTCCGCCTCGCTCCCCCCTGGATCGATGATGATGCATTCTTTTTTCGTGCTGGAGTAGATGTAACAATTTGTCTTCCACGGGCCTACGACAACTCTTTCTACCATGGTATAGTCAAGCCTAAAGGATCACGCGCGCTTAATCAATACGCATCATGGCAGGACACCTCCTTCTGGTCATCGGCATCGCCGTCCTGTTCTACGCCGCGCTTCCGGCGCTCGGCGCTTTCCACGCCCGAGGCCAATGGCGGCGATTCCGGAGGACCGTGACAACGGTTTCCCACTACCCGACGGCGACCCCGGGCGTCGTGGGACGGGAGCGCTCCGTTCCCGTCGGCTGCTATCGCTTCTTCGGGACGCTCGAAGCAATCCAGGGCGACGACAGGATCTGGCTTACGAACGGACGCTTCTCGGTTGCCGCGGACCTCCGCCATGTCCGGGTGTACCTCATCCCGGAGTCGGAGAGCAACGAACCTGTCTCGCTGTCAGGCCGCGGGGCCGCCGCCGCGCTGGGCAGCGTGCCCTGGAACAGGATCTTCTCCCTGCCCGAGGGCACGCCGGTGTTCGTGGGCGGGGCACTGTTTTCAGAAGAAGGCCGTGGTGTGTTCCGCGACAACGGGCGGACCCGGCTCCTCGTGGTCATTCACGACTGCCCGAAGGAGAGCCTCGTCCTGCGCGCGATCAGCGGAGGCAGGCAGCGAAACGAGTACATGAACACGTTCACGCTCCCCTCGGTGGCCATCGGCTCGCTCTCCCTGATCCTGTTCGCCTTCAGTCTGCTCGCCCTGCCCGAGCGCCTCGTGTCCCTGCTCGCCCTGACCGCGGGACTGGCTCCCCTGTCCCCGTTCCTCCCGCCCGGATTTCCCCTGTACTTCGCCTACCGCTCCTACTGGAAGAAGGCGCGGCTCCTGCGCGTGCAGAGGGACGTGGTCCGGCTTCCCCTCAGGTACTTCCCGACATCTCCCGGAGCCGCCCGTGGCCGGCGCGCCACTCTGCTGCCCGACATGGAGCCCTACCTGATGGTCCGCGGAACAGGGGACCAACGCGGCGCTGATGTGATCATGAGCGAAGGCGCGCGCCTCGAGCTCCCGCCCGGCATCTCGCGGGTCGAGGTGGAGCTTCCCCGCGGGGGAATGCGGCGATTGGGGAACAGCGAAAGTGAGCGGGTCGCGTTCTGCGGCTACACGGTCGAAGCGGACGGCGTTCGTCTGCGGAAACCCGATGATCCCATGGCAGGGTGCATCCTGCTCCCCGGCGACCCGGAGGTCCTCTCGCGCGAAAGCGATCGGGCCGCCCTGCGCGACGAGCTGGTCTCAGCGGCGTTCATGGCCCTGGACGTGGTCGTCAACCTTCCCCTGGTGTTCATCCTGCTCTCCCTGGTCATCAAGTGACGGGAATCGGACGGCGGAGAAAATCTTGACGGCCTTGCGCGCTTTGACGAAGCGCTGACCGTAGATCGATGTGAGAACGGCCTCCGGCACGGGCCCCTCGCTGAGGCGGAATCCTCCATGCAGGGCCAGAAGCACCTTGGCCTGCAGATAGTAGTCGAAGAAATCCGTTCCAAAGTACACCCGGCCACCGCCCCGCAGTCTCCCGTGCATCGAGCGAAGGGTTTCCATTGTGAAAAAGCGGCGCTTGCGATGCCTGCTCTTCGGCCAGGGATCGGGGAAATAAATGTGAAAAGCATCAACGGAACAGGGCGGAAGATCGTGGAGGAACGCTTCGGCCGCGACGTGCAGGATCTGCACGTTCCGCAGCCCCCGCTTCTCCGCCTTCTCTCTGGCCCGGCGGCAACGCTTGGCCTTGATGTCGATGCCGATGAGCAGCGTGTCGGGCCGGCTCGCGGCGTACGAGGTAAGGAAGTGGCCATTCCCGCAGCCGATCTCCACTTCGCAGCCGCGCCCACCGGCGTTGCCCGCGAGGAGATCCTGGAGGGCAGTCACCGATGCCGCGGCAGCACGCGGCTGAGGTGACAATGAATCACGTCGTTTCTTTCTCTTCCTTTTTCTTGGCGTAGTTCACGGTGATCGGCCGGCCCTTCACCTCAAGGCCTGAAAGCTTGCTGATCGCCTCTTCCGCCCGGGACCGGGCAATGTCGACAAACGAGTACTTGTCGAAGACCCGGACGCCCCCGATGTCCCCCGCGGCGAGCTGGAGCTTTTCCGTGAACAACTCGGAAAGGTCGCGCGCAAACACGCGCCTGTTCCTCCCGACGCTCACGAAGAGCTGGGCGTAGTCCCCGCCCGCCCGGGGTTCCGCCCTCGACGTCCTCGGCGCATCCGCCGGCCGCTGCGCCTCCGGTCGCTTTGCAGGCCTGCCAGCATCGGGTGCGCTTCTCCCGAAACGTCCCCTCTGGCCTCGTGGCGGAATATTCACGTCAGAGGAGGGAGCCTGCAGCGGCGCAACAGAAGAGCCGCGCTGCCGGCCCCCTGTCGGTGCACGAGGCTGCTGTCCCGCCGAAGCCGTCGGGAGGGCAAGCTGGGACTTCAGCAGGGACGCCATGAACAAGGGACGCAGAAGGAGCGGTACCTGCCTGCGGATCCGCGTCCGCAGCCGGGCAAGCTCGGCCTTGTCCTCGTCCCGTATTCTCCGCAGCACACGGTCGATGGCTCCCGTGAGGAGCGCATCGTCATCCGGAAGCTCTTTCCTGTCAAACGTCACGCCGATCGCCTCCTGCAGCCTGCCGAGGTCCTTCTCCCGTTCGCCCAGCGCGATGATTGCCGCGCGTTTCAGCATCCCGCCAGGCGAACGGAGAGGACCGGTCGGGAAATCCATGAACACAACCTGGGATGGGGCGAGATCTTCCAGATCCGGGGCCACCGTGCCGGTGGCGAGCGGGACGAGCAGGACATCCAGTGCGCGCCGCGAGAAGGCCAGGAGCGCATCTCTTCGGTCCGCCTGCTGCCGTCCCCCCGGGGGCAGGAGAACCGCGCGCAACCCCCGTGACCGCAGAATATCCATCAGCCCCCGGCCGTCGATCCTCGGCGGGTAGAACGCGAGAACGGGCGGAAGCCTCATCCCCAGGATGACTCGGGCCAGAAATTCCGCCGCGGGCCTGCTTTCGGAGAGGATCGCCACATGAGTGCCGGTGCCCGCACGCGAACCGCTCTGTTCCTGGACATCCATGGACAGCGGATGATGCAGCAACGGCACAAGCTCGTTGTCCACCGCCAGCGGGGGCCGGGCGAGAAGGATGATCCGCGGGCGCTCCGTCCATTTCGCGAGAATGAACTGCACGTCCTTGATGAAGTCCGCGCGGTCATCGGACGCAGGCTCCCGCACGATCACGGTGCGCAGTGAGCTGAAAGAAAGGCTGCCGCGCCGGATATGGTCGATGACCCGCCCCGTGGTTCCGGCAATGATGGTTGCCTCGCGCTCGATACGCCGCTGCTCCCGACGCGCATCCTCGATCTCCCCGAGCGGCACGAAAGCAGGCGCATCCCGGACCGTCCGGGAAAATCGGGTGAACGCACGGGCAACCTTGCCCACGGTCTCCAGATCAGGAAGGATGATCAGGGCCCTGAGCGCCGGTCCCGCGCCACGAAGCGCCAGCACCAGCGGCGCCGCGATCGCCGTGCTGACGCCTGACCCCTCGGGCACTTCCGCAACGGCATCCCGGCCCTTCAGCAGGAGAGGGATCAGTCCCTGTTGGAGAGGCGTGAATGAGGCAAAACCCGCGCGCTGGAATGTTTGGAGAACCTCGTCCTGGGATGGTATCTTTGCAGGGTGCATCTGTTTTTTGCGAGGATAGTTGAATGGCCGCACGGTGTCAAGGAAGGTTCTATATGAGAAGATTTCTCTTCTTTTGCTTCGTGGTACTCGCCGTGGGGCAGCCCGGCCTGCGGGCGGATGTCTTTCGCTTTGGGTATACCACGGGGGAAAAGTACCGGATCGTATCCCAGGTTCACGAATCCGTGTCCGTGAACGGGCAGTTTTCACACGAATCTGACATCCTGGACAGGATCGCGGTCACCGTCACGGACACACGCGCCGACTCGGGGAACCACGACGTGTTGTACCAGACATCGGAGAAAGCCTCCGGCTCCCAGGACGCCTACGACTGGAGTGAAGAGTACCCGTCCCGGTTCTGGCGTGACGGCAGGGGCGCCTTCACGATCGACCCCTCCTATTTCATGCCCATGGTCCGAAACGTCCCTCTCTTCCCGGAAGGAGACGTGCGTCCGGGCGACACCTGGACAGCGCCCGGCAGCGAGGTGCACGACTTCCGCACGAACTTCGGCATCATGAAGCCATTCGGCTTCCCCATCACCGTGACCTACACCTACACCGGCAACGAAGACCGGGAAGGGACCTCCTGCGCGGTCTTCGCGATCGGCTACGAAATCTTCCATCGCGTCGACGCCGCGCCCGAGGGCGAAGCGCGCATGTACCCCGTGCGGGTTGCCGGGTATTCAAAGCAGAAACTCTGGTGGGACCTCGCGGGCAAGCGGCCTCTGTTCGACGCGGAGAGCTTCGATTTCCTCTTCACCTTCAACACGGGCGACGAGGTGGAATACAAGGGAGAATCGGAGGGCAGGCTGATCGCGGCGGCCCCCCTGGACAAGCCTCGGATTGCCGGCGAAATCCAGAAGCAACTGGACGCGCAGCAGATACCGGGAGTGACCGTGGCGCCATCGGCTGAGGGGGTGACCATCACCCTGGAAAATGTGAACTTCCCACCCAACTCGGACACTCTCCTGCCGCCTGAGCAGGACAAGCTTCGCCGCATTGCGGAGATACTGAAGAAGTACCCTGAGCGGGACATCGCGGTGACCGGCTTCACCGCACGGGCGCAGGGATATACGGAAGAGGACTACCAGGCGCTCTCGGAGAAGCGCGCACGCGCCGCGGCGAGCTTCCTCCTGTCGCAGGGGGCGCGCCAGGCGGACCGGATCACCGCCCGAGGCATGGGCGCCGGGTCTCCAATAGGTGACAATTCCACCGAGGCAGGCAGAAGCAAGAACCGCAGGGTGGAGATCACGATCCTCGAGAACTGATTTCGGGAGCCTTGGCCCGCGCCTGGAATCCGCACCTGGAATTGTTGACTTTTTCGATCGCGTATGTACCATGCGTTGCAAGGGGGCGCCGGAATGAACATCTTCTATGAAAAGGACATCAAGGCCGAGTGGATCAGGACGAAGAAGGTGGCCGTGATCGGGTACGGCAGCCAGGGCTTCGCGCACTCCAACAACCTTCGAGATTCCGGCGTCGAGGTCGTCGTGGGCCTTCGCCCGGGAAGCCCCTCGGGCAAGAAAGCGGCCGAAGCGGGGCTGAAGGTCCTGGAAACGGCGAAGGCGGTGCAATGGGCCGACGTGATCATGATCCTCATCCCGGACCACCTCCAGGGCGATGTGTACAAATCCGACATCCAGCCGGGGCTCACCCCGGGAAAAACTCTCCTCTTCGCTCATGGGTTCAACATCCATTTCGGACAGATCGTGCCTCCGGCCGGCGTCGACGTGGCCATGGTGGCGCCCAAGGGACCGGGGCATACCGTGCGACGGCAGTTCGAGCTGGGCTTCGGCGTGCCGTGCCTCATCGCCATTGCCCAGGACCCCTCGGGCAAGGCGCGCGAGACCGCTCTCGCGTACGCCCTTTGCATCGGCGGCGCCAAGGCCGGGGTGATCGAGACGACCTTCCGTGAGGAAACCGAGACTGATCTCTTCGGCGAGCAGGCC